>JGI24705J35276_12238603_pt1 | contig 28869 bp, 18 predicted proteins | sample TergutNt197P4_FD_35276 | JGI IMG/M metagenome (IMG submission 35276) | reverse complement strand
TTGTATGCGGTGGCCAAACCCAAAAGCAACTTCAGTGGCTGGAATCGGTCGGGCTTGAGCATTGCCTTTAAAATCAGCGTTCCTCAAGAGGTAAACACCCATTTGCGCACCAGCGGAGGGAGTATTCGAATCAATAATTTGTCCGGATCTCAGGATTTTGCCACCAGTGGAGGCTCCTTGACGGTGGAACAGGTATCGGGCAAGATAGTGGGGCGGACTTCGGGAGGAAGTATTCGCCTCAAGGCTTCGGGAGATATTATTGACGTAAAGACGAGCGGCGGAAGCATCACCGCAGAGGATTGCAACGGAACCATCAACCTGATGACTTCGGGCGGCAGCCTTAAAATGAGCAATCTTAGTGGGACTATTCAGGCAACCACGAGCGGGGGCAGCATTTCGGCGAGCAGCCTCAAGGGTACCCTAAAAACGGGGACCTCCGGTGGGAGCGTACGGTTAGAGGGTATTTCCGGAAATGTAGAAGCGAGTACTTCCGGAGGCAGCATGACCGTTTGGATGGAGTCGGTACGCGACTACGTGAAGTTATCAAACAGCGGAAACCTAAGCCTTACCCTCCCTTCGGGAATGGGTTATAATCTGAAAGCAAGGGGCGAACGAGTCGAAACGTCCGGATTAAAAGATTTTAGCGGGAGTATCGAAACGCGAAACATTGAAGGCAAGGTGGGCAACGGCGGCCCCCAAATAGAAGTAAGGTCTTCTAATAGGGTCACGCTAAGGTTTGAATAAGACACACCACATAAACGGCAACCCCTTCTTCGCGGCCCACAAAACCTAAGGATTCGGTGGTGGTGGCTTTTACCGATACTGCCTCTTCGGGAATAGCCAGGATTTGGGCTAAAACAGCCCGCATCTGAGGAATAAACGGCGCAATCTTTGGCGTTTGAAGAGCGACCACCGCATCAATATTTACCGGTTCAAAGCCTCGGGCCTTAAGCAGGGCGACGGTGTGGGAGAGGAGGATTTTGCTGTCGATACCCTTGTATTCGGGCGAGGAGTCGGGAAAATACCGGCCAATATCGCCCAAGGAGGCGGCGCCCAAAAGGGCGTCGCAAAGTGAGTGGATTAGTGCGTCTCCGTCTGAATGAGCCACAGCTCCCTTGTTGTGAGGAATTTGTACCCCTCCTAAGAACAAAGGACGTCCGGGCGTTAATGGGTGGACGTCGAAACCATTACCGATCCGAAGCGACACCTTAATCGATTTTGATGACTGCATACTTTGTCTGTTCCCAAAAGGAGTTGGGATTAACTATGTGCAGTGTCAGTAAACCGTTATCGTCGGAGTCGAGGGAATAGGTTCCTGTAGGATGGATGGATAATACTTTTGCTTTTTTTGCCTCTAAGGGAATATCAAAGATACGGCGGATATCAATCTGTCGGAAGGCGCTTTTTTCGGCCTGGTAGGAGACTTTGGCAGCCCTGAAAAGTCCTCCTTTAGAGAGAACCTGAGCGGCAATCAGTTCCGATTTGTTCCCGATAATATAATAGCCGCTATACATTTGCCTGTCTAACTCGCTGATTTTGTTCAACTGTTGTACGTTTGACTGTTCTAATTGGATCAGGTCGTTTTTAAGCATGGCAATGCTCTGATCCATCGAGATAATCTGTTCGGTTTTAATCACCAGCAGTCTATCTTTTTCGTCTAATTGGCGACTCAAATCCTCTATGAGGCGCGTCTTGCTCTCCAATTCGGCCGTAATGCTTTGCAGCCGCTTTTGAAATTGCGCAGACTGATATTTTTTATCTTGTTCCAATTTAGTAATCTGGGCTTTGTATGCTGCCATGGTGGCGGCAATATATTGGATGTCGCTTTTCATCTGTTCCCGTACCGAAGCGGAGATTTCTCCGCCCTGAACCGATTGTAACTTTAACAGATTTTCGGTTTCTCGAATCGATTTAAGCCCCTGTTCAATCTCGTTCAGGGTGGCAAAAGCCTCATCCAATTCGGCGTCCTTTGCTGTAGTCGCAACCTGTATAGAATCTAATTGGGCCTGCAGTCGCTTGTATTTTCCCGTTTGTTCGACACATCCTGTTGATACCAGCAACAGAAACCCAATAATACAAAATAAAGATGTATGTTTCATAATACGTAATTAAAAAAGTGCTACAAAGGTAGAGATTTTTCTTTAGAATATTTGTACACGATCTCCACTTGGTTTTTATTGACTGTTTTGTAACCATAGTCGTAGCAAAAGTTGATGTAACCTCTTTTTCCCTCTATGGATTCAATATGGGTACAGTAGCCAAAGAGAAAACCCTCCTCAAGCAGTTTATGAATAAAAATGGACTGAAGGCCTCTGTTGTAGCAAATAGATAGAATTTTTCGGTTTTTTTTTAAGATTTTGTTGATTTTGTAAACAAAAGCATCCTGTTCGCGGTGTTTTTGGTTGTGAAACCCGCTTCGGCAGGCGTCGTCGCAAAACCGCTTATCTACTCTTCCCGCAAGAGGTGCTCCGCAAGCTAAACAGTGCATAATTTTATAGTTTTCTGCAAAAATAATTCGATTTTTGGGAGTCCGGTCGGCTTTTGGCGCACCTTAGAGCCGTGTATAAACAGATTTATACGATTTTAAATATTTCATTTACGAATCATCTGAAAAACAAGCAGCTACTTTGCATGTCAAAAATTTTAAAAACCAATAAATCTTTCACATCATGGAAAAAACAGTAAATCGGGTCGAAATTACGGGTACGGTGGGCGTCGACCCCAAAATTACCACCTTTGAAGATGGCCGTCAGGTATTGAGGATGGCCGTAGCTACCGAAGAGGGGTATAAAGAGCGAAGCGGGGAGTGGAAATACGAGACTACCTGGCATAATGTTGTAGCATGGAGCGGCAAAGAAATGCCGGAATTTTCTGAAATAAAAAAAGGAAAACGGGTAGCCGTACAGGGTAAAATTAAGAACAAAAGTTATGAAGGCAGGGACGGACAAACCAAGTATGCCTACGAGGTGCTTGCCTTTTCCTTAAAACCATTGAACGGAGAAGCATCTGACTAAGCCAAAAATCGCTACCTTTGCAAGCTAAAGTGTAGCGTTATGCAACCGATTTATCTTTTTAATACTTTATCGAGAAAAAAGGAATTATTTATCCCCTTGCATCCGCCCATGGTGGGGATGTATGTATGCGGTCCCACCGTATACGGCGACCCCCACTTGGGACATGCCCGGTCTGCCATCACTTTTGATCTGCTCTTCCGGCTTTTGCGTTATTGGGGTTTTAAAGTGCGTTATGTGCGGAATATTACCGATGTAGGGCATTTAGAAAGCGATGCGGACGAGGGGGCGGATAAGGTAGGTAAAAGAGCCAAACTCGAACAATTGGAGCCTATGGAAGTGGTACAGTATTATACCAATCGTTACCACGATTTTATGCGCTTATTGCAAGTATTGCCACCCAGTATTGAGCCCCATGCCTCCGGGCACATCATAGAACAAATCGAATTGATAAAAGAGATTTTGGAAAAGGGCTTTGGCTACCAGGTAAACGGATCGGTCTATTTTGATGTAGAAAAGTACCACCAATACCATCGCTACGGAAGATTATCGGGACGCATTTTAGACGATTTGAGGGCGAATACAAGAGCCCTGGAGGGGCAGAGCGACAAACGCAATCCTTTTGATTTTGCCCTGTGGAAAAAGGGCGCTCCCGACCATGCGATGCACTGGCCTTCGCCCTGGAGCGAGGGATTTCCTGGTTGGCATTTGGAGTGTTCTGCTATGAGTATCAAATATTTGGGAGAAACATTTGATATTCACGGAGGAGGAATGGATTTGCTTTTTCCCCACCACGAATGTGAGATTGCCCAAAGCATAGCGGCCAAAGGGCACGAGACGGTGCGTTATTGGCTACATAACAATATGATTACCAACAATGGCCAAAAAATGGGCAAATCCTTGGATAATTTTATCACCTTAGAAGAGTTGTTTGCAGGCAACCATCGTTTACTGGCGCAGGCCTATAGCCCTATGAGTGTACGGTTCTTTATTTTGCAGGCCCATTACCGCAGCACCCTTGATTTTAGCAACGATGCCCTGCAGGCAGCCGAAAAAGGATTGAAAAGAGTTCAGGCAGCAGCCAAATCGGCGCGGGCCTTGGTTGTCGATGCTGACGCGCCTCCCTCTCAGGAGCTGATCCAATGGGAGCAAAACGTACTGGATGCCCTGAGCGATGACCTGAATACTCCCGTGGCTTTGGCCCACCTTTTTGAGGTGGTGCGTTGGGTAAATACCCAAACCGATAAAAAGGCAGCTATTCATTCTCAAGACCAAAACCGTTTGGCAATATTGTTGGAAAAGATTCCTGCCGACGTTTTGGGTCTCTCCTCCGAAGAGCAGGAAGATTCAGGTTCCCATCTCATAGACGGCCTCATGGAAATGATTTTAGAAGCCCGCAATCAAGCCAAAGTCCGTAAAGATTATGCCGCCAGCGATGCAATACGCGATCGACTGACGGCATTGGGGGTTAAAATCAAAGACACCAAAGAGGGAGCGAGCTGGGAGCGGGGGTAATGGCTCCGTCTAATTGGTTAAGGCGTCTACATAACCTTGATTGATGATGCAGTTTTTGAATTTACAATTTTCAAGGTAATCGTTGAGCGCTTTTCTGGTGGTATTCATGTCGGGACGTATTTCCCGAATGGTTTGGTAATTATCTCTTGGATGATTGGCAAATTCGGCCACAATGTCCCAATTTTCGGGAACGGGGACCTGAACAAAAGAGCGCGAATTTCCCAATTTCTTATAAGGCCAGAACGTCCAGCCAATGTTGTTTTCTTCCAGAGTCTTACGCATGGACGCTACCCATTCGTCGCTGTTTTCGCCTATTTCGCCCATATACATGGGTAGGCCGGTTTTATCACGAAAATTGATCAGATCCCTAATACCGTCTGCAACAGGAGGATTGCCGTAACGGTGACAGGTAAACATGAGGTTGTTGTCGTAACTCCAATCGGTAAATATTCCTTCAAAGGTGCCGTTCCATTGAGCGCCGGCTAAAAGCATAATATGGTTTTTATCCTTTTCCCGAATGGCGGCCACCGTGCGTTTGAAGAGGGGTTCGAGGGCAGTGTTTAAAATAGCCTTATTGTCAAAATAATGGGCAATAGGTTCATTCATAAGATCGTAGCCTAATATGACCGGTTCGTTGGCATAATGTGCAGCAATACGTATCCAAATATCTATAAAGAGTTGTTGGGCGGCTTCGCTTTCAAAGAGCCAGGGATAGCCGTAACTGTCGTCAATATTGTCTCCGGTTTGACCCGAAGGGGCGTCGTGCATATCGAGAATGAGGTAGAGGCCAAATTCTCGACACCAGTTGACTACGTCGTCGATACGTGCGAAACCGTCTTGCCGGGACGATAGTCCTAAATAGTCTTCATCTGTAAAGAGCTTATAATGAAAAGGTAGCCTTATGGTGTTGATACCGGTGGAGGCTAAATATTCAATGTCGTCCCGGGTGATATAATTATCTTTGAATTGTCTCCAAAATTCGCGAACAAAATCGGGCCCCACCATCTCGCAAAAGGCTTGGTTGAGGCGGTAGGCAGAATTGGTGTTTCGAATCAGAAAGAGATAACCTTCAGGATTTAACCAATGCCCCAGGTTGGTGCCTCTAATAAAGAAAATTTCGCCGGAAGGGAGTACTAAGTCCATGCCTTGTACACGGATAAATTCGTTGGTTTTGGAGGGTACAGTACAGGCCGCTATTCCTGCCCATAACAGAAGAAAAAAATATTTTCGCATAGTGATTAGATTATTTGTAAGAAAATAAATGTGTCAAAGAGGTGTTACCTATTCTCAGCATAAAGGTTCCGGGTTCCGTTATCCATTGGTTCTTAAGATTTACAAATGCTAAATCCGACGCATCAATAACGAAGGTAACGGTTTTTGTCTCTCCCGGTTGCAGCATAATTTTTTCGAAACGACGTAAGCGTTTTACGTCAGGAGTCATAGATGCTACCAAGTCAGAGGTATAGAGTTGAACAACTTCTTTGCCCGGCAGATTCCCGGTGTTGGTAACGTCTACTTTGATTTCCAAGGGTTCGTTGCCGGAAATTTCGGTCGTACTTACACAAAGATTGGTATAGGCAAAATCGGTAAAGCTTAAGCCGAAGCCAAAGTGGAACTCAGGCGTAAAATCGCCTTCGTAATTATACATACCTGCTGAATTTGCCTGCTCTTCAGCGGGTTTGTGCAGGTAAGTTACCAACGAGTTAACAGCGCTTGGATAGGTGATAGGGAGTTTGCCCGAAGGATTCACTTCGCCAAAGATAATGGCGGCCAAAGCGTCTCCTCCGTAGTTTCCGGGCCAGTACGCCATCAGAATGGCCTGCATGTCGGAGGCGATTTCGCGGATAATGCGGGGACGCCCCTCGGCCAGCACCAAAATTATTGGTTTGCCTGTTTTTAATAAATCTTTGGCATATTGCAATTGGAGTTTACTCAAGGTCAAATCGACTAAATCGCCCGGTTTTTCGGCATACGAATTCTCTCCCAGACATAATACAATATACTCTGCGCGACGCGCAGCCGCCAGCGCTTCGTCGTACCGTTCTTTGTACTCGACGCGGTAATCCATCTCCTGACCGTAACGTACCCCCGGGATCCAGGTGGCGTTTTGGCCGATTTTGTCCTGTATGGCTTCAAAAATGGTGTTATAGTCACCCGCAAACTCGTCGGCTAACTGACCCTGCCACGAATAGCTCCAGCAACCGTTGAGGGGGCGCATGGAGTGGGCGGCCGGACCTGTTACGAATACTTTTGCATTTTTACGGAGGGGGAGGATTCCGTTGGTGTTCTTTAAGAGGGTAATGGCTTCGGCGGCCGTTTCGTATGCTTTTTGTCCATGTTCGTCACTCCCGAATTTGGGATAATCGGCAACGTTGACCGTTGGTTGTTCAAAAAGGTTCAGTTGGAATTTTAGGGTAAGAATATGGCGCACGGCATCATCAATACGGCTCATTTTTACGGCCCCCTCTTTAACAAGGGCGATCAAATCGTTGCAAAAAGGTTCGTAGTTGTAGGCGATCATCGACATATCGATGCCTGCATTGACGGCTAATTTTATCGCCTCTTTGTTGTCTTTGGCAACCTTGTCGCGGTTGACGAGGTTTTCTATATCGCCCCAATCGGACACAATCAGGCCGGTAAAGCCCAACTCTTCCCGCAGCAACTTAGTGAGGATGTCGTAACTGATGTGGACAGGGATTCCGTTGATGATTCCCGAATTGACCATCAGGGAGTGCGCTCCGGCCTCGAGGGCGGCCTTAAAGGGGGGCAGGTGGTATTCGCGTAGAACATGGTCGGGAATATAGGCGGGGGTTCTGTCTTTTCCCGATACAGGTACGGCATAACCTAAGTAATGTTTTATGCAGGAGGCGACGTGGTAAGGATCTGAGATTTGGTTATTGGGCCCTTCATAACCCTTAACGATTTGTTCTCCCATCCGGCTGACTAAATAGGGGTCTTCGCCCATTCCTTCGCATAGTCGGGCATAGCGCGGGTCGGCCCCCAGATCCAAAACGGGGGAAAAATTCCAGGGAAGATTGCAGGCGCGCGTCTCGTAGGCTGTAATTTCGCCCATAGCGTATGCTAATTCCGGGTTCCAGGTGGCTGCTAAGGCTAATTCCTGCGGGAACATGGTGGCTCCGGCAGCGTAGGTGACTCCATGAACCGCATCAATGCCGTACAAAACGGGAATCTTCAGGCGAGTCTCTTGGGTAGCCATCGTTTGGATGTCGTTGAGGAGGGTTGCCCATACAGCCGGGGTGCGCGCCCGATTGTTGGCGGTATTGATGATGGATCCGACGTGATAATCTACCAAGGCGTTGCGCAATAACTCCATATCAATGGATACGGGCTCGTCGCTTACATAACGGTTGGGGCCTTTGGCCACCACATCAACGGTGATTTGGGCCATTTGTCCCACCTTTTCTTCGAGGGTCATTTGTTTGAGTAGCTCCTCCACCGGATCTCTTTGGGTGGTGCAGGCGGTTAATGCGAGGAGGCATAGCCCTCCCCAAATATGTTTTTTCATCATTCAGTAATCTTAGGTTGTTTTCATTTATTCAGGTGTTAATTTCCACCAATTCATAGAGATGCTTCCTCCGTACATGGTAAAGCGCAGGTGGTGCCGGCCGGCCGGCAGATCGAGTATTCCGTGATAGGCCAATCGGTGTGCAGGGCCTCCCGTTGCGGGGAGCAGCAAGGTTTTTAGTCCTCTGTTATTGAGCGTTACATAACATTGCGAAAAGGTCGATGCCCCATAGTCGAGCGTGAGCAAATAATGGGCATCCGCACCAATATCGACTTGGTATTCTACCCATTGAGGAGCAGAAAAATCGGAGATTTCGACCATTCCTCCACCGTTGGACAAGGGGCTCAATAGAAGCGTTGGATCGGTTTGGGAATAGTGCGCTGCCGGAACCACTTCGTTTACTTTGTACCAACACTCCTGATCCCAGGAAGAGAGGTTGAGGTAGAGCCTCCCCAAAGCGGTTACGCCGTCGGGGCTGCTCAGGGCATAATAGGGGTACCGATTGGGCAAGCCATCGTACATAAACCAGGCATAGCGCTCAATAAGGGGTTCCGATTCAAAGTAGTTAACGACTTGGCACATATAGCGGCGCTGCGCATCAACGGTCACAGCGGATCCTTCCCAGGCACAAAATTCGGTCATCCAAATCGGTTTGCCGTATTTGCGAAAACGCTCCACGTACCACCGCACTGCAGCGGGGATATTCATATAGCAGTGTATAGCAATGGCATCTACCTCCGAAAGGGGAATCAACGAAAAAAAATCATCCAACCAACGGATCGGATCGCCATAACCAATTAAAGTGCCGTAGTTCATGGCCGGAGCCACGATCTTTAGGTCTAACTCCCGAGCTACATCACGTAGATCGGGCCACAGTCGGGCAGCCTGATCCGGCGTCAAGTTGGCCTGATCGGTAAGGTTGGGTTCATTAAAGGTAAGAAGATAGGTACATTCGGGATGGGCGGATTTGTGGCTGCGCAGTTGGTCGGCTGACCAGGATCCGTTCCATGCCATAGGAACATAATCGAGGAAAGCGTTATCAGGGAGCATTTCGAGGGTGGAGGGATATTGAATTCCCCAGTTATAGAGCCAACTCACTCCTCTGTGGATAGCATCCGTGTCGGAGGCGTAGAGCAGCGTAAAACAGACGCCCCGTTTAACGCTCCGCGCCTGTTTGAACGTATAGTTAACGGCCTCTTCCGGAGCCTCCCCGAGCGGATCGATGGGAACAACCACAGGGACGTGGGGGCTTTTATGGCACGAACACAAGAGGGCTACCCATAAAGGCAGGTTTATATATATACCTATTTTCAATTAGTTACTATTTTTGATAAACGCGAACGTAATCTATTTCATAGGTGGCAGGCAGTTTTGTTTCGTCTACACCCTGGGCTCCCCCCCAATCTCCCCCCCAGGCGAGATTAAGTTTGAGGTAAAAAGGAGCGTCAAAGGGCCAGGTCTCTTTTCGACCGGTTTTATCGTTCAAAAAAGAGAAATAACGTACGCCATCGACCCATCCGTAGAGGTGGTCTTCGGTCCATTCTACGGCATAGATGTGGAAATCGGTTTCGGCGGTGGGTACAAACCTTTCGGCCGTTTTTTGGGTACCGATGGAGTGGTAGTACGCCTTACAGTGGATAGAGGAGGAGACCCAGTTTGGCCGGAAACCCACCTCTTCCATAATATCTATTTCACCGTCGTCGGGCCAACTTTGAAATTGTTGGGGAAGCATCCAAAAGGCAGGCCACGTTCCCTTTCCGGAGGGAAGTTTAAGACGCGCCTCAAAATAGCCGTAGCGCCAGCTCTCCCGCGTATTCATGCGGATCGAGATGACCTCAGAGGCTCGTTTTTTGGCTATAATCTTTAAGGTTCCCTTAGAGACTAAGGCGCACGTGTCGCCTCCGGTAGATCCGGAAATGTAATTTTGGAGTTCGTGGTTGCCCCAACCGCTCTTGCCCGTTTCGTACCACCATTTATTCGGGTCCGGCATTCGGGAGGAGGTCTCAAATTCGTCTTGCCAAACTAAGGTGTATCCCTCGGGAACGTAATCTGGAACAGGTGTCGGTTCCTGCAAGACGATACAATTTTTGTTCATCGATCCTGCCGTAAAGGTCAAGGTGGCGGTGCGTGGACTTCCTGTATAATTAACTGTGGATGTAATGGTTACAGATCCTCCTCCGGCAGTGCCGGACAGGGGGGTGCAGTCGCACCAATCGGCATCGGAAGAGACGCTCCAACGGGTATTGGCAGTAACGGCCACATTTTGGTTCGTTTCGTTGGGCTTGAAGGTACATGCTTCGGGACGAACAGAGAGGTAATCCTCGACAGCGGGAACGGGCGGCTCCTCCGTAGAAGGGTCGGAGGAACCGCATCCCAAAAATAAGATCAATGTCAGAAACAGGTAATAGGAGTTCTTCATCTAACAGTCTACTCTGCTCCTTTGGGTTTATAAACAAAGACCCAATCCTGACCCTCTGCCGTATCGTGTACCACGATCGCCATTGCCGTTTCGGAAAGATACATGATTTCATATACCTGAGTACCACAATAATAACCCATGAACGCATTACCCGAAAGGGTCAATACGGGATAAGGCGTTGCCGATTTATTCAGGGTATAAGTATATTCGCCTCCGTGGTAGGGGAAAGTCATGTCGTCGCCATCTATTTTGGTCGAATTAAATCCCGAAGGGCCTCCGTCGAATGCTTTTCGACCGTACCCTTCTCCCTCGGTGGTGATGATCAATTTGCGATCGGCGGTAAAGGTAAGCGTCCAGTCGTAGAGGGTCCATCCTACGTTGTCAAAAGATTTATCGCCCGATCCGGCGGCCCACCATCCCTGTCCGTACTCATTAAGCGGGCCTAAGCCCATAAACCCATTGATGGGACCGGCGTCAATGCCGGCTTTTGCTTCGGCCACAACGGTATTGTAGCCATCAATGACCCAGGTTTTGGATACTTCTCCGGTCAGGGGATCTGCAGGCGCATCGTTGATCAATTCGTAACACCATCCTTCCCAAACCGTAGAGACGAGTTTTATGCTGGTAAGCGAATAGCTGTATACCTCATATTCAGCCTCTGTTAACTCTTTGGGATCGGTAGGATACCCTAAGAATCCTTTGTAAATGGTCAGGTATTGTGTGCCGTTTCGTTCGGTAATCTTCCAGGTAGCGTCAGTCGGAGGCGTATACGAGTAGGTCACAAACGAATTATCGGGATCGGTTCCTTCCGGAAAGAGACCATTTAAGGCTTGATTCATAAAGGAGTCTCCATGGTTGTCGTGTGTAAAGGCGCCATTGGGGAAGACGCCGTTGGGAATAAAGGTAAAGATATCGTCCAAAATCGCCTCGCTTTGGGCGTAACCATCCCACCAAACGGCCGTACGGTCTCCGGGATCGCGCATGGCGGTCCATGGACCAATTTTCCACTCTTTACCCTCCGGATTATCTTTTCCGCCGGTCAAAGCAAATTGAAGACTGGCGGGGTCGTCAATAAGGGCTTTGGGATTATCGTTTTCCAGGACGATTTGCTGTGTTTTGATAAACATATTGCCGTCGGTGGTCGAAATAAGACATTCGACGTGGAAAGAGGCGGCAAGGGAGATGTATTCGTAGCGTCCGGCCAGCTCTTTGGAGACGTTTCCGTCGCCAAAACGAACTTCGTACGAAAAGGGCGTTTTTACGGGATCGACGCCTGTAATGGCGTAATTGAACGTCCATTCATCAACGCCCCGAGTCATATCAAAGCGGATCATATCCTCGGTGATGCGGGTGTGATCGCCTAACGCATATTTGTTAAATTCCTGAGGAGCGCAAGCCGGTAGGAGGAGCGCAACAGCCAGGAAAAGGTATAGATATTTGGTTGTTTTTTTCATGGTTGAACAGGTGTTAAATTAATAGGGATTTTGAATAATCTCATAAGGGGTGCCCATGCGGGCATTTACCTCTTCTACGGGAATAGGCAGGTATTTGCTCTTCTCTGTCCAGGTGCGGGTAAAGGTAAAATATACCAATGCTCCCTTGTCGTTTACCGAGGGTTGTTCAAAATTTTCGGTCAGCGCCTGGGCTGCTTTTCCCCAACGAACCAAATCCCAGTAACGCCGTCCCTCGCCTATAAATTCGCGGTGGCGTTCGAGTTCGATGTTATCTGCCGTCACGGCAATGGAGCTTACGCCTGCACGTGCGCGTACTTTGTCTAAACAACCTTGTGCCGTTACGCCGCCTGATTCGCTTGCGCCCAAAACGCCCGTCAGTTCGGCATAGTCGAGGAGGGTTTCGGCATAGCGGTAGATACGCAGATTGTTACAATAGTTCACCTCTTGAGAACCCGCTACGCTGTAACCAATACGGGCGGCATATTTTCGTTGAAAATAACCCCTGGTATCTTGAAAGGCCGGGGAGTAATGGTCTACCGGTATCCAATAGTTGATAGAGGCGGCGCGCCGTACGTCTTCGGCTTCAAAAATCGGCAACTTGCCGTCGGTATCAACCGGATCGCCGATGATTTTGTAGAGGTAGGGGCGTACGACTGCAAAACTCCATCCTGTTCCGCCAAAGATGCCGTTGGGGTCTTTTAAATTACGTGGAGCGAGTTGACAGGGGAGGTTGGTGCCAAACCCAAAAGGATTACTTGGAGAAACGCCCCAATCGGAGACGGGAAAAGAGGCCTGGTTTGATTCGAGGATGCTCTCCCGACAAAATTCGCCTTCGAGCAACCACAATCTGTCAAAATCCGGGTACAGCTCATACTCGTTGCTGCTGATGACGGATGCCAAATTGGAGGCCACCTCACTGTATTTGGATTGATCTTTTTGGTACATGACCACCGTTGCCTTTAACATGTAGACGGCGGCAAGATTTACCCGTCCCATATCCTGAGCGGGCGTTTTAATCGTTAGCTTGCCGATGGCTTCACATTCAGCAATGTCTTCCATGAGAAACTGATATACTTCGTCGGCGGTGTATTGTTCGGCCATAAAATCGGTTTCGGCTTTTAGTACGCCTCTTGGATAAGGCACGTTGCCCCAGTTTTTCCACAACCAGTGCATAAAATAGGCACGCAGAAAGATGGCTTCTTCTCTATATTTTTGCACCAGCGCAACGTCGCCCGCTCCTGCGGCAATAAATTGATCGGCATTGGCAATGGTTTCGTTGCACCGCGCCACGGCTCTGTAATGCATCTCCCAAAATCCGGGGATGACAAGGGAGGGTTCGGCGTTAAAGGTGGCCACCCGGGCAAATTCGTTTCCGTCTGTGGCGCTGGCGCCTCCTTTAAATACGTCGTCGGAGCGAACGTCTGAAGTTACCAAAACGCTGACCAATCCTCCTCCGTAATTGTCGCGCACAAGCATATGATAACAGGCTGAAAGATTGGCGTTTATACTTTGTTCAGTGATGGGATCTGTTCCGTAAGGCTTTGAATTTGTGGAATTTGCCGTTAAAAAATCTTCACCACAGGAAGAAAAGAGTCCTGCCGCAATGATAACCGGAATGAATAATCTTATCGTTTTCATTTGATTCATAAATTTAAAATTAGAAAGTTACATTTACGCCTACCGCAACGGTGCGGGATTGGGGATAGACCCCGTAATCCACACTGCTGTGATCCAGTTCTATGTCAAAGCCATCGTATTTTGTAAAGGTCAAAAGATTATAGCCTGCCACATACATACGCACCTTTTGAAGGCCGATTATATGGGTAATGCGCGCAGGGAGGGTATATCCCAATTGCGCCGTTTTTAGCCGGAGGTAATCGCCGTTTTTCAGATTCAGGTCAGAGGACATAAAGTTTCCGTTGGGGTCGCTGGCTGTCACGCGGGGAACGGTGTTGGACGTTCCTTCGCCGTGCCACCGATCCAATACCCAAGCCGGACGGTTAAAGGCCGAAACGTCTTGACGTTGCGAAAAATCAAAGATTTGGAAACCAAGCGAACTCTTAAAGAAGAGGCTAAAGTCAAAGCCTTTCCAATCGCCTCCTATGTTAATACCCATGATCCAGTCGGGCATGGGTTTTCCGGTTTTAATTTTATCGGCTTCGGTAATCGATCCGTCTCCGTTCATGTCAATAAAACGAACATCACCCGGGTGGGCATTGGGCTGGATCAATTGGGTAACTCCGGTTTCGGGATTGGTCCAGGTATATCTGTTGATTTCGTCCCAATTTTGGAAAAGTCCGTTGGTCTTAAGTCCGTAAAAGAATGGATAAACCTCGCCCGTTTGTCCCCGCATAAACTCTCCGATGCCGGCATTACCGGCGCTTTGAAGATTGCGTTGGATGCCGTCCTGGTTGGCATACTTATCTAAAACCGTTTTTACGTAAGTAGCGTTTGCATCTACGTAAAAATGGAAACTTCCGACATTTCCTTTGTATCCTGCATTAATTTCGACCCCTCTGTTTGACATATCGCCTACGTTGGCGATGGGGGCGCTTTGTCCGGTCGAAGGGGGTATAATGGCGGTTTGCAACATTCCGATGGTCGATTTTTTGTACCAGTCAAACGAGAAGTTAAAAGCGCCGCGCAAGAAGGTTAAGTCGATGCCGATATTGGTTTGTTCCGATTGTTCCCAGGCGAGGACTCTATTTTCGAGGGCTCCGGGTTGTACACCCGCAACAAGTTGTCCGTTCCACGTGAGGGTGGCCGGATTGTAGGCTCCTCCAAAGTAGTAGTCATAGGCGCTGCCCCGTGCATCGGTGGTCACATACCTTAATTCTCCAATGCGGTCGTTTCCGTTACGTCCCCAGCTTGCCCGCACTTTTGCCGCATCCATCCACACCGGTTTGTTGTAGATGTAAGGTTCGTTCAAGATATTCCAGGCCACGGAGATGGCGGGAAAAAGACCCCATTTTTTATCGGGACCAAAACGCGAAGAACCATCGCGACGGATCGATGCGGAAAAGATGTAACGCTCTCCAAAGTTATAGTTTATACGTCCAAAATAAGAAGCTAAGGCATAAAAGTTTACATCGCTTCCGCTGTAATATCCGTATATGTTGTAGAGGCTGGGAACCGCTTCGGTATTGTTGATATTCATCAATAAATCGTGCGTGTCAAAAATGGGTCTTCCGCGAGAACCTCCCACCTGACTTTGGGTCGTTTTTAAAGCGGATTGACCGGCAGTTACGGTAACATGGTGTTGGTTAAACTGTTCGGTCCAGGTAAGGTAATTTTCGATCTGCCAACTGAAACGCTGGTTTTTTTGCCCATAAATATTGGCCTTGTCCAAATTTTCGATAAATTTTCCGGCAGCGGCCACGTAATAGGGCAAATTATAGCCGTTATTGCCCCAAAAAGACATATCCACGGTATAGCTTGAGTGGAGCTTTATTCCCTTCCAAATATCCAATTCTCCCCATACTCCGCCTACAAAAACATCTTGTTTATTAATCTGGTATTGACGTTTATTGGCAAGCATGGCTACGGGGTTGCCGATTTCGTTGTACTTGTCTTGAAGGGGGACGCGATAGACCTTGCCGTTTTCATCTTTAATCACAATATCGATCCATTTTCCCGAATCGGGATTGCCGGCGTCGATGTATTGGTTGTACCACGAATTGGGATCTGCCAGTACAGCGGCATCTTCGTATACCGAGTAGTGGGGACCAAACATAAGGGCGCTGGTCAATATGGAGTTAAATTGACTGTTGGAATCTACATTTGTGTCTTCCTGATGCGTATACGACACATTTACGCCCACATTCAGTTTGTTGAGGAAAGAGCGTGTTTTGGTCTCGTAAACGACCTGGGAGGCGTTGGTGCGGAAATTGTAGCGCTCCAGATTAGATTTGCCAAAATTCCCTCCTATGATACCATCCTGCTTTAGATAACCAAAGGAAATGGCATAGGTGTTGTTCTCGCCCCCTCCCGACATGCTGATGCTGTGGTTGATGACCGGAGCATTATAATTAAAGATTTCATCCTGCCAGTCGGTGGTTTTGGCGTTGCGGATTTCGTCCGCCGAAAATTTGAAAGACCCTCCGTCGTTGATGGCCATTTCGTTCATGATCGTCATGTACTCCTGGGCATTGAGCACTTCTCTTTTTTTCCAGGGATTTTGCCAACCATAGTTAAAGTCATAATTGACCATTCTTTGTCCCTTTACGCCGGACTTGGTGGTGATAAGGATGACGCCATTGGCGCCGCGTGTTCCGTAGATGGCGGCCGAGGCGGCGTCCTTAAGGACTTCGACCGACTCAATGTCTTTGGGATTGAGAAAACTGATGTTTCCTTCGATCTGCATTCCGTCCACCACATAGAGGGGACCGGAATTGTTCACGGTACCGATTCCACGAATGTAGACGTCGGATCCCGAACCGGGCTGTCCGCTCTGTTGCAAGATCTGGATGCCGGAAACCTTGCCGTTCAATACATCTTCGAAACGGGTCGGCAGCGACTTTTCGAGGTCGTTGGCCGTTACCTTGCTGATAGCGCCCGTTACCAGACTTTTCTTTTGTACGCCATAGCCAATAACGACTACTTCGTCGAGAAATTTGGAGTCCTCGTTCATGAAGATCTCAAAATCGCGTATAGTGCCTACGGTCACCTCTTGGGGTATAAATCCGATGTACGAAACTACTAATACGTCGGAAGGAGCGGCATTTAGGGTAAAAGTCCCGTCCATTGAGGTGGTCGCAATTGTTCTCGTACCTTTGACAAAGATGGTTACGCCCGCCAGGGGTTCTTTATCCACCGCCGAGACAACCTTCCCTTTTACAGGGTTGGTCTGCGCCATTACGGCCATAGGAAAAGCCAGTAACAGCAAGAGAATTAAATGATTTTTTTTCATTGCATTAGGGTAATATTTTGGTACAAATATAAACTTTATGTGGCAACTTTTTTCCTTTTTACCCCTGCACGACTACGTCAAATGCGCGTTTTGACTACGTCAAAACTACTTCTAAAACTTGTTTAAAAAAATGATTAGGTTTTCTTCCTGTTTGAGGCCGATTTTTTTACGCAACCGGTAGCGCAAAGTTTCTACGCCCCGAATAGAGATGTTAAGCAGGGGGGCGATCTCTTTGGAAGAGAGGTTCATTTTGATGAATGCACACATTTTTCGCTCGTTGGCGCTGAGTTCGGGATACTTTGCGGTAAGGTGCTCCATGAATTTATTGTGTACTAAATCAAAATGTTCTTCAAATTTTTTGAGGCTGTCGTCCTGAAAAATGTTTTCTGAAATTTTATTGTTTAATATCAGGATTTTACGCCTAAGTGTCGGCAAGTCGGGATCTTCGATTTTCATCCCTTCGGAAACTTTGGACAAATCGCCCCGAATTTCAGTAAGAACCTCATTTTTACGAGCTAAGTTAATAGCCGTATTGGCTAATTCCTGATTCTTGTGCTTTACTTCCAATTCTAAGCGCTCATTTTTTAATTGAGTGATTTCCTGTTCTTTAATGCGTATCTGTTTTTTCTGCTTTAATTCTAATTGTCTGTTTTTTAGTTTTATGCGTCTGTCGTCCCAGTACCATACTCCCAAACAGAAAAAGACAGTCAACAAGCTATATATGCCGTAAGCCCAGGTTTTTTTATACCAGGGAGGTAAAATGGTAAAACTAAAATCTTCGAAAACGTCGAAATCCGTTTTTAGCATAAACCGGTGTTTACCAATACTTATGTTCTCATAATCTTTTACACCCGAAACATTTTGTACCCAATCACCCTCGTCAAGCCGACAACTGTAGCTGCGGGGGGAGGTATTGGCATAATCAAGCAGGTGAAAGTGAAAACGAAGAGAGCGATCCTTGTAAGGGATGCTTAACAAGGCGTCTTGAGTTACCGCATGTACATACAAAGTGGCATTATTCTTAATAGATTCTATTTTAATGATTTGTAGTTTTGAGGAGGGAGTTGTGGCCGATAAAATATTCCAAAGGGCAAATCCATTTTCGTTGGGAATAATGGATAGAGAATCATTGAGTACCACCAATTCTTCAAAATTGGCGATCAAAGGCAGGGCGTGATGATGCAGAGCGCGGAATCCCGTCTGCTCATTGTAGGCGCCTATTACATGGTCGCTCAGCACACAAACAAGGTTACCTTTGGCAGAAAGGCTTTTATAAGAAACAGGGTCGTTTCCGACCTGAGTCCATTGATTCATCTCTTGGTCGGGATGGAGGTTGCCTGTTTCATCTACCTGAAAAAATCCGGAGCGGGTACAACAGATAACTCTGTTGTACCATTTATACACAAAAGAGTTTGCAGGGATTTTAGAGACTCCAAGCACAACGGTATCTGTGATTTGTGTTCGGGAATCATTTAGGGTAGCTTTTATAAATTCGTTATAATTATCCCTGAGGAACAATACGCCGGGCGCTATTTCCTGATAGTTAATAATGGTATATACAGCAGGGCCTTCTACCGGAGTAGGTTTTTCCCATCCGTCTTTTTTCTTTCGGGTGGTAAAAAAACCATTGTAGGTACTGATCCACGCTGCCGAAGGATTATCAAGCATTGGGCGAAACGACCAAACGCCAACGGGCAAATCCAATGTTTCTATACGGTTGTTTGCATCGATCATATACAAGCCCGTATCCATACAGCACATCAACTTGTTGTCGATTACGCTGAGCGACCATACCTGCCCCTGGAGCTGAGGAACCGCATGAGGACGGGGAGCGTTTTCCGACAACCCCTCTGACCATGGAATGGTATAAAGGCCCCGATTGGTGCCTAAATATAACAAATTATTGTACAATGCCGCAGCATATCCGGATCCATAAAAATTGGGATGGGTGTAGAGATTTTTTAAAGGATTGTGCAAGGCAACAAAGCCAATCCCATTGTCCTGCCCCAACCACAAATTGTGATCGGAGTCAAAGAATAGAGAGAGTACGGTATTGTCGTGTAAGCCGTGGGATTCGTTAAAATAATCCATGGCCATCCCCTTATGGTCAATGAGTACTACCCCTTTGCGAACGGTGCCCACGGCAAGGATATTTTCATAAACAGCCATGGAGAAAAGGCCGTTTTCGCGAATAAAGGCATCGACTTGGGTAATAAAGGGGCGACAGCCATTTTTATCTACCAAGTAAAGCGCATCCGAAGCGGCGACCAGCATATCGTTGTAGAACGGAATAATGGCCCTCAGTTTTTTATGCGTCAATAACCCGGAGGCAGGGAGGGGATAAAAAGTATCTCCCGCCAAAACATAAAGCCCGGATGTTGTGCCAATGTACAGAGTATTGTTAAGGAGTCCGGAGCAATCAACCTTGTCGGGACAGGGAATGTTTTGAAAGCGGTTGCCTCGCCATCGGACTAACAAATTGTCGCCGCAAAAGTAAACGGCATCGTCTATTTCATAAATTTTCCACACGTTGCCCACTGTCATGGCACCTCGGGGAATCTGTACAGAAAGATTGACGTATTGCAGCGCGCCGGTTTCGTCGGGCTGCAGGTAACCAAATTCGTTGATGCCGCCCACATAGATGCGCCGGTTATCGGCTGCACACAACAAACTGCGGCCATCGGAACTGTTGTCAAAAGGATAGAGGTTCCACGCAGTGCCGTTAAATTCGAGAATTCCAGCTTTATTGGCAAAGTACATCCAATGGTCGCCCCGTTGGGCTATTTGCCAGTTCTGACTGCCGGCCTTGTATTCGCTTCGTGCATAGGTGACAATCTGAGGGGTCCAATTGCCCAAAGCAGGCAAAGAGATGAGCCCCAATAACAAATAGAGGATTGGAAGTCTCATCCGGGACACCTCATTTTAGATGTTTTGCTAAGAAGTTAAAGAAGGTCCGGTTCCAGAGGATGGAGTTTTGGGGCTTTAATATCCAGTGATTTTCGTCCGGAAAGAGTACCATTTCTGCTTCTACGCCCAGCAGTTTTGCTGCATTAAAGGCCGCCATGCCCTGATCTACGGGTACCCGATAGTCGCGTTCTCCGTGGGTGATCAAAATGGGAGTATCCCATTTGTCTACCAAAGTATGGGGGGAGTTGGCGTAATGACGTTGTGCAATGGGGTTTTTATCCCAGGGAGCACCGCCGTTGTCCCAGTTGGGAAACCAGATCTCTTCGGTGGTCATATACATGTGTTCCTGATTAAAAATACCGGCATGGGCAATAAAGGCTTTGAACCGCTTGTTATGTACCCCCGCCAAGTAGTAGACGCTGTATCCGCCGTAACTGGCGCCTGCAGCGGCAATCCGGTTGGCGTCTACAAAAGGCTCTTTTTTTAGGTTGTCTACGGCGCTCAGGTAATCCTGAATGTTTTGGCCGCAATAGTCTCCACTTATCTGTTCGCACCACTCTTGACCAAACGCTGTGGTGCCACGCCGGTTAGGGAGGATTACAATATATCCCTGAGCAGCCATAAGGCGGTAATTCCAACGGGACGACCAGCTTTGGCTGAGGGTTCCCTGAGGTCCTCCCAAACAAATCAAAATGGCCGGATATGTTTGGGCAGGATCAAATCCGGGAGGATACAAGACCCAGGTGTGCATCTGTTTATTGTCGGTGGTCGTAATCCAGCGCTCCTCGCATTTACCCTCGGCCAATTGATCTAAGATATGCTTGTTCTCAAAGGTAAGCTGTTGAATGGTACCGGATTGTGGATTAATGGATACCAATTCGTTGGGAAAAAACATGGAGCGGTACATACCGATCAGAACATCTCCGGCCTGTTGTACTCCGCTAAAGTCGTTCCAGCCGGTAGTAAGTTGGCGTATGGCCGCACCCGGGAAAGCCATTTGGTATACATGGGTCAGCGCGTTAACGCAGGAGGTAAAATAGATGCTTTTACTGTCGGGATGCCAACTTATATTGCCTATATTGTAGGCAAAGTTTTGGCTCAATTCGGTTTTTTCTCCCGTGTTCAAGTCAATCACAAAAAGGCGTTCTTTGTCGGCTTCATACCCCTCCCGCTCCATACTGCTCCAGGCAATATGGCGGCCGTCCGGGGAGAACACCGGATCGGTATCGTAGCCCATCATGCCTTGAGTCAGGTTTTTGTGTTCGCGGGTGGCCAAAGTGTAGAGGTAAATATCGGTATTGGTAGAGCGGGCGTAGGCTGCTCCGGTGAGTTTACGGCAGGCATAAGCGATTTGGGTGCCGTCCGGACTCCACGATAGCTGTTCGATGCCACTGGAAGGCAAGGTGGGACATTCATAAGGTTCTCCTTCCAAAATATCCACGACATGGGTGATTCGCTTTCCGTCAAAATCGGCCGTAAAGGGATGGGGAATCTCTTCTACCCACTGATCCCAATGGCGATACATCAGGTCATTGATCATCCGGCCCGATGCTTTAGGCAGATCGGGATAAAGATCAACAGGTTTTTTGATAGCAGGTACTTGACTGATAAACAGTAGTTTGGTTTGGTCCGGCGAAAAAGCAAATTCTGCCATTTCAGTCGACATATCACTGATTTTTTGAGGATTGCTTCCGTCTGCATTCATCAACCAGAGCTGACCTCCCTGCAAATAGGCGATTTGTGCCCCATTGTTGTACCAGCGTGCGTTGGATTCACTTTTTGGAGTGTTGGTTAGTTGCCGATTGTCGGTTCCGTCCACATTAATTACAAAGAGTGCGCGGTTCCGTTTGTTTTCGGCCAAATCGGTGTAGCTCACCCCGTAAAGGATTTTGCTTCCGTCAGGCGATACCTGAGGGTCGGAAAGATTCCCGAATTGATGCATAATTTCGGGGGTCAGGATTCCGTCTTCGATCACCGGATGGTTTTTTCCGATGATTTTTTCGCGCTCCTGCCGCGGCGAGCAAGTTATTACTGCTGCCATTGTCATAAAGTAGAATAATTTTTTCATGAGGAATAAAGATAAGTAGTCAATCGCTACAAAAATAAGCATTTTTTAAAACAAAAATGCGCCGGAAAAATCCGGCGCATTTTCTTTTAGATTCCTGCCTGACGCTTATAAGTATTGTACCGCCATGTAGCAAACTCCTGAGTTTTGGCAAAGAGTTCTTTGGCAGCATCGGGGAAACTTTGAATGAGCGATGCGTAGCGCACTTCTCCTTTGAGGAAATCCTGAAACTTACTCCAGTCGGGCTCTTTGCTGTCAAGGATAAAGGGGTTCTTACCCTGGGCTTCCAACAGAGGATTGTAGCGATACAGGTGCCAGTACCCACATTCTACCGCCAATTTTTCTTCTCTTTGGGTAGCGCCCATGCCGTTCTTGAGTCCGTGGTTGATACAGGGAGCGTAGGCAATAATGATCGAAGGCCCGTCGTAGGCCTCGGCCTCTTTAATGGCGTTAAAGAATTGGGTTTGAGAAGCGCCCATGGCAACTTGGGCTACGTATACATAGCCGTAGCTTAAGGCCATCATGCCCAAATCTTTTTTACGAATCCGTTTTCCGGAGGTGGCAAATTTGGCCACAGCCCCTGCGGGGGTAGATTTAGAGGATTGTCCTCCGGTGTTGGAGTATACCTCGGTGTCTACTACCAATACATTTACGTTTTCTCCAGAAGCCAATACATGGTCCAATCCTCCGTATCCAATATCGTAGGCCCAGCCGTCTCCTCCAATAATCCATTGGGAACGAACAGTAAGATAATCTTTTAATACCGTGAGTTCGGTACAGATATCGCATTTGCACGCGGCAATCATCGGAATCATCTTGTCGGCCAATGTGCGGGTGGCGGAGGCATCGTTGCGCTGGCTGATCCATTGGGCAAAAAGGGCTTTGAGTTCGGCAGAACAACAGTCGCATTCCAATCCCTGAGTCATGAGGAGGGCAACGCGGTCGCGGACGCGCTCTACCCCCAACCTCATCCCCAATCCATATTCGGCATTGTCTTCAAAGAGGGAGTTTGCCCAGGCCGGGCCCCTGCCGCATTTATCGGTACAATAGGGGGCCGAGGGGAAAGAGCCGCTGTAAATAGAGGTACATCCGGTGGCGTTGGAGATCATCATCCGGTCTCCGAATAGTTGGGTAATCACTTTGATATAAGGCGTTTCTCCGCATCCGGTACAAGCGCCGGAGAACTCAAACAAAGGTTGGGCAAACTGACTGTTCTTGAGGTTTTGCTCTTTGGGTTGCACCGAATCTTTGTAGCCCACATAATTATGCAGATAATCAAAATGAGCCTGCTCGGGCAGTTGCGATTCGAGCGTGTTCAGTACCAAGGCTTTGTTTTTGGAAGGGCAAACATCGGCGCAATTTCCGCAACCGGTACAGTCTAAGGGGCTGATTTGCATGGTAAAGGAATACTCTTTAAAGGGTCCGTTGCCCGGTATCTTTTTGATGGAAGCCGGCGCTTTGGCAGCCTCTTCGGCCGTCATCAGGTAAGGACGAATGGCGGCATGAGGGCATACGTAGGAGCACTGGTTGCATTGGATACAGTTTTGGGGTACCCATTCGGGAATGTTTACGGCAATACCGCGTTTTTCGTAGGCAGAGGTGCCGACGGGCATGGCGCCGTCTTCCATACCCGAAAATACGCTTACAGGCAAATCGTCTCCGTTTTGGGCGTTGACTACATCGGCAACGTGTTTTACCCACTCAGGAGCCAAACGGTTGTGGGTGTCGGCCTCGAATTTTCCGGAACAATTTTTCCATTCGGCGGGAACTTCCACTTTGAGGACATCGGCACCCCTGTCTACGGCAGCGTAGTTCATTTGGAGAACCTCGTCGCCTTTGGATCCGTAACTCTTGTCGATGAATTTTTTCATCTGTACCACCGCTTCGTCGTATGGAATCACGTTGGCGATTTTAAAGAAAGCCGATTGCAAAATGGTATTGGTGCGGTTGCCTAAACCCAATTCTTCGGCAATTTGGGTGGCGTTGATGATGTAGAAGTTGATATTTTTTTCTGCCAGTTTACGTTTGATAAAGTCGGGAAGTCGCTTTTTGGTCTCCTCTTCGTCCCACAAACTGTTGAACAGAAAGGTGCCATTCTTTTTAATCCCCTTGAGGACATCGTATTTACGCAGATAGGAAGGCACGTGACAGGCCACAAAATCGGGGGTGTTTACTAAATAGGGAGAATGAATGGGCTGATCTCCAAACCTCAGGTGGGAACAGGTAAAACCGCCCGACTTTTTGGAGTCGTACTGAAAATAGGCCTGACAATATTTGGGGGTAGTTTCCCCTATAATTTTGATGGTGTTTTTATTGGCGCCTACGGTGCCGTCCGATCCCAAACCGTAGAATTTACTCTCGTTGGTACCGGATTTGGCCAGACTGATCTCCTCTTTGAGGGGAAGCGATTTAAAACTGACGTCGTCGATAATACCTACGGAAAATCCGTTTTTAGGCTCTTTGTACTTGAGGTTTTCAAAAACCGATATCATTTGAGCGGGGGTGGTATCTTTGGACGAAAGTCCGTAGCGACCTCCTACAATGACAGGGGCGTCGGGCTGATCGCAAAAGAGGGCCTTTATGTCTGTATAGAGGGGTTCTCCAAAAGCGCCCGGTTCTTTGGTGCGGTCTAATACGGCGATGCGTTTTACCGTCTTGGGCAACACGCGCAGGAAGTATTTGGCAGAGAAGGGACGATAAAGCCGAACGATAATAACGCCGGTTTTTTCTCCTTGCTGGTTGAGGTAGTCAACTGTTTCTTTAATCGTATCGCATACAGAGCCCATGGCAATCACTACATGTTCGGCCTTTGGGTCTCCATAATAGTTGAACGGCAGGTAGGAACGACCCACCAATTCGCTGATTTCTCCCATATAACGGGCTACAATGTCGGGAACGGCGTCGTAGAAAGGATTGGCTGCTTCTCTGGCCTGAAAGTATACATCCGGATTTTGGGCGGTGCCCCGTACCAAAGGTTTGTTGGGATTAAGAGCGTTGTTGCGGAAGGCGGCTAAAGCCTTGTCGCTGATCATGGCTTTTAAGGCGTCCGAATCGATCATTTCGATTTTTTGGACTTCGTGCGAGGTGCGGAATCCGTCAAAGAAGTGGAGAAAAGGCACCCGCGATTTGAGGGAGGCCAAATGGGCGACTGCGCCCATGTCCATTACTTCCTGAACCCCGCCGGAAGCTAAGAGGGCAAAGCCTGTTTGACGGGTGGCCATTACGTCCGAATGGTCGCCAAAAATGGAGAGGGCCTGAGCGGCTAACGAGCGTGCCGATACATGGAACACGGCCGGCAACAATTCTCCGGAGATTTTGTACATATTGGGAATCATCAGCAAAAGTCCCTGGGAGGCGGTAAAGGTGGTGGTCAGCGCGCCGGCCTGTAACGAGCCGTGAACGGCTCCGGCGGCTCCGCCTTCGCTTTGCATTTCGACCACTTTAACGGTTTCTCCAAAAAGATTTTTTTTGCCGTAGGCGGCCCATTCGTCTACATATTCTGCCATGGTAGAGGAAGGGGTGATGGGATAGATTGCCGCCACCTCACTAAACAGGTAGGCAACGTGGGCAGCGGCGTAATTGCCGTCGCAGGTAATGAATTGTTTTTCTTTAGCCATTATGGTAATATTTTGTGATATAATAGATTTTTCTTTAAGGCCGCAAAGGTAAATAAATTTCCGATACGGTTGCCTGCATCGTTGGATAAGCCCGCTCCATACTTTGAAAAAGAGCGTACTGGGCATGTGTACGTACTAAATTGTGCGTGGGATAACGGATTTTATAATAAGTATCTCCGTCTATATAATCCATCAAAAAGCGAAGCACCTGTTCATACGTGATGTATTGGGGGGCAAAGGCCAACCATTGCACCTCGGGATCTGTTAAAAAGCGGTGGGCGTAGGAGAGGTAGCCTCGGGTATATTCTCGAAAAAAAGTCGGTTCCATGGAGACTTTTTCTGTTTTGGCCTCATCTTCTGCCGCCGTATTGGTATAAGAACGGATGGCGTCGCCAAAGTCGTATAAAACAGAGCTCTTCATTAAAGTGTCCAAGTCAATCGCGCAGAGTACCGATCCGTCTCGGTCAAAGAGAATGTTGGAAATCTTGGTGTCGTTGTGGCTGATTCGGGGCGGAATGGTTTTATTTTCGAGCAGCATCTTAAAATCAAGCATCTCTTGCCGGTGTTGGTCCACCCATTCGATTTCGCGCCCCAACTCTTTTTTACGCCCCGCCCGATCGCTCTTTAGCGCAGCGTCCCATTGGGCAAAACGGTAACGAATATCGTGAAAACCGGGGAGCACTTCGGCCAACTCCTCGGTAAAATCGGCCAACTGCTCCTGAAAAAAACCGATGCCCACCCCTCCTGCGTATGCAAGGGCGGGGGTGGAGGCAGTGTCAAAACATCGGGTATCTGGAATATAATACATACACACCCAATACGACTCTTCATCGTCTACATAATAAAATTTTCCGTCGTGGGCAGGGTAGAGCCTGATCGTACTGCGTTCGGGGTCTCTGCCCGCCGATGTTGCCTTATTGCGGATATGATCGGTCACCTTGCATATATTATTGACCAATCCGGGAATGTTTTGAAAAATGTGGTGGTTTTTGCGTTGAAGTACGTATTTTAGGGCGCTTTGGGTATTAACTATATAGGTATCATTAATAAACCCCTCTCCCAAAGGAGCAATGGACACGGGCACCTCCGGCAACCGGAATTGCCGGACAATAAACTCTGTTTTTTCCATACGGTTCAAAAATCCCCCAAATATAGGAATAAATAATTACATTTCAACAAACGTGTTCTTTATTGTTTTCCTACGGCATGGTGATCCATCCGTCGTTACTGATGCGGATGTTTAATTCGGGAAAATCTGTACGGGTAAGGTTTTGAATTACAGAAATAACGCGGGCATCGGGGTCGTAACGGGGCGTGCGGTCGGCCAAGGTTTGCAAGGTAGGGGTAATCTGCGCCTTGATAAAGGACCCGTCCTTTGCGGTAAAGATGCGGAAGATGGGCGCCAGACCATTGACCCCTTCTACGTTCACGCGGCGGTAGGTGCTGAAATTTCCCATACTATAGGCAATAAAACGGTTTTTGTACACCTCTACGGCTCTGGTAACGTGGGGACCATGGCCTAATAGGATGTCGGCGCCTGCGTCAATCATTTTATGGGCAAACTCGTACACGTTGCCGCGGTTTTCGCCCACAAACGTCTCGGTTTTGCGTGTTACATGCTGATGATCACGACCTTCTGCTCCTGCATGGAAAGAGACCATAACTATATCGCAACGCTCCTTTAAGGCCTGTACCATCTCCTGCGCTGCTGGAATATTCCGCACATCCGCCGTACCCGAATTGGGGGCAAAGGCGCAAAAGCCGTAGCGTATACCATTCTTAACAAATTCTGCCGTAGGGCAACTCAGCCATCCGGCATAGTGGATACCGGCGTTTTGCAGCGTTTTGGCGGTAGAAGCACGCCCCTGTTCTCCAAAGTCTCCGCTATGGTTATTGGCTACGCTCAGGAGGTTAAATCCTGCCTCCACAAAACAGCTTACAAATTTGGTGGGCATGCCAAATACATAACACACCGAGGGATCGTTGCACCTTTTGGCCCCCTCTTTGGAGTCGGTCATGGCCCCTTCCAAGTTTCCAAAAACTACGTCGGCATGTGCAAAATAGCCTTTTACCCTGCTGAACGACGCGCTGCAATCGTTGTTGGGCGGCAGGTGTTCGCCATTGGGATAAATCGTGCCCAACATCATATCGCCTACGGCTACTACCTGTATGGTATCCTGAGCAAAGGCGGTTATTGATCCGGAAAGGAGTATTAAAAGGAGGGTGGAAATTCGATGCATGATTACAAAATTATTTTGCGGATAAGGCCTTGTAACACATTTCCGGGGCCTAACTCAATAAATTCTACGGCTCCATCTGTTGCCATATTCTGTACGGTCTGCGTCCAGCGTACCGGCGAAGTTAACTGCATCAATAAGTTTTGCTTGATGATGTGGGGATCGGTTTGGGGTTTGGCATCTACATTTTGGTATATGGGGCAGACGGGCGTTTGGATGGTCGCTTGTTGAATGGCCAGAGCCAATTCCTGACGGGCAGGCTCCATAAGGGGCGAGTGAAAGGCCCCGCCTACCGGCAAGGGGAGCGCCCTTTTGGCTCCTGCCGCTTTTAATGCCACGCAAGCCTGCTCTACGGCATCCACGGCGCCGGAAATAACCAACTGCCCCGGACAATTATAATTAGCCGGTACCACTACGCCCGTAACAGAAGCGCAAATCTCTTCTACCTCTTTGTCGGTCAACCCCATAACCGCAGCCATGGTAGAGGGTTGTACTTCACAGGCTTTTTGCATAGCTTGAGCCCGTGCCGTCACCAAACGTAACCCCTGATCAAAAGATAAAGCCCGTGCCGCTACCAAGGCCGAAAATTCTCCCAAAGAGTGTCCGGCCACCATGTCCGGAGCAAAATCGGGCGTACAGGCTGCCAAAATTACCGAATGCAAAAATATGGCAGGCTGCGTCACCTTAGTTTGCTTTAAATCTTCTGCCGTCCCCTCAAACATGAGGTCGGTAATCGCGAATTGTAAAATCTCATTGGCCTGAGTAAAAAGTTCTTTAGCCAACGGGCTTTGGTCGTACAACTCTTTACCCATTCCGCTGAACTGGGCCCCCTGCCCGGGGAAAACGTAGGCAATCATTATAAATTGATATTTAATTATTTATTCAAATCAAGGTGACAAAGATAGCACATTTCCATAATTTGTTATACCTTTGCGCCCCATCCGGCCCCGTAGTTCAGCTGAATAGAACGTCAGATTCCGGTTCTGAAAGTCGGGGGTTTGAATCCCTCCGGGGTCACAGGACAATCCCCGCCGGAGGCGGAAGTAACAGGCAAGCGCCTGCTCCGAATTTATTCGAGCGCAGGCGCTTGCCTGTTACCGGGCGGCGGTATAGCCGCCACGGATTGTTCTGTGAACCCCCCACCTTCTGCGGATCAGCGGGCGCAGCCCGCTAATCCCTCCGGGGTCACCGGTTGCGTCGTTTGCCGGC
>JGI24705J35276_12238604_pt1 | contig 28873 bp, 22 predicted proteins | sample TergutNt197P4_FD_35276 | JGI IMG/M metagenome (IMG submission 35276) | reverse complement strand
TCGGCGGCGTGCTCGAGCCGCTGCAGGCCGAGCCCGTGATCGTCGAGGACGACTGCTTCATCGGCGCGCGCTCGGAAGTCGCCGAGGGCGTGATCGTGCGCAAGGGCGCAGTGCTGTCGATGGGCGTGTTCCTGGGCGCATCGACCAAGATCGTCGACCGCGAAACCGGCGAAATCTTCATGGGCGAAGTGCCGGAATATTCGGTTGTCGTACCCGGTACGCTGCCCGGAAAGCCGACGAAAAACGGTCAGCCCGGGCCGGGCACGGCCTGCGCCGTCATCGTCAAGCGCGTCGACGAACGCACCCGCGCCAAGACCAGCATCAACGAATTGCTGCGGGATTGAGAAGCTGACCGCATGACCGATGCCCTTTCCATTGCCCGCGATCTCATCCGCTGCCGCTCGGTGACCCCGGCTGACGACGGCGCACTAGGGGTGCTCGAAAACATCCTCAAGGCCGCCGGCTTTGAATGTCACCGCCTGACCTTCAGCGAGCCTGGAACCGCCGACGTCGACAATCTCTATGCGCGGATCGGCACCGATGGGCCGCACATCACCTTCGCCGGACATAGCGACGTGGTGCCGCCGGGCGACGAGGAGGCCTGGAGCTCCGGTGCGTTCTCAAGCGAGGTAAAGGACGGCTATCTGTACGGGCGCGGCGCGGTCGACATGAAAGGCGGAATTGCCTGCAGCGTCGCCGCGGCGCTGGAGCATCTCGCCGCCAACGGCGGCATGCCGCACAAGGACGGCAAGGGCTCGATCTCGTTCCTGATCACCGGCGACGAGGAAGACGTCGCTATCAACGGCACGATCAAGCTGATGCAATGGACGGCCGCACGCGGCGAAAAATTCGATCATTGTGTGCTGGGCGAACCCTCCAATGTCGAAGTGCTCGGCGACATGATCAAGATCGGCCGTCGCGGCTCGCAAAACGGCACGCTCTACGTCGAAGGCTTGCAAGGCCATGTTGCTTATCCCCACCGCGCCGCCAATCCGGTGCCGGATATCTCGCGGCTGATCGTGGCATTGAGCGACGAGCCGCTAGACCATGGCAGCGCGCAGTTTCAGGCCTCGAACCTGGAATTCACCTCCGTCGATGTCGACAACACCGCCACCAACGTGATTCCCGGCGAGGCGCGTGCAAAATTCAACATTCGCTATAACGACAATCACACGCAGGAATCACTGCGGCAACTGCTCGAGCAGCGATTGGCTATTGCCTGCGGCAGCCGCATCCGCGCACGCATTGCCTGGGAGCCGTCGAATTCCAACGTGTTCGTGACCAAGCCTGGCCCCTTCACCGATCTCGCGTCCTCCGCAATCGAGGACGTAACGGGACGGAAGCCAGAGCTGTCGACCTCAGGCGGCACGTCAGACGCGCGTTTCATTTCGAACTATTGCCCCGTGATTGAATTCGGCCTCGTTGGCCAGAGCATGCACCAGATCGACGAGCGCACGCCGGTCACGGATCTCGAGAAGCTGACGAAAATCTATCGCGGAATTCTGGCACGGTATTTCGGGTAGCTGTGCTCTGCTCCACTCCAACCTCACGGCCGGGCTTGTCTTACAAGTGCCTGGTTCAGAGGGTCCAAGTCCCGGCTTCTCCGCGCCACGATTTAGCGGCGGGACTCCCTCCGCATCCGTGCGTCTGCTTCGGCTGCCCGCAACGCCAGCTCCGCCATGCGCGGCACGTCGGCGTGAATATTCGAGATGAGACTTTCGGCGATTGCGGTTTGTTTCCGACTGACGGTCTCCCGATCAAACGCACGCTTGTTCAACGTCGCCTTGATATGTTCCTCAAACATGGGGGCTTCGAGCTGATCCTGCGTGAGATCCAACGCGGAGCAATCTGGAACAGCGCGGCTATGGTCGGCGTCAATCGCCGTGATGGCCGCCTCGCAGTTGATCACCGGCGCCCAGCTCGCGCTCCGCATGCTTAACGCGACGCCCTTCTCCGACCGGCCTGTAGCCCAGATATTGATCCCCATGTGTACGGGGCCGTTATCTGTCGGCAAAGCCGTCTTTGCGTCAACCAACATGGTCTGGACCTGTTGCCGGGAGTAAGGAAAGACCATGGGATCATAGTTCGCCGCCCCGCAGGCGACGAAGGCCCCTGCTGCCAGCACGCCGACAACAAGAATGAGCTTGTCATGCATTACGCCCGCCCGCTGGAAAATGCTTTGTCTGCGCTTCATCCAGCCCTCATCTATAGGGCAGATGCCTTGAGGAGTTTCTCAATAGACTTGTAAGAATTTTACAATCAGTGGTCGTATTTCGTCACACACGATTTCGAAGTCGTCGAGAGATTTCAAGATCGATAAGGCAATCCGTTCGATGCTCGGAAGCGTGAGCTTTCCGCCCCCTGCCAAATGGCACTTTCTGGAGCAGTGACGATTCGACTGCGATGCTGACTTCGGCGAGCAATACAGCGCACGAACATCAAACAACCGCGTAATACTCCTTCACCAGATAGGGTCCCTCCGGCGGAGCCACCATGCGGCAGGCGGCGCGGTTGTGGCGGGCGGCGAGAGCAACGGAGAAATCATCCGCGGTCACGGCCTTGGCGGCCGGGCCGGCTTTGAAGTCGCGTGGTGAAAGGGCACCGGTCCTGACATATTCTGGGCTGCTTACAACTTATGATTGTTGTCAAACTGCATCACCTCGCGACAAATGGCATCCGCGGCAGGGGAAAACTTGGTTTTTCTTCATAGGAAGGGTGTTTCAGCAATGCGCTTTCGCCTTCTACGTGTATTGAATGAGGCGGGCTTACTTTCGGCCGTGTCTAACCGCTGAGGGGAGCGCTGTTTACCAATCGTTAACCGCGCTTCTATGTGATTGCGTTTGGCCAAGGTGCGGACAAGCCGATGATCGCGTTGCCGCCTTTCAAAAATCACATGACAACGAACCGCCGCTTTGAGCGACCCACATTCGAAGCCCCCGGCTTTGCCGGCGGGCTGCATAAGGCGCAGATGAAGATGGACCGGCTCCCGATGGAGTCCCTGGACACCGCAGGCATGCCCGCCAGCGCCATGGGTCCGGACCGCTTCATCAATCGCGAACTCTCCTGGCTGAATTTCAATCGTCGGGTATTGGAGGAATCGATCAACGCGAGCCATCCGCTCCTGGAGCGGGTGCGATTCCTGTCGATTTCGGCAAATAACCTTGATGAGTTCTTCATGGTCCGCGTTGCCGGCCTGAAGGCTCAGGTCCGCGAGGGGATCACCAAACACAGCCCCGACGGCCTGACGCCGGCCGAACAGCTTATGCTCATTAACCGCACCGTCTCCCGGCTTGCCCGCGACCAGCAGGTAATCTGGACCGACTTGCGGGGCGCGCTCGCCGAGGTCGGCATCGTCCTTGTCGACGGCAAGGATGTCAGCAAGGCAGAACGGGCATGGATCGAGGACTACTTTCTCCGCAACATATTTCCGCTGCTGACGCCCCTTGCGATTGATCCCGCCCATCCCTTCCCGTTCATCCCGAGCCTCGGCTTCACGATCGGCCTGCAACTTACGCGCGCCGCCGACGGCAAGCAGATGAACGCGCTGATCCGCATGCCCGGCAAGATCGATCGCTTCATCCGCATGCCGGCTGACGGCGCGGTGCGACTGATCTCGCTGGAACAAGCGACGGCTTTGTTCATCAACCGTCTGTTCCCCGGTTACCATGTCTCCGGCCAGGGCACATTCCGCGTCATCCGCGATTCCGAACTTGAGATCGAGGAAGAAGCGGAAGATCTGGTTCGCGTGTTCGAAACCGCGCTGAAGCGGCGCCGCCGAGGGTCGGTTATTCGGCTCGAGATCAACGCCAGGATGCCCGAGACGTTGCGCCACTTCGTGCAGCACGCACTCTCAGTCGCCGACGACGAAGTGTTCCTGGTCGACGGCATGCTGGCGATGAACGAGCTGTCGCAGCTCACCCGTCTCGACCGTCCCGATCTCGAATTCACTCCGTATGTGCCGCGCCATCCCGAGCGCGTGCGGGAGCACGGCGGCGATATCTTTGCTACCATCCGTCAGAAGGATCTCATCGTCCATCACCCCTATGAATCCTTTGACGTCGTGGTCCAGTTCCTGCAACAGGCAGCGCGCGATCCTGACGTCGTCGCCATCAAGCAGACGCTCTATCGAACATCCAACAATTCACCGATCGTTCACGCATTGATCGAGGCCGCCGAAGCTGGCAAGTCCGTCACGGCTCTAATCGAGCTGAAGGCGCGCTTTGACGAGGAAGCCAATATCCGATGGGCACGCGACCTCGAGCGCGCCGGCGTCCAGGTCGTTTACGGCTTTCGGGAACTCAAGACGCACGCCAAGCTCTCCCTTGTGGTGCGTCGGGAAGGCGGCAGCCTGGCGAGCTATGTCCATACCGGAACGGGCAACTATCATCCGGTGACTGCGCGCATCTACACCGACCTCTCCTTTTTCACCTCGGACCCGACCATCAGTCGCGATGCCGCGCGCGTCTTCAACTTCATCACCGGTTATGCGGCACCGAGCGACCTCGAAAAAATGGCGGTGTCGCCACGGACCCTGCGTAATCGCATTATAGAACATATTCAGGGAGAGGCTGCGCATGTGCGAAACGGCCGGCCAGGCGCTGTCTGGATGAAGATGAATGCGCTGGTCGACCCCGACATCATCGATGCGCTCTACGACGCATCGCAAGCGGGGGTCTCGATCGAGCTCATCGTACGCGGAATCTGTTGCCTGCGGCCCGGCATTCCCGGATTGTCGGAGAATATCCGCGTCAAGTCGATCATCGGCCGCTTCCTCGAACACAGCCGAATCTACTGCTTCGGTATGGGCCAGGGCCTGCCGAGCACAAAAGCGGCTGTGTATATCTCGTCTGCTGACATGATGTCCCGCAACCTTGACCGGCGCGTGGAGGTGTTGTGCCCGCTGCAAAATCCCACGGTACACCAGCAGGTTCTCGAGCAGATCATGGTCGCGAACCTCAAGGACAATGAGCAAAGCTGGCAATTGCTGCCCGACGGATCGTCCACGCGCATGAAGGCCACAAAGGGCGAGGAGCCGTTCAGCGTGCATAACTACTTCATGACGAATCCGAGTTTGTCAGGCCGTGGAAAGTCGCTCAAGGAATCCTCGCCACGCCGTCTCACGTGCCGCAATCGCACCTGACCGTAGACCTCCGCTGTTCAAGTCGAATTGCGTCATGCTGCCACGCTTCGTTCACGGCAGAGTTTTCTCGTCACTGCCGGGCTCGACCCGGTTATTCCAGCCACGTGCCAGCACCGCATCAGCATAAGGCCAAGAGTCAGCCGGCCAGCTCACGGCGCTCCATCCTGTGAGCTCTTTTATAAGCATACATTTTTTCATCCGCCCGGGACAGGATTTCGTTGGCCGGCAGCTCATTGCACGCAGTGACTTCAATAACGCCATAGCTCAGACTGCATCTGTAGGGTTTGCCGTCCAGCGTCGTCAATGTCGTTGCGACCAGACGGCCCCGCAAGGTTTCCAGACGATCTTCCGCTGCTTTCATATCGATACCCGCAGCCAGGATCATGAATTCGTCCCCGCCAAGCCGGCAAAGACAGGAATCCCTAGAGAATGTTTGCAGCAGTTTCGCCACTTCCAGGATGTAACGGTCGCCCTCGCCGTGCCCGAAAACGTCATTAACGTATTTGAGCTGATCCATGTCGATAAAACAGACTACAAATTGGAGTTGTCGCTCGATCCATTCGTTCAGCATATGCATGCCGTAATGCCGATTGTACACCCCGGTCAGCGCATCTCGGTAGGCGACTTCTTCCAGCTTATCGATCTCGGCTTTGCTGGCGGTGATATCCGTAAACACGGCTGCCAAAGCGTCGTACCCGCGCCACCGCAAAGGGTAGAGTGTCACAGAAAACCACCGAACCTCTCCATTGCTGGTCAGGAAAAATTCGTCGGATTTTTGAATGTCGTTCTCTTCATTCTTCTGTCGGGCGTGATCCAACAGGACATCATAGAGTCTGCCTTCGAGATTGGCGTCGATCTGAAGGTTTTCTGCGGGATGGTTGACAAAAAGCCGTGCCCCTGTGTTCCGGTCAATCACGACGATCCATTCGGACAATCGACTGGTGATGATTTCAAAGAGATTGTTGCTGTGCTCCAGATCACGCCGCTGCTTCTCAATGGTCTTGATCTCGCCCAACAAGGCCTCTTGCCGGTCCTTCAATTGAGCGACCATCCGATTGAAGGCTTCGGAAAAGTCGCCCATAAAGCTGACGCGCTGGCTGTAATCACCGTTTGCCACTTGCCGGGTCTGCCAAGCCAGATGTTTCAGAGTGGCATGAAGCGATTTCAGATTGGACGCCAGTTCATTGTCGGGCTTTGGCAGCGGGCAAGAGAGATCGCCGCGGGAAAGCGCAGAGGCCAGTGTCCTGGTCTCTTTGAGCATTTCCGCAAAATAGGACAGCCCCTCTCCGAGTTCCTGGAAATCTTCGGGCAGAGAACCCACGTCGAGTTTTGCGCGATTTGGATGGTACAAAACATCGCGCAAATAGTGGAAGAGCTCGTCAGCAACGGAGGGCAAGATCTTCTCTACCTTCCCGTCATGTTTCCCGGTCAGCACCTGCAACGTCAGGAGACGACAGAGCCTTTAAATCGGCAGACTCGGTCTCCGTTGGCCCAGCAGTCGACCTCTTTCACGAAATACTTCTTTCCAGTATAAGCATACAGGATGCCCGCAATGAAGCCTTCGTCGTAATTGCAGACGCATTCGTTCGTGATAGGCATGCCGCTGCAATCCAGATCCTGGCCTACCGTAAGAACGATGCTGCCCGTTTCCGGGTCAAAGGCTTCCATGCGCAAAATGCCGATTTTGAGCTCCTGGAGCGCCTTTTGCAGGTTCGCAAGAAATGCGTCGAAATCCACCGAGGTATCCAGAACATTTTTGGTGAATTCCTCGCCGGCCAGATGTCCGGCACGCACAAAGTATTCGTTGGCCTTGTCAGCGCCGAAATCCTTGGTGAGAACGTCCAACATCGTATACTGCATCAGCCTGTACACGAGAACAGGCATATCCTCACCCAGATCGCCGCGACCTTCCTCGATGTTTCCCAGATTTTCCCACGTAAAATCGTGTAGAGAAGCATCTCTCTTAAAGATATTCATGCCATTTCCTCTCTTACGATACGAGTTACAATCCTCGCCGATATGATGGGATAGGGGGATGCGCCAATCGAGTTCGCCTAAGATAGAACTTGAAAGTAAACATTCCCTGGCAAAGCCATCGTTAATTTAGTCGTCCGCCAGGAAGCGGAATTGAGCCGGGGTCTGAGCGGATCTGGTGCATCTCATCCCGGCCCGCGCAGGGCGGGCGTGATGAACTTGGTGCAGATGTCGCGCTCGCTTAAGCTTCGCTTGTCCATGGTCGCGTGAACTTCAAGCGACCGCCTAATACTCCACCTTCACCAGATAGAGTCCCTCCGGCGGAGCCACGATGCCGCAGGCGGCGCGGTTGCGGGCGGCGAGAGCGGCGGAGAGATCATCCGCAGTCCAGCGGCCTTCGCCGACCCAGACCAGCGAGCCCACCATCGAGCGTACCTGGCTGTGCAGAAAGGAGCGCGCCGAAGTGAGGATCGTGATCTCCCTGCCCTCGCGTACCACGTCGAGCTGGTCGAGCGTCTTCTCCGGCGATCTGGCCTGGCATTCGGTGTCGCGAAAGGTGGTGAAGTCGTGCTTGCCGACGAGGCGCTGGGCGGCGGCATGCATCGCGTCCGTGTCGAGCCTGCGCGGAATGCGCCAGGCGCGACCGATGTCGAGCGTGAGATTGGCGCGCGTGCCAATGATGCGATAGCGATAGTGCCGCTTGATCGCCGAAAAGCGCGCTTCGAACGTGGAAGGCACGATCTCGGCGTCGAGCACGGCAACCGGAGCAGGGCGCAGATGCGCGTTGAGCCCGTCGCGCAGGCGGTCCGGCGGGAAGTTCTTTTCGATGTCGACATGTGCGACCTGGCCGAGCGCGTGGACGCCGGCATCGGTGCGGCCGGCGCCGTGCACGCGCACGGCTTCACCGCTCATCGCCTTCACCGCGGCTTCCAACGCGCCCTGCACCGATGGCAGCGTTTCCTGCACCTGCCAGCCGTAGAACGGCGCGCCGTCATATTCGATGGTGAGCTTGTAGCGAGGCATCACACCAGCCGCATTGACGGCTTTACCGGCACGCCGCGCAAAAATTCCGCCGCCTTCATCGGCGCCTTGCCGGCGCGCTGCAATTCGACGATCCGGATCGCGCCCTCGCCGCAGGCGATAGTGAGATGGTCATCGAGCACCTCGCCCGGCGCACCCGAACCATTGACCGGTTCGCAGCGCAGAATCTTGATGCGCGCGTTCTCGCTCTCGCCCGCGATCTCGCTCCAGGCGCCGGGAAATGGCGACAATCCATGGATATGGCGCAACACCTGCCGCGCAGGTTTACTCCAGTCGATCCGTGCCTCGGCCTTCTCGATCTTGGCCGCGTAGGTGACACCCTCTTCACTTTGCCTGGTGAGTTGCAGCCCGCCGCGCGCCAGCGCTGCCATTGCGCGCACCATGAGATCGGCGCCGAGCCGCGCCAGCCGGTCGTGGAGGTCGGCCGCGGTCATGGTGTCGGAAATGGCGACACGCTCAGCCATGGCGACGTCGCCGGTATCCAGCCCGACATCCATCTTCATGACCATGACACCGCTCTCGGCGTCATCAGACATGATGGCCCGGTTGATCGGCGCCGCCCCGCGCCAGCGCGGCAACAACGACGCGTGCAGATTGAAGCAGCCGAGCTTTGGCGCATCCAGGATGGCCTGCGGCAGGATCATGCCATAGGCGACGACAACGGCGGCATCGGCCTCATGCGTGCGGAACTCCACCAGCGCTTCCGGTGTCTTCAACGTCGACGGCGTCAGCATGGGAATGCCTAGCCGCCGCGCCTCCTGCTCGACGGGGGTCGGCTGCAACTTCATGCCGCGCCCGCCTGGCTTCGGCGCACGGGTATATACGGCCGCGATGTCGTGACCATGGGCCACGAGCTCGAGCAACGTCGGCACGGCGAAATCGGGCGTGCCCATGAAAATCAGGCGAAGGGGCATGGCGGCTCCTTGTCAGGCGCTTGTCAGACGCGTGATGGCTTCGTCCAGGTCGGGCACGAAGAACACGTGTCGCCCGCGGTTACTTTCGATGATGAAGTCGTGCAGCGCGCCGCTCTCGAAGCGCGAGAAATCGCCGATGATCGCGATCTTCGTCCGATAGTTGACGAACATCTGCAGGATCTCGCCCGCCACACCCGTGCGTAGCACGAGAAAGTCGGGATGCAGGCACGCTTCGTCGATCGCGATGCCGGCCAGGTCGCGATGGCCGTGGCCGAAGATCACGTCCAGCACATCCTGCCGTGACCGCACAAGGTTTTCGGCCGCGCTGACGTACACCACGCGGATCGCCTGTCGTTCGATCAGCTTTGCTTCCATTCAATGCATCCGTTGGGATTGAGGAGACCGTCGCGCATGTCGCGCCATGGGCCACCGGTTCGGGCAACGTCTGCATGGCGAAATCGGACGTGCCCATAAAGATGAGACGAAGGGGCATCGACAGCGCTCTCTGATTTCCTTCCTCCCTTGCGGGCCTAAGGCGTCGTCCGGGAATTAGATAAGGAGATAACTTCCGTCATTCCGGGGCGCGACGTAGTCGCGAGCCCGGAATCCATAACCACCAAACGGGGTTATGGATCCCGGGCCTGGCCCTACGGGCCATCCCGGAATGACGAAACTAATAGCCTACCAAATCGATTCACTAATTCTAATTGCCGGACGCCCCTAAGACAAAGATGTGTGCATGCCGTAGCCACAAGGGCGAGAGAACTTGCAAGCCGCGGCAATGATTCCTTCGGCTCACTCCGCCGCGCGCTTGGCGGCTTTCTCGAATTTCTTGAACACGCGGTCGCGCTTTAGTCTGGAGATGTAGTCCACGAACAGGACGCCGTTGAGATGGTCGATCTCGTGCTGGATGCAGGTGGCAAAGAGCCCCTCGGCATCCTCCTCATGCACCTTGCCGTCGAGGTCAGTGAAGCGCACGCGCACCTTCGCCGGGCGCTCGACTTCCTCGTAAAATTCGGGGATCGACAGGCAGCCTTCCTCGTAGACCGACATCTCTTCCGAGCGTGACACGATCTCCGGATTGATAAAGACGCGCGGCTTTGGCGTGGTCTCCCCGTCGTCCTCGCGCCTGGCGAGGTCCATGGTGATCAGTCGCACGGGTTGCGCGACCTGGATCGCCGCAAGCCCGATCCCGGGCGCGTCGTACATGGTCTCCAACATGTCGTCGGCAAGCTTGCGGATCTCCGAGGTGACCTTTTCCACGGGCTTGGAGACCAGCCGCAACTGCTTGTCCGGCAGGATGATAATTTCTCTGATGGCCATGAGGCCGATTTAAGCTGCCGACCCAGTGTGGTCAATGCGCGTTGCCATCCGACGATGGGAGCGCAATCGGGAAATCCAGGGTGGCAGGCCCACGTGAAATTTACCCGCCATTAACCATAAGCATTAACCATACGCGTTCCCTCTTCGTTCGCACAGGTGCCCGAATCGGCTAGAAAGGCGGGATGAGCGAGACTCTCTTTGTCATCAGCGACCTGCCGGTCCGTGCCAGCGATCTCCTGATCGGCATGAGCGGGCTCCTACTTGTCCTGCTGCTCGCGATCGCGGTCGCGCGGTCGCGCCGACGCGGCGCAGAGCTTGCGATGGCGCAGGCATTGCGGGCCGACAGGCTGGAAGCACGCCTCAACGAATTGCTGCTCGCCCAAAGCGAAGCGACCGGCCGGGTCGATGCCATGACCCGCACGATGGCGGGCCGACAGGCCGAGATGACGCGCGAGGTCAACGAGCGGCTGGATTCGGTGACCTACCGCGTCGGCCAGTCCATGGAGCATTCGACGCGCAACACCATGGAGAGCCTGCGCGCACTGCACGAGCGGCTCGGCATCATCGACAACGCCCACAAGAACCTCACCGACCTGACAACACAGGTGACCACGCTTCGCGACGTGCTCGCCAACAAGCAGTCGCGCGGCGCCTTTGGCCAAGCGCGGATGGAGGCGATCGTCCAGGACGGGTTGCCGAAGGGAGCTTACGAGTTTCAGTTCACACTCTCGACCGGCAAGCGGCCGGATTGCGTGGTGTTCCTGCCCGACCAGCGGCCGCTCTGCATCGACGCCAAGTTTCCGCTGGAGGCGATGACCGCACTGCACGCCGCGCGCAGCGACGAAGAAAAGAAATGGGCCACACAGCGGCTACGCAATGATGTGCTGAAGCATGTCGGCAGCATCGCGGAAAAATACCTGATCGCCGGCGAGACTCAGGAAATGGCGCTGATGTTCGTGCCGTCGGAGTCGGTCTATGCCGAAATCCACGACGGTTTCGACGACGTGATCCAGAAAGCCTACCGCGCCCGCGTCGTGCTGGTGTCGCCCTCGCTTCTGATGTTGGCGATCCAGGTGATGCAGCAGATCATGAAGGACGCGCGCATGCGCGACGCCGCCGATCAGATCCGAACCGAGGTGATCAAGCTCGGCGACGACCTCAGTCGCCTGCGCGACCGTGTCCTGAAACTGCAGAAGCACTTTGCCGACGTCAACGAAGACGTCAGGCAGGTCCTGATCTCCGCCGACAAGATCGAGAAGCGCGCGGGCAGAATCGAGGAGCTCGATTTCAGCAAGACCGAGCCTCCCGCCGAGAGCCCGCACCTCGCGGTGAAAAGCAATGCGCCCGAACTGTTTCCCCTGCCGCGCCAACTGCAGGCAGGCGAGTAGTGCGTAGTCACTGCGCCCCCCCCGGGGGTTGCGGAACGGGACAGAAATCAAGCCCTCCTTCAACCTTTCTTAAGCTCCTTTTTTAAGCCCCCATTAGGCATAAAAACCTTTTTCATGCCAATAGGTTAGGTAAAACGCTGGTGTGGCTGGAACGCGACTTCATTTTATTAAAAAGCGAGCTATTGCAGTAACCATGAACAGCGCTCGAGTGACGGCTGTTTGCGTGCCTGTTGGAGTAAGACAATGAAGAAGTATCTGTTCGCCACCCTGGCGGTTGCCGCCCTTGGCGCCGCGCCCGCACTTGCAGCCGATCTCGGCGCCCGCGGTCCCTACTACAGCAAGGGGCCCGCCTATATGCCTTACGCACCAATCTACAATTGGACCGGCTTCTACTTCGGCGGTCATCTCGGCGGCGCGTTCGCCAGCAACGACAATTTCGACAACGGGCTGTCCACCGGCAACAACGGCAATGGCCGCTTCCTCGGCGGTCTGCAGGTCGGTGCGGACTTCCAGTTCGCTCCAACCTGGGTGGTCGGCGTCGAAGGCCAGTACAGCTGGCTGAGCGGCGACGTCGGCGCCGCCTTTCCTAATGGCTTTGGCTATACCAACAGGCAGCGCGGCCTCGGCTCGATCACCGGCCGCTTCGGTTACACCTGGGGGCCCGGCTTGATCTACGTGAAGGGCGGCTATGCCCATTCCGACAACAATGAAAACGTGACGTTGGCTGGTGCTTCGATTCCGTTCGTGATCGACGGCGACCATCGCAACGGCTACACGGTCGGTGCCGGCCTCGAATACATGTTTGCCCCAAACTGGTCGGCCAAGGTCGAATATCAGTATTATAACTTCGGCGACGCCCGCTTCGTTGCGCCGGCGCTCGGCACCTTCTCCACCAGCGACCACACCGTAAAGGCCGCTCTTAACTACCGCTTCAACTGGGCCGGCCCTGGCCCGTACTGATTTCTGCTCGATCGTTCCTGGAAAGGCCGGCAGTTGCCGGCCTTTTTTGTTGCTTCGTCACCCGTTTTTCGACTGGCGTCAGGCCCGATGTACGGCTAAGCCGGTAGCATGCATTCAAAAGTAGAAACCGTTCATTCCTCCGCCGAGGCGCTGCGCTACCCCTGGGCACAACACCCAGGCCCGGATCAGGTCGTTGAGATCAGGCCCGGCGTATTGTGGGTACGGCTGAAGCTGCCGTTCCGGCTCAATCATATAAACATTTACCTGCTCGCCGATGGTGACGGCTGGGCGATGGTGGATGCCGGCTTTGGCAACGAGGAGACCATCGAGGCCTGGACCAGGCTGTTCGAAGGGCCGCTCAAAGGCGTCAAGATCAGCCGCCTGATCGTTACGCATTCGCATCCCGATCACGTCGGTCTGGCCGGATGGATCGTCGAGCGGTTTGACTGTCCGCTGCAGATGTCTCAGGTGGAATATCTGCAGTCGGTCTATCACCAGAACCGCGGCACCGAGGAGCGGCGCGATGCGCAGCGGCGGTTCTTCCGCCGCCACGGTATGGACGAGACCCTGACCGACAAGCTGCTCGGCCGCGGCCAGGATTATCTGAAGCGGGTGTCGGTCCTGCCGCCATCCTATCGCCGCATCTCGCATGGCGACGAGATCGTGATCGGCACGCGCCGCTTCAAGGTTATTACCGGGGGCGGACACGCGCTCGACCAGGTGACGCTCTACTGTGCCGCGGACAAGCTGTTCCTGTCGGCCGACCAGGTGCTGAGCAAGATCTCGCCGAACGTCAGCGTCTGGGCGGTCGAGCCCGACCAGAATTCGCTCGGCGAATATCTCGCCTCACTGGCCAGCCTCACCACCACCCTCCCCTATGACGCGCTGGTGCTGCCCGGCCACGGCGTCCCGTTCTACGGCCTGAAGACCCGCATCAAACAGCTCGCCGACCACCACGAGGAGCGCTGCGGGCTGATCGCCGACGCCTGTCGCGACGTTTCGCAAACCTCGGCCCAGCTAGTGCCTGTCGTGTTCCACAAGCATGTCCTGGACGCACACCAGATGGGCTTCGCCTCCGGAGAGTTGATCGCCCATATCAATTACATGCTGGTGGAGGGGCGCCTGACGGCGGAAGTGCAGGACGGCGTCCTGAGGTTCAGGACGACGTAATCCGCCACCTGCGCGGCATCGTCCTGCGGGCGGTGCCCAGACTTGCCTCCACCAGCGGCATCGTATTGACCTAAATCAATTTTGTGCCGCCTAAGTAACATTGCGGACCCACCTGATTCCAGCCTCGACATTGGAGCTGGAAAAGCTCTAATAACACCTATGGCCGTCAAGCTTCAGCCAGGGTTCGCGATGGATTACAGCCAATATTTCAGCTCCGCCCTCGACCGTCTGCATACAGAGCGGCGTTACCGGGTCTTCGCCGACTTGGAGCGCATCGCTGGCCGGTTCCCGCATGCGGTATGGCACTCTCCAAAAGGGCCGCGCGACATCGTGATCTGGTGCTCCAATGACTATCTGGGCATGGGCCAGCACCCCAAGGTCATCGGCGCGATGGTGGAGACCGCAACGCGGATCGGAACGGGCGCAGGCGGCACCCGCAACATCGCGGGCACCCATCACCCGCTGGTGCAGCTTGAAGCCGAGCTCGCCGACCTGCACGGCAAGGAAGCGGCACTGCTGTTCACTTCGGGCTATGTCTCGAACCAGACCGGCATCCCGACGATCGCCAGGCTGATCCCGAACTGCCTGATCCTGTCGGATGCGCTCAACCACAATTCGATGATCGAGGGCATCCGCCAGTCGGGCTGCGAGCGGGTCGTATTCCGTCACAACGACGTCACGCATCTGGAAGAGTTGCTGCGCACCGCCGGGCCCGATCGTCCGAAGCTGATCGCCTGCGAGAGCCTCTATTCGATGGACGGCGACGTTGCGCCGCTGGCGCGCATCTGTGACCTCGCCGAGCGCTATGGCGCGATGACCTATGTGGATGAAGTGCACGCCGTTGGCATGTACGGCCCGCGGGGCGGCGGCATTGCCGAACGCGACGGCGTGATGCAGCGTATCGACGTGCTCGAGGGCACACTGGCGAAGGCCTTCGGCTGCCTGGGAGGCTACATCGCGGCCAGCGGCCAGATCGTTGACGCGGTGCGCTCCTATGCGCCGGGGTTCATCTTCACCACCGCACTGCCGCCGGCGATCTGTGCGGCCGCCACCGCGGCGATCAAGCATTTGAAAAGCTCGAGCTGGGAGCGCGAGCGACACCAGGACCGCGCTGCCCGCGTCAAGGCGATCCTGACCGCCGCCGGCCTTCCGGTGATGTCGAGCGATACCCACATCGTGCCGCTGTTCGTCGGCGATCCCGAGAAATGCAAGCAGGCTTCCGACATCCTGCTCGAACAGCACGGCATCTACATCCAGCCCATCAACTACCCGACGGTCGCCAAGGGCACCGAGCGGCTGCGCATCACGCCCTCGCCCTACCACGATGACGGACTGATTGACCGGCTCGCCGAAGCGTTGCTGCAGGTCTGGGAGCAGCTCGGCCTGCCGCTGGGGGCGAAATCGCTGGCGGCTGAGTAGGCCATCTCCAGGCGCACCCCGCCGGGGCGCGCTTTGCGATAACGCTCGTTCCCGGCACGCATAGAGGCGGAAACGTCCCTTCACCTCTCCCATAGGGAGAGGCTTAGGCCGCCTTCGGTGGCCGTTCTATGATCTTCCCCCGAAACAGTGGACAGGGCTAAGCTGCGTTTAGCTGCGTCTCGATCAGCATAGCCGATGGCAATGCTCTTTCAGGAAAGACAAGGCCGCTTCAAGCTCGATCCCATTGTTCTTCATTATCGAGGCGTTGAGATTTCTCAACATGTCAGTATCGCAGGTCGCCCCCTTGCTTTCTCCACTTGAACTGACGGGTCGCACGCGGAGCCATGTCATCCAAAATCATGAACCGCGCTTTGCAGCGCAGCCAAGGGTGGTAGAGGCTTTTCTCGATATGCGGAATGCAGCGGCGCAGGACGGCTTCGATCTGCGCCCGTTCAGCAGTTTCCGCGATTTCGACACCCAAGTGACGATATGGAACGCCAAGTTCACTGGCAGCAAACCGCTCTACGACGAAACCGGCACGCGAAGAGATTTTGGCACGCTCGATGAGATTGAGCGCATCTGGGCCATCCTCGAATGGTCGGCATTGCCGGGTGCGAGCCGTCATCACTGGGGCACGGAGATCGACGTGATCGACGCCAGCGCCATGCCAAAAGGCTATCGCGTCCGCCTGCTGCCGGAAGAGGTCGTCGGGATTTTCCGCCCGATGCATGACTGGCTTGATGCGAATATGGCGCGCTTCGGCTTCTTTCGGCCATATGATGTCGAACGGGGCGGCATGCACCCCGAGCCTTGGCATCTGAGCTTCGGCGAATTATCGCGACCCGCGCTGGCACAGCTTTCACCGGAGATCGTGGGTGAAGCGCTCGCTGTGGCCGGCATCGAAGGCCGGGAATTCGTACTCTCAGCACTGAACAACATTTTCGAGCGCCATGTCCTGAATGTGGGATGAAATTTGAACATCTCCGAACACAGGAGCGACACACTAATGGCAGCGGTCGTTTGACGTTCTTGACGGAGTTGGCCTTTGGGCTTCTGGCAGACAGAACAAAAATCTCTTCTGCGCGCTATGCGTCGATTACATTCACATCGACCTGGTCAGGCTCGGCAGGATGGATCGAGCTTGCGAAACCTCTTCTACAGTGAAATACGGGAGGTGCAATGTAGCGTCAAAAAAGAGCGCCTTTGCCAGTAGCCTATGAGTTTAATCAAGGAATTATTAGATGTCGACTTTGAACGAAAACAAGCGCGTCGCTCTAAACGGCTTGAACACAAATGAATACGAACATTCTTTGGACAAAGTAACGCTCGATGCGTTACGGAAGATCCCCATTATGCCAAAGTTGATTGAGCTCGTCCAAGGACCGACAAGCATGGCCAGACGGTACGCCATGCTGGGCAGCGATTTGCGTATAACTGAAAGGCAGTTTCCCTCATTATACAAGATATTCCGGAAAGCCTGTGAGGTTCTGGAGGTGCCGGAACCGCTCTTGTACGTAAGCACGGCGCCGGAGTTAAATGCCTATACCGCCTGCGCCGACCAGCCGATTATTAAAATATACAGCTACCTGCTTGATATTCTGGAAGAGGACGAAATCATGTTCGTTCTCGGACATGAGCTGGCGCATATCAAGTCCAGACACCTTGTATATACGGTTTTGGGCGAGTTGATCAGTACGGGTGTGCTCAGACTCATCGCGTCAACAATTCCTGGCTTGAGCGTAGTATATACGCCGGCGGAAATATCCTTGAACTACGCATTTTATCAATGGATGCGGGCCTCCGAATACACTTGCGACAGGGGCGGCTTTCTGGCTTGCCAGAACTTCGAGGCCTCATGCCGTGCGCTGATGAAGCTGGCCGGTTATTCAAAAACATACGCAAATGAGCTCAGCCTGGAGGAATTTTTTGCGCAGACCGAAGCATTCGATGACGTGAACGAAACCGCGCTGGGGAAAATTCAACAGATATTGTTGAGCTTTGGGCAAACCCATCCGTGGACAGTCTTGCGCACCCGTGAACTCAAGAAATTCAAGGATGCCGGCGATTATGACAAGATATTGCGACGGGAAATGCAGATACCGGAGCCACCGCAGCCCAGCCAAATAGAGGCCGCGCCGAGCCCCAGCCCCATATCGTCCATGTTGCCGAAAGACATGAAAATCAAGAACCCTTTCAAATTCTAATTGGCACGGCAGGACGGGTTGAGTTTCTCCGCGAAACCCATCATTGCGGGCCGCAAGCTTGCATTATCTGGGCACGATGACATCCCATCGGCTCGGGAAAAAGTGATGGGTTTCGCTTCCGAGGCCGGGCAAGTAACCAGAATAGTCGTCGACCTGTAGAACATCGTTCTCCCACAGGGTGCGTACGATGACCGCGCTCAAACTTTCCGCGCGCTATCCGCAACGATGGCGAATAGATTTCCAAAGCTTTGAGAACTGATCGAATACTTGCCCAGCCTCTTCCGCTCTACCCATCCTACAAAATGCTGCCGATTCCACGCTGTGGCTTGTGGCTCGCCCGTGACTTCAGCGTCGAGAATGCACCATCAAATCGAGGGATCAGACACTCTTTAGGCAGCGAATGACGGTCTTGGCGAGGGCTGAATCAGAGCACCGGACGCCTGCCGACGACGATGTAGAGCAGGGTTCCGCTGGCACCATGCCAGCGTTGTTCCCGCATCGCAGTGATAGTTTCTCGGTCGCGATCGAGATAGTCGCGCCACGCTGCTTCAAAGAAGGCCTCGGATCCACCGCCGGCGATCACGTTGGCGCGCATCTCGTCCCGGTCGTATGGGCCAATGCCCTCGGCGCGCCACCGTTCCAGCGCCCCGAAGGCGGCGACCTCGCCGGCGTCGGCATAAGGTGGGAACGCAGCGCTCGCTTTGTCGGAGAGCCACACCCTGACGTCGCGAAGGCCAAGCCGGGCGAACAGACCTGGAAGCTGCTCACCGACGAACTCCGCGCCTTTTCCGAGTCGGGCACGGCCAAGCACATAGCGCCACGCCATTTCCGACAGCCGGATGAGGCGCTCGGGCGATTCATCCTCCATCAGTCCGCTGAAGGGCAAGCGCGCAACGAGGTTGTTGGGCTCTGCACAGACCACCAAACCTCCCGGCCGGGTGATCCGAACCATCTCCGCAATCGCGGCTTCGGGTTGGTGCAGATGGAGAAGCAGCGTTTGGCAGGTTGCCAAGTCGAATGCTCGGTCCGGTAGAGGGAGGCTGATCGCGTCGCCCTCAATTGCCGTTATTCGATCGGGGTCGGGAACGAGCGAGCGCAACCGCTCGAGATATTTGGTGACATGGCTCAACTCACAATCGACACCGACGAGATCGGCATCCGCCGCAAGGTGCGGAAAGAGCAAGGCACTCCAGTGGCCGATGCCGCATCCGATGTCTGCGGCGCGCTTGACGGCACGCAGGTCGAGTCGTTGGGCGAGCAGGTCGAGGAAGTCAGGATTCCACCAAAAATCGCGTTCCTTGCCGAAGTACTCGGAGGAATGTGGACGGGCAGTGTTATTCGGATTGGACATGCGAATCCCCATTGCAGATGGTCACCCGCAAGCGGGCGTGATGTGGGCGTACGGATGGGGGATCGGCTTCACATGATAATGTGTGTATCATGGCACGGAGCGCGGGTCGATGGCTTCGGGGAGACGCTGGCCTGTGAGTTGGCTTCGAACATCGTGATTGAGGTTGAGTATAGCCCGCCATCCAAATCCCACTCAAATGGGCTTCTTAACGGACGACTATTTCCGCAACGCGGCGACGAAATTGTCCTCTGCGGCGTAATCGAACAGCTGGAGCGGATAGCCGGCGAGTACGGGAAACGCGGCCTGCCAATTCTCGATATCCTGTTGCAGCAGCCAGTCACAGAGTCCGCCGACCTCCTGCGTATAAGAGGCGGCGGGCTCGTATCCAAGCTGCGATGCCGCGTCGGTGCTCAGCACGAAAGGCTTTGGCAGAGACCAAGGCGTCCAGCCTACCGGAGCGGTGCCGTACTCATCCCCGATGTCAAGCGGGACGAAGTCGCCCCGATAATTCATACGGTGCGCGATCACCCGCCCGATCTCGGCCACGCTGGGCGCCACGGGATCCCCGGCATTCAGGATGCACGTCGTTCGCGCAGCGAGGGCCGCGGCGATCACCGCCGCCAGATTCGCAGTGCCGGTTGTGTGCATACGGCTCTCCCCACGGTATGCCAGAGGGATGAAGGCCCTCCCGTCCAGCATCCGCTTCAAGAACCACCATTCCCTTGGGTGTTGGGTATAGGGCCCATGGATCGCGCCGGGCCGAATGATGGCGACAGGGCGGCCCGAGCGTTCAAGAAGGCGCTGTTCGAGGGCGGCTTTACGCGTCGAGTAGCTGTTTGGCCCAGGATCGACCGTCGGATTTGTCTCACTGACGGCGCCCCCGAAGTCAGGATAGCCACGGTCGCGCCCGTCATCCAGTGATCGCCCATGCTCGTCCTTGTAGACGCTGCACGAAGAAACGATGACGAAAGTCCCAACGTCGTCCTCGACCTCGAGCAATTGGTCCGCGTGGCTCGCATCATAAGCGATCGTGTCGATGACCGTATCGGCCCCGCCTGCCAGTGCCTGACCAAGCGCCCCTGGCGCTTCCCGATCCAGGGCGATCGCCTTAGCTCCCAGCGCGGATAAATCCTCCGGAGCGGACCTCTGGCCTCGGCTGGCGAGCGTAACCTGCCAGCCGTCGATCAGGAGCCGCTTGGCGACAGCGCAACCGATTTGGCCAGTACCACCAATAATAATTGCATGACCAGTCATATCCACCTCCGAAAACACCGCGAGTCATTAAACGGAATATGACAGATTTTATCTCAACAAACGTGCCTCCCATCCTGAAGAGACCTTTGACGTGCGACAAGCACCGCTTCGTTCGAAGTCGGGCAAATCACTGAAAATCTGTCAAGTCCTGCCCACGAAAGTATTTCTCTTTATCGGAATTATGAAATACAGTATTTAGGACGCATCCTGCCCAGTGAGAGGGGCGAATCGCGAACCGTCGAAAATCGTAGGGCAGGATGCGGTGGACGCGGACAGCGCCGGCGTGACTGTGACATGCAGGGCAGGTGGAGGATTGAGCCGAAGCCGCCTGTCGCGTCGCGCACGAGACAACCGGCGCTGTAAAACGTTTCCTTGGGCAGCCTTGAAGGTGAGCACACGTCTCTAGCGGGTGTCTGACTTAAGGAGCGGTCGCGGCAGCTCAATGTCGTGCGGTCTGACGCCTGCGAAGCTGGCGTCAGGCTTGGTGGTGACGCATCGATTCAACCGGGCTTTCGATGCCCCCCAGCAATCCGCAAGGTGACGGTGGCAACAGCGCATCGCTCACCGGGCAGAGCACGAGGTGCTGTTCAAACCATCGCGCGGGAGGGCCGGGCTGATCCGGCTGCCTCGTGATCCACCCCGTGTGCATTTCTTGCCCACGGATCGCGGGTGCCAGCCGGCGCCCGGCCTTTCCGCGCCCTCTTCGATAAGAGAGGGTCAAGGAAATTGAGCAAGACTCGGGCAGAACATGCCGCGAGAACGCGGGCTTATGTTCCCTTCGCCGTTCGAGCCCCTGGAACCGAATTTCGCCTTCCGACGTAAACAGGGTATACATCGGGCATAGCCCCCGAAGAGGAGAGCAGGCAGCTATGCTGCACGACTGGGGAGTGATCGCGGCCGCCTTCGGCTATATTGGCTTCCTGTTTCTGGTGGCCAGTCATGGCGACCGCCGCTCGCTGGGGCAGCCCAGCGGCCGCGCCAGTGGTCTGATCTATCCGCTGTCGCTGGCTATCTATTGTACATCCTGGACCTTCTTTGGCTCGGTTGGCTTCGCCACCCGCACCAGCATCGAGTTTCTCGCGATCTATATCGGCCCAATCCTGATGATCGGGCTGTGCGCTGGCGTGCTGCGCCGCGTCATCCAGTTGGCGAAGGCGCAGAACATTACTTCGATCGCCGACTTCATCGGCGCTCGCTATGGCAAAAGCCAGGCCGTTGCCGCCACCGTTGCCCTGATCGCTATCATCGGGTCGGTCCCCTATATTGCGCTGCAACTCAAGGCTGTTGCCTCCTCGCTGGAAACCATCCTGAGCGAGGACCACGCCTACTCCCAGATTCCCGTGATCGGCGACATCGCGCTGATGGTAACGCTGGCGATGGCGACCTTCGCCGTACTGTTCGGTACCCGCCACGCCGACGCCACCGAGCACCAGCACGGCCTGATGCTCGCGGTCGCCACTGAATCGATCGTGAAACTTGTGGCCTTCATCGCCGCCGGCGCCTTCGTCACCTTCTGGATGTTCAGTCCTGCCGAACTGATCGAGCGGGCCATGAAGATGCCGCAGGCGCTGCACGCCATCGAGCAGACACCCTCGATCGGCAGTTTCCTGACCATGACGCTGCTGTCGTTCTGCGCCATCATGCTGCTGCCGCGGCAGTTTCACGTCAGCGTGGTGGAGAATACCAGTGACGCCGAAGTAAGCCGCGCGCGCTGGCTGTTTCCGACCTATCTCATCGCCATCAATGTATTCGTGATTCCAATCGCGCTGGCGGGCCTTGTGACCTTCCCCTTCGGGGCCCAGAATTCCGACATGTACGTACTGGCGTTGCCCATGGAGGCGGGCGCCCAGTTTCTCAGCATTGGCATCTTTATCGGAGGCCTGTCGGCGGCCACCGCGATGGTCATCGTGGAATGCGTGGCACTGTCCATCATGGTCTCCAACGACCTCGTGATGCCGCTCGTGCTGCAGCGCAGGCCCGAAGGACGCACGACCGGCGAGGGCTTCGGCGACTTCCTCCTCAAATCGCGGCGGCTTGCGATCTTCGCCATTATGCTGATGGCCTATCTCTACTATCGCGCGCTCGGCAATACCCAGCTTGTGGCAATCGGCCTGCTTTCCTTTGCCGCGATCGCCCAGCTCGCGCCGGCCTTCTTCGGCGGCCTGCTCTGGCGACGCGGGACCGCGCGCGGCGCCATCGGCGGCATGCTGGTCGGTCTCGCCGTGTGGTTCTACACGCTCCTTCTGCCGAGCTTCCTCGACATCAGCGCCGCCGGCATTCCGCTGCTGCAAGACGGGCCGTTCGGCATCGAGGCACTACGGCCACAAGCGCTGTTCGGCGCCGATCTGCCGCCGCTCCTGCATGGCGTATTGTGGTCGCTGTCGCTGAACGTGCTGACCTATGTCGCACTGTCACTCGCGCACCGGCCGTCTTCGATCGAGTTGGTGCAGGCCGACCTGTTCGTACCCAATGCACTGGCGCCGATCACCCCCAACTTCCGCCGCTGGCGCGCGACGGTCACCGTGCACGACATTCAAAGCACGGTTGCACAATATCTCGGCCCCGATCGGGCTCACCATTCCTTTGAGGGCTTCGCGGCGCGGCGCAATGCCCGGTTCGATCCGGCGGCGCCCGCCGATTTCGAATTGTTGCAGCACGCCGAGCACCTGATCGCCTCCTCGATCGGGGCAGCCTCCTCGCGGCTCGTGATGTCACTGTTGCTGCGCAAGCGCGCGGTCTCCGCGAAAGCCGCCCTGAAACTGCTCGACGATTCCCACGCTGCGCTGCATTTCAACCGCGAGATCCTGCAGACCGCGCTCAACCATGTGCGCCAGGGGATTGCGGTGTTCGACGCAGATCTGCATCTCCTCTGCTCGAACCGGCAGTTCGGAGAGCTCTTGGGCGTCCCGATGCACGTTGTTCAGTTCGGAACGCCGCTCCGCGAAATCCTGGAGTTCATGGGCGCCTGCAGCCCCGCGAGTTCCGCCGAGCAGGATGCCATCCTGGAGCGTAGGCTCGCCGCCTATACGACCGTGGGCGAGCCCTATCTGGAACGCCTGCCCGACCGGCACATGGTGATGCAGGTACGCACCAACCGGATGCCCGGCGGCGGCTTCGTCATCACCTTTACGGACGTCACCCCGTCCTTCGAAGCCGCCGAGGCTCTGGAGCGCGCCAATGCGACGCTGGAAAAGCGCGTCCGCGACCGAACCGAGGAACTGACCCGATTGAACTCGGAACTGGCGCTCGCCAAGAGCGCGGCTGAAGACGCCAACATCTCCAAGACGCGCTTCCTGGCGGCCGCCAGCCACGACATTCTGCAGCCGCTCAACGCGGCACGACTCTATGTGACCAGCCTGATCGAGCGCCAAAAGGCCGGCGAGGAGGCGCGGCTGGTCGAGAACATCGACGAATCGCTCCAGGCAATCGAGGAAATCCTCGGCGCTCTCCTCGACATCTCCCGCCTCGACGCCGGCGCCATGACAACGTCGATCTCGAGCTTCAAGATGGCAGACCTGATGCGCTCGCTCGAGATCGAGTTCGCACCGGTTGCGGCCGCCAAGGGGTTGAAGTTGACCTTCGTGCCGTGTTCGCTGCCCGTGCAATCCGACCGCCTGCTGCTGCGGCGCCTGCTGCAAAACCTCATCTCCAATGCGATCAAGTATACGCCGAGCGGACGGGTGCTGGTTGGGTGCCGGCGTCAGGGGAAATCGTTGCGTATCGTCGTCTATGACACCGGCGTTGGCATTCCCCTCCAGAAGCGGGGCGAGATCTTCAAGGAGTTTCACCGCCTGGAGCAAGGGGCCCGCATCGCGCGCGGACTTGGCCTCGGCCTGTCGATCGTGGAACGTCTGGCGCGGGTGCTCAAGCACAGCGTCGCTATCGACTCCAACGCGGGTGGAGGCTCGCAGTTCTCGGTGACGGTGCCGACCGCGACAGCGGTCACGCACACCGCGGTGCTCACCAGCGCCACGCCGCTTGCCAAGACGCCGATCAGTGGGGCGCTGATCGTGTGCATTGAGAACGATGCGGCAATCCTCGACGGCATGCGCACGCTCTTGACGGCATGGAATGCCGAGGTCATTGCGGTCGCCGATGCGGAAGCCGCTGTAGCTGCAATCGAGGCAGCGGGCCGCGCGGTCACCGGAGTGCTGGTCGATTACCATCTTGATCACGGCAACGGAATCGCGGCGATCCGCGAGATCCGTCGCCGCTTTGGCGGCGGCATTCCCGCGATCCTGATCACCGCCGATCGCAGCCCGCCAGTGCACATCGCCGCACGCCAAGAGGGGATCGCGGTCTTGAACAAGCCGGTGAAGCCGGCCTCACTGCGAGCGCTGCTCGGGCATTGGCGCACGCAGCAAATGGTGGCGGCCGAATAGAACAGGCCACGTCGGAAAGACAATCAGTTATGCGCGCAGTTACGCGGTTGGCGTGGCCTGCCGCCACTGGCCGCGGGAGATCTTCGCCGCCGCGATCACGGCCTGTGTCCGGCTCTCAACGCCGAGTTTCTGCAGGATTGCCGAGACATGCGCCTTGATCGTCGCCTCGGAGACGCCGAGTTCATAGGCGATCTGCTTGTTGAGCAACCCATTCGACAACATCATCAGGACCCGAACCTGCTGAGGCGTGAGCGTCACCAGGCGATCACGCAGCCGCGTCGATTCAGGATCCGACGGCGCCGTCAGGTCTGTGTCCGGCGGAACCCAGACATCGCCATCTACCACCTTGGTAATGGCGTCGCGCAGAGTCTCCACCCCAAACCGCTTGGGAATGAAACCGGAGGCTCCGAAATCGAGCGACCGGCGGATAGTGGCGCTGTCGTCCGTTGCGGAAACGATCACCACCGGTATCGCCGGATATTGCGCGCGCAGGTAGATCAGACCGGAAAAGCCGTTGATCCCCGGCATGGTGAGATCGAGCAGGATCAGATCGACCTCAGAGTCTTCTTCCAAGAGTTCCGTCAGATCGTCGAAGGATCCGGCCTCGTGGATCTTTGCCGCCGCCATAACGTCGGCGACCGCGTGCCGCAACGCATCGCGGAAGAGAGGATGGTCATCGGCAATGACAAGTCGGGTATTGGGAGTGTTCATAGAATCCCGGCAGTTTGTTGTAACCCGCAGGCTCTCGGCCAAATCTTCTCCGATGGGGCCGGACCATGCAAGCACACAATGTTCCATCGCTTCCTTTGGTTCCATCTGTTGCCTACTGAATTCAGCGGGTTAACCGGTGGCCGGGCATGTGGCGGCGGCCGAGACGCCACATAATACCTCCATCAACCTCCGCGCTCGGGTTAAAGGGGACGAAAGTCGTATTGGGGCAGCTTTCACGACAGTGTTACTGTCCGATTAAGGCTCCCATGGTCCGGCACGGACGGCCATTCTTGGAAAAGAGCCGGTCAAACAAATTTCTGGGGAGAAAACCAAACATGTCTACAATGACCGTCACGCAAACAGGCGTGGGGATGACGGCCGAAGAGCGAAAAGTCATTTTTGCCTCATCGCTGGGTACCGTATTCGAGTGGTACGATTTTTATCTTTACGGCTGGACCGCAGCCCAGATCGGCAACGCCTTCTATTCGGCGTTCGATCCGAACACGCAATTCATCTTCGCGCTGCTGACCTTCTCGGCAGGCTTTCTAGTTCGCCCGCTCGGCGCCCTGGTGTTTGGTCGGGTCGGCGATCTGGTCGGACGCAAATATACGTTCCTTGTCACCATCTCGATCATGGGTCTTTCGACCTTCTTCGTCGGCCTGACGCCGGACTACCGGCAAATCGGCTGGCTGGCCCCCACGATCCTGATCAGCTTGCGTCTTCTCCAGGGCCTCGCGCTGGGCGGCGAGTACGGCGGTGCAGCAACTTACGTGGCTGAGCATTCTCCGCCTGGTCGGCGCGGATTCTACACTTCGTGGATTCAGACCACCGCGACGATCGGCCTGTTCATGTCGCTGCTCGTTGTCTTCATCGTCCGCAACAGCATGAGCGCGGCCGCATTCAATGATCCTGGCCTTTCGGGCGGCTGGCGCTACGCCTATTGGCTCTCAATCGTGCTGCTCGGCGTCTCGATCTGGATCCGTATGCAGCTTTCCGAGTCGCCTCTTTTCAAGAAAATGAAAGAGGAGGGCAAGGCCTCCAAGGCGCCGTTGACGGAAGCCTTCGGCAACTGGCAAAACGGAAAGTACGCGTTGATCGCGCTGCTTGGCCTCACGGCGGGACAGGCCGTGATCTGGTACGGTGGACAATTCTACGCACGTATCTTCCTCGTCAGCACGCTCAAGGTCCCGGCGAACTCCGCTGACACGGCGCTCATCATCGCGCTGGCTATCGCAACTGCTGGATTCCTGTTCTTCGGTTGGCTCTCGGACAAGATCGGCCGCAAGCCGATCATCATGGCAGGCTGCCTGCTCGGCGCGGTGACCTATCATTACGCCTTCAGCCTGCTGACGACGGCCGCCAATCCCGCGCTTGAAAAGGCGCTGGTCACCGCGCCGGTGACAGTCGTTGCGGACCCGCAGGACTGCAGTGTGCTGTTCGACCCCGTTGGAGGCAGGGTGTTCACCAACTCCTGCGACGTGGCCCGTAATGTGCTCATTGCCTCGTCCGTGAACTTCAAGATGGAGAAAGGCGCGCCCGGCAGTCTCGCCAAGGTCGTCGTCGGCAGCAAGTCGTTCGACTCGGTGAACGGCAATCTCCTTTATGCCCAGGACTTCGCGGCCCAGCGCACCGCGTTCACCAGCGCGGTGACGGCCGCCGTCGGCGAGGCTGGCTATCCGGTCAAGGGAGCCGATCCAGCGGCAATCAATATGCCGCTATTGATCGCTGTCCTGACCTACCTCGCCATTCTCGTGACCATGGTTTACGGCCCGATCGCAGCCGCCCTCGTTGAACTGTTCCCGACGCGGATCCGCTACACTTCCATGTCGCTGCCCTATCACATCGGCAACGGCTGGTTCGGCGGCTTGCTGCCGCCGATCGCGGTCGCGCTTGTAGCCGCGACGGGCAATATCTACGCAGGTCTCTGGTACCCGATCGCAATCGCGGCGATGACCTTCATCGTCGGGTTGATCTTCGTGCCAGAAACCAAGAACGTCGACATCGACAAGATCTGACGCAACGCAATACGGCGCGTCACTTCGGCCGGCCGCGCAATCCGCGGCCGGTCTTGTTTTTCCAGCGCATGGCGCGGTCAGCGCCTCTCGCCGATGAACTGCAGCACAACCTCGCGCTGGTGCGGGCGGCTGCGATGCTCGATCAAAAAGATCGCCTGCCACGTTCCGAGCGCGAGCGCTCCGTTGAGGACCGGGACCTGCAGCGAGGTCTGCGTCAGCATGGTCTTGACGTGTGCCGGCATATCGTCCGGCCCTTCGATGTCGTGCGTCCAACCGGCATTCTCAGGCGCCAAGCCCGACAGCACAGTCGTGAGGTCGCGCAGCACTGAGGGATCGGCATTCTCCTGAATGGTGAGCGACGCCGAGGTATGTCGGATGAAGAGCATCAGGGCGCCCTCCTTCGCACCGGCTTCATGCACGAACTTCGCCGCTTCGGCAGTCAAGTCGACAAAGCTCCGCCCCGACGTCTGCACCGTGAGCAAGGAGGACGCGATGCTTGTGACACCGACAGTCGATGAGGGAGTGCGGGATAGGGTCCTGGACTGGATCATGACTTGTCTCCCCTCGTCACCCGCTAATCGCCCTTGATTTGACGAGCCGTTTGAGCGCCGCACATACCCGCTGGCGTGCACGCCGAAACAAGGTGGCGGCCCGCTTGGCTCGGCCCATCCTGCGAAGTCAAACGTCGGAACAGGACAGATAGCTCCAACGCGCCAAGCGAAATTGGTCAAATCTTGCCCGAAACATCCCTCTGCACTCGGTCGGCCATTTCGATCAGCCGCCGCCATGCACGCTCCACCAGCGACATCACGCGGTCGATGTCTTGATCGCTCGGCAGCGGAATCTCGATTTTGCGGCCCCCCTCAGCAGACTTGGGTTCGGTCTTTTTCAAAGAGTCCGATTTCGGCAACGCCTCTTCGCTCCTGGCTGGAGCTTCCGACTCGCGCGATGCAAGCTGGGCCTTAAGTCTATCGACTTCCCCCTGGAGCCTGCCGATTTCGGCGTCGAGCGCGGCACGCTCGTCAGGCACCGCGTAGCACGCCCAGCCCATACCCGAGTTGTTGCAGGTGGAGACCGTGCCGGTGCGGGTATCCAGCCTGAGCACACCGTCAGCAATGGGCGAAAGCGCGTAGCGGCCATTTTCACCATCTGGCATTGATTGTGCGGTTGCGACGCCGACGGCGGCCACGGCCAACGCCAGAGCAGCACCTGCAGCAAGCGCGAAAAGCTTTAGTGGTGATCTCGCTGGTCTCATCGAGGTGCTCCGTCTCAACGACCGATCGTGCAAATCTTACACCTGCGGCCGGTACGGCGCACGGTCCGATTTCAACACCTCAAACAGGTCCAGTCGCCTCTGTCGAGAACATAGGTCGGTGAGCCGACAGAGCCACTAAATCCTCGCAAGATCGCTTGTTGGCGGCGTAAGCTGGCACGGTGCGGCCGCGATCCGACGCGACAGAGGACACCATCCCAATAAATACAAGAAAATCAATAGCGTAACGGAGCTCGACACAACACGACATAATCTTGACTTGGCCAGATGCGGTCAGTATGGTCCGCGCGGCTTTTGAGGGTGGCGGGCGTGATTTCCATTTAACCGCAGTGTTTGGGGTCTTCGTGGCATGGC
>JGI24705J35276_12238606_pt1 | contig 28895 bp, 33 predicted proteins | sample TergutNt197P4_FD_35276 | JGI IMG/M metagenome (IMG submission 35276) | reverse complement strand
GTGCTGACCAGGATAGTCCGCGACGATTGGTACGGGATATGAGCAAACATTTTTGTTGATATTATTTCATTATCAACCATGGAAAGGTCCCGTGCCGAAAGGATGATCTCCAACGCCGAAGGTCTAGATGCGATAATCATACTGAACGACGGAAGCCCGTTTTTGGATTCAACCTTCTGGTATCTGACGGAATTGACAGGAGGGTCTTTCGAGGGCTCAATGGCCGTCGTCAGAAAGGACGGGGGGCTGGAGGTCATCGTGAGTGCCTTGGAAGAGGAGACGGCATCGTCCGGTAAAGGTGAGATTCATGTTTACCACACCCGCGCAGAAAGGGACAATCATCTCCGAGAGGCCCTGAAAGGCACTTCCAAAGTGGGATTCAATACGCACTGCGCATCGTACTCGATGGTCGATCAAGTGAGAAGGACCGTCAAGGGGATCAAGGTCAAGGACGCATCATCGGCGATATCCTCGACAACCGCTGTGAAGGACAAAAAAGAGATCGAACTCATAAGGAAGGCCTGCTGGATATCCTCCAAGGTCGCCAAGGAGATACCCGATATGCTCTCCGACGGCGTGACAGAGAAGGAGGTCGCGTCCAGAATGGACGCGAGGATGATGGAGCTCGGCGGGACCGGGAACGCTTTCGATACGATATCCGCATTCGGTGCCAACAGCTCGAAGCCCCACCATTCCCCTACGGAATATAAGCTCAGAAAAGGCGACACGGCGCTCTTTGATTTTGGCACCAAGTACGAAAGGTACTGCTCGGACATGACCAGGACGGTCTTCCTTTCAAGGCCGCCGGAGATCATGGAACGCGCGTACGAGACAGTGCTTGAGGCCCAGACGGCAGGTATCGAGATATATAAGGACGGGGCGCCCGCCAAGGATGCCGACCTTGCTGCAAGGGAGATAATCGACAGGACCGAGTTCAAAGGGAAATTCATACACTCGTTCGGCCACGGCATAGGCATGGATGTACACCAGGACATATCCGTCTCGCCGAGATCGGAACAGATATTGAAGGAAGGGAACATAGTATCGGCAGAGCCTGGGATATACATCCCCGGAGTGGGCGGTATAAGGATAGAGGACACCTGTCTGATAACAAAGGACGGATGCGAAAGGCTCACGGACTTCGACAGAAGGATAACGTTCGTCTGATCAGAACGCCTTTTCAATGGTGATAGGCTGACGGTCGCCTGCGTCCTCCATCGAAGAGCAGTCATCAAGGATGCGCCCGATCTTTGTCACAGGATAACGCGACACCGGGAGACCGTCGATACCGCTCAGCGGAGTAGGCCCGAAGAATATGCAAAGCGCGCCGACATCTGGCCAGTAGGCGATATCTCCGACATCCAGTTTCGTCACGAGATCGCGGGGGGCGGCGTTGTCCACGGGCATCTCGAAATATATCTGACACCCGAGCATATTGATCCTGGAAGTAAAAGGTAAAGAGAGCCAGATGGCGTTGGAGATGTCAGACCCGTCAAGTTCGGCGAGATATTCGCCGTTCTTCGTTCTGATGCGGATCTTGCTCATTGCCATCGGCCCTTTGCGTTTATTTTCTTTCGAACAGCCGTCTTATCTCTTTTCCGACCACTTCGAGCTGCAGTTTCTTCTCGTCCTCTTCCAGCTTCTTGAGGTTGACAAGGCCTGCTGCCCATTCCGCACGCCAGTCATTCTTGAATTTACCTGACTCGATATCGTTAAGGATGGATTTCATTCCATTCAGGGACTCCGGCGTTATGACCTTGTCCCTTCTGGTGAGGCCGCCGTACTCCGCTGTGTTGGAGACCACATGCCACATGAGTTCGAACCCCCCTTTGTGTATCAGGTCGTCGATCAGTTTTACTTCATGCAGTACCTCGAAATAGGCCATCTCCGGAGGGTAGCCTCCTTCGACCAATGTCTTGAATCCTCCTTTGATGAGGGCCGTAAGCCCACCGCACAGGACCGCCTGCTCTCCGAAGAGGTCTGTTTTCGTTTCGTTGTCGAAAGTGGTCTCAAACACACCCGCACGTGTCGATCCTAGGCCTTTTGCAAGTGCCAGAGCGATATTCTTTGCGTTACCGGTCGCATCCTGGTGCACGCAGACGAGCGCGGGGACGCCGAACCCCTGAAGGAACACTTCCCTTTCCATGTCGCCGGGGGACTTGGGTGCCATCATGATGACGTCCGCGTCCTTCGGCGGGGTGATGAGATTGTATGTTATCGCGAAGCCGTGGGCAAATTCCAGTGCCGCGCCTTTTTTGAGGTTCGGCTCGACATACTGTTTGTAGAGGTCGGGCTGTACCTCGTCGGGAAGCAGCATCATCACAACATCCGCCCCTTTGACGGCATCGGCGAACTCCGCCACTTTCAGGCCGTCCTCCTTCGCCTTATTCCAGGACTTCCCGTCCTTCCTCGCACCGACTGTCACGTCCAGTCCCGAATCGTGGAAGCAGAGTGCCTGCGCTCTTCCCTGTGCTCCGTATCCCAGCACCGAGATCTTCTTTCCCTTGAGGACATTCATGTCCACATCTGAGTCGTGGTAAATGTGCATTTTTCCACCTTAAGCAAAGAGGTTCAACTCATCGATGCACTAATACTTATCGCAGGTTGCATCAGAACTTGCAGCGCCCCTTTATCAGCGGTACGGCGGGGTTCGCGGGTATCATGGGAGTTATGTCCTCCTCGCAATCCACAATGACCTCCACCAGACAGGTCTCTCCGCTGTCGAACGCCCCTTTCAAAGCGTCATGTATCTCTCCGGGCCTCTCGACACGGATGCCCTTTGCGCCGAACGCCTGAGCTATCTTCACGAAGTCCGGGTCTGCCCCGAGCTTGGTGTTGCTGTACCTCTTGTCCCAGAACAGTTTCTGCCACTGCCTGACCATTCCAAGCCAGCCGTTGTTCAGCAAACAGATCACCACAGGCAGGTCCTCTGCGACCGATGTCGCGATATCCTGCATGACCATCTGCAGCCCGCCGTCTCCGGTTATCGTCATGACTTTCTTATCGGGGCATGCCGCCTTCGCGCCTATTGCGGACGGGAGACCGAATCCCATGGTCCCGAAACCGCCGGATGAGATCAACTGCCTCGGGCGGTCTATCTCCAGATAGTGCATCGCCCACATCTGATTCTGTCCGACGTCCGTTGTGATGATGATGTCCCGATCCTCTCGGGTTATCTTATTGATCTCATACATGACCTTCTGCGGGACGATGGGGTTGGCGTCGTAATCGAAATTGCACTTGCAGCGCTTTTTCAGATCCTGGATGTTCAGGTCCCATGCGGGGCGGTTGCTGCTGTAGCCTCCGAGCTTCTCAATGAGCATGCGGGCGGCCTTCTTCGCATCGCCTCTTATGTTGACCGATTCCCTGCCGTGCTTGTCGAATTCGGTGGGATCGATATCGACATGGATGACCCTGCTTGTTTTGGAAGGGGACGTCTGAGGGCTGTATGTCCTGTCAGAGAACTTCGACCCGATCGCTATTATCAGGTCGGAGTCCCTGAACGCATGGAGCGAACACATCCTGCCGTGCATACCGAGGGACCCCATACAGAGGGGGTGCGATGTGGGTATGGCGCCGATGCCCATCAGCGGCGTTATGACCGGTATGTTGGCCATTTCCGCCAGCTTTATGATCTCGGGGCTGGCGTTTGCGCCGATGACCCCGCCGCCCACCAGCATGACGGGCTTCTGTGCCTCTCTGATCCATTGGGCCGCCTGATCTATGCCGGAGTAGTCCTCCTCCGGGATCTTTATGCCGTACTTCTCGTCGAAGAGCGACTCGTCTATCTCGGCGTTGATCTGATCGACCGGGAGGTCGATGTGGACAGGGCCGGGACGTCCCGTCTGGCAGACCTCCCACGCCTCCATTATCGCGTGCGGCAGTCTGTTCAATTCCAAGACCCTGAAGTTGTGTTTGGTGATAGGCATCATCAGACTGTAGGCGTCAACCTCTTGGAAGGCACCGAGCCCCAGAGAACCGGTGCCGACCTGGCCTGTGAATGCGATCATCGGTATCGAATCGGCATATGCCGTGGCGATGCCTGTGACAAGGTTCGTAGCTCCCGGACCGCTCGTAGCGAGACACACGCCGGGGAAACCGCTTGCTCTGGCGAAACCGTCCGCCATGTGCGCAGCGCACTGCTCGTGGCGTACAAGGACGTGTCTGATCGATGATTCAAGTATTTCATCGTAGACAGGAATGACTACGCCGCCCGGATATCCGAACATCGTTTCAACTCCCTTATCCTCCAGCATTTTGAGTAGTGCCCTAGATCCTTTCATGAGTATACCTCGCCATGGGTATCAAAGAGGTCATTTTTATAATTGCGGTAGGGAGCCCCGGCCTGCAGTAGTCATATCGCCCCGTTTACACATAAGATTATTTTATTTGTAGGCGATTAGCCAACAGTGGTTCTGATGTCAAAGGTAAAGGTTGGGATAAACGGTTACGGCACGATCGGCAAAAGAGTGGCGGCCGCAGTGAGCAAACAGGATGACATGGAGATCGTGGGGGTAACAAAAACAAGGCCCACCTTTGAGGCGCAGGCCGCCATAGACCGAGGATACGCGATCTATGTCCCCGAGGGAAGCATTCCGGACTTCAAGGACGCCGGCCTGCCTGTCAAGGGGACCATCAATGACCTTTACAAAGCGGCGGACATAATAGTGGACTGCACGCCCGGTGATGTGGGGGAGAAATACAAGGCCGAGTACGAAGCGGCAGGGATAAAAGCGATCTTCCAAGGAGGAGAGGACCACAGCCTTACGGGCATATCTTTCAATTCCACCGCCAACTACAGCGAATCCTGGGGAGCGCAATTCTCAAGGGTGGTCTCATGCAACACGACCGGACTGCTCAGGACCCTGAACCCCATTGACAGGGTGATCAAGATAACGAACGCGTATGCCACACTCGTCAGAAGGGCCGCGGACCCCGGCGACAGCAGGAACGGCCCGATAAACGGTCTGGAGCCGACGGTGAAGCTGCCTACACACCACGGGCCGGATGTGAAGAGCGTGATGCCGTGGCTCAACATCAATACAATGGCCATAAAAGCATCAACGACGCTGATGCATCTCCATACGGTGGTCATCGAGCTCCAGAGGGAATCAACCACGGAGGAGATACTCGGGATAATGAGAGCGTCCCCCCGCGTAAAACTTGTGAACAGCCGCAAAGGGCTGAAAGGCACCGCCGAGCTCATGGAGCTCGGGAAGGACATGGGAAGGGACAGATCCGATATGTACGAGGTCATCGTGTGGGAGGACGGCGTGAAGGTCATCGGTAAGATGCTATATTACTACCAGGCGGTACACCAGGAATCGGATGTTGTGCCGGAGAACGTGGACTGCATAAGGTCAATGTGCAAACTGGAGGAGGACGCATCCGCATCCGTTTCGAAGACGAACAAAACCCTCGGAATAGAAAAGTGAAGGTAAAAGCATGAAAGACTTCAATACTCTGGAGGATTTCAATTTCAAGGACAGAACGGTCCTCCTGAGAGTGGATATCAACTGTCCGCTTGATAAGAAGACCCTCACCATATTGAATGATGCAAGGATAAGGAGCATCGTCCCGACAGTAAGAGAACTTATCGGCAAGAGGGCAAAGGTCGTGATCCTCGCGCATCAGAGCAGAAAGGGCGCATGGGATTTCATAGGTCTGGAACAACATGCGGCTCTTCTGTCGAAGAATCTCAACGCGCCCGTGAAGTACGTTAACGACGTGATCGGCGACGCGGCAAAGAAAGCGATATCTGAGATGAGGTCCGGAGAGGTCATCATGCTCGGCAACGTAAGGGAACTCGACTGCGAGGCGGTCTCGGCAGGCATGTCGGAACATGCCGGGGCGGATCTCGTTGCGGAACTTTCTCCCTTTGTTGATTATTATGTGTGCGACGCCTTCGGCACATCGCACCGTTCGCAATGCTCCCTGGTAGGGTTCCCGATAAAGGTGCCGTCAGCATCCGGAAGGCTGATGGCCAGGGAGATATACGCCCTGAATACGATACTCGGGAAACCAAAGCAGCCATCCGTCTTTATTCTGGGCGGGGCGAAGTTCGGTGACATCCCGCACATGATAGACCGCGTTTTAAGCTGCGGTATAGCGGACACGGTCATCGTCGTCGGTCTCGCGGGGAACGCCTTTTTGCTCGCAAGAGGCGTTGACATCGGCGAGGCCAGCTGCAAGATACTTGCTGATGAGCTCACGGAAAAGAACTTCCAAGCGGCCAGGGACATACTGGGCAAGCATGGGCAGAAAGTGCTACTTCCGGTTGATGTGGCGGTGGAGAGGAACGGCAGGAGGGTGTGCGTAAAGACAGGGGACATGCCGACAGCCGAACCCGCGCTGGACATTGGGGACAAATCCATTGACAAATTCAGGAAGGTCATACTCTCTTCAAAGACATCATTCATGTCGGGCCCGGCGGGAATGTTCGAGAAACCGGGATTTGAAGTGGGCACAAAACAGCTTATCATGGCAATGGTCGAAAGCAAAGGCCTGTCGGTCTTAGGCGGAGGGCACACCGCAGGCGCGGCCGAGAGCTTCGATCTCGCCGACCGGATATCATACGTAAGCACGGGAGGCGGCGCGCTGGAGACATTACTTCTGCGGGAGCCGCTGCCGGTGATAGAGGCGTTGAAGTATTCGAAAGAGAAGTTCGGGCCCGAGTGACGTCACCTGTGGCCTATGGAGCCGCGCTTCATCCTGACCAATGCTTCCTTTATGCGTTCGACCGGCTCCGTGATGGTCATTCTGATGTAGCCCTCGGCCGACTGCCCGAACCCCGGGCCCGGCGTCACGATGATGCCGAGATCTATCATTTTCATCGTGAACTCATCCGACGGCATTCCACAGTTGAACCAGACGTAGAACGTCCCCTTCGGCATGGCCACATCGAATCCGAGTTCTCTGAGGCCTTCGACCAGGGTCTCCCTTCTCTCCGCATAGATGTTCATGTTGTTCCTTATCGCGCTCGGCGGCACCCCGTCATCGTTGTACATATCAAGAGCGGTTATCCCCGCTTTTTGTATGAAGATGGGGGCGCCGGAGTCTATCTGGCCTTTGCATTTCTTGAGTCCGCCTATCAGTTCCGGATGGCCGACGGCGTATCCGAGCCGGAATCCGGTCATGTTGAATGTCTTTGAGAAAGACCCGAACTCTATGCAGTCGGGGCCTATCTGAAGTATCGACGGGGCGTGATAGTCGTCGAAGCACATCTCCGAGTACGCATTGTCGTAGCAGAGGATGGTGTTTGTGTTCTGGCACCAGTCGTAGACCTTCTTAAGGTACCTGAGGTCGCATGTCGCTCCGGTCGGGTTGTTCGGGTAATTGATGAAAAGCATCTTTGCGTCCCTCGGGCACTCCTCCACATCCAACAACCAATCGTTGTCTGCCCTGAGGGGGACGGAAACGCATTTCGCTTCGTTGAAGATCGTCGACGCTCCCGAGTAGACGGGATACCCCGGACTCGGAGCGATTATGAGCTCTTCGGGGTTTACGAATGCCTGGGATATGTTGAATATCGCCTCTTTGGACCCAAGCGTTATACACACCTGCGTCTCCGGGTCAACGCTGACCCCGAACCTCTTCCTATACCACCTCGCGACCGCTACCCTGAGGTCCTTCTCGCCTTGCGACGAAGAATATTTTTGATTGTCGTTCTCTCCCGCCGCGATCTGCAAGGTCTTCACGATCTTTTCCGGGGTCTGAAGGTCAGGGTCCCCGATGCCGAAATCGATCATATCCATGCCTTCTTTCCTTTTGGCGGCCGCAAGCTCCTCCAGTCTCACAAAGAGGTACGGCGGCAGTTTTTTGAGTCTTTCGGACTGCTCATACTTAACCATTGAATCACTCATCCACAATATCGCCCTGATATACAAGTGCGGCGGGCCCTTCCATGTACACGTGGCCCAGGTCCTCGTCCACCGTTATCTTCAGCCACCCTCCGGGAAGGCGCACATCCACGGGCTCCCCGAACGGCACTATGCCGTTCAGCGCTGCGGCCGTGGCGGATGCGCAGGCGCCGGTACCGCATGCCAAGGTCCATTGCGCCCCTCTTTCGTATACTTTGATATGTAAATTCCCGTCCTTGACACTGCAGAACTCCACATTCGTCCTCCTTGGGAAGAAGGGGTGCTTCTCGAGTATCGGCCCGAGTTTTTCCATCTCTTTGCCGCTCAGGTCTGCGAAGGTCACGAAGTGGGGGTTGCCCATCGAGACGGCGGTACCTCTGATATTGAACCCTTCCGCCGCGAACGGCTGGTCTACGAACTCGCCGTCGTAGTCGATCGGTATCGACCTTCCGTCAAGTACCGGGGCGCCCATGTCCACCATCACCGTGGTGACCTTGCCCCCGTCCAAGAACACCTTCGCGGTCTTCACGCCTGCGAGAGTGCTCACCGTCATCTCTTCCTTGTTGACTATTTTGAAGTCGTAAGCGTGCTTGGCAAGGCACCTTATCCCATTGCCGCACATCTCGGCCTCTGAGCCGTCGGCGTTTATGATCCTCATGCTCACATCAGTCCTTTCTCCCGGAAGAAGGAATACGACCCCGTCAGCGCCGATGCCGTAATTCCGGTCGCACATAAGCTTGCATCTCTCGCTGTCTATTTCAACATCGGCGTTCATGCCGTTGATCAAGATGAAGTCATTCCCTATCCCGTGGTACTTCCAGAATTTCATTTCAAGAGCCTCTCTGGTATCTTCTGATGTCTCCACAGATCCTCGATCCCCTGGGGTTCCCTTATCAGTTCCGCCTTGCCGTTGTGCACCAGGGCCTCCCCGCAGAGGGGGCGGGAGTTATAGTTGCTCGACATCGCGAACCCGTATGCGCCCGCATCGTATATGACAACTACATCTCCTTCCTCCGGGTCGGGAAGCGCGCGGTCGCGCGCCAAATGGTCACCCGTTTCGCATATGTGGCCGACAACGTCGTATTTTGCGGTGCACGCCCTCCCGAACTTATTGCCGATCGCAACATGGTGATAGGAATCGTACATGACGGGCCTGACGAGCGTATTGAATCCCGCATCCACGCCGACATACTTCTTCACGCCGGCATCTTTCACGTCGACGCATCTGGTCAAGAGGACCGTCGTGTCGCACACGAGGTATCTCCCCGGTTCAAGCATGATCTTCCTGACATCGGTCTCTTCGAGCACCATCTCGGTAAGGTTCATGCCCAGTTCTTCGATGTCCGCCTCAGGCTCGTTTGGACGGTAGGGTACGCCGATCCCTCCCCCGATGTCAATGAATTCTAGGTCTATGCCCGCATCCTTCAGCTTGTTGGTGGTCTCGATCAATATCTCCATGGCTTCCGCAAAGGGTTCGAAGGACATGCCGCCCGAACCGATATGGACGTGGATGCCCTTAGGTTCGAACCCGAGTTCCTTCGCGCGAAGATATGTCGGAACAACCTCCTTAAGGGGAATTCCGAACTTCGATCCCTTCGCGCCGGTAACGACCTTCGCATGGTGTCCCGCGCCGACGCCGGGAGTGATCCTGAAAGATACGGGTATCGAGCTCTTGATCTTGGCAAGCCTTTCGAGCTCGGATGCCGAGTCGATGTTGATCAGCACGCCGAGCTCGGCCACGGCCCTCAGTTCTTCGTTGCTTACGTTGTTGCCGGTGTATATTATCCTGTCCGGTGTGAAGCCCGCCTTCATGCAGGTCACGACCTCTCCGATGGATACCGCGTCGATCCCCGACCCCTCGCTCTCAAGTATCTTCAATATCGCAAGGCTGGAGTTGGCTTTGCAGGCATAGTGGATCTCCGTGGTCATATGCTTCGAGAACGCGCCGTACAGATTGCGGTAGTTCTCTCTGAGCCTGTTCTCGTCGGTCACATAGAGCGGAGTTCCGAACTCTTCGGCGATATCGGTGACCGGGATGCCGCCGAACAACATCACGTTGTCCCTGCAATCATAGTCCCTCATCGGTTCCGCCCCCCACGTACTTGTTGTGCAGTATCTTTACCACATCGGTCGCCCTGGACATGGGAACGACGAAGTTGAGCGAAACGTCCGAAGCGCCCTCGGATATCATCTCCACGTTGGCGCTCGCTTCCTTTACCGCGGTGAATATCTCTGCGGACACTCCGCACTTCGATAGGAGATTGTCTCCGACGGCGCATACAAGCGCCAGATCGCCCTTGACCTCTATTCTCTCTATGTCCCCTGAGCCCAGGGTGTTCAGTTTGGCCAATATCGATTTCACGTCGTTGTTGTGCACCAGGAAGGCCACAGTCGACAGTGATGTTGAAATGGAATAGATCACCACTTCATTCTCGGCGATCTTCTCTATTATGTTCGCCACCATCTCCGGGTGGAAGGCTATCTCCGCAGAACCTATCGATATTATCGAGAGGTCGGTCTTCAGGGCGACGCTCCTGAGCATGTCACCTCTGGGTTTCCTCAAGTGGTGGATTATCGTTCCCGGCTCCTCCGGCTTGAACGAGTTCTTTACCTTGAGAGGGATGTGCTTCTTCCTTACTGGCTCTATGGTCCTCGGGTGGAGTACCTTTGCACCGAAGTACGCAAGTTCCGCTGCCTCGCTGAAGTTCATCTCATCGATCTTGATGGCATCCGGCACTATGCGCGGATCGACGGACATGAAACCATCGACGTCCGTCCATATTTCCAGCAGGTCCGCGTTCATCGCGTTGGCTATCACCGCGGCAGAGTAATCGCTTCCTCCCCTGCCGAACGTGAGCGGCAATCCCCCGTCCGTTATGCCGTAGAACCCGGTGATGACGGGGATCACGCCCTCGTCGACGTACGGTTTGACCTTCATCATTATCATTGATTCGGTCTTATGGAGATTGGCGCTCCCCGACTGGGGGCTCCCTTCCGCGGATATCCCGCAGTCCTCGGAGGTAAGCGCGACGGCCTTGGCACCCGCCGCCCTCAGCGCGTGGCACAGGATCAAGGTGGAGAACCTCTCTCCCTGAGAAGTGATGTTGTCCACGTAGTACGGGCTCTTCGCGGCGGATTCGTCCTCGAGCAGGTCCCTGAATCTTTTCATCCGCTGGTCGAAATCCTTCATGAAATCGTCCATCTGTTCCCCGTTGAGAAGCTGGCTTGCAACATCGATGTGCTTCTTCTCGAACTCCGCTATGATGTCGTGCCTGCTCTCCGGAAGGCGTTCCGCGCCGTTCACGAGGAAGTTGGTGATGCCGGACATCGCCGATGCGACGACGACCTTGCTGTTGCTCTCATTCATTATTATACCGGCTGACCTCTGCAGGGCCTCGGGGGTTCCGACGCTGGTGCCCCCGAACTTCATGACCGTTATCATAGGCCGAGAACCTCGTTCAGGTCGTGGACCTTTCCGTCCTTCTTTCCGTCAACCCATCTTATGGATTCGATGAAGCCTCTGGCGAGCGCCTCTCTCGAGCCCATGCTGTGCTTAAGCTCTATCCTTTCTCCGCTTCCCGCGAATATGACCGTATGATCGCCGACAATATCCCCGCCGCGTATCGAATGCACACCGATCTCCCTCTTTCTGGCCCCGGTTATGCCCTCTCTTCCATATGTTACGTCCTCTATGCCGGTGGCCCTCATCATGCGCTTCACTGCCTCCATCGCCGTGCCGGACGGCGCATCCATCTTTTGATTGTGGTGCGCCTCTATGACCTCAATATCATAACCGTTCAGCGACGACGCGAGTATCTCGCACATCTTCCAGAACACATTGACGCCGACGGCGAAGTTCGCCGAGTGGACGGCGGACGTGTTGTTCTTTGCGATCTCATCACTCATTTTCTTTATCACGTCACTGGGTATCCCCGTCGTGCCGAGGACGATGTTAACTCCTTTCGCCGGTATCTTCGCGATTATGTTCGCGGCGGCCTGCGGCGCCGTTATGTCAACGTAGACGTCGGCATTCTCCAGCACCTCATCGAGGCTGTCCTGGCCCTTCGCGATGATCCCGGGGTATATCTCCTTCCCGAACATCTCCTCCGTCGGCGCGATCATCGCGCCCACAAGTCTCATGTCCTGGCTCTTCTGTATGATATCACAGATCGTGTGCCCCATCTTGCCGGAGGCACCTCCCAATGCTACATTAATCATTTTACCACAACCCAATGTTCCTAAGCGCGTTCTCAACCGGCGCGCGGTTCTTCTCAGTAAGTTCTGTCAGCGGAAGCCTCAGCGCCCCCGACCCATACCCCATCTTTGACATGACGTACTTTATCGGTATGGGATTGGTCTCGACGAAAAGCGCCTCGAATACCGGGGCAAGCTTGGCTATCAGAACATCCGCCGAGGCATTGTCGCCTGCAAGCAGCGTGCGGACAAGCTCCGCCATATCTTTGGGGAGGCAGTTCGACGTCACGGAGATGACCCCGTCGCCACCGCTGCGTATAAGTGCGGGCGTTAACGCATCATCGCCGCTCAGGACCTCGAATCCCTTCGGCCTTCTGTTTATTATGTCCCTTATCTGTTCGAGGTTACCGCTCGCTTCCTTCACGGCGTTTATTCCTTCTATCTCGGCCATCCTCAGCATGGTATCGGCAGTGACGTTGGAACCGGTCCTTCCCGGTATGTTGTAGACGACCACGGGTATGTTGACCGATTCGGCTACAGCTTTGAAGTGCAGGTATATCCCCTCCTGCGTCGGTTTCACATAGTAGGGCGATATCGAGAGCAGGCCGTCTGCCCCAAGGTCCTCCGCCTTCTTGCTGAGCATCACCGCCTCCGATGTGGAGTTGCTGCCGGCCCCGGCTATGACCTTCGCCTTCTTCACATGGTCCACCACTACCTCTATGACCCTTATGTGCTCCTCGTGGCTCAGCATCGCCGATTCCCCGGTGGAGCCGCACGGTACTATCGTGCGGATGCCGTTCTCTTCTTGGAACTCCACAAGCCTCCTGAGGCTTTCCTCATCAACCCTGTTGTCTTTCGTGAAAGGCGTTATTATTGCAGTGGAGGTACCTCTGAACATCTCAATTCTCCCCATAGTGTTCCTTCAGTATGAGCCTCGTGCGCGTGCTGAGAATGTTGTCGTATTTCCTTACCCTCTCGATGATGTCGTTGAGATTCTGCGATGTTTCCACATCTACCAGGGCGATGATGTCCTGATCGCCGGTGACCTCGAACACCTCGCTCACGCCTTCATAGCTTGCGAGTTCCTTTGCTATCTCGTCAGTGTCGGTGTTCACGTCGATCCTTATCTCCACAAGCGCCTTGACATTCTTGGAGCTGGTCTTGATCGTGAATCCTCGGATTATCCCATCCTCGGTCATCCTGTGTACCCTGCTCCTTACAGTACCTTCCGATACGCCCAGCTGATTGGCTATCTCCACAAAAGGCCGGCGGGAATCCTTCTTCATGATCTCCAATATCCGCTTGTCAAGGTTGTCTATCATTAAATCACCATTTTTGCTTGATTTCGTAAACCAACTGCGCATACGCCCAACTATGATATAAAAATTGTTATGGTTGCCTTCATTAAACAACGAAAAACAGCGTTGAAGCGTATGCGCTTATTTGTTCCGCCCCTTCTGCGCATCCTCTTCGCGGGCATTGTCGAAATGGACATCCATCTGAGGGAACGGCACAGTGATCCCGTTCTTCTTGAAGGATTTGAAGATCTCCTCTCTCAACTCCCCGCTTATCTTGGCGTGGTCGTTGAAATCGTAGACGTAGCTCGTGAGCCTCAGTTCTATGCTGGAGTCGAGGAATGCGGTCACTCTCGTTGAGGGGAGGTCCACCGAACCGTTGGCCACCACGTTGGGGTGGTTCATGGCGACCTCTTTCATTAGTTTTTGTGCGAGGTCGGTATCGTCATCATACGAGACGTTCATGAAGACCCTGATCTTGTACAACAGGCCGTCGCCGGTCATGTTGACTATCGTGGATGAGGTCACGGCATCGTTCGGCATGACCACCGTCTCTTTGTTATCCCAGTTCTCGAACTCCGTGTTCATGATATTGACGCAGGACACTTTGTAAACGGTGGGGTCGTCTCCTATCTTGACGATATCTCCGGATTTGAAAGGGCGCGTCGACAGCAGGACCATGCCGCTGAAGAACTGGTTCAGCACCCTCTGCGCGCCAAGGGTTATGCCTAAGCTGACAATACCCGCGCCGGTTATTATCGCAGTAAGGTCGAATCCGAGGACCGACATTATCATGGCCACGGCAAAGACCCATATGGCCAGTTTCCCGAGAAGGCGCAGCAGCGGCTCGATATCCACATCCTTCTGATCGATGTGTTTCTTCTTCGATATTTTGGATACGGCATTCTGAATGAAAATGAGATAGACCTTCCATACGATCATCGCTCCAAGCGCGATGTAGAAGACGTTGAACCAACTTCCCACGGCACCCACTATCTCCTCGGACGCACCGAACACGCGGAGGCTTTTCTCAAACGCGAAAAGTGTCACCACAAGGAGGACGAACGCCCTCAGTCCTCTCTTCGTCTTCTCCGCCTCCTTAATATGCCAGTGTATGAAGACACGTATCAGGATAGGCACGACGATCATCGCCGCCAAGATACCTACGGCCAACCAGATGAGGAAGGTTATCACGGCTGATGCGAGGGGGCCGTCGAATGGTTCGGGAAGGGGGTTGTCGAATACGCCGAGGATCCGGTTGAAGGCATCCCCGGACGATAACGGCGACAATACCACCAGCTCCACATGGACAGGGGCCGTCGTTACGACGGCGGAGCCTGCGTCCAACGACCTTATCGTCAGAACGATGCTGATGTCGTAGGTAGCGGCCGTAGCATATTTGTCAACGGATACGGACACGGGAACGGACCTGTTCTCCTGGCCGCCGAGAACGAAATCATTCTCGCCGGCAGATACTGTCACGCCGCCGGGGGAAATGAACCCTATAGATACCATCCTGGAGTTGCCGAGATCATTGCTGGAATAGCTGAGATAGTTCACGACCTCGAACCTGAAATCGTCTGAAGAACCGGCGTTGATCTTAAGATGATCGTTATACAAGACCAGTCCGACGTCCCCGACGGCGACATCCGAGTCAGAGGCAGTCGCGGGCAGGACCGCCAGCATGGATACTGCCAAAACAGCCAACAACAAGGCCGTGACTTTCGCTGGTCTCATGAGAACACAGACCCCCTGAAAGAATAAAATAATATCTATTGACGCATTGGATATCTCGTGGAAACGGAAGAAATCCTCGGGATCTCAGCATTCGTAATAACAATGGCGATACTGCTATCCGCTAGCATAAAAGATTGGAAGGAAAGGGAGGTCCCCGACATACATTGGGTGGTACTCGGCGCGGCCGGATTGATAATGTTCTTTTCCTACTCGGTCTACCTGACAGGGTTCAGGTGGGAGTATGCATGCTTGGCGGCCGGCACGGCGCTGATGCTTCTGGATATACTCTGGGACAAGGAACTGAACCCCCTCCTCATCTATCTCCCGATGGCCGTGCTTTTCATCATACCTCTTTATCCGAACCTCTCCGAGGATATCTTCAGGGCATGGGCCTCAGTACCCCTCTGCTACCTTGTCTATGTGGGCCTGTACCTTGTCAGTATCGTTAGGGGCGGGGCGGACGTGAAGTGTCTGATCACGCTTTCGATAATGTTCCCTCTCTATCCCAGGTTCTTTGGGTTTCCTCTTATAGACATACCGGAGACCCTATTCAGCCAGATATTCGTATACTCGATATCCGTTCTTTTCGTTGCGGCGATCATGGTGATACCCGTCGCAGCATATTTCGCCGCGAGGAACGCAAAAGAGGACGGATTTTCAAAAAGGATGTTCTCAGGATACAAAATGAGCATATCCAAAGCGGAAAATGCCGACGTGTGGCCGCTGGAGGATATCGTCGACGGCAGGCTGACATCCATAAAGATACCCGATGACGAAGAGATAGGAGATATCTATCTCAGACTCAAGGAGACTGGGCGCGAGGATGTCTGGGTCACGCCGATGATACCTTTCATTGTGATGATCTCCGCAGCGGCGGCCTTCCTGATGCTGATAGGGAATCCGCTGTTCCTCATCTTTTGATGTTCATCTTCTCCCTGCACCTGGCGCAGCGATCGCCGTTCAGCGCCACAAGGTCAACGAGATATCCGGTGCGGCGGATGACCAGCGCCCCGCAGTTGGGACAATATGTGTCAGAAGCGTCGTCCACCAGCACGTTGCCGACGTACACATACTCAAGACCGCACTCCATCGCGGTCTCCCTGCACATGAACAGGGTCTGGAGCGGAGTGATCGGAACATCCATCATCTCGTAGTCCGGATGGAACCTCGAGAAGTGCACCGGGGTCTCCGGGGACAGCTTGTCGCGCACCCACGAGGAGAACCTTTCGATCTCTTCCTCGGTGTCGTTGTAACCCGGGATCACCAAGTACGTGAGTTCAAGATGCACGCCCTCCTGGATCACTATCTCAGAGGCTTTCATGACATCCGCAAGATGTGCGCCGCAGACCTTCATGTAGAAGTCATCCGTGAAACCTTTGATGTCGATGTTGATGGCATCCGTGACCTTGCACAGTTCTCTCAGTGGTCCTTCGCATATCAGGCCGTTGCTCACAAGCACGCATCTCAGGTCCGGCGCTTCCTCCATGATATCCATGATATATTCGAACCAGATGATCGGCTCGTTGTACGTGAAGGCTATGGCGTCGAACCTCTCTTTCCTGCAGAAGGCGACGATCTCCTCCGGTGATTCGTAAGTTGTGCGTTTCCTGCCGGCGGGGGACATTGAGATAGCATAATTCTGGCAATGCCTGCATGACATGTTGCATCCTATCCCTCCAATGGAGAATATCTTACTTTTAGGATAGTAATGGTAGAACGGCTTCTTTTCAATGGGATCGACGCTGAAGGACGAGACCCTCCCATAGTTGTTGGCTATGAGCTTATCCGTCTCGCCCTTTCTGGACATGCACCTCCCGAACCCGCCCATGGGGATCCTGCACCCGTGCGGGCACAGGTCGCAGACGTACGCATTGCCGTCGCGGTGATAGTGTTTGGCCTCCATATTGGGGTTAATGCCTGCCGTTGCCCATCGCCTCCCTTCTGTCCCCATGGTCAATGTACGGGACGCCGTCGTTGGTGACCATGCCTATGATGGAGAATTCCAGGTCATGATCGTACAATGCGGACCTCTTGTTCTTGTCGAATGTGAACAGCAGTTCGTAGTCACCGCCCCAATAAAGCATCATTTCCTCTTTCTGGATCCCGGTCTCGGAGGCGACCCTCTCAACGCCGTCACCCTCCGGAAGAAAGGCCATATGGACATCCATCCCCGTGTGGCTGGCACTGCAGATGCTCCTTGCCCCTTCGGCAAGCCCGTCAGACAGATCGATGCATGATGTGACCGCACCGGATGCGGACAGGGCGATGCCTTCTTCGACACGGGGGACCGGCATCATCAGGGGGGACGAAGACACGCCTTCAAGGCCGTTCTCAATGGCGAAGAAACCCGCCGCGGCAGATCCAAGCGAGCCGGTGACAGCCACTATGTCCCCAGGTCTCGCACCGGACCTGAGCATAGGGCGTCTGCCGTTCATCGCGCCTATCGCGGTACAGGAGACGGCCCCGCATCCGAATTTGGTGTCTCCTCCGTAAATGTATGCTCCGAACGACTCTGCGCATTTATCCATGCCGGCCATTATGTCATAGAGCGGAACGGCATCGAGGTCAGGAGGCATCGTCAGTGCCGCCAGCAGGCCTACCGGCGCGGCACCCATGCTGGCCAGATCACTTATGTTGACCGCTGCCGCCGTCCATCCGAACTCCTCGTATGTCATCCCTTTTGGAAAATGCCTTTCAAAAGTAACGCCGTCCGTACAGGCAATGATGTCCCCGCCGGTCGACGGAATGACAGCGCAATCGTCTCCGGGACCGAGTCCGGGCGACTGCCGGACAATGCTCCGGATACTCTTTACGAGTTCCCTTTCCCCCAATTCCTTCAAGGAGACCATTGCCGAGAATATCATGTTCGCTAAATAAGGGTTCTCTCCCTCGGGGCAGCATTGTTTATCCCTCACGGATCAGAACAGGACATGGAAGGGTAACGACAAGAAATAGTAATTAATATGCGTGGTAACAATTCTGTTGCTCGGTCTCAAATGAACATCGATATCAAATACGGAAAGGACGGGGTCCAGAAGACCGAGGTTCCAGATGCGAACTATCTCGGAACATTCTATCCCATGGACGTCGAATGCAGGGATCCGGACGAAGTGATAAACGAATCCATCGACAACCCGATAGGATACGCCTCTCTGTCCAAATTCCTGGAAGGCGGAAAGGACATAGTATTCATTGTCAACGACGGCACAAGGCCGACACCGACCGCCAAAGTGCTCGACGCGCTCTCAAAAAGGATGGACCTGCGTAAAGCCAGATATCTGATCGCCACGGGAACTCACAGAGATATGACGCCGGAGGAATACGACTTCGTTTTCGGTAAGCATTACGAAAGCCTGAAAGACAGGATCATATCCCACGACGCCAAGAAATCCGAATGCGTCAATCTCGGCAGATCCAAGAACGGTACACCGATGGAGGTCAACAAGATTGCGGTCGAGGCCGACAGACTGGTGATAATAACAAGCGTCGAGCCCCACTATTTCGCTGGATACACCGGAGGAAGGAAATCGTTCCTTCCGGGCGTGGCTTCGTATCTTACGGTGGAGACCAACCACAAATTGGCAATGAAGAAGGAGGCGCAATCGCTGGTCCTTGAGGGCAACCCGGTGCACGAGGACATGATGGACGCCTTGGAAGTGATCAAGGATAAAGAGATATTCTCGATACAGATGGTCCTCGACCGCCATCAGCACATATACAAAGTGGCATCGGGGGGTCTGACGCCCGCCTTTGACCAAGCGGTGGAATGGGCGAACCAGGTGTTCTCCGTCCCGATACCTCAGAAGGCGGACATCGTGATATCCGTCGCGCCTTACCCTATGGATGTGGACCTTTACCAATCGCAGAAAGCCCTGGATAACGGAAAATGGGCGCTTAAAGAGGGCGGAAAGATAATAATGGTCTCCAAATGTAGGGAGGGCGTAGGGCACGCAACGTTCCTTACGCAGCTTTCCTCATCGAAAGACCCGAAGCAGGTCCTTGAGAACCTGAGCAAAGAATACAAGTTAGGATACCACAAGGCGGCAAAGATGGCTGAGATAGCGGTCTGGGCCGATATTTGGGCAGTGACGGACCTGGACCCGGAGATGATAAGGGCTGCGAACATAACGCCCTTCCCGACGGTGGATGAGGCAGTGAAAGAAGCGCTCAGACAGAGACCCGGCGGAAAGGTCATAGTGCTGATGGACGGAAGCGTAACAATACCAAGAGTTGAGTAAGATGAGCGAGTTCAAAGCGGACAAGATAGACAATGAGAAAGTGAGGGACGCACTCAACACTTGTACAATGTGCGGCTTCTGCAAGGCCGTATGCCCCTCATTCAAATCGATAGGCTGGGACACGGCCGTGTCGAGAGGAAGGATAATACTTACGTACGGGCTTTTGAGCGGTCAGCTGGAAGTGGACGACTCCGTCGTGGAGAACATGTACACCTGCACCACATGCGCTGACTGCGTAAGGCGCTGCCCGTCGAACGTGGAGATAGTCGATGTGATAGAGATGTGCCGTTCCGACCTTGTAAAGAACGGGCACATCCTCCCGAAGCACAAGGCGGTCGCGGACAGCGTGCTCAAGTATAACAATCCGTACGGAGAAGAGAGACCGGTGGCCGACACCCTCGGGATGAAGCCGCACAAAGCAAAGATAGGCTACTTCGCGGGATGCACCGCCACGTACAGAGAGAAGAAGATCGCAGCGGCATCGCTCTCGATACTGAAGAAACTGGGTGCGGACTTCACCACACTGGACGAGGTATGCTGCGGCTCGGTCCTTCAGAGGATAGGCGTAGATGAGAAAGAGACAATTGCGCTGATGAAGAAGAATGTAGAGGCGATAAAGTCTCTGGGGGTAGAGACGCTCGTCATCTCGTGTTCCGGATGCTACAGGATGTTCAAGATCGAATATCCGAAGTTCGTGGAGGTCCCCTTCACCGTTCTGCATATTTCGGAGTATCTTGCCAAACAAGACCTCAAGCTAAAGTCCCTGGGTGACGTAAAAGTGACATATCACGACCCGTGCCATCTGGGAAGGCACTGCAAGGTCTACGACGCGCCCAGAGAAGTGCTGAAGAAGTTCCCCGGCATAAACTTCAAGGAGATGAAATTCAACAAATCGGCAAGCCACTGCTGCGGCGGAGGCGGAGGGGTAAGATCTGCATATCCCGAGGAAGCGAAGGACATCGCCGGAACGAGGTTAGATGAGGCAGGCTTTGCCGACATCGTCGTCTCAACATGCCCGTTCTGCGTAGCCAACCTAGCAGCGTCCGCAGGCGACCGTAAAGTAAAGGTGATAGACCTTACGGAGCTGGTCGATAACAACCTTTGAAAATGCACCCATCCGATCTTTGGAAAGAACCTTCAGGCAGGCCGCTGATAATGGGAATACTGAATGTGACCCCCGATTCTTTTTCGGACGGGGGCGCATTTTTTTTAAAAAAGGACGCGCTGGAACATGCGTACCGCCTTGTCGAGGACGGCGCGGACATATTGGATGTGGGAGGCGAATCATCGAGACCGGGGGCTATCCCTCTGCGGGAGGATGAGGAGAGGGAGAGGATCATCGAAGTGATAAGGGAACTCGTGCCGACCATAAACATACCGGTTTCCGTCGACACAACGAAACACAGGATCGCAGAGGAGGCCGTCAGGGCGGGGGCATCGATCATCAACGACATATCCGGACTGAGGGACGAGATGGCGGACATAGCGATATCCTACGATGTTCCGGCGGTGGTCGCGCATATGCACGGGACCCCGCAGACCTTCGGGACCGACATGATGAAAGGCGACGCTCTTGCGGAGATCAAAAGATTCTTCAGCGAAAGGACCGAGCAGGTCATGAGCAGAGGCATGAGGGAAGAGAACATAATCCTCGATCCCGGCATAGGTTTCGGGAAGACCGCGGGACAGGATATGGAGATCCTTGAGAACAGCGGATGGTTCAGCGACAGGTACCCGGTGCTGATAGGCCCATCCAGAAAGAGGTTCCTCATGCAAGGTTATCCCGGCATGGACAGGGACGATGCGACCGCGGCCGCATCAAGGACCGCCGCAGAAAGCGGCGCCAGGATACTGAGGGTGCATAATGTCTCGAGGGTCATTTCCAGCCTCAACGGGGATACCGGAGAATGACCGCCGTGCCGAATTCATAAAAGGAAGCCTGCCGCTACTATGGCCGCCACGCTTACGCCGGTCAGCAGGATGAAGATGATGTTCTTCCTCTTTTCCTGTTTGATCTTTGCCTGGTCTTTCCAATAACAATCCTCTGTACAGTATGCCCGGTCAAAAGGCACGGGGTCTCCGCAGAACTTGCAGTGGTCGTGTTCGGGAAGCCTTATGGACATCGTCGGCCAATCGTCATCATAGTTTATATCTCTCGCCGTCAACGGCTTATATGAAAAGCGAGTGGAGGTTATGTGAAGGTCAAGGAATACGACAGCGACCGCTTCGACAGGATGAGAAGGATAGACTGGCTGGATGTCGATACGATGCAGAAAGCGAAATGCCTGATCGTAGGTGCCGGAGCTTTGGGCAACGAGGTCGTAAAATGTATGCTGCTTGCGGGATTCAGGGACATCACCCTCGTGGATATGGATGAGGTCGTGACGTCAAACCTAAGCAGATGCGTCTTTTTCAGAGAAGGCGACGGAGGCAGGAATAAAGCGGAAGCGGTGGCGGAAAGGGCACGCGAACTTTATCCAGGCTCTGAGATAAAAACCGTCGTCTCCAGGATACAGGAGTTGGAGGACTGGGATTATGGCATTGTCTTAGGATGCCTCGACAATATCTCCGCAAGGCTTCATGTCAACTCCCACGCGAGATATCATAGGATCCCATACATAGACGGCGCCACCGACGGATTCAGAGGGAAGGTGCAGGTGGTGCTCGGAAGCGGCCCGTGTCTGGAGTGCGGAATGAACAGCAGCCACATGAGACTCATTGATGAGAGGTTCTCATGCACCGGAGAGGGCACGATATTCGTACCAAAACTGGCATCGGAGATAACAACAACGTCGGTCATAGCCGCGATACAAGTAAGGGAAGCGATGAAAATATTATCAGGCAGAAGTGATTTATGCATCAAGAATGTTATGTATTATGACGGGCAGTCGGGGACGACGACACATCTCGAGGTCCCGGAAGACAGCAGCTGTCCGAATCATTTTACAGAGGGGGGAACAAATGACCGTCAGAATTACCGTGATTAACACGATGAACAACTCATCCATAAGGATGGAATTGGAATCATACGAGTCCGTGGAAGACATAATAGACACGGCCGCAGAATACTGGGGAAAGGATGCGGGGGCATACGTCCTCAGAAAAGGTTCGAAGCTTCTCAATAAAAGGCAGAGCATAGATGAGATCAACCTCAGAGAAGGTGACATCATCGAGATGATCCCCGATCCGGAAGGCGGGAACTGAAATGGGCCTTGTAAGGCCGGTGCTGATAAAGAGGATCAACAACGAGATCCTCGGTCTGAACACTTATCTGGGTCTTAAGATACAGGCGGTGCCAGAGAAGGCCGGGTTCCCCATTGAGATAAGCATCGCGCTGAAGAACGCGCAGGCGAGGATATCCAAGGATGAGATGGGGAACGAGCATGTATTCACCATCATCGTGTCGGAGGAATATCCCTATGAAAGGCCGAGGGCGAAGTGGATGACCCCGATCTTCCATCCGAACATAATGATGCCGCGGGACGGCGGGTTCGTTTGCGTCAGGACGCTGGAGAACTGGTCGTTTGGGTCGTCGCTACTATCCTTCGTGAAAGGCGTGGAGCAGCTGATATCGGACCCGAACCCGATGAATCCGTACGGCACGGACTCCTGCATGGAGGCCGCAAGATGGTATGTGGAGAACAAGCCCAGGTTCGAGGTCAGGGTAAGGTACGGTGGGCGCGATGCCTAAGATAATCTCGGCCGACATACCGGAGATCGACTTCAAAGAAAGGCCGGTGAAAGATGTCTCGCTATATGTCAGCGAGGATGTCATAGCGTCCATGGCGGACCATTCGGAGAGAGGGTACCGTGAGAACAAAGAGGTAATGGGCCTCATGATCGGCCATATTCTGAAAGACGGAGAAGGGACATACGTGAAGGTCTTAGATGTCGCGACGTCAGGTCTCGATGCGGACGAGGCAAGCGTCAGATTCAGGAAGGAGAACATGGAGGAACTTTTTGTCACCATCGATAGGTGCAAGGGGGATGCCGTCGTAGGGTGGTATCATTCGCACCTCGGCATAGGGTGTTATCTTTCCGATGTGGACATCCGGACGCACGTCGGTATATTCGGTGACGATACGGGGTTTGCCATTGTCATAGATCCGTCGGACTCCACCCTTGCGGCATTCTCCTGCGGAAGGGACGGACCGAAAAAGGTTCCGATGATAATCCTGACCTGATCATACCCAGATGGCGTGTTTTTTACGCATGTCCTTTTCGGTGACGTTGAGTCTCTTCATCAGGTCGGGTATGATGCAGTCAAAGAAGAAAAGCACCGTATCCTCAAAGATGGTCCCCAGCGGAGCCAATTCCGAATCTTTCTCATCTTTCTCCAGTTTGAGTGTGATCACGGTGTCCGAGGCCGCCGCAAGCTTGCTTGACGGCGTCGACGTCAGCGAAACAACGTGAGAGCCGATGCGTCTGGCTATCTCCGCCGTCTGAACGACCGAGGTTGTCTGGCCGGTATTGGAGACCAGGATGGTAAGGTCATTCTTGCTTATGATAGGAGTTGTCATATCTCCGACAAAATGTACCTTCAGTCCTATCTGGACCAGCCTGACCGAGAACAGTTGTCCGATGAGACCGGATCTGCCGGATCCGTACACGAATATCTTTTCCTTTGAGATGATCAGGTCGATGAGGGTTTCCCAATCCTTTTCGGGTATGGAGTAAACGACCGTCTTGCAGCGTTCTTTCAGATAATCCATTGTCTCCCGCAAGGGCTCATTCCTCTGCGGCAGCGGCCAACTCCGCCTTCCTTTTCTCTTTCAGTGCCTTTGCGACCCTTTTGCTCATCACTCTTTCGTTGATGATCCTCATGTACATAGCATCATGTTCCAGCAGAGGCGATGAGGATATTATCGTCACCTCCGAGCCGAGGTCGCACAGCGCTTCAGCCAAAGGTTCGAATTTCAGATCCCCCTTCTTTATCGGAGTGAGCCTCCTTTCGTTGCCTTCGTAGTACTCAACGCCCGCAAAGGCGGTTTGGATCTTGCCTTTGCAATATGGTTCCACCTGTTGCAGCAGATCAAGGAAATCCTCCGCTTCGACAAGGGACCCATTGGTCCTGGAATGGTAGTGCGGGAAATTTACCGCGGGGACGATCCCGTCAACGGAATCGCAGAGGTCCAATACCTGCTCCAGAGAGCCGTATACGGATTGGTGGCCGGTTATCTCCACGCCGAGCTTCAGGCGTATCTTGTTGTCTTTCCACCAGCCCATTATAGCTGCGACATTCTCTTCGATGTTGGCATCGATCTCCTCATCAGGGAGCTTTCGGGTATAAAGGCCCAAGTTCGTGACGACTATTTCGCCGTCAAGGGCGTTCATGATCGTCGCGGCCCTTCTGATGCTGTCCATGCATGACTCGGTCAGTTCGTTGTTCGAACCGAGGTCCATGTAGTATGGGGTATGGAGCGATATGCTGACATCCAGCCTCTTCGCGACATCCCCTATTTCGTGGAGTTCGCCGAAACTGCAGGTTATTCCCGACGGCATATAGATAAGAAGGTCTTCCTCCTCGATGATGGTCTCTGGGTTCGATATCAGCTCGCCGTCCCTTTCAAGCTCCACAACGAAGATATCTTTGACATCTCTGATCCTGATGCCGACCTCCTCTTCGTTGGGGTATCTTCCGTCCACACCCGCCCTCACCATCTGGATCCCGAGAGTGTTAAGGCTTAGGTTATGTACATCCTCGATTCCATCTTTGAGCGTCCGTCCTTTGCAGGACAGCGGTATTCCGGCGGGTCCGAACCTTATCATGATGTGACCCATTAATGTCAGGCTGTATTAAATATATGCGCACGCAAGCGCAACCGAGTAAAAGCATCAGGATAGTTTTATAAACAACTTCCCCATACGACGGTTACCCAATGTCGGGAGAGTCAGAAAATGAGTGAGAGCTTCAAAACGAATCCCCAGCTCGTTGCCTTGATATCAGAACTCAAGGCAAAGACAAGGGAGAACGAGGCCGCTATCTGGCGAGACATAGCGCTTAGGCTTGAGAAACCGAGAAGGAACTGGGCCGAAGCGAACCTCAGCAAACTTGAAAGGTATGCGAAGGAAGGGGAAACGATAATCGTTCCCGGAAAAGTTCTCGCCGCAGGAAGCGTAACAAAGAAAATAACAGTGGCAGCATACAGTTTCTCGGATGCTGCGGCAGCAGGTATAACCGCCGCCGGAGGAAAGACGATGACGATAAAGGAGCTCATGGAAGCGAATCCGAACGGCTCCGGCGTGAGGATCATGAGGTGATATGATGGTCACGGTCATAGATGCAAAAGGACTCATCCATGGCAGACTTGCCAGCAATGTCGCCGAGATGATCATGGACGGAGAAGAGGTGGTCGTTCTCAATGCGGAGGCCATCGTGATAACGGGCCAGAAGGAAGTGGTATTCGCAGACTTCAAAGAGAAGGTCGACCGCGGAGACACGACGAAGAGGAAAGGGCCGTTCTATCCGCGCAGAGCGGATCTGCTTTTCAAGCGCTGCGTAAGGGGCATGATCCCCTGGAAGACAACGAGCGGAAGGGACGCATACAGGAGACTTCATGTATACGTCGGAACTCCGAAGCAGTTCGAGTCATGCGAGAAACTGAGGCCAGAAGAGGCAGACAGAGAGATCACCGGCAAATACACAACCCTGGGAGCCGTATCAAAATTCCTGGGATCCAACGTGAGATGATCTCATGGAACACGTAAATACAAGCGGAAAAAGGAAGACGGCGATCGCAAGGGCGACCGTTAAAGAGGGTACCGGCAGGGTGACCATCAACAAAGTGCCGCTGGACACATACGGTCCTGAGCTGGCAAGGCTTAAGATCCTTGAGCCTCTGGGTCTTGTGCCGGAGAAGGCATCGAAGGTGGACATAGCCGTTCTGGTCAACGGCGGAGGAGTGATGGGTCAGGCTGCGGCGGCAAGGACCGCTATCGCAAGAGGGCTCGTCGACTTCTACAAAGACGAAGAGATGGAAGCGGTGTTCAGAGCATACGACAGGACGCTCATCATCAATGATGACAGAAGGAAACTTCCGAAGAACCCACTCGGACACGGTGCCCGTGCCAAGAAGCAGAAGTCATATCGTTAAGGTGATATCATGATAATACCGGTGAGATGTTTCACATGCGGAAAGGTGGTCGGAAGCGCGTACCCGGAGTATGTCAAACGCGTGGGGATGGGAGAGAACCCCAAAGATGTCCTGGACAGTCTCGGTTTCGAGAGATACTGCTGCCGCAGGATGATAGTATCCCACGCCGATCTCATCGGGGAGATAGCACCTCTCGGATAAACCATTTAAAAAAACCAATTATGGGCCCGTGGGGTAGCTTGGTATCCTTCTTGCTTGGGGTGCAAGTAACTCCAGTTCAAATCTGGGCGGGCCCACCTAACTCTCTAGCCAGCAGGTCAGTTTAAGAATCAATGACATTTCTCGATGGCAGTCATTTACGCCATTCTTCCCTAAATTAAACTTATTAAAAGTCAAATTTTTCCCAAACTCCTTAGGTCGTTGTAAATATCTTTTACTAATGCGTGAAGGTCTCTAAGTTTGCTAATGCTAATCGTTTTTGCATTATCTTTGTATACTGCCCTAAGCTTTTTCTCAAGATCGAGTAAACCACTCCTATCTGTCTTTAACTCTTTTCGTAGTATATCTCGTCCAGCTGGACCAATTTTTTTCATATACTCGAGAATTGACTCTGCATATTCCTGTTCTTCCGAATCCCAAATTCCCATTTTATTACCCCTCCCTTACGGCCAATAATACATTAAGTGTGCTCTGATGAAATAAGCATTATCATCGAATAACAATCGTTATAGTCTATTTTGTTCATACATGATACATGGGTGCAACTGACGTGAAATGTGACCTTTCCATCGAGGAATTGCGAGAGATAGTTGCACCTATAGCTGAAAGATATGATATTAACAGCATCTATCTGTTCGGATCGAGGTCTCGTAATGAAGGTCACGAAGGTAGCGACTATGATTTTTATGTTGTGCTAGGACCTAAAAAAAATCTGATAAAAATATGCGGATTGCTGAGAGAATTAGAGGAAGCACTCGGCGAGAAGGTTGATATAGTAACCGATGGAGCACAATTAACAAAGGACTTTACTAAGGAAGTTCTTAATGAAAGAAGGCTGGTCTATGAGTCGTGACATTTCGCACATTGAATCTATTATTCAATACTGTTATAATATCGAGGAAGCAGTAATGATGTTTGGCACAGACGAAGAGGATTTTCTGTGCAATACGCAGTTTCAACAAAGCTGCGCATTTTCTTTGCTTCAGGTCGGCGAGATCGTAAAACGACTATCTCCTGATATAACTTCAAAACATCCTACGATTGAATGGATCAACATCGCAAGGTTCAGAGATATTCTGACTCATAATTATGGTAAAGTGGAGCAACCGGCAGTGTGGGACGTGATTGTGAAAGATATTCCGATATTAAAGAAAGAATGTGAATCAATTCTCATAGAGCTTAGATCAAAATAAGTCAATCGTTTGGTGGAGTTTTCAATAACATTGTATGCTGCTTTACTGAAACTCATTTTCGAACTGCTGGTTACCAATATATGTCAATCTGGGTTGGTCAATCTGCTCTTTCTCCTCATATTTCAAAGGTCCTTTTCCGTGAGCTTCTCGACTGACTGTATGCCGCCGTCCTCGATGATCTTACGGTAGAACATCTCCACGGCATCGGAGGGCGAGATCTTCAATTGACTCAGGATATTCTCCGCTTCAACTTTGATGATGGAATCGACGCGTGCGTTAATGACGGAACCTCTGTTCTTCGTCGGCTTTCCGGAGAGGACCTCGTCGCACAGATATGCGATGTACTCATTGTAGAACATCCCTTTCTCTCTGGATAAGGCGCGGATGATATTCGTGGTCTCGGAACCATACTGGGATGACTTTTTCTTCCTCGCCGCAATGTGGGGATGTCCGAGGTTCACCGCGATATCTCTGAGGACTGATTTTCGGGAATCCATATCCTGAGGTCTCAGATCGCCCTGATCGAGTCTCCGGATCTCCGATATCACTTCCTCCGCCATATATGGGTACAGAAGACTCTTGCCGAAATGCTTCGCGATCGCCAGTTCGCAGGGGATGGACACCTTTATGAGTCTCTCTGCGGCAGCATCCTTCTGCATCTCATAGTCCTTGTCCGTCTGATCGACGAATTTGGCGCAGCCCATGAAATATTCATCCGCACCCTGCCCCGTGATCACCACGTCCTCTTTCGCTTCCCTGCACACGCAGAAAAGCTGTAATTCATATGATATCGTGAACGGGTCCGTGGTGCCGGTGGCGGAGATCATCTCTTTGATCAAAGGTTCCATGTTCCTTTTCGATATCCGGGCATGCGTCCAAGGGAGTTCCAGCCTTTTGGAAAGGTCCTCTGCCATAATGACATCATGCGCTTTGTCCGTTCCGCAAGTGTAAAGATGTACCGAGTTCGCATACCTCTTTGCGATAGCTGATATCAACCCGGAATCCAATCCTCCGGAGAACGCTACGGCAACATCCCTTCCTTCTGTCGAATCTCTGACAGAATCTA
>JGI24705J35276_12238609_pt1 | contig 29260 bp, 17 predicted proteins | sample TergutNt197P4_FD_35276 | JGI IMG/M metagenome (IMG submission 35276) | reverse complement strand
GGGGTCATATTCAAAGCGCTTATAGTTTCCGTACGCATCTTTTATGGCGGCAACACGTCCGTTTGCTTCATATATATATTCGGTTACTGCGCGGTCTTCATTTACTGCCTTAATAATACGGCCAACTTTGTCATAAGTTAGTTCAATTACGCCGCCTTCTTCGTTAATTTGTTTAATAGCCCGGTTCAGCGCGTCGTATTCAATTATTTTTGAATTACCGCGAGGGTCGGTTATTGTGGTTAAATTACCGTTTTCGTCATAACGGTATGCTGTTGTATAGTTCTCTCCGTCAGCATAGGCAATTGTTTGATCATTCAAATCGTAAGTGTATACTTCCATTCCTCCATCTGGATTATAGATATGGGTCAAGTTGCCATTTTTATCATAGGCATAGCGTGTTTCATAACCATTGGCGTCTGTTCTAATAACAGGATTATTGTTCTTGTCATAAACATATGTGACAACATAGCCTTCCGCGTCTTTGATGGCTGTAATATTATCATTTTTATCATACGAATAGGTTGTTATTCCGCCCAGAGCATTAGTTTCAGTGTCTATAAGACCTGTTGGAGTATATGTTCTGCTCTTAATTCCCAGCAAAGGGTCTATTTCTGTAATCAGCCGGTTGTTTTTATCATAACTATAAGTGGTTACATTACCGCATTCATCTGTTTTACTCAGGATATTGCCATTATTATCATAGCTGTAGCAGATAATTGTACCGTCTTCATTAGTTTGTTTAGTAATGCGTCCCATGGCGTCATATTCATAAAACACACGGTACAACGAACTGTTTTCTTGGGCTAAGGGGTTAGCTTGTTGCGTTAAGCGCCCATCCGCATCGTAAAAGCTGGTGTTTACCTCGCCTTCGGCATTCTCAGTGGCTATTATTTGTCCTTGCGCATTATAACTATACTTGGTTAGTCCGCCCGTAGCGTCTGTTATTTGTATTAAACGGTTATCGGCGTCGTAAGAATAATTTGTGATATATCCTCGTTTATCAGTTAAAGCAATCACATTTCCATTGCCGTCATAAGCGCGCTTTTCGGTAAAGCCTAAAGCATCGGTGCTGGTAACTAGCCAATCGTTATTATTGTATTCATAAGCAAAGACACCTCCGGCAGGCTTTTTCATGCTGGTGACTTTGCCGGAACCGTCATATAAAAACGCTGTTGTGTTGCCTTCCGCATCGGTCATGGTGGCAACATGGTCATTATTGTCATAAGTAAAGCTTATTGTATTACCGCGGCCATCTGTTATTGTTAATATATTGCCATTCTGATCATAAGTTTGTGAACAGATGCTGCCATTAGCGCCTGTTATTGTTAGAGTATTACCATTTTTATCGTATGTCTTATATATAGCAAAACCCTCTGGGTCGGTTATTGAAGTTAAATTGTTATTCTCATCATAAGTATAGCGCGTAGTATGGCCATTGGCATCCCGCAGTTCCGTTAAATTTCCATTCTCATCATAGCGGTAGCTCATATACGATTCATCAGGATTTATCTGTTTTACTAAATTGCCTAAGGCACTATATTCATAGCGTGTAAGGAGTCCAAGCGGGGTAATTGAGGCAGTTTTTCCGCCATTTTCATTATATTCATTTATTGTTTTCTGGCCGGCAGGGTCTATTATAGCCACTAAATTATCTGCTATATCGTATATGTATTCTGTACTTAAGCCAAGCGGTGAGGTAGTTTTAGTTAATCTGTTTTCTTTGTCATATAAATATTTGGCAACACCGCCCTTAGCATCGGTTTCCCTTATTAAATTGCCAGTGCTGTCGTATTCATATAATATGGTGTATCCTTCGCCGTCTGTACTAGCGACAGGCCGGTTAGCTTTGTCGTAAACAGTGGAGTTTTCAGCTTTTCCTGTTTTAACTATGCTGGTAATATTATCGTTGCCATCATAAGAAAAAGCAGAGAAAAAACCTTCCGCATCTCGAATACCGGTTAATCTGTTCAAGGAATCATAAGTGCAAAGTGTGGCATTTCCACGGGCGTCTGTAATAGAAATAACATTATCATTACTATCATAATCATAGGAAACAATTCCGCCTTCCGCATTGGTAAGTTTTTTAATATTACCTGCTTCTGTATACTCAATGGTACTTTTTCCGCCTAGCGGATCGGTAGTTAAAATCAGACGGTTTTCCTTATCATAAGTATAATTAGTGGTGTTTCCACGCCCATCTGTTAGGGTTATTAAGTTGCCGTTTGCGTCATAACCATAGCGGATTATGACGCTATCAGATAAAATGCGTTGTGTAATACGGCCAACTGCGTCATATTCAAAGTTTGTTTTATTTCCGGTAAAATCTGTTTCCGAAGTTATTAAGCCATCTTTATCATATGTTGTTGTAAAAATACTGCCGTTGGCGTCAATAGCTTTTGTAAACCAGCCCGCCTCATTATATATAAATTCGGTTATTCCTCCTTCAGGGGTTGTAGTTTTAATTAGTTTATTTTCCGCATCATACATATGCCTAGTTATATAACCATTGGCGTCTGTTTCATTTATCAAGTTGCCGTTAGCGTCATATTCATATTTTTTAATATTTCCCTCGGCATCTGTTTCCGAGGCAACTCTACCCATAGCGTCATAAGAATAAACTGTTATATTGCCGCGTCCATCTGCAAAAGAAATACGTTGGTCTACACTATTCCAAGCTTCTTTTGTATTAACACTTTGTGGTTTGGCTGTAACAAGTAAATTATTATCAGCGTCATATTCATATGCTGTAGTATTACCCTGAGCATCTTTAACTCTTGACAAACGTCCCAATATATCATAGCTGTATTCGTTGATATTACCGTCTGGGTTGGTTACGGACGATTTATGCCCTTCGCTGTCATAAGAATAGTGAAAAGAAGCGCCCATAGTGTTAGTTTCAGATTTTACCTGATTAGATATAGGGTCGTAGTGAATCGAATTGATGTTGTTCATCCAGTCGGAATAGGTAATGATATTGGTGTTGCCACTATATGTTGCCGTTTTGATATTACCCAGAGGGTCGGTTTCTTGAGCCAAATTACCGCTTGCGTCATAATCATAGGTATACATCCGGCCCATGGGCGATATCTTTTTCGTTAATAGGCCTACCACATTATATTCATAATTAGTTGTATTGCCCAAGGGATCAGTTTTACTAATAACATTGCCTGCTTTATCTCTTGTATAAGTTGTGGTATACCCCAAGGCGTCTGTACTGGAAGTAATATAATTATTTTTATCATACTCAAACAGATGGCTATTTCCCATCGCGTCTGTTTGTTTGCTCACATTGCCGTATTGGTCGTACTCATATAAAAGTATGCTTTGGTCTTTTTGTATAACCGCAGTTACTTGCCCTTTGCTATTATAGGTATATTGATCTATATAGTTATTGGGATAAGTAATACTGGCGATATTATTAGAATCTCCGTCATAATAAAATTCTGTAACACCACCCAAACGTGAGGTTTCTTTTATTAACCGTTTAGTATCATCGTATTCAAAATATTTTATAACGCCATCAGTGGTTTCTTTAACTATTTGATAATTATCATTATATATAATAGAAAGAACCTCATTGCCTTTTCCGTCTTTTTGTGTGGTTTTATGGTTATCTGGATCATAGTCTATAAATTTATGGATATTTCCGGGTAATACTTGTTCATACACCCTTCCCTTATCATCATAGTTGTTGATAACACTTAGGATACCATCAAAATCTACTATTGAGCATAAATAATGCTTATCCGTATAGCCATATTTCATGGTGTATCCGGCTTGATTTCTTACGGAAATTAAATTACCTGTATCGTCATACTCAAAAGCGGCAGATAAAAAACCGCTATAGGCAGAGGTGATGAATTTGCCATTATTTGAAAAACAAATAGAAGCGGAATTGTTTCTTACTTCCGCCAAAAAACCATCGCTGTACTCTAATTCGGTTTTATCGCCGTTAGCGGCAATATATTCTGTTGCATAACCGTCTTTGTCAAAGCTTACTATTTCTCCGGAAACAAAATCTAGTTGATAGTTATCGTCTATTTTTACTAGGGAATAATTATTGCCCAAATTCGATTCATATCCGCCGTCTTTTGTTTTATCAAATTTTAAAAATGCTCCGGAAGGTAAGTTGATATAAGATTCATCCTTTTCGTCATACATATGATAGTTATAGGAATGCGACCAGCCAAGCCCAAGTCCACAACCGCCAAAATCGGCGCCAATTGAATTATAATAGCGGGTAAAAACAAAAGGTCTATTGCCGCCAATGAAAAAATCTGTGAATTTATAACTAAAGGCGCCGAACACAAGATCGACATTATTTTCATTTGTAGTGGGAGGTACTCTTGTATAACCGGCGCCGGCATTGGTAAGAGAGCCATATTGCATTAAAAGATTGATCAGAATATCTGAAGTTAGTTGTTGATAGGATATCTCAAAAGGAAGGAACTGGATATAATCCAAGAATTCGTCGACAATTTCTCCCTCATCATCTTCTTCAGGCACATAACTGATCACCATCAAATACCAGCCGCCTTCAATTTTACGAGTATCGAGTGTGCCGTCCCAATAAATAATTGCTGAATTTCCGTCAAGCTCAATGCCATTTTCATCAAAAATTATAGCATCGTCATTATGACGTTTAGCCAATTCAAAAGAGGTTAAATGATCATCCGGGTCAAAGATATCTGAACAAATTGTTCCACATAAATAGCCCAGTGGTTCAGCGTCTTTAATAACTTCCCAGGCCTCCGGCATATTGGGAGAAAACTTATTATAGGCTTGTGGTTTGGTCAATTGTGGTCTATTATATGCAGGCGCTTTTATATCAAACCCTAAGCTATCATAATCGTATACAGCTATTTGGATTTTACCTTCTTTTGGTAAGACAATGCCTAAGAAAGCATCTTCGCCAGTATACATTGGAGAAAACGACATGTATTCAGAGCTGCTTTTACTATTTATAAATAGCTTTCTTTCTTTCAGTAGAAGGCTGCTTAAAGATACGTAACCGTCATCATATGAATATGAAGCGGCAACAGCTATGCTGCTTAGTGAGTTTAGCGGCAAGCCTGTAATTAGCATTGCTACCATTAAAATACATGCTACCGTTTTTTTACAAATAGATTTAAGTTTCTTCATAATTCTTGTACTCCTTAATTATTTTGTAAACCACTTTGCGTGAGTTTCAACCTCAATTTTCTTGAAGATAGTGTATTACAAGTGCAATTCTTCTCTATTTTTCAATAATTCTCCTTCTTTTATTGAAAATTATACAATTTATGGCCTACCTAACCTCAACCTTATTCCAATAACTCAAGTACATTTACTCTGTCATCCTAGCCCCTCTTTTTAGCCCCCTTTATAGCCCGGGGACTAATCAGTGTATTACATTTTCGCATAAAGCTTTGTATCGTTTATATGCGTCCTATTCTCTTGAATTTTTGTGCGTCCCCTGGGCAAAGGAGTATTCTTCGCCCAGGGGACGCTTTAATATTTACCTGGCTGGTTCGCCGTCTTTACGGAAACCGATATCCAGGAGAGTCATGGAGAGTGTACCGGAAACACTGGCTTCCGGATCCAAGAAGATCATGATGGAAGATATGCCGTTTTCTTGTATATCTTTGTGCATAGTTAGCGGAATATCAAAAGTGTAACTGTTATCGCTGTTTTTAGTCATGATACTGCTCTTTTCAAATTCAGACCAAAGTTTTAAACTCGCCAATAAGCGGCCTATCTAGTACCGGCGGTTCATCTACAGCTTTGTTGACCGTGAAACCAACCAATATAGCCAACCAACCAATATAACCAAACCAATATAGCCGCAAAAAATCTGGTGGAAATTCTTGTTTGAACATGTTATACTATTGGTAAATAATTATCAACGGGAGGTCAACTATGGGGCTGTTACCTATGGGCATGGATATCCTGCCGCCTACCGATGATAGGGTCTTTAAATTGCTCATGACATCGCCGGAAGCTAAACCTGTGCTGATTTATGTGATTTCCACGACAATAAATCGCCAGGTTGTCGATGTGGTGATCCGCAACAATGAGCTTCCTGTCTCAGATACGGAAGAGAAGGCCGAGCGACTTGATGTCAACTGCAAAATCCAAGACGGTTCCCAAGTGAATTTGGAAATGCAAGCCAGCCATCTGGAAGAACTGAGCGGTGAGCATAAAAACCTCAAAGGGAAAAGCGTCTACTATCTTTGCGACCTGCATTCATCTCAATCGGCAAGAGGGTTAAAACGGTACGATGAGCTGGTGCAAACGTATCAGGTGACATTTTGCTCTTACACTATCTTTCCGGAATTAGCCGACTATATGAATTCCTTCTCCATGCGGCATGATATAAGCAATGAGCTGCTCTCGGATGCCATCAAGGTCATTTATATTGAGTTAAGCAAACTGGCTAAAACACTGAAAAAATCGGTTAACGAAATGACGGATATGGAAAAGCTTTCAATATTCTTGCAGTACGCAAATTCGCCAGCTTACCGGGAAACCGTCAACAGGGTAATTGAAACAAAGGAGGAGCTGCAAATGGCCGGTGAATTATTGATGAGCATAAGCAAAGACGAGAAAGAGCGGGCAATATTCCGCAGCCGCCGTATGTATCGGACTGACCTGGAATCGAATTTGGCGACAGCTGAAGAAAGAGGTAAGAGAACGGGCAGGGCCGAAGGCAGGGCTGAAGGCAGGGCTGAAGGCAGAGCTGAAGAAGCAATGGTTATAGCAAAGAAGGCTTTACAAATGAATATGCCAACCGGCGATATCATCAAACTAACTGGCCTGACCCAAAGTGAAATTGAAGGTTTGCGCTACATGGACTAATCAATGTATAACATTTTCGCATAAAGCTTTGTATCGTTTATATGCGTCCTATTCTCTTGAATTTTTGCGCGTCCCCTGGGCAAAGGAGTATTCTTCGCCCAGGGGACGCTTTAATATTTACCAGGCTGCTTCGCCGTCTTTACGGAAACCGATATCCAGGAGAGTCATGGAGCGTGTACCGGAAACACTGGCTTCCGGATCCAAGAAGATCATGATGGAGGATATGCCGTTTTCTTGTATATCTTTGTACATAGTTAGCGGAATATCAAAAGTGTAACTGTTATCGCTGTTTTTCGTCATTATACTGCTCTTTTCAAATTCAGACCAAAGTATATTTGTAGTATCTTTTTTACCGGGAATTTCGATAGTGAATTGTTTGCTCCCGGTAAAAGTTGCGGTAACGCACAGCCGTGTGTATTCGGGAGCATATCCGCTCACTTCCGCCACTAGGCAATTATCCCAGGTTGGTTTTTTTGTATAGGAGAAAATTTGCTGGTTGAGCGGGTTGTTCGTAATGGTGAAGAAGTTTTTAGGATTATTGTCCTTGTGATTTTTGAACTCGCCAATAAGCGGCCTATCTAATACCGGCGGATCATCTTCTGCTTTGGTGACCGTGAAGCTTACATCGAACGTTGCCGCTACATTTGTATTGGAGACCGTAACCGTGGCTGTATAAGTTCCCTCTTTTAGCCCCGTTTTCGGTGTAACGGTAAATGTTCTCGCGCTGCCAGCAGAGATGCTGTTGAGCGATGTGCCTGACAGCGTGAAGGAATTTCTGTCTGCGCCGGACAGCGCTACGTTCAAGCTACCCGTGGCCGCGCTGCCGGTATTGGTCGCCGTAACTGTTTTGGCGGTTTGCGGGCCGTAGCCTTCATCCGCATTGGGGAAGGTGTAGAGCTCGTCCGGGTTCAGTGAGATATTGTAGCGGTTGGCTTCCGAGACCATGATGTTAAATGTGGCGGTATCTACATTGCCATTGGCATCGTAGGCTTTAACGGTAACAGTGTGATTGTAAGTACCCCATAGGCTGTCGTTTTGCCATTTCCAAGTCATTTTATCTGCGCTTACACTGGGCGAGCCGTCGTCGAAATTGTTAGAGCCATTGGCATTTAGGTAGTAGGTAGTGTTATCTGTATCGAATTTGTACTCTACTTTTGTTGCCGGAACATTGGTGGTCACAATATAGGTGTATCTTTCGTTGGATGTACCGGCAGATGGATCGGAGGAGACCGAGACGATTTTTATACCAGGAATTGGTTCATCGAAAAAGTTTGCCGATATTTCTTCAGTTGTCAGAGCGCGGTTTGTCATGAAAAAATCTTGAATAACAAAGTCTACATTCATGGAGGAGGAGTTGTATAGGTTTGAAGATGAGGAGTCGTTACTTTGGCCAATCAGAGTAGGGGCGCCGTTGCCGCCCATGCCTGTCGCGAGGTTGGTTTTTAAATCGTTCGTCAGTACGCCGTTGGCGTAAGTTCTGACTTTGTTGGCTGCTTTATCCCAAACTGCCGCAATATGCACCCATTGTCCGGTAACGTATTTAGTGATTTCAATATCTGTAGACCCATTAACACGACTGGAGTCACTGCGCGATTTTGAGTTGAGCTTGATTATGCCATTTTTCGCGGTGAACATCCATCCGTTGTTGCCGCCACTGGTCCAGTTTTTATTGCTCATAATGGCCGGATCATTGCCTGCTGTGGAATTGATTTTTATCCAGTAAGCGATGGTGAAGCTCTGATTATAGTCGATCAAATCATTGGTTTTGTCTAGTTTCAAGTAATTGCGGTAGTTAAGGCTGATGGCTTTGTTGCCATTTCTACCGCTAACATAGGAAGGCGAGCCTACAACGCTGTTGACTTGGGGATAAGCGCCGTTTTCATTATTTAAGTTTCCGTTGAATTTAAGGAAGTAGGCCATATTGTCGGAGGTGTTTCCATTTATCACTGTCACTTCACATATAGCCGCAAGTCCATTGGCCGTTGTCGCCGTAATAGTTGCCGAACCAACCGCTTTCGCCGTCACCAGCCCGCTGGCGGATACTGTTGCCACCTCTGTTTTGCTGCTGGCCCAGGTAATAGATTTATCTGTAGCGTTACTTGGCCATATTGTTGGCGCAAGCTGCTGCGTTGAATTTATATTAAGCGATACTATGTCTGGTTGCAGCTCAATATTGGTGGGAAATATACTGTTTTGCGTATTAAGCGGACCAGCCGGTTCGCCTTCTTTGCGTAAACCGATATCGATGACGGTAAAGGAACGTGTGCCGGAGAAAGTTACCGTCGGATCCATATAAAATACTATGGATGAAAGCCCGTTGGATTTAATATCCGCGTATTTAGCCAGCGGAATATCAAAGGTGTAACTGCCGTCGGCATTTTGGGTTGCTTGCTTGTTAAAGGATAGCCCGGCATCGCGTATGGTGACCCAGTTTTTCTTGCCGGGAATAACCGCGTCTATGCCCAGTTCCTTAGTGCCGTTGAAAGCAAGGGTCATACATAAGCGAGTGTAGTCGGAGGTGTAGCCGCTGATATCCGCAATGAGACAGTACCAGTCTTTGTTAACACTGTAGGATATTACTTGCTGGCCATTGGCATTTTTGGCAAGTTTGTAGTAATCTTTGGGTATGTTGTCCTTGAAGTTTTTGAATTCGCCGATAAGCGGTCTGCTGCCGGTATCCTCAGTAAGTTTTATGAATTTAGCAACTAAACTAATATCTTCCATCACGCAGAAGCGATATACAGCTTCAGTAGAAATAACAGCGTCGTTTTTATACCAGCCGATGAATTCATAGCCTTCCGTGGGTATTGCCGTAACCATGGCAAAACTACCAAGTTGACGAATGCCACTGCCCATAACTAATCCGTAGTCTTCGTATTCGGTAGATACTTCAACCATATGGTAAGCTTCGGCTGCGTCGGTTCCTGTTAGTTCGATATTAGGCTTAATTCTAGCACCATTATGTAATAGAGAATACTGTATGGAGGAACCTTCTTCAATTCCATTCTTGATATCAGTTTGTTTGAATGCCGGGAAAATTGCCTCAAATTCCATATTATTAGAAAGAGGAAGTGAATAATAGTTAATTATTTTAGATACATCATTTGTTTCAAAGCAGAATTCATTTATACTAAAGGTCATTTCCCCATTATCTGTAGCTTTCAGCACCACTTCATAATCTGCGTCAGCGGGCAAATATACGATTTTTTCGCCATCCTCGTTAATAGTCGCAATAATTGCGCTATCGACGATTTCTTGTGGTTCGTCGTCTATTATAGCAGCTACCAATTTATTATTGAGGAATACTTTTACATCTACTGGGCAGTTTATTCTAATTATCCTGTAAGAACCTATTACCCTTGTCCAAAACGCGTTTGTGGTATAATTAATATCACGTGATTGCATCCAGGCAAGGCAAATGGATGGTTCATGGGCTGCGCCAATAATATCACTGTTTGAAAATAGCGTGACTGTTGAATCAGTATTGAAGACAACTAAGCTTAGTAATACCGATGTTAGCGATTTTATCATTTTTTCTATTTGGGCAGTACTGTATGTACTTGCCATACCGGCAACTCTAAGACTATCATAAACACATTCGGAAACAAGATCGAAAAGTTCCTCGAAAACACTATCAAAAGGATTAATCAAAGCAAGCGCAAGTCTGGGAATGTTTGATGCGTTAAACAAACTGGCAGACAAATGATCTGAAAACACTTGTGTTTGCTTTGAATCAGCTTCCTGATTCAATCCCATAATTTCGCGTATATCATTCTGAAATCGATCTACATAATTAGAACGACTGCGAATTATTTGCACTGAAATATCGCGGATTAAGGTGTCAAGATAGGCATCCATGCTGACTTTTTTACCATCTACAATTACAGGTTTAGGATACGGAAAAATCAACCACCAACCGACTTCCCATACTAATTTTTTATTTACAAAATTGTCAAGAGTGTATTGCGCGCCATCTTTTCGTATAGAAGTTAAAGTGTTATACTGAGATAACATATTATTTTTAAGCAGACTGAAATTCGAGCTGTTGGTTGCTGTAGGTAGAATAATGTCAATACCATAGCGGGCGAAGCCAAAAGTTGACGGAGCAACTTTTGTAACAACATCGAGTGGGTTTATTATGTTTATTATGTTATTGTATCTACTTCCTTTGCTAATATCTTTGGCGTATTCCCTTAATGAGCCCATGGGCGCTTCAAAGCAGTACGTATATAAATCCTTAGGGAGTAGTCTACATGAGGTGTTGTTTTTTCCTGGCAGGCTTATTATTCCGCCAGATTGAGAAGCGAGGTCATCTAGTTCCCCGGCAAGTAGATTAGCTGTTGCGCCGCCTCGGCTAAAGCCTGTTAACCATATTTTTATATTTCCGCTTATATCATTCTCAGCTATATACTCTTTGAGAAAAGTAAACGCTTTATTTTTTGCTTCATCAAAACCTTCATGCTGTCCAGTTTTACCTACCTTAAAATTGCCAGCCCATTCCGCTCCATAACTGGTTCCTCTAATTGCCAAGGCTATTAATGTGTAGTGTTCATTATTATTAACTTTAATTAATTTTTTTGCTGCTACAGCGCCGATTGTATCTCTTCCAGGATTTGTAAGCAAATCGTAATTGGCTTGGATGTTTTTAAAGCCAATTTCTTTTAATAATGCCTTTGCTCTAGTGCTGTTTGAAGCGGAAAGCGCTAGGCATAATGACATTGTAGCCAGGCTGTCATTATATTCAAAATAGCCTATACTATTCCTTGTGGCAAAAGAGCTATCATTAAAATAGTCCTCAAAGTAGTAATATGTGTCGTTGTCTGGCTCATATTTACCTGTTTTTTCTGTAATTATTTCTCCAGCTATATTGCCAAAAGCAAACTCTAACCCAGCGGCGTCTTTCACTTCATAACAATAATCTTTTTTCCCGCCTACAATATCTAGCATAATTTTTTGCGCAAAACCAGAAGGAAGAGAATTATCTCTAATTCCGTACATAGCGTCAATATTATGGAAAAAGCATAGGGAGGTTATGTTGATTCCTTTTCCTCTTACAGTGGTGGCAAAACTATATAAGCTGTTTGCATAGGCATAGTGGGCATTGTCGGTTATAGCGTATCGACCGGTTGATAGAGTTTCACCTGCTGTAGGGAGTCCGTCGGATAGTAATACAATGTTCTTGACTATATTGCCGGTTGGGGCATTGTAGGTCAAAAGACCGTCAGCTTCTTTTAACCCAGCAAGGATATTGGTGAAAACACCAGTTTTAATATTTCCTATCTCCTTACTTAAAGTATCAAAATTATCAGAAAAACGAGTATTAATAGTAGCGGTATTATTATATGAAACTACCGCAACATAGTTATTTCCAGTGGATTGTAATACCGAACTGCAAAAATTAATAGCTGCAGTTTTCATTTCTTCTAATGGCTTACCCTCCATACTATTAGAGGCGTCTAGCACAAGTACGGTATATCTGTTTACTTCAGTTTCATCAGACGCTAATGCCATTGCCGGACAGGCAAATAGTGCGATAGCTAAAAACAACAATATATACAAAATCCCTTTTTTCATTGTTTTACCTCCTGTTTTTGTTTATTCAGATATCCTATAAATCTTTTCTCCGTCTAGATAATCTTCGCATATTGGAGTATTAGGCAATAGGCAGAAAGCTGGACGCACTCCGTTTTCATAATAAACACCACCTCCGCCAACAGTTCCGTTTGCGCTGATACCGAAAGCGGAACAATCATACCAAGTATATGATGTTCTAAGCCACCAGCTGGAAGCTTCATTCTGTCTGCAGGCAATCATTTTAGTGGCATCTTCGCTGAAATATTCTAATGGAGTGCCTTCTACACAAGCTATTGTTTGGTCATCAAAACCAAGCTCTGTACAGGAAAGTAGAAAGATATCTCTGGTGATCTGTTCTGTATCCAATCCACAAACTCCAAGGCTTGATTCCGCTGCTATTGTTATTATGCTTTTAGCAATGTATTTGTGAATTTCTATATTTATTGTAGCTAAAAATGTTTCGTTAAGATATTTATCTATTATGCTTTCCGGATAATAACCGCTATAATCATTAAAAAGTTGAGATTCATCAAGTAGTTTTTTTCGTAACAGCAGTACATTGCCATTATAGTTGTTGGTTAGGACAAGGTAGGGGATATAGTTATAGTTTTCTTTTATGTAAACAGAATACCCTAAATTCTTGTTTGCATCATAGGCTATATCACTGATAACTAGATTTTGCTTTTGGGAAGTTGCATTTATTGACGAATTGCAACCCACCAGCAATATTAAACATAAAATAGCAATTATGTTTCTCACTGTATACGCACCTTCTTGCTATTTTGTAGTAATTTCAATATAAGTAGAAGTACTACTGAATGGAAATGAGGAACTGGGATAACTACCACTCCGTTCTAGCAATGATGTTGCGCCCCAATACTTATATTTCCAATCATAGTTTTTGGCGTTAATAGTTAAGTATAATGTATCACCTGACGTTCCCGGACCATCTGAGCCGCCATCGCCTTTACCACTGCCTGTAACACCTCCCGCGCCACCTACGCCTCCACATAAAGCATACCAATTTGCACCATTTGCTATTAATTTTCCACCATTAATCTCGAGGTATATAGGGCTAACACGCTTAAAAAATGAAAATATACTTCCTCCACCGTTACCGCCTCTGCCACCCCAGCCGCGTTTTCCATTACTGCCGAAAGAACTACATTTACCACCATTGCCACCATCGCCACCATTTCCACCATTGCCGTTACCTATATCAGCGCTATTTGTACTTTTAGCTGTTACAGTGCCGCCGTCAATTTGTATAGTCGTACCACCGCCACCGTTTCCGCCAATTCCTCCACTACCACCATGACCAGCATTAAATACTAATGTATCTTCACCATTTCCGCCTTTTCCACCATTACCTCCTCTGCCACCGCCGATTCCTGCGCCATTAGTGCTCGTGGCAGTGATAGTACCGCCTATGATTTTGATCGTTCCGTTACCGCCTCCGGAACCGCCATTGCCCCCTGGGCCGCCATCATTGCCACCTCCTGGCCACCAATCGCTATCTCTGTTAGCGCCTCTGTAGCCATTGCCGCCTGCTCCGCCACCAATACCGGCGCCATTTGAACCTTTGGCTTTAACTATTCCGCTTTTGATGATAACCGTTCCACATGCGGCTCCGCTATAACCGGAATCTCCAATACTAGCCCCATTCGCACCACCGGCGCCACCAATACCAGCTCCTTTTGTACCGCCAGTAACATTCAGTTCACCAATTCCTTCAATTGTTAATGTCGCGCCTGTTGTTTCAATGCCTGCGCCTGTATTATGGCTCGAAGTTAAATAGTTTTTGCTTTCTGTTATCTTCAATTTTACATCTGTACCAGGGTTTAACGTAATTAGGCTACCTGCTGTTGTAGATATATTGACCCCATCAATGGTAATTGTGCAGCTTTTTTCAACAATTATACGTTTATTTGAAGTGGACGCAGATCCTGTAACTATAACGCCATTTCCTGTAATATAGTATATGTTATTCGCGTATCGCCAGTTAGTGCCAGTTGCACTAGCGGGCATGCTAGATGCTGCTAAGTCGATGATATTGCGTGTGCTAATTGCGGTCGCGTTTGTTGGCAATAAAGCCAACAACAAGGTCAGTATGAAAAAGATTACTGTGGCTTTTTTAATGTTTCTCATTAAATATACCTCCTCATTTTTCAAAATGATTATCGCCCACAGTTTAAAAGTGGGCGGTAATTGCTTTTTACGATCATTTAAAAGAATAATTTAATCATATTGAGTATAGAATTCCCAACAAAGGTCGCAACCCCAGCAAAAAACAAACTTCCGAGAAAACCTGTAAAAAAAGTAACCACGTTATGCCACCTCCTTCCTAATTAATTATCATCAGAAAATGGTAAATAGTTACTTGAAGTATACATTTATTCTACCTAATAATAATAGTGACTTTAGTAATGATTACACATTACCAAAGTCACTATAACAGAGATCAATATTAATTAAATTAAAGATAGAATATATAATTGAAAAGGATTCTTATAGGCCCGACTTTATCCCAAACACGGCTAAATCCCTGCCATTTCTACATCCAAGTTTGGCCAACATAACACTAATATAATTTTTCACCGTACCTTCGGAAAGAAATAGTTTTGCGGCTATTTCCGCATTCCTATCTCCATTGACAATCAATTTAAGAATTTCCAGCTCTGTATTAGTAAGAGCGCTTAATTTCTGGGTTTTGTCTGCGCCTCCCCAAGCCAGTTTATTTTGTTTTTCGTATATTATACGATCCAGCGTTACCAGACCGGTAGCGGTGTTTTTGATAGCGCTTATTAGTTTTTCAAAAGGAAGCCCTTTGAGTAAATAACCGTCTACACCATGTTCTTGAGATTTTAACACTAAATCATCGTCATAAAAGGTAGAGAGCAGGAGTATTTTTATATCCGCATTCTTGATGCGCCGCCACTCAATAATCTGTTTAGCAGCCTCCAAGCCGTCAAGAAAGGGCATCTTAATATCCAGCAATGCTAAGTCAGGTAACAGCTCCTTGGCTAATTCAACTGCTTCATAGCCGTTGCTGGCCTCTCCTATGACATTAATATCTGCATCGGTTTTTAAAATATTTACCAGTGGCAGCCGTACATCGCGATCGTCTTCGGCTACAATAATATTGATCATTTTTGTTCACCTTTTATCGGTATCTTAGCATATATACCAAATCCGCCAAAAGATGGCGATTTATATATTATCTTTCCGTCCAGCATTTTAACACGGTTTTCCATATTGGTCAAGCCGTTGTTCTTGCATATTTTTTCAGCACCCCGCCCGTTATCTACTATTGTTACTGAAAGTAAATAGCCGCTATATTCTAATTTAATAATGATATTATCCGCCAAGCCATGAATAATAGAGTTGGTCAGCGCTTCCTGACAGGCGTTATATACAAACTCCTTTACGCATATGGGTAGTTTTTCAAGGTCGCCGGATATTTGCAGATCGGTTACAACCCCTGAGGCAGAAAATCTATTGATAACCGACTTAATACGGGGAATAAATTCTGCGTCCTGGAAATCAATTGGTGAAAGCCCTTCAACTATTTTTCTCAGCATCATTAACGAAGCCACAACCGCAGTTTTTGCTGTATTAATCTGTGGTTTAATTCTTTCTAAAGTTGGTTGTATCAAAGCAAAATCAAGATTATTCAGGGAGGCTATAAGATGATTGCCCATGCTGTCATGTAAATCCGACGCAATCCTGGCCCGCTCTTTCTCCAATGTGAATTGTTTAGTCTCCGAAACATCGCTGATAGTAATAAGCTGCCCCATTATCTTAGTTTTTTTGTCAAATACATTTTTAAGAGAGATTTCATAGTAATGGTTATTTTTTTCCACTTCAATACCAATGAGCTCCTGTTTTTGCCGTATATTATCACTAAATCCACCACATAGTTCATCTGCAAAATCTAAAAAATCGTTGCCACGAAAACCAAACATCGCTAAGAAGGCTTTATTCATATTAACCGACCCATCTATGCCCAAAACCGCCATGCCTTCTTTGGTAACATCAAATACATTCCAAACCAGAGCAGGCACTACATTAAAAAACTGTCGCTGAAATGATAAATAAACTATAATAACGCCCCATAATGAAAACGTAAAAGGCTTAAAATCAAAGGGCGAACTTAATAATACTCCCAGATAATGTGCTGCTAAAGGAGACCAAACTATAAGCAGTACCGCAATTTTTTCCACCAGTTTTATCAGGTTATTATTGCGCAAGTGCCTGGAGAGAAACAAATAACTTAAAAATACGCAAAAAAGAGAATATATACCTGTTAAAAGCTCCATTGATCCCCATAATATTTGGTATGAACGAGCTTGTTCATTAAAATGTAAAACCTTTATATAAAGCTCAAATACACCTGAAGATTCAGGAAATAATAGAATAATGCTCAGTGTAAATGGAATAGCAAGAATAACAGGAATACGCCATAAATCTGCTGTTGATAAACGGTTTGTGAGAAAAAGTATGGCAACCAGCCATAATGGGGCAATAAAATTTAAACAGATCAAGCTAATTCTTATATTTGTCAATAGTTGGAAAGAGGTGAATGAAACCCACTCCAGTAATAGAAATAATAACCATAATATTGTTACGCTTTGAACTATAATAAAGGCTGTTCTAAAAAGTGAGTGATTACTTTTAATTACTAAATAACATAGGGAAATAACGCAAAGTATTATGGTGACCATATACGAAATGACCATAAATTGAATATGGGAATTCAAATCTCGAACAATCATAAATAAAAAGCACCTTCCATTCCTAGCCCACCTAGCAACCCAGCTGTGGCAGCTATAAATTTTTCAGCACATGTGTGTTGCTGCAGTTACCATAATTGATGCGAGCTCAGTTTAATAGATTATTGACTTAAAGCGATAGTGATGATATATTTATACATATTAGAGGCGCCCATAAAAAAAAGATAGAAAAGTAGGTGTAAATATTTGAATATATTTGATATTATTGGTCCGGTGATGATTGGTCCTTCCAGTTCTCATACTGCTGGCGCGGTGCGTATAGGGAGAATAAGCTGGAAAATTTTGGGTGAACAAGTGGCAAAAGCAGATATTGCTCTAAGTGGCTCATTTGCTCAAACTCATAAGGGCCATGGTACAGATAAAGCTCTGGTTGCCGGAATTTTGGGCATGAAACCAGACGATAGTAATATCCCTTTAAGTTTAGAAATAGCTGCAGGCTTAGGCTTAAGCTATTGTTTTTCCGAGATCAAAATCCCCCACGCTCACCCCAATACAGCCATACTCCATCTTTACGGGATCAGCGGCGCCCAGTGCACAGTTCAGGGAGTGTCTGTAGGCGGAGGAAATATTCTAATTACCAGGCTTAATGGAATGGACTCCGCCTTTAGTGGGGAACGGGATACTTTGATTATTGCCAACGACGATGCTCCGGGAGTAATTGCAGCAGTCACAGCTAAATTAGCCAAGGGGAGCGCCAATATTGGCGATTTTCGTTTAAGCCGCCCTCATAAAGGACATTCGGCAATTATGACTATAGAGCTGGATGGAGATATTGAAAAATCACTAGTTAATGAGTTGAAAGAACTGCCTAATATAACCAGCGTAGTTTACATGAGGGCGGCAAACTAAAGATGTAGGAGGAGTAAAATATGTTGGAATATAACTCAATAGAGGCAATAGTTTTGGAAGCCAATAGGCGGAATATGACTATTTCTCAAGTGGTATTAGAGGATCAGGCAAACGAACTTGGCGTTACGGAAGAGAACATTCTCGCGCGCATGGCCGATACTCTGGAGATAATGCGAAATGCTGCTCAAGCAGGTTTCAAGCCTGGATTACGTTCTAATAGTGGTCTTACCGGCGGAGACGGTTACCGTATGAAAGAGTATACCGCTCAAGGATTATCTTTGAGCGGTAGTTTTTGTGCAAAGGCCATATCTTTGGCGCTGGCAATTCAGGAATACAATGCCGCTATGGGGAAGATAGTGGCAGCGCCCACAGCCGGTTCTTGCGGAATCTTGCCTGCCGGAATTCTCACAATGATCGATGAGCGGGGCATAAAAGATGAACAAGCTATTTTGGCTTTGATTACGGCGGGAGCTATTGGCTTGGTAATAGCCGGGGAAGCTACCATTGCGGGCGCCGAGGGAGGGTGTCAGGCTGAATGCGGCAGCGCCGCGGCAATGACCGCCGGTGCTTTGGTAGAAATGGCAGGAGGCGATAATGAAAAGGTAGCCCAAGCTTGCGCTATAGCATTAAAAAATCAACTGGGCCTGGTATGCGACCCTGTGGCTGGTTTGGTAGAGGTTCCCTGTATCAAACGTAATGCCGGAGGCATAATGTGCGCTATTGGCGCGGCAGATATGGCGCTTGCGGGCATAAAGAGCGTTATCCCTGTAGACGAGGTTATAGCCGCTTTGGCGGAAGTTGGGGAGAGTTTGCCCATTACGCTTAAGGAAACCGCCCAGGGAGGGTTAGCTGCTACACCAACGGCGATAGCAATTAAAGAGAGAATATTTGGGAGATAAAAAAAGTAAGCTAACGCTTACTTTTTTATTGGCTATGCTTATACTTGTTGCGGAGCTAACAGTTCATCTGTTTGGGTAGCCTGTTTTTGTTCATGAGCCAATGCTTCTTCGGCTTCCAATACTTTAAAGGCTACTTTACCTACAATAGTTTTAGGCAGATCTTCGCGTAACGCTATTTCATAGGGTAAGGAATACTTGGCAATATGACGGCGGCAATGCTCCCACAACGAATCTAAGGCCGCGGCTTCATCTTCTACGCCAGGCTTTAATACAACAAAAGCTTTGACTTTTTGCTTTTTAACCGCATCCGGTACGCCGATTACGCAGCTAATAAGCACAGATTCATGGGCGTCTATAATGTTTTCCAGCTGCGAGGGATAAATTGAATAGCCACTGGAAATAATCATACGCTTTAGGCGCTGGCGGAAATATATAAATCCATCTGCATCCATTAAGCCTAAATCTCCGGTATGTAGCCATAATAAGCCATCCTCATGAATTTGCAAAGCCTGCGCAGTTTCTTCCGGATGATTTACATAACCTTTCATAAGAGTGGGGCCGCTTACGCAGATTTCCCCTTCTTCGTTATAAGGTAATTCGCGTTGGCTGCCCACAGCTACTATTTTATAATACATATCCGGAAAGGGTAAGCCGACACTGCCTTCGCGCGAAAGGTTGTATGGGGTAAGGCAACTTGCAGTAACGCTTTCGGTCATACCATAGCCTTCTCTTATTTCCACCGTAGCATTATGTTCCTTAAGGAAGATATCTACTTTCTTTTTCAATTCTACAGAGAGTGAATCGCCGCCCGAGAATACACCCATCAGGCAGGAGAGGTCTACTCCGTCCATATCCGGGTTGCGTAATAATGATTCGAAGAGAGTGGGTACAGCGGCAATATAATTCGGTTTTTCCTTGCGTAAAAGTTCGGCATAGCCGGCAGGGTTAAAACGCGGTACCAGAATACAGCGGCAGCCATAATAGAGCATTGCGTGTATACATACACCCAGGCTGAAGCCGTGAAACATCGGTAAAACCGATAACATGGCTTTGCCTGGTTCAAGACAATAGCCCATAGCAACAGTTTGCATAGCCAAGGCGTTGAAGTTTAAATTAGATAGTGAAATACCTTTACTTATGCCGGTGGTGCCGCCACTGTAGAGTATGACAGCTTCGTCTGCTGCTTTACGGTTACATATGTATTGCCCTTGATACGCCTGCCCGGCGGCTAGAAAATCTTTCCAATGTAAAATTGGTGCATCAGCCGGAATAGGCGGTACTTTACGTCCCTCGGTCAATTTATATCCCCAGCGCTTAAGTGGTGAAAGAGCATCTGCTACGCTGGTGATGATAAGTGAAGAGAGCTCATACTCCTTACAGGCGGCGGCGAATTTGCCGTAAAAAAGATCTACAGTAACCGCAGCGGCGCTTTTGCTATCTTTTAAATAGAATACTATTTCCCCTTCGCTGGAAAGCGGGTGGATCATATTCGAAACCGCGCCGATCAAGTTAAGGGCATAAAAGCACATCATGGTTTGGGGCATATTTGGCAAGCACAGCGTCACTCTTTGTCCTTCCCGTATGCCGGCGGCATAAAAAGCTTTGGCCACAGCATGGGTCTGTTCAACAAAAGATTTATACGAGGTATGGCTACCCATGAAAGAATAAGCTATATATTCTGGGAAGCGGAGTGCTGTTTCTTTAACCACATCGAACATACTGCCCTCAGGATACTCTAAATGATGCGGTACATCTGCATAATAATTTAGCCAAGGTGTTTTAATTGTCATAAGAAACCTCCTCTTGAGCCGGCAGCTCTAAAAGCTGCGGGTGTTGTAATAAATATTTAAATAATTTTAAACTGCGGGAATAATAATAGCCATCTGCCAAACGTTCATCTAAGGTAAAGCCAATATTTAGAGCAGGGCGTAATTCTGGTTCTCCTTCATTATTATAAAACGTGGCCAGATGCTTCTCGCCTACGGTTAAAAAGAGTGAATTGGTTCCCCAATCATTTAAATGGTGATAACCGGCATTCAGTTTTATGCTGCCTAAGTTGGAAACGAATAAAGTAGCGTAGTTTGGATCCCCACTAGTTAAAAAACCAGGTACCTTTCCATAAAAATCCAAAATACGTAAAATAAAAACAATAAAAGCTAAAAGAAAGCGTGGTAAATGGGCAAGAGTATTTACCGCATCCATGCTTTCTCCTATTTCCCCTTTACGGTTTTTGTTAGCTTCGGCTACTACTTGCTCTGCCAGTGAATCTAATGTTCCTTCCGCGGGGTAAGGTAAGACCAGCAACCCCTCGTCACCACCGTCACTAAACTGTCGCTTAACAACAAAAGCTAAGCTAACCTCTTGGCGCTGATAATAACGGCGCCCGGAAATAAAGCGGTTGAGTTTTGGGCGTAAAACCAACATTTTTGCGGCGGCGGCGGTTACTACGTGGAAAAGGGTGTATTTGATAGCAGAAGCACTGTTTTTTTGTTCCAGATACGCTAAAATTTTGGTGATATCTATCTGTTCGCTTAGGAAGGTTTCGCAAGCAGTACGCCGTGGTAATAGATGTGCCATGATCACATGCATACCATCTAAATCGCCTACATATGTTCCGTCTCGGCGGTCTTTAAAACTACGTTTATTCGCAGACATTTTTACCTCGGATTATGTTATTTGGCTAACCTACAGTTATCCTAGGATAATTATAATTGTCGAAAAAGAAAATTTCCTTAAAGAAAAATGACCTTTTTCTTAATAATTAATAAAAGATAGATGTCAATATTAATCAAAAATTGACATCTATCTTTTTTATGGTAAATTTTTCATAGGTAGTTGTTTATTGTTTTTTTGCCGCTTCTATTACTTGCTTATAGAGAACAGAAGTAGTTACCGTACCAATACCACCCGGCACTGGGGTTATGGCTTCAACTATTTGCTCGGCAGCGGCGAAATCCGCGTCGCCGCATAAATTACCTGCTTCATCTACATTAATACCCACATCGATCACTATTTGCCCCGGCGAGAAGAAAGCGCCGTCTACAACTTTTGCTTTGCCGGCGGCAGCTATTACTATTTCTGCTTCCCGGCAAATTGCCGGCATGTTTATGGTGCGCGTATGGCAAATCGTTAATGTGGCATGGCGGCCTAATAACATCATGGCTAGCGGTTTACCAACCACTAGGCTGCGGCCTATCATTACCACACGTTTGCCTTTAAGTTCAATGCCATAATAATCCAGCATCTCTAAACAAGCCTGCGCTGTGCAGGGCGGGTAGCCTTGGCCGCTACCGGTAAATACCCCGGCTAAAGAAAGATCGGTGATGCCGTCTACATCTTTAGCGGGATTAATGGCGTTGCGAACTTTTTCTTCGTCAATATGCTTGGGCAAAGGCCTAAATAGCAATAGCCCAGAAATATCTTCATCTGCATTGATGCGTTGTATTAGCTCCAATAGTTCTTGTTGTTCTGTTTCTGCGGGCAAAACAAACTGCCTTACCTCAACGCCTATGGTTTCAGCTCTCTTCATTGCTCCGCGCTCATAAGAGATATCGTCAGGCCTCTCTCCCAAGCGCACAATGGCTAAAGTGGGAATAGTGCCGTTGCCTTTCAATTGTTCCACTTCGGCGCGTAGTTTCTCGTTTAGAGCAGCCACCACTTGCTTGCCATCCAATATTCTAGCCATTTTCATACCACTCCCCTAATTTTTGTTCTTCTACATATATGCTCATACATCTACATATATGCTCATACATCTACATATATGCTCATACATCTACATATATGCTCATACATCGCACATACTATTTTAATCTTGCAGCCACATTTTCGTAAATCTCGCCTGATAGTTTAAGATATTTTTCCAGCAGCGCGTTTGCTTCGCAATTGATATTCTCTGCATAATCGCGTTCTTTCATAGCAGCGGTATTTATGAACACATTGAGGCTGGCTGCTTGTAGAGCGGCGGAACAACAAATAACACCGCATCCCACATCGCTGATAGCAATAGCCGAGCCTTTGGCCGCAAAGCCTTGATGCAGCTCAATAGCTTTACAGCAGGCACGCATGATATCTAAAGGAACGGCGCAGGCATCTTTTAAAACAGTTTCCATAACTTGTGCCTTATAGGCTTGCTGTTCTGCTGTTTCCTTTGGAAGACCATAGGCTTTGGCTAAGGGCTCGAATACTTCGGCGTCTTTTCCTACTAAAGCTAACAGCTCATCTTGTAAGGCGGATGCTTCAGCCATTAAAGCTTTAATATCTTCTTCAACATCGGCATATTTCTTTTTTCCAACTGTTAAACTTCCCACCATATGCCCCAAGGCCATTCCTAACGCACCCACCAGGGCTGCCGTTCCGCCACCTCCCGGAACCGGGTCTTTGCCGGCTAGCGCCACTACAAATTCCGTACAACTTTTATCAACAAAGCTCATTATTTTACCTCCTATTTTAATAGTTAGTATTAAAACAAACCGGAAATACGGCCGTCTGCATCAACATCTATTTTTTCTGCTGCCGGAACTTTAGGCAAGCCGGGCATTGTCATAATATCGCCGGTTAAGGCTACTATGAAACCTGCTCCTGCCGAAACCTTAAGATTACGCACTGTTACAGTGAAATCTCGGGGTGCGCCCAAAAGAGTGGCGTCATCGGAAAAACTATACTGTGTTTTAGCCACACAAATAGGCAATTGACCGAACCCCAGTGCTGTAAGCTGTGCTGCTTGTTTTTTGGCTTGAGCGGTTAAGATTACGCCATCACCACGATACACTTTTTGTACAATAGCCGAAAGCTTTTCTTCTATACTCATATCAAGATCATAGCTGTAAGTAAAATTATTTGGCTCTTCGCATAGCCGAACCACTTCTTCTGCTAGGGCTACGCCGCCTGCTCCGCCTTTTCCCCATACCTCTGAAAGGGCTACATTAACACCAAGTTCGCGGCATTTATCTTCAATAAGCTTCAATTCTGCTTCACTGTCTGTGGGGAAGCGGTTGATAGCAACTACTGCCGGTAGCTTATAAACCTGTGTAATGTTTTCAACATGTTGTAATAGATTAGGTAAGCCGCGTTCCAGGGCTTCTAAATTTTCTATGGCTAAAGCATCTTTGGCTGCACCGCCATGATGCTTTAATGCACGTACTGTAGCTACCATAACTACCGCGGCAGGTTGCAAACCGGCCATACGGCATTTAATATCCAAGAATTTTTCCGCTCCTAAATCTCCGCCAAAACCAGCCTCTGTTATGGCATAATCGCCAAGTTTAAGGGCCATGCGGGTAGCAGTTATGGAGTTGCAGCCATGAGCGATATTGGCAAATGGTCCGCCATGTACTAAAGCCGGAGTATGTTCCAGAGTCTGAACCAGGTTTGGCTTAAGCGCGTCTTTCAAGAGTGCGGCCATAGCTCCGGCGGCTTTCAATTGGCCGGCAGTTATCGGTTGCTCTTCGCGCGTATAGCCCACAATTATTCGGGCCAGCCGCTCTTTCAAATCTTCAATATCACGAGAAAGGCAAAGCACCGCCATGATTTCCGAAGCCACGGTAATATCGTAGCCGTCTTCACGAGGCACGCCGTTGATTCGCCCCCCCAAACCGCAAGTAATGAAACGCAGCTGGCGGTCATTCATATCTACACAGCGCCGCCATGTGATACGCCGCACATCAAAGCCCAGAGCATTGCCCTGAAAAATATGATTATCCAACATAGCGGCTAAGAGATTGTTAGCCGCGCCGATGGCATGAAAGTCTCCTGTAAAATGCAGGTTGATATCTTCCATAGGCACTACTTGGGCATAGCCGCCTCCGGCAGCGCCGCCTTTTATGCCGAATACTGGTCCTAAAGAAGGTTCGCGTAGGGCAACCATAACGTTTTTGCCGATTTTACGTAGCCCGTCTGCCAACCCCACCGTAGTGGTGGTTTTTCCTTCGCCGGCTGGTGTAGGGGTAATGGCTGTTACTAGTACCAATTTGCCATCTGTGCTTTCACATTCGTTCAGCAGGCTGTAATCAATTTTTGCTTTATAGTTGCCATACTGCTCCAAATATTTTTCTTCTACTCCAGCGGTTTTAGCCACCTCAGTAATACGTTGCATAGGTGTGGCTTGTGCAATTTCAATATCGCTTTTTATGCTGCTCATTACTTGTCCTCCTAAAATATAATATTTTCGTTTAAAGAAACCCAAACGAATCTAGTCTATATTATACAAAAACCTCCAGTAAAAAGAAAGAGGTTTGGGAAATTTTTATAAGAAAGCAAGCCAAGGTTCAAATCTGTATGGGCGCCTCTGTTTACTCCGAATCCGGTGATGAGCGAGTATTTAGAGATGCCCTTATGTATATTCATTAACCCAACCGGCTAAGCTTGGGTAAAGTGTTTGTAAGACACTGCGTTCTTCTTCGGTTAGTTCGCTACATTCCTCATGCGCCCCCGGTGCGCCAAAAAGCAGTTTTGTTGTAGAGGCTATATCTATACGCTTCAGTATTAGCCGCGCTTTTGACGGGCAGGCTAAAGCATCTAATACGGCGTCTTCATTGATCAGCCGCGCCATGGTAAAAGGCGTGCTGCGCCATAAAGCTGGTTCAAGAGAAGTCAGCAGTAAAGGCGCATCTATAGGTGCCAGCCATATCAAACCGCTTAAGCCTGCCATAAGGGTCAGGCGGGCAGCTTGAGCTAAAGCTTCTTGCAGGGAAGAGATATCTGTAAAACCTAGTTCTATTATTTGTAGATTATTCTTTGTTAAGGTATAGAGCACATATGCTTGATCTGCAGCTAACATTAGTTGTGCTTTATCGCAAAGCTGTTCTCCTAAATACTTCTGCCAATCTTGCTCAGTACGCATTATAAAAGCGTCGTAGTGTGTAGTCATATTTTGGTAAATAACGCTAAGTGAAGCAATATCTTTTGTTAAACTGCCCTCACGCCAAGTTGCTTTGCTGGGGGTAACGGATACTAGCTGGTCAAACATCATAGCAGGTAAAAAGAGTTTTTGTTTAGTATAACAATGACGATAGTCTAAAGGAGTATAGAATTCCGCTATATCGGTATAGAGCAGTGCGGCGGCATAGCCTTGTTCTTTAAGTATATTATGCGCTTCCTGAAGAAGTTGATGCCCGCGGCCTTGATGCCGAAAACCTATTTCGGTGATCACGCCTACTAAATAGGCTACTGGGAGTATAGCGCCGCGTAACTGTAGCTTATAGGGAGATATTTGTAGCATGGCGGCTAAGCGCGCGCCATCAAAATCGCATAAAGTCAATTGCGGCTGGTATACTGAATTAAAATACCAGCTAAAATAAGGCTCGTAACTTTCAAAGCTTTTTGACCATAAGCGCATAATTGCTTGTTTATCTTGTTCTTCAGCGAAGCGATACATGTGTTTTCTCCTTAGCGGAGGCGCAGATGATATTTCTTTTCCAGGTGATGGGGGTGATAGCTTAATTTTGCTTTACGCTGACCCGGATGCCCCATATCTTCCGCTCGGTTGATGAAGCGGTAGCCTGTACAAAAATCGCGGGCAAAGAAATGGTTAATAGCCTGGAAACTGCCTCGTACATCGATATCGGCTTTCTCTATATGTATTGCGAATGTATCTTCGTTTAGCGGTTCGCCGATCGTAAAAGCTATAACTTTATCTTGTGCTAGCAAGCAGGCGCCTACACAATCCAGCTCTTGAAAATGATTAAGCCCATCCATTACACCGTTATGCTCATGTATAATTGCTTCGCTGGCTTGATCATGATTTTTCAACCAGGCTATTTCTAAGTCTTGACAGCTTTTCAACCATTCTGATGAAAGAGGAAGAAAGCGATAATCGGGATTTTCTCGTATAAAATGATGCACATGATTGCGTTTAGATGCATAATGCTGCCCGTTCAGTTGTGCCAGATCTTCCTGCAGATAAATATAATTAAAGCCGGGAGGGAATTCTTGAGCAATAAATCGGCCGGGCCAATAATGCTCATAAAAAGCATTCATTGTTTCGGAAACCTCAGTCATTAAAAAAGCCGCCTGACGTTTTTTATACCAATTTATCAAAGCTTCCGTTGCTTCTAATACTGGTTTATCTGCAGGGGCAAAGGGAGGCAATATGGCGTCCCAATACTGGTAATCGCTTTTTATCACCAAAGCACCTTCAACTTCTGCCCAACCATATGGATCCCAATCGCGCCACAGAAAAAAGTTATTATAATTATAGGTTATCAAATCGTGGCGCCGACCGGATAAATATGAACGAAATAGATTTTTCTCGGCCAGAGTAATAGGCTTAAACTGCATAGGCCCCCCTAATTATCCTATAGGGTTTCTTTATCTACTGTAACAAATAACTTTGTAAATCATAGAAGGGCTGAGGACCCTATAAATAATTATTGCAGAAAAGTAGAGGAAAGTAAATATAGTTTTCCTCTTTTTTAGCAATATTTTAGAAATTGCACACCTTATAATCAATAATCTGATTTAACTATATTAACATAACAAACTTTTTTGGGTTTTTTCTTGGCAAAATTTTGTTATATGATATAATATAGATATGTTGCCTATGTTTTAGCTAATAAAATCATAAAATTTATTATTAAGAAAGAGGAGAACTATGGAAACAAGTATTGCCTTCAATGTGGGTCCGCTTACTGTACGCTGGTATGGGATTATTGTCGCGGCGGCTTTTGCCGCAGGCTCTTATTTGGCTTATCGGGAAGCAGCTCGTCAGAAAATGAATGTGGATGTTTTGCTGAATATTCTCATAATAATTATTCCCGCTGCCATTATTGGCGCCCGCCTTTACTATGTGGCTATGCGCTGGGATTTTTATGGACAAAACCTTTCTCATATTCTACGAACCTGGCAGGGCGGTTTGGCTGTACATGGCGGGATAATTGCTGCAGTACTGGCGGTTTTTATTTATTGCCATTTGCGTAAAGATAAGTTTTTATCCTGGGCAGATATATTGGTGCCCGCTGTGGCTTTTGGGCAGGCTATCGGCCGTTGGGGCAATTATTTGAATCAGGAAGCATATGGCTATGAAACCACTTTACCATGGGCTATGTATATAGATGGCGCTTATAGGCACCCAACTTTTCTGTATGAATCGGTTTGGAATTTACTGGTATTTATATTCCTATATATACTTCTGCGCCGTCGGCATCGTACCGGTGTTGTCTTTGCCTCATACTTGATTGCTTATTCCGTGGGGCGCTTCTTCATAGAAATGTTGCGCACAGATAGCCTTATGATAGGTTCACTGCGGGCTGCCATGGTAGTATCGGTGCTGGGAGTATGTATTGGCTTGTTCCTCCTAAATCATATACGCCGCCAAGTGCTACCCCAGGAAGGTTTAGCACTTTCAAGTAAAAAAACTGCTTCTCGGCAAAGCGAACGCTCACAACAAAGAGAACCCGCAAAGAAGCAGGGAAAAAAGAATAAAAACTAGTTTAGGGCGCCTCGATTTACTCCGAATTGCCAGAGTCACTAGCAATTTTTTCGCCTGGCAAGGCGGAGGAGCTGAAGCGTAGCCTACCGCGGCCTTCAGCCGCAAATGTCGAGTGTTGAGTGTTGAGTTGCGGAAGTTTCGCAAAGCGAAAACGAACAAACAAAAACATGCAGCTTAACGACTTGCACAACTTGTTTTTTAGAAGTTGTTGCATGGTAAGTGACTAGAGCTACATGAAGCGTAGCAACGCAGTCTAGGCGGAAAAAGGGCAGCGAAGATGGTGATGAATGGGTATTTAGAGGCACCCTTTAGCTATGCCCTATAGTTGCTTCCAAAATAATCGAAAAGTAGGTTTTATATATGAAACGAATACTTTTATTGACCACCGGCGGTACTATAGCTTCGCAGGCAGGAGCACATGGTTTGGCGCCGGCTATTGCCGGAGGGGAAATGCTGCAAATGTTGCCGGAGCTTTCCGATTTATGCCAGGTGGAAACCAGGGAATTATTAAGGCTAGATAGCACCAATATTCAACCTGAAGAATGGCTGCATATGGCCCGCCATGTTTATGCGGTGCTGGATGATTATGACGGTATAGTAATCGCTCATGGTACCGATACCATGGCTTATAGTGCGGCTGCGCTTTCTTATATGCTGCAAAACCTAGATAAACCGGTTGTATTGACCGGCTCGCAACAAACGCTTAATGCCGAGAATAGCGATGGTTTACGAAATCTTTATGATGCTTTTGTGGTAGCTGTTGCCAACAGACCGGGCGTATATGTGGTTTTCGCCGGTAAAATAATTCGCGGTTGCCGGGCTGTGAAAGTACGCACACAAGGCACGGAAGCTTTTTTCAGTATTAATGCGCCATTGGCGGG
>JGI24705J35276_12238610_pt1 | contig 29496 bp, 20 predicted proteins | sample TergutNt197P4_FD_35276 | JGI IMG/M metagenome (IMG submission 35276) | reverse complement strand
TTATTGCGGTGATTATCATTGTGTTTTTCTTCGATTTATTTGCGGGGGAAAAGTTGCGCAGCTATTTGCAGCCTTTGGTGTGTGTATTGATAGGGATTCATACCATCCTCCATTTTCTGCCGTCTGATACTCAAACGGAACTGTTTGGAGGCATGTACCTGAGTACCCCCATAATTAATCTTACCAAAGCCTTGCTGTCGGCAGGTACGCTGATTGTGCTGATGCAGGCCAATACCTGGTTGAAACGCGAAGATACCGTATTCAAACAGGGAGAGTTTTGTACGCTGATACTGTTTACGTTGCTGGGTATGTTTTTTATGATAAGTGCCGGTCATTTTTTGTTGTTTGTCATTGGCCTTGAACTGGCTACGATCCCTATGACCTGCTTGGTTTCGTTTGAAAAATACAAACGTCATTCGGCTGAAGCAGGAGCAAAATATATTTTGTCGGCCATGTTTTCTTCGGGACTGATGCTGTATGGTATTTCTTTCCTTTACGGAACCACAGGAACGCTCTACTTCAACGATATGGCTGCCTTATTGACAGGTACGCCGCTTCAGATTATGGCATTCGTATTTTTCTTTTCGGGACTTGCCTTTAAAATCTCTTTTGTTCCCTTTCATCTCTGGACGGCCGACGTCTATGAGGGTGCTCCCGTGAATGTAACGGCTTACCTGTCGGTAGTTTCCAAAGGTGCCACAGCATTTGCCTTGCTTGTTATTTTGATGAAAGTGTTTGCTCCCATGATTGAGGTCTGGCAGGAAATACTCAATTGGGTGATTATAGCCTCCATTACGGTTGCCAACCTGTTTGCCATCAGACAAAAAAACCTGAAACGCTTTTTTGCGTTCAGCAGTATTTCTCAAGCCGGTTATATTGCGTTGGGGATTATCAGCGCAAGTCCGGCAGGAATCACATCCACCCTGTTTTATATTTTAGTATATTTATTTGCCAATTTAGCTGTCTTTGGCGTACTTTCCGTGATCGAACAAAAAACTGATGGAAAAGGAGAAATGAGCGATTACAATGGACTGTATCGGACACATCCCCGCTTGTCGCTGCTGATGACGCTGGCTTTATTTTCGTTAGCCGGTATCCCGCCTTTTGCCGGCTTTTTCAGTAAATTCTTTATTTTTATGGCCGCCTTTGAATCCGGTTTTAAAGTGTTGGTTTTTATTGCCCTAATCAATACTGTCATCTCTTTATACTATTACCTGTTAGTAGTAAAAGCTATGTATATCAATGCCAATGACACACCGGTGGCTTCCTTTAAAAGCGACTCATATACCCGAATCAGCCTGCTTGTCTGCCTTGCGGGTATCTTGCTTTTGGGCATTATCAGTTCTGTGTATGAAGGGATCCATTGGCTTCAGCCATAAAAATCAGACAGCACGTTACTAAAAAATAAATAACTCAAATACTTTGGATCAGAAATCCAAAGTATTTGAGTTATTTCCGGGTTTTTAGTTGAATTTTAAATATTCAGCCAGATATCGCCGTCGTACGGAGCATACGTGTTATCCGTATTGTCCCAGTCTTCCAATTGCACTCTGACTATTCCTGATTCTGCAATGGTTCTTTCCGTTTCCACATGAGTAACCTCTAATGTCGGAGATTCGTAATTCTCTTTTTCCATATCGTTTGTTTTATCTGTTTCTAAGTTAATAATTTTAAATAATACAATGAAAAAGCCGTCAAAGATAAAAATAAAAATTTGAATAATTGCATTTTTATAAAAGAAATTTATTTTCACCATCCCTTAAACCGGATAGGGATAAGGGATGGTGAAAAATTTTACCTTAACTTTTGCATATAGGATCTAAGTAATGCATCTTTTTCTGCTGCAGTCCGATCAACCTCTTCCTGTGTTATTGGCAATAATGGTGACATGGGCACCTCCATCGAATTAAAATCAACCGTTCCCGTATATTCAGTTGCATGCCATGATATCGTCGCACTGCGTGTATAACGGTCGTAAATAATGGAACATACATGCGTAAACCTTGTGCGGAATGTTGAAATATAGGCGGAAGCATTCTTGTCAATAATATTTACCCTGTTAATATCAAAAATAGGGGGATGAATATTTCCAGGGATTAACGGTGTGGTATAATCGTCAACATTATAGAAATTTTTATCGCGTATATCAGGCGCATAGCTATCATCCGTACAATGTTTCATGACTCCTCCTGTGTATGTCATGATCCGTAACCTAACTGGTTTATTGACATTGATAGAGGTCCACCAGTGAACATATACTTCTAATTTTAGTTTCCTTGGCAAACCCGAAACATCCAATTTACGCGATAGTGGCGTTAACAACGGCGCATTAAAGAAAACTGTTTCCCCCTGGCCCGCAGTTGCATCTCCTCCCCAAAATATCAGACTATCTTTTAAGTCAGCCACTAAGTGTCCGGTTGATGATGGTGAACTCTTTCTGCCGCCATTAGGGCCTATAAGTCCGGACATACTATATCCTAAAGCCCTGTAACTCCCTTGATCTACCACCTCATAATACTGATCATTATCAAACGGAATCGGCTGGCCGTTGTCCATAAGGTCGTTGCCTGCAAATTCCACTGCAATATCAACGTCGTTTGCCTCCCAAGTAAACTTAAGCACAAAATAATCAAACGGAGGAATAGGAGTGTATAAATCCTGATCCACCACAAATGTAACCTGATAGGTAGGATCGTCGGCATGGGCAAGGGTAATGGTACTGCTTCGTGGCTCCATATTGGGCGACTGATCTGCGGTTAACCGCAATTTGCCACCGACAATAGATGCCGTAAACCAACTGTCTTCCTGTGATACGATCGTAAAGGTCTCCGAACCGCCATCTACAAATATTTCGAAGTCGCGTGTATTGCCTGTCAGTAGATTGTTGGGAAGTTCCAAATCATCGCTATCATCTATATAGTAATTGTCTATCGAAACATAAGTCAGCTCATCGGTCAACTGGTTTCGAAGTACCAATGTCTGGCGACCAAACACTGTGGTGCTTCTTGTGACTGTAAGGTATGTGGGGCCAGAGCCTCCTAATACTGATAGCGATGCGTTTGTCACTGTAGATTCAACTACCCAGGGGTCTGTACTGTTAACGATGATGACTTTTGTCGAATTACCGGGGGACGGAGACAGCCAGACTCCTCTGGGCGTGGCGGAGAGTGTGGCAAGCACGCAACGGATACTTGACGCGGTACTCTTTTTAAGGGTATTTTTAAAACTTGCGTCAGAGGCGTCAAGACTCATGCTCCATGCGTAGTCGTTATCCAGCATCGTACCTGTCCAGTATGAACTCCTTATACCCATATCTTGCATATTGGAATTGCCGGCATTACGGTACCCCGAGTTCGGGAAGAATAAGCTGGCTCTGCTGTCGGGATTGTAGAATAAACGTCCTATATGCGCAATATTCGACGTTCCTGAAGCAACCGAGTTGTTTGAGATTGCCATCCGGTCGAAGAAACCGTCTGCATAATAGCCATATACCGAATTGGAAGTACTCGAAATGCCGGAGGAAGATACAGGGTCTAAAAATAACGACTGGCGCAATTCGGAATCACCTACATCTCCTGCTGAATAAAAAATATCTTCCGGTCCATCGTCGGGACGCCGATACCCGGCGGGACATGTCTCCTGGGAGTAAGAAAGCAAACTCCAGAAACCGGCTTCAACAGATGATTCCAGCGCTAAACTGCTATATGCATCATAACCGAAACGTTTGGTTGCTCCGGCGCCTGCCCACTGGAACAGAGCGCCTGCCTGTGAAGGATAGGCGGTCGGAATACCCGGATTCACCACAATGGAAGCACCGGAGGTATCAACTACTGCGTTCAAAGTGGCAGCCGAAAGGTTATAAGGCGAAAACTTCCGCGCTTTTGTGCGATTATCGGATACGCTTCCGCCAGCGCCATCCAATTCGCCCGGTTTCATTACAAAGTCAGGCTCTTCGCCCTGGCGGATAAAAAGACGTTGCCGTAAGTTATTGTTGTGATAAGTGAGTAACACCACTCCATAGCGGGCAGGTGCAGCCGAGGTAGGTGTATAGGCGCTTTTGAGACCGATACGGAAGCGAATGTACTCGTCATTGGGTTGGTATTCCTCAGCGTTGCCTGCCCGCAGTGTGCCTGTGACGGTATTTGAAGCGGAAGATGGGTCCAGTTTGTGGTTTGTTTCGAATAATCCATAATTCTCATAAGTATGTGGATTGGTACCATATATGTCAGGGTCGTTTGTCCAGTTCTTATCAAGCATAATCCAGTCTTCTCCTTCGATCACTGCTGCACTCCATGTACCGTCGGCATTGCCCGTTGATGTACGTGGTATGCGGATCAGCCTTTCGCCCATCTGAGTTGCCTTCCAGAAAGCGCCGACGTATGGCATGAAGCCTGGCGGCGGAGGGTCGTCCGTCACTACATGACTTTTTCCGATTTTTATCTCCATGTCGTATTTGTGTCCGCTTTTCAACTGCTTGGAAAAGATAGCAGGTATCGGGACAGGGTGGGTGATGCCTTCTATTTCAACTGAATTAACCTTTATAATGGTAGAATTGTCGCCGCCGGTATAAACCAAACGTGAAAGCGAAGTCATTGTGGTCGGCGTTGTTGGAGTAAAACCTGTAAACGCCTGGTTTATAGAGATATTAGGCTCCATTCTTCCCGAATCAACATGCATATTAGCCGTATAGCCGGGCATCTCAACACCGGATATACGGGTACCTGTAAAATCACCGATCGAACTGGAAGCTTGTACTGTGACTTGCGAAAACAGATGTTTCATATAGATGGTCACATCATACGAACCGGGTCCGGTAATATCTATCGAATCGCATACTCCCCATAACAGGTCGGAATCATCTGGGTTGCAACCCAAAGGGGCGACAGGCGGATAGATTAACGGGATAGGCGTGTCGTTGTTTCTTGAAAAAGCTACCAACCGGTACATTTTTCCGATATCCAGTGTGATAGGGGTTGGACTGATACGTGTGATCGTCGGGTTGAAAACTGCATCGTCCACTGAGTACACGGCATATTTGTCATAGACGGGGATTAGCGCTCCAAGCTCGTAAGCCACAATATGCAACTCCGCATTGCTGGCAAAGGAGCGTAGCATGGCAGAGCGTGTTGTGACTTCCTTTGGAGCGTTTTGCAGTGTCGCATACATTGAGAGGTCGTCGTCAAGCGGGATCACAACCGTCTCCGAACCCAAATCGGCAGCGCTACGTGTAGATACCATGTCGTCTGCTCCATACGTCTCAAATTTGATTTCAAAGTTGATATTACCATCCTTAAACTTTGGGTTGACGTCGGGTATTTCCTTTTTGTCAATCACATCCTCCGAACACGAGGATAGTTGCAGTATAAAACCACATAAAAAAATAAAGACAATACATAGTTCAAAAATGTATTGCCGTCTCGAATTTTTTTTCAAAAAAATGGGTGCATGTAATATTCTCATATTGTATTTAAATGGACTCCGTAAAAGTATTTCTCAATGTTCGGTATAACCATACAAACAGTCCCTACTCTTACTTCGTTTGTTTTAGCATCAAATATATTTTTACTTTTTAATCAGAATACAGTCAATTTTGATTGAAAAAATTGCGCAAAAATAGTGATTAATTGAAATAATCAAAAAAAAAAACAAAAAAAATGACTTATTTTAAAAATAAAAAAAATCAGAAACTAAATAATTTTATAAAATTATTTACTATATTTATATTTATAATTATAAAATGAAAATGTATTATGTAATTCCGAATTTCTGAATTATTGGGGAAAAACACACAGGTCTGCCACTACATATTATGTCGGATATGCAGAATGTCGCCATCCTGTACAATATAATTTTTGCCTTCTATGGTTAGTTTGCCTGCTTCTTTGCATTTATGTTCGGAGCCAAGCGCTACCAGGTCGTCATATTTGATCACTTCGGCACGGATAAAGCCACGTTCGAGGTCGCTGTGAATGGCGCCGGCTGCTTGTGGCGCGGTAATTCCTTTTCTGATCGTCCACGCGCGGTTCTCTTTGCCTCCGACCGTAAAGAAAGAGATGAGGTTCAGCAACCGGTATGCATGCCTGATCACCCGGTTGACGCCCGGTTCCTTCAGTCCTACATCCGACAGGAAAAGGTTCCTGTCTGCTTCATTTTCCAACTCAGCAATCTCGGATTCAATTTTACCTGCAATCACCAAAGGTTCCGCATTCAAAGGTTGCAAATGATGTTTGACGGCTTCGACATATTGATTGCCCGTAACGGCGTCATTATCATTCACATTGCAGACATACATCATCGGTTTTTCGGTCAGCAACATCAAATCTTTGACCACCGCCTTTTCTTCTCCGGTCGCTTCTATTGTGCTTACATTTTGAAGATTTTCGATATGGGCTTTATATTTTAGCAGCACTTCAAGTTCGTGTTTGGCATTTTTTTCGCCAACTTTGGCTGCTTTCTCCACTTTTTGGATTTTTCGTTCGATCTGTTCAAGGTCTTTTACCTGAAGTTCGAAATCAATGATTTCTATATCCCTGACAGGATTGATGGAGCCTTCCACATGGGGAAGATTAGGCTGATCGAAACAGCGAAGCACATGGATGAGTGCATCACACTGGCGTACGTCTGCCAAAAAAGTATTGCCGATCCCTTCACCCTGATTGGCGCCTTTGGCCAATCCGGGAATGTCCACTACATCAATAGTGGCATATATCAGTTTGTCAGCTTTGACGAAAGTGTTGATATGCGTCAGTCGTTCGTCAGTGACGGGACAAACGCCTATATTGGATTTATTTGTACTGTAAGCAAAGTCGGTAACGACTGCTTTTGTGTTTGAAATACAATTAAACATGGAAGTTTTCCCCGTATTGGTAAGTCCCACAATGCCGCATTTTAAGCCCATAACCTCTTCTTTGTTTTTTACCGGAGGACAAAGATACAAATCAATTATGAATTACGAATTACGAATTACGAATTACGAATATAAGTTTCAGTTTTAATTCCTAAACTTTTAATTCCAATATTTTGATAAGAATAGTATCACTTTTGAAAAAAAAAGTACACAATTGTGCGGGAATTTTGCAGTAATGATTATATTTGCAAATTAAGAAAAAAAATCTGAACACGGGTATAAAATAATTATTTCGCCCCAAAATAGTAATATAATAGTTTTCAATGGGTATAAGTCCTTCAAAGACACGGATTTCGACTGAAATAAATGAGCATATATTAGATAATGGATTGACGGTTTGGCTGAATGAAGATCACAGTCAACCCAAAGTGTTTGGCGCCGTTGTTGTAAAGGCGGGAGCGAAACACTGTCCTGATACCGGAATTGCTCATTATTTCGAACATATCATGTTTAAGGGTACCGACAAGATCGGAACAATTGATTATGCTTCCGAAAAGGTATTGCTCGATGCCATAGCGTCGAAATACGACGAATTGTCTGAAACGAAAGTCCCATGGGAAAGGATGTATGTACAACGAAAAATCAACGAATTAAGTGTAAAAGCGGCCGAGTATGTGATACCAAACGAGTTTGACAGGCTGATCAGCAAATACGGCGGCACAAAGCTGAACGCCGGCACGTCATACGATTATACCGAATACCATAATATCTTTTCCCCTCAATACCTGGTTCATTGGGCTGAGCTAAACAGCGAGCGATTATTAAATCCTGTGTTTCGTATGTTTCAAAGCGAATTGGAAACAGTTTATGAAGAAAAGAACAGAATGGACGATATGATGCTGCATCAGGCCATTGAGAAACTGTCTGCTATCTATTTTCATCCGCATCCTTATGGTTATCCTATTATCGGAAGCGCTGAGAACTTAAAGAATCCCCGTCTCTCGGAGATGAGAAAGTTTTTTGAAGCGTATTATGTGGCTTCAAATATGGGTTTGATTCTGAGCGGCGACTTTGACTCGTCCGCTATCCTGCCCATTTTGGATCGTACATTCTCACGGATACCCAAAGGTGAAGTGAAATCCATGCCGCCTGTCGAAATCCGTTCGTTCAAAGGAAGAGAAAAGGCTGTCATCAAGGTGCCTATCCCATTGATGAAAGTGATAGCGTTCGGTTTTCGGGGCGTACCCTCCAATCACCCCGATCAGGTAGCATTGGATATTGCAGTCAGTATCCTTAATAATTCAAACGGGACGGGCTATTTGGATCAGTTGATGGTAAACAGAAAACTGATGGGCGCCGTGGTAGGAGGAGAAACGTTCAATGAAGCCGGTTTTATTGGCATTGTGGCAGTTCCTAAGTTGGTTTCGCAGTCGTGCCATGAAGCCGAAAAATTGGTGTGGCGCGAAGTAAACCGTTTGAAAAAGGGCGATTTTAACGACGAGATGTTCTCCAGTCTTAAACAGGAACAGATTCGACGGCATTTTTCGGAACTCGAAGATATTGATTCGAGAAGCAAGGTGTTGATACGCTTGTTTTCCCAAGGGAAGACGTGGGCGGATTACCAGAATGATCTGATACGCGCCGACCGGCTGACAAAAGAAGATGTGGTAAAGGTGGCAAACAATTATTTTGGAGATGATTATCTGTACGTGAGGAAACGAACAGGCCGTTATGCGAAAGATAAACTCACAAAACCTGATTTTACGCCTATACTGCCAAAACAACCAGATGCGACTTCGGCTTACAGCAATTGGTTGGAAACGATTCCCGTACAGGAAGAAAAACCGCGATTTGTAGATTTTGAAAATGATGTGGAAACCGTTCGCCTCTCCGAATACGCCACTTTATATATGACGCCCAATCATATAAACCATATATTTACTTTTAAGATGGAGTTTGGTATAGGGGTACTGGAACAACCCAACCTAAAATACCTGACATCCTATATTCCATTGTTAGGAACTGAAAAACAGACATTTAATCAATTCAGAACACGTTTGCAGGCATTAGGCAGTACGCTTGATTTTGATGTGGACGATCATTGTTTGAGCATCAAGGTAAGCGGGTTTGACAGTGTTTTCGGCGAAACCATTGTGGCGGTCAGTGATTTTCTTGCGCATGTAAAAGCGGAAAAGAGTAAATTGAAGACCTTGACAGATGACGCCAAATTGACACAAAAAACCTTTTTCAAATCTAATAATGAAGTGGCAGAAGCGCTGTTTGAGTATATACAGTATGGGATATACTCTCAATATATCAATAAACCATCCCTGAAAGAGATAAAAAGGCTCAAAGGGCAGGCTTTGGTTGATCTCTTTCATACGATTCAGAAAGTTGAATGTGTGTTGCATTACTGTGGCACATTGGAAACTGCCAAAGTGGTTGAAATTGTGAAGCAAAACATTGATATCGGACAAATCACGCATAAATCCAATTCGCCGGTTTACCGCGAATATGTCAGATATGAAAGGCCTTTGGTTTTCTTTTTTCCCATTTCAGATGTTTTTCAGAATATCATTTATGCTTATATGGCTTGTGAACCGCAGGAAACACTCCTGAAACGCCATGAGGCCAACTTATTTTCGAGGTATTTCGGCGAAGGTATGTCGTCGCTGATGTTTCAGGAGATTCGCGAATTTCGTTCGTTTGCTTATTACACATCCGGTGCATACCGGCTTCCTCCGTTTTGCCGGGCTGATAAACCTTCCCGTTTTATTGCCTATTTATCTACGCAATGCGACAAGACAATAGATGCCTTGGATGTGCTTAATTCGCTGATTCAGAAGATGCCGCGCTATCCAGAAAAAATTGCGTCAGCCATTCATGCGGCTGTAAGTCAAACAAATAATGATTATCCTTCGTTCAGGGATATCTCTTCGAAAATTGCTTCCTACCGGCGTGACGGTCATACAGAAGATCCTAACCGCAAACTGCTGGAAAGTTTCAAAAATATGCAAATGGATGATATAGTGCGTTTTCATCAATCGAATGTGAAAGGGCGGACATTGGTTTATGTCGTTGTCGGCAATTCGCGAAAGATGGATATGCGCAAGTTAGCTTCTTTTGGCGATGTGATACACATGAAAAAGTCGGATTTTTATCGGTAGAAACATGAAAATTCTTGTAACAGGTGCGGCTGGTTTTATCGGGTCGTTTATTGTCCAAAATCTTTTAAAAGAGGGTTTTGAAGTTATTGGACTGGATAATATCAACGATTATTACGATGTGCGGTTGAAATATGCAAGGCTTGCTTTGTGTGGTATTGAAGCACAGTTTGTATCGAACGACATACTCGTACAAAGCAGCTTATTTCCGGCTTATCGTTTTATCAGAGCAAGTTTGGAAGACAGAGCCACCCTCGAACCGCTTTTTGAAAACGAACAATTTGATCAGGTATGTAACATGGCGGCACAGGCGGGCGTCAGGTACTCGATTGTCAATCCTTATTGTTATGTAGAAAGTAATGTTGTCGGAGTGCTTAATATCCTGGAATGTTGCCGACATTATCATGTGAAACATTTGGTATATGCTTCGTCGAGTAGTGTTTACGGGATGAACACAAAAACCCCTTTTTCAGAGAGCGACCGCGTGGATTGCCCTGTCAGTTTGTATGCTGCCACTAAACGCACCAACGAATTGATGGCATACACCTATAGTTCTTTGTATCATCTACCAACCACCGGATTAAGATTTTTTACCGTTTACGGACCTTACGGGCGACCTGATATGGCGCCGATGATTTTTGCAAAAGCAATCACAGAGGGACAACCGATTGAGGTCTTTAATCATGGAAATCTGAGTCGCGATTACACCTTTATAGATGATGTGGTAAACGCTGTTGCTAAACTGATTTACCACCAGCCGGTCGGTGATATTCCATATAAACTGTTTAATATCGGTTGTTCTTCGCCCGTCAATCTGATGGATTTTATTGCTGCGATGGAAAAAGCCATCGGAAAAAAAGCCGATATGATTTTCAAGCCCATGCAGGCAGGTGATGTATATGCTACATACGCTGATACTTCGCTACTGCAAAAGGAGATTGGCTATCAACCTGAAGTGAAGATCGACGAAGGTATCGGCGCTTTTATACGATGGTATTGTTCGGAGCAGAATCCGCTTCTTTAGTACGCAGATTACGTAGATGATACAGATTGGCGCAGTTTTTATACGGGGACTTCAAAAAACTCTCAAAGTCATTCTGAACTTGTTTCAGCATCTCCTCGTTTTCAGGAGATTGCTGGTCATGCCCGCAATGACGGGAGCATTACAGTGCAAATCATTATAATCAGTGTCATATGCATGCTTTTTCAAGAAGGTTTTTTCCTGCTTAAAAACAAATTCCGGGTATAGGATATACACCCTACGCTATGACTGAGGATCAAAATCGGGTCTAAACGGATGAACCCGTAGATCAGAATTGAGATCGAACCGACAATACTCAATATCCAAAAGCCATCAGGCAGGATGGATTCTTTGTATTGCCTTGAATACAGCCATTGATAAACAAAACGAAAAGCAAAAATCACCTGTCCTGCCGAGCCGAATAAGAGTAATCCAAACGCTATATCTTTCCATAAATGACTGATATCCCTGCCAGCGGTAATCATCAGAATACATATCACAATCGCAGGTGTTAGCAATAAAGAGACTCGAACGATATGATAAATATTTTTCCACCGATGCAGGATATTCATATTCCATATATAAATATAATACGAAAAAAGTTGTCCCAAAATAATGGCAAAGTCTACCCGCAACCATCCGTAAATCAAAAAAAGAAACGAAGCTATCAGACTGAGTTGCCAATAAATCACGGGTGAAACTACTTTTTTGGACTTCTCCGACAGAAACCATTGTATAAACATACGTGCCGAAAACAATGTCTGGGGAATCAGACCGAATAAAAAAATCCAGTATTTTCCCATTATTCAATCATTTCTGTATTACTTGTTTCAACCCTGTAGTGGATGGTCCGTTTCTTCATCCACCGGTAAGCAAAGCAATCTACGAAAGGCCCTACTATTCTGTTTGTCAAATGAAATTTGGATTTTCCAGCTATGCGTTCGAAATGACGTACAGGGATTTGTTTGACTTTGCCCTCCTGCATCAACACCAATGCAGGTAGAAAACGATGCATCCCATTAAAAAACGGAATACATCGTGCTGTTTCAGTATTGAAAATCTTCAGCGGACAGCCGGTATCTTCAATTCCGTCGCCGGTCATCAACCGTCTGAAACCGTTGGCTATTTTTGATGATATCTTTTTCCCAAACGAATCCATCCGTCCGGTACGAATACCAGTAACAATCTCAAAATCATTCCGATAAGGCAATAGCTTTTCAAAATCTTCAGGCGTCGTCTGCAGGTCGGCATCTATATACCCTGTAAAACGAGATTCAATCCTGTCAATGCCTGCTTTTATTGCGGCGCTTAATCCGTGATTTCTGTCAAAACCGATATAAAACAAATGCGGATTTTGCCGACAAATATCTTTTATCTTTGCTAAACTGTGATCGTGTGAGCCGTCGTTGACAAACAAGACACATGCGGACACTGAAGCATGACCGATATATTCTGTCAACGCATTTGCTAACCGGACGATATTATCTTCTTCGTTATAGACAGGAACAATGATACTTAATTCGTATTTTCCGGTATGATTCATTCGTTTTCCGATTTAATTATTTCCCTGATAATTGCCACTTCATTAAGCAAAGCAGGATTATGACGTTTATCGCTTTTTTTCCTCCAGTTGTTATCGAAAGTGCCGATATGTTCGATCATCACGTTGTTGTTTGACAGTACCTTTTCGATTGATTCACTGCTGATAAACACAAATGGAAGCGCTGCTTTGACGGCTGTTTCATCTTCCGGATTCATTTTCAAGATTCTGCGATTCGCTTCATATACAAGTTCCATTCGCAATTCTTCCCTATCGTTATAATAAAAAGGTAAACCGGCAACATCTTTCCGGTCACGTAATAAACGGATACTTTTTCTATCTTCGTTTAAAAACATACTCCCGATTGGAATCAGGTAAACGGACGTAATCAGCATCATTGACAATATAAATCCAATAAAAATGGACACAGGCCGGATATCTTTGCTTCCGAACAGAGACCAGAGGATATACGCACAGATCCCCCAACTACCAGCCGTCGCAATGATTTGAATCAAAAGACTCACCTGATTTGCACGATAAAAAAATACATATAAAGCGAAGGGCAAAGCAAACAGGATCACGGCAATAACCAGTGAATTGATCCGGAAAATCACTTTTTCGCTTTTTGTTTTCATCGCCTCCATCATTTGATAGATGTATAACCCGATAAGCATGGCGCCGGGGATCAACAGGGGTAACAAATAACGTGTTTTCTTTTCAGGAATGAGCGAAAGCAGCACGAGCGACGCCAGAAACCATAAAAATGAAAAGGTAAATTCTTTTTGATATATCGTCTGTTTATTGACGAAAAAATAACGAATAGCAGTTATCCAAAACAATGTCCAGATGCCGCCTTCAGCTGCAAATGTCCAATAATAATACCAGGGACGGACGTTGTAATTTATCCAGGATGAAGATTCTTTCTGCACCACCTCAACTACCGTATGCTGATTATATAAATACGTATATCCGTACCACCAGAAAGAGACCGCTAAAGTTACAAGTATCATAGCGGCTATCGTCCATTTTTTATCAGTAATGCCAGTACGATATACGATGATGTAACTAATCAGGAAAGGGAGCAACAAAGCATACATTGCCACAGGGCCTTTACTCAAAAAAGACAATCCCATACAAAGCCCCGATAACAGAAAGTAACACCACTGAGCGCCTTTTTCTTCCAATGCCACAAATAAAAAATAAATCGCCATTGCCATAAAACTTTGTGCATATATATCCCAGGATGCTGTCCGCCCCATTAAAATCACGTTCACAGATGTGGCCAGTATTAGCGATACAATCATACCTGTGCGGCGGTTGCCGGTATGCCGCGTCACAAGTAAATATAAAAAAATCACCATCAGTGTAGCCGATACACCGGCAGCATAGCGTTGTACGACAAGATTTCCGGGAATCAGTTGTTCGATACCTGCCGCAATCCAGGTCGGCAACGGTGGTTTTTCCAACCGGAGATCTCCATTCAACGTCGGAAGTAAATAATTCCCGAACCCGACCATTTCCTGTGCGGTAGCCAGATTTCTCGCTTCCATCAAGTCGGCAGGAATCACCTGATTATTAACAAAAAAAGAGAAAATACATACAATCAGGATTATTCCAACATGGAGATACCTTTTTAGCGCAGTTGTTTTATTATTTTCCATTTGTGTTCTTTGTGAAATATCTTTGTGATCATTGTGTTTTTTTAGAAATGATTTTTTATCGTGGATTTAAAAGCACCTCGTTGTGGCTAAAGAAATCTGAAAACTTTTTTCTTCTCTTGAAATAAAATGTGTATATCAAACTTTTCCTGTACATTTCGGGAATGAAAGATACCACTGTTTTGGATAGATTTGCTTCGCGGATCGGCGCATATTCTATTTTCAGTCGTTTATAGGCCATTCGGGCTTTGAAAATGGCTAAGGCGTTTTCGAAATGTCCGGTAAGCATGAGTTTAGCCATCGCAAGATAGTCCAGCCAAAAACGTACACGCATGACAGATTGTAATCTATCGTCAGACATATTTTTAAATACCATCAACAGGTTGTTGCGGAAATTGAGAAATGTCTTTTGAGGACTTTCCTCTTTCAATGTGCCTCCTCCAATATGGTAAACAACAGATTGCGGAATATATTCCAAACGATAGTCTCTTGAACGAAGTCGCCAACAAAGATCAATTTCTTCCTGATGGGCAAAGAAACGAGCGTCGAACCCTCCTTCTTTTTTAAATATTTCAGTCCGTATGAAAAGACAGGCGCCGCTTGCCCAGAAGATATCTGCTGGTTGTTCATATTGTCCGTCATCGTCTTCCACAACGTGTAATATCCTGCCCCGACAAAAGGGATATCCGTAGCGATCTATCCATCCGCCTGCTGCTCCCGCATATTCAAATTTCTTTTTGTTTTGCTGCGCCAATATTTTTGGCTGTACTCCTGCAAGCCTTGTGTCAGCTTCCAGTACTTTGAGAGGGGCATCTAACCAGTTGGCAGTAACTTCGACATCGTTGTTTAGCAGCACCGTATAAGTAGAATTTATTTTGCTGATTGCCAGATTATAACCTTCAGCAAAACCATGATTTTTATCAAATTCCATCAATCGCACAGAAGAGAATTTTTCTTTAAGCATCGCCACAGAGCCATCCGTCGATCCATTGTCGACCACAATAATATCAGCCTGATTTGCAGGCGTATGAACAATAACCGAAGGAAGAAATTCTTCCAACAGCGCTTTGCCGTTCCAATTTAGGATAATAACAGAAATTTTCAACTCTTAACTCTTTTTTTACCTCCCCCTGCCCCCTCCAAAGGGGGATAGTTGGCGCAACTCACTCATTATCAACTCTTAGTTCTTAACTCTTAACTCCCTCTCATGTTTCCACCGCTTATGTGTCCATAGCCAATATGCGGGTTCGCGCAGTATAGAACGTTCCATCAGACGTGTATATTGTTCGGTAATCCAAAATTCAGGCGTTTGGCGGGGTTTATCGGTGATTAGCTCGAAATTGACCGTGTAATATCCTCTTCGTATCTTCCTGACGTCCACAAAGATAACAGGAATATCCAACTTGATGGCGATACGTTCCGGGCCGGTTAGCATCGCTGATTCCTGATTGAGGAACGAAGTCCAGTAATGCAGGTTCGATTTGTTGGGCGACTGGTCGGCAATAAAAATTGTCAGACTACATTCCTTTGATTGTTTGAGCCGGATAAGGTCGCGTACCGTATCCTGTTTCTTGATGCCAATACCCTGAAAACGAGTCCGCAAATAAATAAATAACCGGTCAAACACTTTATTTGCCAAAGGACGGTATATCTGATATATTTTTACTTTGTCGAACTGGATAGTTGAACCGGTAAACCATTCCCAGTTGCCATAATGCCCCATCAACAGGATAAAACATGTATGTCCCTGAGCGACCAGCGGATTGATGATTTCCGGATTATGGAGGACAGCACGGAGATTCAGTTCTTTCTGTGAGATATGGGCTAATTTAATGGTTTCGACAATGTAATCACTAAAATGATGGTAAAATTTTTTTTCCAGCGCTTGAAGTTCTCCGGCAGACTTTTCAGGAAATGCATGAAAAAGATTTCGACGAACGACTTTTAGCCGGTAGTGAACTACTTTATAAATAATGAAATAGAGGATATCTGCCAAATGATAAAGCATACGCATCGGCAACATGGCATGTAATTTCACAAAACCCCATAATACAGCATATAATATATTAATGTACATGCGCGTAGTAATATGCTTGTTTTTCATGATTTAGTCAAATAATAGGGTTAGCGCGTTTTCATCTGTACTCCATCCTGATAGCCTTCCATTTGTGATTCTGTTAATCAGTGAAGAACGATAGGGAGCAACCGTGCGGATATAATTCGCTGTGAAACCAGCCATAAACTTTCCCTTGCGTGTATGTTCAAAGAGTACTTCCGCCGATTTGCCGATTTGTGACTCGTAAAAAACCATTCGTTTCTGAGCTGAAAGGTCTATTAATAACTTACTGCGTTGATTTTTTACCGCAGGCGAAACTGCCGGAGTGATTTTCAGTGCCTCTGTGCCGGGGCGTTCGGAATAGGTAAAAACATGCAGTTGCGAAACGGGCATACTTTGAATAAATGCGAAACTGTCTTCGAACATTGCATCTGTTTCGCCTCTCATACCTGTAATCATATCAACACCGATAAAAGCATTGGGCATCAGCGTTTTAATCTTTTCTATTTTATGATAAAACAATGTTGTATCGTACCTGCGGTTCATTAATCGCAGCATATCATCGCTTCCACTTTGCAGCGGGATATGGAAATGAGGAGAAAAACGCTTACTTTCTGCCACAAAATCAATGATTTCGTCCGAAATAAGATTGGGTTCGATTGATGAGATACGATAGCGCACGATGCCATCCACCTGATCCAGCGCAAACAGTAAATCTATAAATGTTTCCCCGGTATTTTTGCCGAAATCGCCGGTATTCACTCCTGTCAGAACGATTTCCTTTCCTCCCTCGTCGGCCACTTGTTTGGCTTGGGCTACCAGGTCGGCGACTTTTCCGCTTCGGCTATGGCCTCGCGCAAAAGGCACTGTGCAATAGGAGCAAAAATAATCACATCCATCCTGTACTTTCAAAAAGTAGCGTGTCCTGTCACTTGCCGAACAGGAGGATACAAACGTACGCATATTGTTTATCGGGGAAGTAATGATTGACGGCCTGTCCTGCATATTTAAAATGTGAATAATTTCCGATTTTTGCGCATGCCCCAAAACCAGGTTAACACCTTCAGTGCAACCCAACGCTTCATCTGGTTTGAGTTGCGCATAACAACCGGTAACAATAAGTAAAGCATCCCGATGTATCTTTCTGACACGCCGGATTAGCTGCCGGCTTTTCTTTTCGGCCAATTCCGTTACAGCACACGTATTGATGATACAAATATCGGCCGTTTCTCCATTATCCGCTTTGCGAATACCGTATGCAGCTAATTCTTTACCAATGGATGAAGTTTCGGCAAAATTCAACTTACAACCTAAAGTAAAATAAGCCACTGTTTTATTTTCAAAGTGATACGATCTGGTCATTCCATTGCGCAATTAACTGACAAAAGTACGTAATTAATTGAATCCTGAACTAAATTCAGGAGAAAATTGAAAATTGAAAATTATTGTTTATTTTTGTTGCTTGTTTTTAAGTTGACATAATTTTTCGCAATGAATATATCATATAATTGGTTGAAAGAAATCCTCCCGTTCGATATGCAACCGGAAGAAGTGGCAGCGGCGTTGACTTCGATTGGATTAGAAACCGGTGGAGTAGAAGAGATACAACCAGTCAGGGGAGGATTGGAAGGATTGATCATTGGGGAAGTGATTACCTGTGTCGCGCATCCTGATTCGGATCATTTGCATATTACTACTGTAGATATTGGTGAGGAATCTTACAGGCAAATTGTTTGTGGAGCACCAAATGTGACTGCCGGACAGAAAGTAGTGGTTGCTCCTACAGGAACTACCCTTTATTACGGGGAAGAAAGGATGACCATCAAAAAAAGCAAGATTCGCGGGGTAGTATCCGAAGGAATGATTTGTGCTGAAGATGAAGTCGGTTTGGGAAACAGTCATTCGGGGATTATTGTATTACCTGCTGAAGCAAGTGTTGGGATGGCGGCTAAAGAGTTTTATAAAATCGAGAATGATTACAGGTTAGAAGTGGATATCACACCGAATCGTGTTGACGCCACATCGCATTTAGGCATTGCACGCGATTTGGCAGCTTACCTGAAGCAGACAGGTAAGCCGGTAACCCTTCGATGTCCGTCGGCAGAGGATTTTCGGATTGATGATACGACATCGGCGATCAGTGTCGTGGTTGAGAATACAGAAGCCTGTATCCGATATTCGGGCTTGACTATTCGAAATGTGGTCGTTGGCGAAAGTCCGGAATGGTTGAAAAACCGGTTGACCGTGATAGGTCAACGACCTGTAAATAATATTGTAGATGTGACAAATTTTGTGTTACATGAACTTGGACAGCCTTTGCATGCTTTCGACGCTTTGCAAATCAAAGGCGGAAAGGTGGTGGTAAGAACCACCCCAACAGGGATCAGATTTACTACGTTAGATGGGGTGGAACGCACCCTGACAGATCAGGATCTGATGATTTGCAATGCAGACGAACCGATGTGTATTGCCGGTGTATTCGGCGGCATGGATTCGGGAGTGACGCAAAAGACAACAGATGTATTTCTCGAATCGGCCTGTTTTCATCCCGTATGGGTGCGACGTACCGCCCGCCGTTTCGGACTCAACACCGATGCTTCATTCCGTTTTGAACGAGGGTTGGATCCCAATCAGACGGTATTTGCATTGAAACGTGCCATTATGCTAATTCAGGAAATAGCAGGGGGAACGATTACAGGCGAAATACAGGATATATATCCCGAAGAGATCAAACCTTATACGGTAGCACTCTCGTATGAAAAGATAAATACATTGATTGGCAAGGAAATACCATCTGCGACAGTGAAAAGTATATTAGAGTCGTTAGAGATGGAAATTGTATCCGAAACACAGAAGGGTCTTTCTTTACAGGTTCCTGTGTACCGGATAGATGTATGCCGTGACGTGGATGTAATAGAAGATATCCTTCGTATTTATGGTTATAATAATGTAGAGATTAGTGATCGTATGCTGTCCACATTGAGTTATCAGACGGATACTGATCGCAGTTATCAAGTAGAGAACCTGATATCAATGCAGTTATGTGGCGAGGGTTATCAGGAAATACTGAATAATTCGTTGACGCGCAGGGCGTATTATGAAGAACTGACGACGTGGCCGGTTGATCAGACAGTCATGTTGAGAAACCCGCTGAGCGCCGATCTGAACGGAATGCGTCAGACATTGTTGTTTGGTGGATTACAGAATATTGCCTATAACATCAATCATAAAAATAAAAATATACGTTTTTTTGAATTTGGCAATTGTTATGCATTCCATGTCGAAAATGAAAAAGAAATCGAACCACTTACTGCTTACAGTGAAACATACTGCTTGGGTTTGTGGATTTCTGGACGACGTGTCGAAAACCACTGGATGGTAGCAGATGAATACTTGAGTATCTTTGATTTGCATGCATCGGTTGACAATATATTGCTGCGGTTGGGCATTGATGGAAAACAACTTGTCAGACGATCCGTTGCCAATGATATTTTTTCACAGGGATTAATGATATTGACCCATTCGGGTAAATTATTGGCAACGACAGGCATAATTAGCCGTAAAATACTCAAACAGATGGATATAGATAATGAGGTTTTTTATGCTGAATTAATATGGAATGAATTACTGGATGAAAGCCGGAAGAAGAAAATTACATTTTGCGAAATTCCCAGATTTCCGGAAGTTAAACGTGATTTAGCTTTATTGCTGGACTCGGAAGTCACTTTCGAAGTCATCCGAAAAGTTGCTTATGAAAGTGCACGCACTTATCTGAAGCGAGTAACCCTTTTTGATGTGTACGAGGGCAAGAATTTGCTTTCAGGGAAAAAATCGTATGCTGTCAGTTTCTATTTACAGGACGAAAAGAAAACACTGACAGACCAGCAAATAGATTTGATTATGAGCAAGATACAGAAGAATTTGGAGAGTAGGGTAGGGGCAAAACTTAGGTAGAGAACAATTGTAGGGGCAAGGTATGCCTTGCCTCTACAAAAACAAAAAATATATGGGAAGAGCGTTTGAATATAGAAAAGCAAGGAAGCTGAAACGTTGGGGCAATATGGCCCGGGTTTTTACAAAGTTAGGAAAAGAAATTACGATTGCAGCGAAAGCGGGTGGGCCAGAGCCGGAGACAAATCCCCGCTTACGTATTGTGATGCAAACCGCTAAAAAGGAAAATATGCCGAAAGAAAATGTGGAACGTGCTATCAAGAAAGCCACTTCTAAAGATTTTACCGACTACAAGGAGGTAAATTATGAGGGTTACGGCCCTTTCGGCATTGCTGTTTTTGTAGAGACAGCCACTGACAATACAACCCGAACAGTGGCGAATGTGCGCAGTTATTTCAACAGGTATGGAGGTTCATTGGGTACGAGCGGGTCGCTTGAGTTTTTGTTCGACCATAAATGTGTGTTTCATATTAATGCGAAAGAAGGCTTATCACCGGATGACCTCGAATTAGCATTGATTGACTACGGGGTAGATGAATTGGAAGAAGACGAAGGTGAAATCATCCTTTACGGAGAGTTTTCACAAAATGCAGCGATTCAAAAATATTTGGAAGATAATGGTTTTGAGATCGCAAGTAGTGAATTTGTCCGTATTCCGAACGACACAAAAGAAGTCACTCAGGCACAACGTGAAACACTCGAAAAATTATTTGAAAAATTGGAAGAAGATGAGGATGTGCAAAACGTTTTCCACAATATGGCGGACGAGTGACACATTAGTTACATTGTTTTCAAGCTATTCATTTGAAATTAGCAATTCATAAAGATAACCGTTAAAACGGTTGGTATTTTTCCCTAATACTTTAAAAAATTCGGAATCCACATCCCAGATTGTTTGAAAGGCCTTATGCATCAGTTTATCACCTTCTTTTGTAAGACTTACAATTTTTGCCCTGATATCAGTAGGGTGTTTTGTACGTAAAATATAACCTTTTGCTTCCAATACCTTGAAAATCTGAGAAATGGTCATTGGGTTTATTTTTGTATGCTGGGAAAGTAGCGATTGAGTAACTTGTTTGCCACTATGATAAATAAGCCAGGAGACGCTTGCTAACACAGCATATTGCATATGTGAAAGACCATGGTTTTTTTTTACAGCCTTATCGTGTCTGTTATTCCATAAATTAGAGACTTGCAGCATTAGAAAACCTGTGTCGTCCCGTAGGTCTTCAATTATGAAAGGAGAATTTTCAATATTCAAAGCGTTTTAATTTTTTAATGGTTTCAAGTTGCAAAGATAATAAAAAAAAAAATGATAAAAAAAAAAAAATATAAAATATTTTCATTTACTCTAAATCAATTTTTGCTTTACCGGTTTTATTGAAATTTTTATGTATAATCAGAAGAAATCAGGCAAAAATATTGGTGATTTTTCCGGAACGATTAACCAATGCCCGCAATGAAAATTGCACCATAGTTTACAAAATAATAATTTAAAAAGCCGGAAGTATCAATTATTTGTTGTATCTTTGAAGCATTATTTACACTATGTAAGTAACAGGTTATAAAAACTTTATTTTAGCAGAGAGGAGGTTAAGAGATAGAATATGAAACTGTTGTGTGTATTTATTGCTTTTGTATTGTCTTTTTTTATAGGGCAATCCATTGTTCTTAAGCTATATATGTTTTCATATAGGCGTCGTTTGTTTGATCCTGTGGATGGAAGAAAGACACACGAAGGCCATATTCCGCGTTTAGGTGGAATGGCATTTTTACCTACCCAGTGCAGCATTTTTATTCTGGTAGTTGTCATTTTGCGTCATTTTGAAGTTATCTATGTAGATTACCAACTTTTATCACAATTCTTACTACTAATACTGGGCTTGGGACTTCTGTTTATTACGGGACTTGTGGACGATCTGGTGGGTATCTATTATAAATGGAAATTTGCTGCACAATTCGTAGCCGCGCTCCTCCTTCCGATATCCGGTCTTTGGATCACTCATTTAGATGGATTACTGGGGATTACTGTATTGCCCGATTGGTTAGGCATTCTGATGACGATATTTGTTATTGTGTTGATCATTAATGCATTTAATTTAATTGATGGACTTGATGGATTATGTTCAGGTCTGACATTATTGGCATGTACGGTATTAGGCACTTTGTTTTTCAGACACGAATCGTGGTTGCCTGTCATTTTCGCCTTTATCACGGTAGGGGCATTGGCTCCTTTCTTTTATTATAATGTATATGGCAAAACTAAGAGAAAGCGACGAATCTTTATGGGCGATACGGGAAGCATGACCTTGGGCTTAACAGTTGCATTCTTAGTAATCAGATATACAGCAGGAGATCCGTCAAATCCTAATCCAAGCGGGAACCTTTTAGTGGCTTTTTCGGTTGTACTGGTTCCCTTGTTGGATGTTTTGCGTGTGATATGCTTACGTTTGCTTAAACGTAAACCTCTTTTTCTGCCGGATAAAAACCATATTCATCATTATTTGGTAAGTTTAGGAATCTCCCGTAAAAACACATTAATGGCTATCTTATTAATAGCATTAGGGTTCATTGTTTTTAATATGTGCTTTGTCAGATTTATTTTGAATAGCCAGACTATTGTATTGTTATTGGATACCGTATTTTGGTTCGGAGGATTATGGTTGTTCGGGAAGTTACACCAAAGCCGTCCTGAACAAGACAAGCAACCGTTATTAGTAGAAAATCAAGAGGATGAAGATTAGTATTATTGGAGGTTCAGGCTTTGTTGGCAGTCGTCTGATTGCATTGATAAAAGAATTGCCCGATGTTGAGCTAATAAATGTTGACAAGAATGAGAGCCGGTTGTATCCGGAAATCACGTACATAGCCAATGTGCTGGATTTGGATGCTTTGACCGGCTTACTGCAAGGAACAGATATAGTTATATTGCTCGCGGCTGAACATAAAGATGATGTTTCGCCCGTTTCACTTTACTATGAGGTGAATGTAAAGGGGACAGAAAATACTTGTGTTGCGATGGAACGAAACGGGATCAACCGGTTGATATTCACAAGTTCGGTTGCTGTCTACGGATTGAATAAAAACAATCCGGATGAAGAAACCCCTGTTGACCCTTTTAATGATTACGGAAAGAGTAAATGGCAGGCCGAATGTGTGTTGCGGACTTGGTCTGACACACATCAGGACTGGAACATACAGATTATTCGTCCCACCGTTTTGTTTGGAGAAGGCAATCGTGGGAATGTATATAACTTGCTTCGTCAGATAGCATCGGGCAGATTTCTGATGATTGGCAGTGGAAAGAATAAAAAATCCATGTCGTATGTCGGCAATATTGTTGACTTTATTATGTTTTTGATAGCTCATCTGAAAGATGAAAAAGGTTGCAGTGTATTCAATTATGTAGATAAACCCGATCTGACAACACGTGAGTTGGTTTCGATAGTGAGTAGAGTATTACAGAAACGGATTCCTGCGATACGGATACCTTTTTGGATAGGTATGGTTGGGGGATATTGTTTTGATATTTTAGGTAAAATATTGGGTAAAAAATTAGCCATCAGTTCAGTTCGTGTAAAGAAATTCTGTGCAGTAACACAGTTTGACGCCTCAAAAGCAGCAACTATCGGTTTTAAGCCGACTTATACCTTAGCGGAGGGATTGGAACTGATGCTGAAGAGTGAGTTTGGTGAAAATGTATGATGATGGAAATGGAAAAGTGGACGACGGTAATTAGACCTAAAACAGGCTTATGGGAAATTGACTTCAGGGAATTATTCCATTATAAGGATTTATGGAGGATGTTTGTGAAGCGGGATATTGTTACCCAGTATAAACAGACCATCTTGGGGCCTTTATGGTTTTTTATCAATCCTATCATTACAACTGTGATGTATATGATTATTTTTGGAGGAATTGCCAAAATTCCAACAGATGGATTACCGCAACCTTTGTTTTATCTGTCGGGTATTTGCCTGTGGAATTATTTTTCTACTTGTCTGCTGAAAACATCTACTACATTCAAGGATAATGAGAATATTTTCGGCAAAGTGTATTTTCCGCGCTTAGTTATGCCGGTAAGTACCATCACATCCAGTCTGTATGTTTTTGGCATCCAATTTCTTTTGTTTGTGATAGTGTATATTTATTACCTGCTTACCGGAGTACAGGCCTCTCCCAATATCTATATTTTGCTGACGCCTGTGTTGGTCGTTATGTTAGCCGGATTGTCGCTTGGATTTGGTGTGATTACTTCGTCTTTGACCACAAAATACCGTGATTTAAGTATTCTATTTACATTTATCGTACAGATATGGATGTATGCCACACCTATTATTTATCCTTTGAGTATGATGTCGCCCCAAAAACAATGGATCGCTGCATTAAATCCGGTTACTTCCATTGTAGAGGCTTTCCGGTATGCTACTTTAGGTACAGGAACGTTTGACTGGGGGCATTTGGGATACAGTTTTGTTTTTATGTGTGTTGTTGTAAGTTTTGGCATAGCCGTATTTAATAAGGTACAACGGAGTTTTATGGATACGGTTTAAGTGTTACAGCTATGGGTACAGCCATTAAATTTGAAAATATCAGTAAACAATACCGCTTAGGGTTGGTAAGTACAAAAACGTTAAGCCACGATTTAAATCGCTGGTGGCAAACGTCAGTAATGAGAAAAGAAGATCCGTATTTAAAAATAGGCGAAACGAACGACCGTTCGAAAAAAGGCGATAGCGAATATGTTTGGGCGCTCAGGAATATCAATTTTGATGTAGCGCAAGGCGATGTGTTGGGCATAATCGGGAAAAACGGCGCCGGAAAATCCACCCTGCTGAAAATCCTGTCGCGTGTTACTACGCCTACCACCGGTACAATCAAGGCCAAAGGGCGTATTGCTTCTTTGCTGGAGGTGGGAACCGGTTTTCATCCCGAACTGACGGGACGCGAAAATATTTATATGAACGGCTCGATTATGGGGATGAACAAGGCTGAAATCACCCGTAAATTAGATGAGATTGTTGATTTTGCCGGTGTGGAACGCTATTTGGACACGCCGGTCAAACGCTATTCATCGGGAATGACCGTGCGGCTGGGTTTCTCTATTGCAGCCCATTTGGAACCGGAGATTCTTGTGGTGGATGAAGTGCTTGCGGTAGGCGATGCCGAGTTTCAGAAGAAAGCAATCGGGAAGATGCAGGATGTGTCGAGGGGAGAAGGAAGAACGGTATTGTTTGTGAGCCATAATATGACGGCGGTGAAAAACCTTTGCCATACAGGTGTGATGCTAAAAAATGGCAGTGTACATTTTGCCGGACAAATCAACGAAGTAGTTGATTATTATTTATCCGACGAAACAACAAAAGGCATTGCCAATCATTATTGGGAATTGGATAATGCACCCGGATTGGAAAAGATAAAGGTGAAAAGCGCTTATATTCAATATGAAGGGCAACAATTAACTGTAAATACCCCCTTTGAAATTATTACGGAATTTTGGTGTTTGGAAGAAGGATTTCCTGTGAATGTGAGTATGCATTTGTATGATATGAACAGCCAATGTGTTTTTAACGTTTTTACCCAAAATACGCCATTAAAAAAAGGTTTGCACAAAGCAGTATTTCATATTCCTGCAAAATTATTGAATGATGGAACATATTCTGTAAATAATATGTTTGTTGCACAAGCACAATGCTATTTCAACCATGAAAATGCTCATTCATTTGAAGTTATTGAAGATAGAAATGTCGCTGACTGGCATGGGAAATGGATAGGGGCTGTTCGTCCTACATTTATTGAGAATGAGTATAATTTTGTTGAGACAATATAGAAAATGAATAAATTGATCACCGTTACTCAGCCTTATCTTCCGCCTTTGGATGAATTTGTCTCTTATTTACAACAGATTTGGGACAATAAATGGCTAACGAATAATGGGCCTTTGCACCAACAGTTAGAACAGGAATTAGCAGATTATTTGGGAGTGAAATACATATCCCTCTTTTCAAATGGTACTTTGGCGCTGATTTCGGCTTTGCAGGCATTGAATATACAGGGAGAAGTGATTACAACACCTTTCAGTTTTGTGGCAACCACCCATTCGCTTTGGTGGAACAAGCTAATGCCTGTATTCACAGATATTGAGCCGGAGTATTTGAATATGGATCCTTCAAAAATTGAAGCGGCCATCACAGAAAAGACATCGGCTATAATGCCTGTCCATGTTTATGGAAATCCTTGTCAGACTGCTGAAATACAGCGGATTGCTGATAAGCACAATTTGAAGATAATTTACGATGCGGCTCATGCTTTCGGCGTAAAAAAAGACGGAATTTCTATTATGAATTGCGGCGATTTGTCGGTTTTAAGTTTTCATGCAACCAAAGTTTACAGTACGATAGAAGGCGGAGCGATTATCAGTCATTCGGAAGCAATGAAGCATCACATTGATAACTTGAAAAATTTTGGTTTTCGTGGCGAACTTGTTGTGGAAGAACCCGGAATCAATGCCAAACTCAATGAAGTACAGGCCGCTTATGGTTTGCTTCAATTAAAATATGTAGATGGTTTTATCGAAAAAAGAAAACGGATTACCGAACTGTACCGTGAATTATTGAAAGATGTGCAAGGTATTCGTTTTTTGAATGATATGGAGGATGTCACACATGCTTATTCCTATTTTCCGATTTTGGTAGATGCAGAACAATACGGAATGAGCCGGGATGATTTATATGATAAACTGAAGCAGCACAATATTTTGGGACGACGCTATTTTTATCCTTTAATCAGCGATTTTGAGCCGTATAAAAGCCTGCCGTCTGCAACAAAAGAGAATTTGCCGGTAGCAACGAAAATAGCGCATCAGGTATTATGTCTGCCGATCTATGTAGAGTTGGAAGAAAGTGATGTTCGTCGGATTGTTGGAATAATACAAAACTGATAAATTTAGAATTATTTAGAAGAACGCAATTAATAAAGTGAATACTTTGCCCAAAACAGAAAGTTTGACGATTGAGTTCAAAATATCTTTCAATGAAGATGTGATTGAAACCCTCGTAGCCTTTGCCAATGCAAAAGGTGGAACGGTTTATATTGGCATGAAAGATAATGGCGATATTGTTGGAACACAAGTGGGTAAGGAAACAATTCAACAATGGATTAATGAAATAAAGACTAAAACAAGTCCGCAGATAATACCCGACGTTGAACTTTTGAACATTGACAATAAAACGATCATCTCATTTTTTATTATCGAATATCCGATAAAACCGGTTTCGATAAGAGGAAAATACTTTAAACGCGTAGGTAACTCCAATCATTTGTTAAGTGTAGACGAAATATCCAATGAATATCTTAAAACCATCAATTCAAGTTGGGATTTTTATTTTGACCCGAACCATTCCGAAAGTGATTTGTCGGATGAAAAAATATCGAAATTTGTAAGCATCATCAAACAAAACGGTGGGATTCTGCAAACCGGATTATCTGACAAGGAGATGCTGAACAAAATGGAAATCTTACGCCATGGAAAGGTTACTTTCGGCGCTTATCTTTTGTTTGTAAAAGATTATTGCACCATCAGTGATGTGCAAATTGGACGTTTCAAAAGTGAAACTACGATTATCGACTCCCTTTCGCTCAACTGTGAATTATTTAAGGAAGTGGATGAAATAATGGCGTTTATTAAAAGACATCTAAAGATTGAGTACATCATTACGGGAGAACCGCAACGCACAGAGCGCTTTGATTATCCGTTGGACGCTATTCGTGAAATTGTTATTAATATGGTGGTGCATCGCGATTACAGAGATAGTTCGGCGAGTATTATTAAAATTTTCGACAACAGAATCGAATTCTATAACCCCGGAAATTTATATGGCGGAATAACTGTGCAAGATTTACTGTCGGGCAATTATACTTCAAAATCGCGCAATAAACTAATTGCCAAAGCATTTAAAGAAGTCGGCATGATAGAACGCTATGGTTCGGGTATTATGCGGGTGCGCAAGATTTGCAAGGATTATGGAGTGATCGATCCTGATTTTAAAGAAGTCTTTAATGGTTTTCAGGTAATTTTATACAGTGAAAGAATTACAAAGCCCTATCCTGTTACCGATGTCACCGATGTCACCGATAAGGTCAACGATAAGGTCACCAATGTCACCGATAAGGTCACCGATAAGGTCACCAATGTCACCAATAAGGTCACCAATAAGGTCACCGATAATCAACAGGCAATAATAAAACTAATAATGGAGAACAATACTGTTTCTGCAAATGAAATATCTAAAATTATTGGAATGTCTAAGAGAAAAGTTTTGCAAAACATGTTAAAACTTAAAGAAATTAAGATTCTTGAAAGGGTTGGGAATAATAAATCAGGGTATTGGGAAATTATTGATAAATAATGAATGAATATTTGTATTTTCAAGAAAAACATTATCTTTGTACCGACTAATCCAAAGTGTATATTTGGATTAGTCGGAAATCAGTGGCATTAAAATATTGATATAGTGTATTTTAAAAGAATCATATCAGAGGTAATAGCGGAAACGAACGAAACTTTTTCTGTTGTTTTAATTACGGGGCCGCGTCAGGTGGGCAAGTCAACGGTTTTCGAGCGAATAAAAGAAGAAAATCGTGCTTATGTTACTCTCGACGATCCGCAAATACGTGCACTTGCGCAAAGCGACCCCGCTTTATTTTTGCAAACTTACGAACCGCCGGTATTGATTGACGAAGTACAATATGCCCCACAACTTTTTCCTTATATCAAAATGTTTGTTGATAGATACAAACAAAAAGGGATGTTTTGGATTACCGGTTCACAACCTTTTCAATTGATGGCAAAGGTGTCGGAATCGCTTGCGGGCAGGGTTGGTATTTTGGAATTACAAGGCTTGTCACAGGCAGAAAAAAACCAAAGTGAAGGCACACCTTTTTTACCTGATACATTAAGACAGCAAAACAGAAATCCCTACAATGTCAATTCAATCTACAATTTAATTTTAAAAGGTTCATTTCCTGAACTTTATGCATCAAAACGAATCAACAGGAATACATTTTATGCTTCATACCTGAAAACCTATATTGAACGCGATATTCGCGCATTGACAAATGTACAGGATGAACGCACATTTCTTTCATTTCTCAAAGTAGTGGCAGCACGGACAGGGCAACTGCTTAACTACTCCGATATGGCAAAAGACGTTGGGGTTACGGAAGTTACCATTAAATCCTGGATTTCGCTCTTGCTGAC
>JGI24705J35276_12238611_pt1 | contig 29527 bp, 25 predicted proteins | sample TergutNt197P4_FD_35276 | JGI IMG/M metagenome (IMG submission 35276) | reverse complement strand
ACCTTATGGCCGTTCCGAGAAGAAAAACGTCGCCGTCCCGGCGTGGCATGCGCCGCTCGGCGGATGCGCTGAAGAAGCCGACCTATGTCGAGGACAAGGATTCCGGCGAACTGCGCCGTCCGCACCACCTCGACCTGAAGACCGGCATGTATAAGGGCCGGCAGGTTCTGAAGAAGAAAGAGTCCTGAAGCCAGGATTCTTGGGAGACATTGGGGCAGCCAAGCTGGCCTGAATTCGGTTTTATAGTTAAGATAAGACAGTTACAGCGGCGAAGCGATGATGCTTCGCCGCCGTGTTGTGTTGCCTGAGTGTCTTGATCAAGAGGGTTCAAGCCGATGGTCGGTTTCCCGCTGCTTCTCATTCCGCTCGCGATTTACAATATTGTCGCCCTCCTGATGCCGAGCGTGAAGTTTACCGACACGCTGTTCAAAGTGCCGATGTTGTCGGCGGTGGAATGGCAGGTGACGCTGAGCGACATTCTGCTCGCGCTGGGCATCATTCTGTTGCTGCTTGAGGTGGTCAAGGGCGCGCGCCCTGGCGCAAAATTCGTCATGGACCACCTGCTCTCGCTGGTTGTGTTCGGCGCCGCCGCAGCCGAATTCGTGCTGTGGCCGAAATTCTCGGCCGGTACCGCATTTGACGCAGAGAAATTCACCAACTCGACCTTTTTCCTGCTGACCTTGCTGGCGATGGCCGATTTCTTCACTGGCATCGCGCAGCGGACGCGGCGTCGTGCCGTTGCGGTCGAAGCCGCCCCTGTTACCCGCCGAAGCAAGCAACAGGCCGAGGTGGCGTCCGCCGAACCGCAGTTCGAGCCGCCCGCGCCGCGGCCGACGGTAACGCCGCAGCCGACGGTGGTGACGCCGCCAAAGGACGCGCTGCCAAAGGATGCGCCGCCGGAGCAGCCAAGCGCCGAATCGGCGCCGAAGGATCGTCCCGAACTGAGCCTCGCCAAGTTGGCGCCAACCCCAGACATGTGGGCCGAAGGGACTATCGGGCAGTCGTCGAACAAAGAGACTACCAGGCTGCAGCTACAGCCGAATAATCCGACGCCTCCGTCGCCCGACGACCCCCCCTTGCGCTGATTGCCGACAATCGGCTGAGCTGTACCCGCGATGCCTCAGCGAGTCCTTGCTCGCAAGGCGCTCCATCGCTCGCGGTTTTCAGAATATTTATGAACTTCGCCTAGTGTGTGGGAATCGGAACTATTCAGCCGGCAAACGCCGTCTGTTCCCGAAGCGAGGCGATTTTGACGTCCGTGTTGCCACAAGCCTGCGATATCCTGGCCTCACTGGGGCAGGCGGTCTTTGTGTGGGACATCGTGAGCGACACCATCGCCTGGGGTGGGCAGCTGGACGCGGTTTTTATCGATATCCCGTCCGAAAAGCTTGCGAGTGGGGCGGAATTCGCCAGTCTGATCGAGCCGTCGCCATCGATCCGTACTGCAGTGCTGACCCAGTCCCATGGCGTCGAAGGCACGCCCTATCGGATCGAATATGGCGTGCGCGCGAGTACGTCCGCGCCGCTGCTCTGGGTCGAGGAAACCGGCCGTTGGTTCGCCGGCGCCGATGGCACACCGGTGCTGGCCCAAGGCGTCGTGCGCATCAATAACGAGAGCCACGCGCGCGACGAGGCATTGTTCAAACTGGTGCGGCACGATCCGCTAACAGGCGAGCTCAACCGCACCCATCTGATTGCGGCGCTGGCGGAGGCGATCGAGGAGTCGCTGCGCTTCCGTTCGTCCAGCGCCTTCATGCTCATCGGTATCGATCATCTGGCGCGCATCAACGATGCCTTCGGCTTCGACGTCGCCGACGGTGTGATCTCGGAGGTCGCAGGGCGCATCCGCTCCCTCTTGCGTGGCGGCGACGTGCTTGGTCGCTTCTCGGGCAACAAGCTTGGCCTGATCCTGAAGAACTGCAATGTCGAGGACGTGAGCGCCGCCGCTGAACGATTTCTCGCCGGCATTCGCTCCGAGGTGGTGCCGACCAGGTCCGGGCCGGTCTCGGTGACGGCCTCGATCGGCGCGGTCGGCGTGCCGCGCTACGCGCGTAGCGTCGAGGAAGCGATCAACCGCGCCCATGAGACGCTCGACGCCGCCAAGACTCGCCGCGCCGGCTCCTTTGCCACTTGGCGCCCCAATGTTGAGCGTGACGCCCAACGCCGCGTCAACATTCGTGTCACCGATGAGATCGTCACGGCGTTGAATGATCGGCGCGTCGCGCTGGCGTTCGAGCCGGTGGTGACCACCCACACCCGCGAGCATGCCTTCTACGAATGCCTGGTACGCCTGGAACAGGACGACGGCCAAGTGTTGCTTCCGCCCGACATTGTACCCGTGGCGGAGCGGCTTGGGTTGATCCGCTTGGTCGACCATCGCGTGCTTGAGCTCGTGGTGGCGGAACTCGCCGCGTCTCCCGATGTGCAGCTCAGCCTCAACGTCTCGCCCGAAACGACGATGGATCCCGACTGGTGGACTTCGATCAAATCGCTGTTGCAGGCGCATCCCGACGTTGCGCAGCGTTTGATCGTCGAGATCACCGAGACTGTCGCGATCCAGGATATCGACGACGTGCGCGCCTTCGTCGTTCGCCTGAAGAATTTCGGCAGCCGCATCGCAATCGACGATTTCGGCGCCGGCTACACGTCGTTTCGGAATTTGCGCAAGCTCGGCGTCGACATCGTGAAAATCGACGGCGCCTTCGTGCAGAACATCGTTCACTCCGCGGACGACCGTGCCTTCGTGCAGACCTTGATTGATCTCGCCCGCCGGCTCGACATCAAGACGGTGGCTGAATGGGTCCAGGATGAGGAGGCCGCGAGCCTCTTGCAGGATTGGGGCTGCGAATTCATCCAGGGCCGCCTGATCGGGCTCGCTTCATCTCAGCGGCCGTGGGACGTTTCGTCCGATCGCGCACTTCCGGCTCGATAGCAAGAGGGGTGGGCAAAGCGCATTTGCGCAATACCCACGTCTCTTCCGCGCCTCAGGTCTTGCCTGCCTTCTTCACCGCGGCTTCCAGGCTGGCCTTCGCCGAACCGGGCTTGAGCGGCTTCTGCTGGCTCTCATGCGGCGCCCAGCCCAACAGCCAGACAAGATCGAAGGTGGCGCGGATGCGGCCGTCGGCATCGGCGAACCGCTCCGCATAGAGCTCTGCCATTCGGAACATGGTTGCGCGGCGAGTGGGCGCGCGTCTGCGCTCCAGCAGCACGTTGCTCGCTCCCATGCGCCGGAGATCCTGCATCAGCGCGAACGCGTTATCATAGCGCACGGTGAGGCGGTCGACGTCGGTAACTGGCAGCGCCAAGCCGGCGCGCTGAATCAGGCCACCGATGTCGCGCAGATCGGCAAAGGGTGCGACGTGGGGCGACATCCCGCCTTCGCATTCGGCTTCCGCGGCGGCAAAGGATTGCCGGAGCTCGGTCAGGCTGTCGCCGCCGATCATTGCGGCGAGCAACAGCCCGTCCGGCTTGAGTGCGCGACGGATCTGCGCAAGCACGCCCGGCAGGTCGTTGACGAACTGGAAGGCAAGCGCTGAGACGATGAGATCGAGCGATTCGACCGCAAATGGCAGCGTCTCCGCGCCGGCCTCTGAAGGCGCGACATGGAGGACGGACGGAAAGCGTGCGCGTAGTGATGCGCTCAATCCGTCGCCCGGAGTCCAGACGTCAGCGACGTCATGAAAATTCCGAGTCACGGCCTCCAGCCGTTCGACCATCTCCTCCGCGACGCGATCGAGCAGGAATGTCGCAGCACCCAGCGTCCGCGCACGGCGCTGGCGTGCGTGTAACAGCGCCCGGTCAAACAGGGCGGGCGGGGTTTGTGGGGTAGTCACCATATCAGTTGGTTACGCCGATCGCACCGGCTCTGGCAATGCTCTGCCGGAAGGGAACTGCCGCACTGAACAATCAGGACTACCTCGCAAGGGGAGAGTGCCCTTGGGGACCCGGCCCAATCGTCACGGTTTTCCAAAATAGCCGCAACAACAGCAAAATTGACGGTTTGGCGTCCGAGTTGGGAGACGCTAATCTGTTAACCGAGGTCGGTGGGCTTGAGGCGCAGCAGGTGAGGACTCTCCTGATGTTGCAGGCGAAGGGACCTAACGAGCGGCATGATGTTCAGACCGGCGGCATGGTCTGGATTCCCGGCGGCACATTTCGCATGGGATCCGATTGTCACTATGTTGAGGAGGCGCCGAGCCATCGCGTGAGCGTCGATGGTTTCTGGATCGACCACACACCGGTAACGAATCGGCAATTCAAAGAATTCGTCAACGCGACCGGCCACATCACGACGGCGCAGATTATCCCAGACCCGAAGGACTATCCCGGCGCGCTGCCGGAGATGATCTACGCAGGCTCGCTGGTATTCTCGCCGCCGCGTCGCGTGAAGAACCTGCGTGATGTGTGCCAGTGGTGGACCTTCATGAAGGGCGCCAATTGGCGACGCCCGTATGGGCCGAAGAGCAACATCAAGGAGCTCGATGACCATCCGGTCGTTCATGTGTCGTATAGCGACGCGTTCGCCTACGCGAAATGGGTCGGCAAGGATCTTCCTACCGAAGCAGAGTGGGAATTCGCCGCGCGCGGGGGCCTGGATGGTCAGGAATACGCCTGGGGCAACGAGTTCATCCCCAGCGGAAAGCACATGGCCAACACGTGGCAGGGAAATTTCCCGGTCCAGAACCTCTGCGAAGACGGATTTGAACGCACATCGCCGGTGACGGCTTTTCCGCCGAACGGCTACGGGCTCTACGACATGATTGGCAATGTCTGGGAGTGGACCAGCGACTGGTGGTCGGCTCGCCACGAAGCCGATGCGTCAAAGGTGTGCTGCATCCCAGAAAATCCGCGCGGCGGTCCGGAAAGCGCCAGCTACGACCCCGCACTGCCCAACATCAAAATCCCGCGTAAGGTCTTGAAAGGTGGCTCGCATCTTTGTGCGCCAAACTACTGTCGCCGCTATCGGCCCGCGGCCCGCCACGCCGAACCTGTCGACACCTCAACAAGTCATGTCGGATTCAGATGCGTGATGAGAAAGGGAGTGGACAATGTCGCCTAAGTCAAAACAGGGCTCTCTCGATCGTCGCACCATCCTGCTCAGCGGAACCGCGCTGGCTGCCGCGACGCTCACCTCGAAGAACGCGCTTGCGCAAAGGGGTGCAGCACCTGCGGCTTCGCCGGCCGCAGGCGGACGCAAGCCGAATATTCTCTTCATCATGGGCGATGATATCGGCTGGTTCAACGTCAGCGCCTACAACCTGGGGGTCATGGGCTACCGCACTCCCAATATCGACCGGATCGGGAGGGAAGGGGCGGTGTTCACGGATTGGTATGGCCAGCAGAGTTGTACCGCAGGGCGCGCGGCCTTCGTCACTGGGCAATCGCCGATCCGCACTGGACTTACCAAGGTCGGCCTTCCCGGCGCGCAGCTTGGGCTTGGACCGCTCGACCCAACCGTTGCGGAGGTGTTGAAGACTTACGGCTATGCCACCGGGCAGTTTGGCAAGAACCATCTCGGCGACCGCAACGAGCACCTGCCGACCGTGCATGGCTTCGATGAGTTCTTTGGCAATCTCTATCACCTCAACGCCGAAGAAGAGCCGGAAAACCCGGACTATCCCAAGGACCCGCGCTTTCGCGCCAAGTTTGGGCCGCGCGGTGTGCTCAAATCCAAAGCAAGCGACCAGGACGATGCGACTGTCGATCCAGCCTATGGCAAGGTGGGAAAACAGGTGATCGAGAACACCGGACCGCTCGACACCAAGCGCATGGAGACGATCGACACGGAATTCCTCGCCGCAGCAAAGGATTTCATTGGTCGTCAGCACAGCGCCAACAAGCCCTGGTTCTGCTACTTCAATCCCACGCGGATGCACATCTTCACGCATTTGAAGAAGGAATCGCAAGGCAGGACCGGTTTAGGCGTCTATCCGGACGGCATGGTGGAGCACGACGGCCATGTCGGCGAGTTGTTGAAGCTGGTCGACGATCTCGGCGTCGCTGACAATACCATCGTCGTCTACACCACCGACAATGGCGCTGAGGTCTTTACCTGGCCCGACGGTGGTACGACCCCGTTCAAGGGTGAAAAGGCGACAAATTGGGAGGGCGGCTTCCGCGTCCCATGTCTGATCCGCTGGCCGGGTGTGATCAAGCCCGGCACGGTCATCAACGATGTCTGCGCGCATGAGGACTTCATCCCGACCTTTGCGGCGGCCAACGGTGAGGCAGATCTCGTCGAGCGGACAAAGAAGGGCACGACGCTCAACGGCAAGACCTTTAAGGTTCACCTCGACGGATTCAACCTGCTGCCGTTCCTCAAGGGCGAAGAGAAACAATCGCCTCGACAGGAATTTCTCTACTGGAGCGACGACGGCGATCTGATGGCAATCCGAGTCCGGGACTGGAAGGCCAACTTCATGGAGCAGCATACCGAAACGAATCCGCAGCAGCCGCTCGGCCCCTGGATGGGGCAATTCACCAAGCTACGCGTGCCGACGTTGTACAACTTGCGATCCGATCCATTTGAGCGTGGCCCTACCAGCATCCTGTACGCGGACTGGCATATCCGTCGGGTATTCCTTCTCGTTCCGGCCCAGGCCATTGTCGCCAGATACATCGAGAGCTTCAAGGAATTCCCACCACGCGCGAAGTCGGCAAGCTTCACCATCAGCGACGTGATGGAGAAGATCACGACGGCGGGGCCGGACAGGAACTGACAACATCGGACGCCATACGAGCCGGCAATTGCGCAACGCAAAAATCCTCGAGCACAACGAGGCGGGCGGGCCGTTCGAGTACTGGTAAAAATCAGTAGCCGAACAAGCTGCCAATCCAGTCGACTGCCAGCTTGAAGACGAGGTTTGCCGATCCCGATGCGGAGGCTTTGCGCGCCTGCGTGCGGCCGAGAGCATTGGCCGGCCGCTCGCCGCCGCCTTATCTTACCAAGATCGAGTGTCTTGCTGGCTGGACACCAAGATCTGGCATTTTAGCCACATTTCAGCCGCATTTTGGCCCGCACGGTGCTCGGCGAGAAACTGCTCGATCAGGCGGAATGTGATGATCGGCCCCAATGTGAAAGTCGGGAACGGCTGTAAGATCCAGGACAACGTCTCAACCCATGATGGTGTCGAGCTTGCCGATGTGCAGCCCGAGTTGCGTCTTCACCAACAATCCGCGCGCCGATGTGACGGCCGACAGGCTCCGGTTCGAATTTTTGGATCACCCGAAGGGTATCAGCCGAACGACGATAGCGTTCGCGCCCTGCATTTGAGGATATAAGGCGGTCTTGATGTCTTGGTTGCAGTTGTATGGTCCCCGACTTTTCAATGGGGGGGCTCCATTCTCTTGTGTTCAGCTGTCGGTTCACTCGGTGGAGGCTGGATAGGAACATGCCAAACGAGCGAAGCGAAGGTGCTGTTTTGCTGATGGACGACCAACACGTGGGGTCTCAAGGTTTCGCCGTGGCGGCAAAATCGGGTGGGCTTCGACGGTCCGCGGAGGGACTGGCTGATCTGCGCTCGGGGGCCGAGAACTGGCGATTGAGCTATTTGATGGGCGTCAGAGAAATTCGCCAGCGCTATGCTCGTTCCCGACTCGGGCAGTTCTGGTTGACGCTGTCGACTGCGATTATGGTCGCTGCCCTTGGATTTGTCTGGGCGGGTTTGTGGAAACTGCCGGTGGCCGAGTTGCTGCCCTTTGTGGCAATCTCACTCGTCGTTTGGAACCTGATCTCGGGAACATTGGGAGAAGCCGCAACTGTATTCGTTAAATCCGGATCGATGTTTCTCAACCAGGGTATGAGTTTTTCAACTGCCATTTATGGACTCGTCTGGAAGCAATTTCTGATTTTTCTGCACAATGTCCCGATCATCGCCGTGACGATGCTCGTCTTTATGCAGCCGTTCAAACTTTGTACGCTGCTGGTGCTCCCAGCCATGGCGCTGGTGCTGTTGACGCTCACGTGGTCGAGCTATGTTATCGGCATACTGTGTCTTCGTTATCGAGACCTTACGCAGTTGGTTCAGAGCGGGCTCCTTATTGTGTTTTTTGTTACGCCCGTTCTGTGGAAGCCAACGCAGATGTCGCCGGACAAGCTATACCTCCTGACCCTTAACCCATTCGCGGCATTGCTATCGATCGTGCGCAAACCCCTTCTTGGCGAATTTCCGACATTGTCCGAGTGGGCGATGTCGGGGTTGGTGGCGGTAGGCGGTTTTCTCCTGGCGCTTTCGTTGATAGGGTACTGTCGGCGTCGTATCGTTTACTGGATTTAGCGCAATGGCACGCGTCGTCTTTCGGAATGTAAGCGTTACGTACCCGATCTTCTCAAGTCACACCCGATCGCTCAAGACGGTTGTCCTCTCACGGCTTGGTGGGAGCTTGGCGCAGCATAACCAGACGGTTGCTGTGCAGGCGCTGCGTAACGTATCGCTTGAATTGGTGGATGGAGATCGGCTCGGCATCATAGGGCATAACGGTGCGGGCAAGACGACGTTCCTCAGGACGGTCTCGGGTGTCTATTCCCCGATCAGCGGAGAAGTCGTCGTTGAAGGAAAGGTGTCGTCGTTTACGGACATTACCCTTGGTATGGATTCGGAGGCGTCCGGCTGGGACAACATAATTTTTCGCAGCGTTTTTTTGGGGTTGACGTTTAGCGAGGCACGGGAGTTGGCGCCCTCTATTGGTGAGTTCTCCGAGCTTGGCGAGTACCTGGATCTTCCTGTGCGCACCTATTCGAGCGGAATGTTTCTTCGGCTAGCCTTCGCAATATCCACTGCGGTGCAGCCGGACATCGTTGTGATGGATGAAATGATCGGTGCTGGTGACCAGAATTTCCTGGATAAGGCGCGAAAGCGTGTCAATGAACTGCTGGAGCGTGCGCGAATCATGATCTTGGCATCGCACAGCGAGCCGATCATTCGAAGTTTCTGCAATAAGGGACTGTGGCTTGAGAAGGGGGAAGCCAAGATGACCGGGCCATTCGACGAGGTGATGGCCTCATACCTCAGATCCGTGGGCTCGCCGTCACTTCAGACTGGGTGAACAGTCTGCCGGATTGCAGCCGTCCGGGGAATTCCGGATCGAGATGAGAAGTCCTACGAGTCATGCAAATTCCATCAAGAGATTGAGCGGATCCGCATGGTGGAAGCCGAGCTTTGCAAGGTTGAGAGCGCAAGCAAAGCTCCCGATGGCTCGGACCGGATTGTCCGGTCCGACATAGTCCTCAATCCACGACGGAAGCTTGGTCCCGGCTCTCGCCAGTTTTGAATGGCCGATCCATCATAAACGAATCGTACGATAGCTCTCGGCAAGAACCTCAATTCTTGCCTGTGGAACGGCCCGCGATGCAAGAGCAATTTCAAGTCGATTTCACACACGGGAACGGTGCGGTCATATGTCCGGCCTTTTGCGCGGCGCGTAATGACCGCTGGCCTCGATGAAGTCCGCGATACGAGGGGCTCATCATCCTAACGCGCTCTGAGCGCAATGGGTAGAACGGCTTCACTCGTCTCGGGATTTCGTTCCATGGCTCATCGTCTGTTGTTGCACCTTGCCCTCTGCCGGCCAGCGCCGGTCAGATCATTTAGAAGTCACTGGGTTCATCGGGCGGCGGCCGCAGGCGCCATTATTGGCTCGGAACGCCGATAAATGCCGCCTCTATTCAGAAGGGCCCAGATGATCCGCGCTGTCTTGTTGGCCAGCGCCACCGCAACCACCTTGAAAGGACGTCTGGCGAGAAGCGCCTTCAGCCACGGCCGTGCCCGAGCGTCGTTTCGAGCATGGCGCAAGACGGACGTTGCCCCGACGACCAGTAGAGTGCGCAGCTCTGCATTGCCCATCTTCGATATTCGTCCCAGCCGCTCTTTGCCTCCACTGGAATGAGACCTCGGCGTCAATCCAAGCCAGGCGGCAAAGTGGCGGGCCGATTTGAAGCCACCGGGATCCGGCACAAGCGCCTTGATAGTTGCCGCCGTAATGGCGCCGACGCCGGGGATCGTCGTGAGACGACGCATGTCCGCGTCGCACTTGGCTGCGGTGACGATGGCACGTTCAAGCCTATTGATCTGTTCGGTTAAAGCTTCAATTTGATCGGCAATCGCCATTAAGGCAAAGCGCGCCGCTCTGGGCAGGCGAGCATCCGTCTCGTCCCGTACGATCACAACCAGCGCATCAATCTTTGCCAGGCCGGCTCCTGGCGATGATGCCCAATTCCGCCAGATGTGCGCGCAAGGCGTTGACCGCCTGCGTTCGCTGCCTCACCAGAAGAGCGCGCGTCTTCAGCACCATCGCAACAGCCTGTTGCCCAGCCGTCTTGATCGGCACAAAGCGCATGGTCTTGCGGGTTACCGCTTCGCTGATCGCCTCTGCGTCCGCCGCATCCGTCTTTCCGCGCTTAACAAACGGTTTGACGTAAGCCGGCGGAATCAGCCGCACCTCATGACCGAGCACTGCAATCTCGCGCGCCCAATAGTGAGCACTGCCACATGCTTCCATTCCAATCAGGCAGGGCGGCAGCTTCGCAAAGAAGCGCAGCACTTCGCTCCGCCGCAGTTTCCTGTTGAACACCGGCGAGCCTTCGGCATCCGCGCCATGAACCTGAAAAACATGCTTGGCCAAATCCAAGCCGATGATGCTAACGTGCTTCACGGAACGGTCCCTCCTTTGTGGCGTTCAAACAACGACCACGTTCTAGCACCTTGATGCTGTCGGAGCGGGCCGTTCCACCTCATCATCCTACCGGACTGCCCGGTGCGTTAGGCAGCCTTTCCGCGGCACCAACTGTTCCTGGATAGGCGCGGCTGCGCTTGCGCATGCAAGCCGGGTCGATGCTCGCCTGACGTAAGGGGCTACCGTAAAGAAAACTTATAACGTGGTGCTTCTGCCATACCCGGTTACGGCAAGAAATTTCGTTGCGCGAAATCTGCGGCTAAAGTCTTGGCCTAAGTAGGCGCGCGCAATGGAAGGTCGCGGCAATGTCGGGCAGATTGCAGTTGTGTGGTGATGCGGCTTGATCACATGCGCGGGGGCGGTTTGTCTGCCAAGAAGGGGCCGGCCGTCCGTTGTGTGGTGCATGCAGAGGCGGGCGGCAGAAAATAAAGGGGGCTTGGGAAGTCCGGACATGCCGTTTTATGCGTCCGCCTGCACCATAAAGCGCGATTCCAGACCGTATCATTCCGCCTGTTCAAGGGTACCCTTGGTTTTTTCGAGGGTCCAGATTCTATTCGTACATTGAATCCCCCAAGACGGCCCGCGCCAAATTGTGGGACCTGGTCTCCTCACGCAGCCACATGTGACTGTCTCAAAAATCGGACGCATCAACAGGTGATGAACATGCGAAAGAGGTTTACATTTCAAGCGGTAGATGTGGAGCTAAACACAGATTGCTGCAGCCCCCACACCAATGCGGAACTGACGCTGACATTGCGATTGCCACTCCAGCAGATCAATCCGAAATTTGGTGCATTTAATGGGACGGGTAATGACGGAAAAGGGAAGGAGCGCGAGATCGTCAAATGGAGCCCCGATATTTGGCGGGAGTATAAGAAGGATATTGTCCGCATCGCTGAGCCGTTTTGGTCAAGGAAATTTTGGTTGATCAATGAGAACTACAAGTTTCCATTCAAGCTGAATCCCGGCTCACCAGACGCCTACTATCCGAATATCGAGTGCTGCTTCAAACTTGTCGTGCGTGATGCGTTGCCCGCTGATCCACTCACAATCAAGGTTGTGCGTCTCGCTCCCGGAGCGAAATTTGTCGAACATAAGATGCTTTTTAGCGATCAGGGCCGCTTTATGGAGCCGAAGATGCACCTCACGAAGAGTGTTCCTGATCCTGTCCTACATGGCGTCAGCTGGACCGTAGACACAGGAATACTGTCGCAACGCTCACTTTTGCACGAAATTGGTCATATACTCGTTCTCTCGCACGTCGCCGCAGGAACGCGTCTTTGTCCATGGGGAAGCGACCTGAACAGAGTTATATGTTACGGCACGAACGACTACGAGAAACACTCGCTAATGGGCGGTGGAGAGGAATTGCGGCCTGAGCATGCCTATGCTTGGCAACAGGCGTTGCATCTATTCCCTGAGGCCGGAGAGGAGGATTGGCCAGTTGAGATGAAGAGACCCTCGCCGAAGCATCCAATGCTTATCACGTCGTCGGTGCAAGGTGGCTGTGAGGTGAGCAGGTTTGTTAGCAAATGAAAAAATGGGCTGAGCAGTCCGGTGCCTTGGCCACACGCGCGGTGGGCGGCTTGTCTACCAAGGGGGCCGGCCCTTCGTTGTACCACTATCTAAGAAGTGGGGCACTGTGATTGGGCGTATTCATCGTTCCATCAGGACGTTCGCGCCAATGTATTCCCGCTTGATTGGGCCGCCGATCCTGCGACGGAGGGGAATCTTGGTGAGGTGCTCGCGTCTAGCCGGCGCAATGCGCTTTGCTTATTGGCGCCCTACGGTCCTGCGTCTGGCCTGGCGGGCAAACCGGGCCGAAGCCTGTCAAGCTCCTCTCAAGAAAATATTTCGATTTACCGAAATTCGGAAATGCATTATTGAAGGAGCTGCCTGCCCGATGAGAGGGGCGAATCGCGAATCGTCTGATATCGCAGGGCAGGATGCAGTGGACGCGGACAGCGCCGATGCGCGGTTGTGGCACGCGGGGCAGGTGGAGGATTGAGCCGAAGCCTGCGGCCTGTCGCAGGCCGCGCGCGAGACAACCGGCGCCGTAAAACGTTTCCTTGGGCAGCCTCGAAGGTGAGCACACTCTCGAGCGAGTGTCTGTCAGGGGAACGGTCGCGGCAGCGAAGCAGGCGTGCGGTCTGATGCCTCGAAACTGGCGTCGGGCCTTGTGGGTGACGCATCGATTCAACCGGGCTTTCGATGCCCCCCGGCAATCCGAAGGTGACGGCGGCAACAGCCGCATAGCTCACCGGGCAGAGCATGCATAGCTGTTCAAACCATCGCGCGGGAGGGCCGGGTTGATCCGGCTGCCTCGTGACCACCGTGTGCACTTCTTGCCCACGGATCGCGGGTGCCAGCCGGCGCCCGGCCTTTCCGCGCCCTCTTCGATAAGAGAGGGGCAAGGAATGGAGCAAACCTCGGGCAGAACATGCCGCGGGAATGCAAGCTTATGTCCTCTTCGTCGCTTGAACCCTCACAATGCAATTCAACGCTACAGGTTACGTTGGAGGACAAAATTACGTCCAGACTTGCCGCATCTCCTCGCTTGAGCACTCGCTGTCGCCGCGCTAGCCTTTGCGGATGGCGGCAGAAAGCTCTCCTTTTCGGTCCATTTCCGGTCATCTGCTCGGCGTACTGAGCGCCGGCCGCCAGGCCTGCTCGCACGTTGCCAGGTTTGCGCTCGACATAGCGCTGCCAACGTTGTGCGTGTCCTGCCGCGAGCCGGTCGAGGGCGAAGGGGTCTGCGCCACTTGTTGGGCCAAACTGTCCTTCATTGCCCCGCCTTTCTGCCCGCGGCTCGGCATCCCCTTCGTCTACGATCCGGGCCCTGAAATGTTGTCGATGGAGGCGATCGCCGCTCCGCCGGCTTACCGGCGAGCCCGCGCCGCCGTGCGCTATGACGATGTGGCGCGGACGCTGGTCCATGCCCTGAAATACCAGGATCGGACTGATCTTGCGCCGGTCATGGGTCGCTGGATGGCGCGTGCCGGCCGCGAGCTCACCGAGGGGGCCGACATGCTGATTCCGGTGCCGCTGCACTGGAGGAGAGCCTGGCGCCGTCGCTACAACCAGTCGGGCGCGCTGGCACGCGTCATCGCACGGCAAAGTGGAATCGAAGTGAAGACGGAGCTGCTACAGCGCGTGCGCGCCACCGAGCAGCAGATCGGCCTGTCGCGTGCCCAGCGCGCCACCAATGTGCAGGGCGCATTCCAGGTATCTTCCGAAAGGCAATGGGAGCTGCAGGGCTGCCGCATCGTTCTGATCGACGATGTTCTGACTTCCGGTGCCACTGCCGAAGCCTGCGCGCGGGCGCTATTGCGCGCCAAGGCGGCGCAAGTCGACCTGCTTGTGTTCGCCCGGGTTGTCGAGAGCCGCTAGTTTCCCATATATAAGTCAACTACTTCCCAAGCGAGCACAGGTGAAATGACCGCTCTCGTCGAAATCTACACCAGGCCGGGTTGCGGCTATTGTTCTGCCGCCAAATCGCTGTTGGCGCGCAAGAAAGCCGCCTTCACCGAATTTAATGTCGCCCAGAATCCTGAGTGGCGCCAGGAAATGTACGCCCGCGCCGGACACGGCTCGACCTTTCCGCAGATCTTCATCGGCGACACCCATGTCGGGGGGTGCGACGACCTCTATGGCCTGGATCGCGACGGCAAGCTCGACGAGCTTCTTTTGGGGACAGAGACCGCATCATGAGCGCGGACATGGATCGCACCTTCACCGCGGCCTTGGTGCAGATGCGTACCGGGCTGTTGCCGGAGCCAAGCCTCGAGCAGGGCACGAAACTGATTCGGCAGGCTGCTGAAGCCGGCGCCGATTATGTGCAGACGCCCGAAGTCAGCAACTTGATGCAGTTGAACCGCAAGGCGCTGTTCGAGCATCTGGCCACGGAAGAAGATGACAAGTCCCTGAAGGCGTATCGCGCGCTCGCTGCCGAGTTGAAGATACACCTTCACATCGGTTCTCTGGCGCTGCGCTGTTCCCCGGAGAAAGCGGTCAACCGCTCTTTCCTGATCGGTCCCGACGGCAGCTTGCTGGCGAGCTACGACAAGATTCATATGTTCGATATCGATCTGCCGGACGGCGAGAGCTATCGCGAATCCGCCAACTACCAGCCCGGCGAGACTGCCGTGATTTCCGATCTGCCCTGGGGCCGCATCGGACTGACGATCTGCTACGATGTACGCTTCCCCGCGCTTTACCGCGCGCTTGGCGAGGGTGGCGCGTCATTCATCTCGGTTCCCTCAGCCTTCACCCGCAAGACCGGCGAGGCGCACTGGCATGTGCTGCTCCGGGCCCGCGCCATTGAGACCGGCTGCTTCATCCTTGCCGCGGCGCAGGCGGGGCTGCATGAAAATAAGCGAGAGACTTTCGGACACTCGCTGATCGTCGACCCCTGGGGCGAGGTGATTGCCGATGGTGGCGTCGAACCCGGCGTGGTGCTGGCCAAGATCAATCCTGCCAAGGTCGAGACCGCGCGCAAGGCGATCCCGTCGCTGCAGCACGGACGCCGCTTCAGTCTGGCAGACCCGACATCGAGCCCTGAACATCTGAATCTCGTGCGGGGATCGGCATGATCAGGTATTCGCTCCGCTGCGAGCGCGACCACACGTTCGAGAGCTGGTTCCAGAGTTCGTCTGCTTACGACTCTCAGCTCAGGCGCAAGCTTATCACTTGCCCGGTGTGCGGCTCGGCCAAGATCGACAAGGCGATCATGGCCCCACAGGTCGTAAGCAAGAAGGGCCGCGAGCCCGTGGTGCAGGAATCGATGCCTGCCCACGAGACGGCCGCACCGGCGGCAGAGCCGACGCCGGCGCCGCTGTTGATGGCCCAGGAGCGCGAGCTGCGCGTCAAGCTGAAGGAGCTGCGCGATCACATCGTCAAGAACGCCGACAATGTCGGCGAGCGTTTCCCCAAGGAAGCGCGCGCGATGCACTACGGCGACATTGAGCATCGCCCGATCTATGGCGAGGCCTCGCCCGACGAGGCAAAGGCATTGATCGAGGAAGGCATCGAGGTCGCACCGCTGCCGGTGCTGCCGGAAGATCGGAATTAGAACCGGTCGTTTCAGCGGTATGGCCTAGCTTGATCCGATCCGGCCGTGACGATGATATTACGCGGCCACCAGCAGCGCGACGCCTGCGACGATCAACGCAATGCCCAAGAGTTCGCGCGCCGAAATCGGCTGCTTGAACGAATAATAAGCGACGCCCTGGGCGAACAGGACTTCGACCAAGGCGAGCGTGCGGACGTTGGCGGCAGCTGTGAGTGCGAACCCAAGGAACCAGAACTGCGAGCCCAAGGCGCCCACGAAACCCGCCAGCATCGACGGCTTCCACAGGCCGAGGATCGCTTGCAGCACCTTTGGCGCGTGCCAGAGCAGGTAGATCGTCAGGATGAGCGTCTGCACAAACAGGCCGAGCACCAGCGTGAACGATGCTGCCGTGACGAACGACACCTCGGGAACAGAGATGATGGCACCGCGGAAACCGACCGCAGACAGCGCGAACGCCGCCGCTGAAACCAGGCCGGTGATGGTCGGCTTGATCTCGCCAAAACCCTTATCGCCGCCGGGCCTGAGCGCGGTGACGACAACCCCGAAGGTGGCGATCAGGATCGCGGCTACCTTCATCCCGGTGAGATGATCGCCGAGAAAGACGAAGCCGAAGATCGCGGTCTGGATTGCCTCGGTCTTCAGATAGGCTGTCGTCACCACGAAGGAGCGCGTGGTCATGGCGAGCAACATCAGGCCGGTGGCGAGAATCTGACTGAGCGCGCCGAGCAAGAGCCACGGCCAGAAGGTCGCGGACGGCCAGCTCAGACGATCGCCCGACGCGGTCAGCACGATCGCCAGGAACAGGATCGAGAACGGAAAGCCGAACAGAAAACGGATGTTCGTCGCGCCCCAGGTCCCCAGCGGCCCGGTGAGCTCGCGCTGCATCGCATTGCGCGCAACCTGGCTCAGCGCAGCAATGATGGTAAAGGGAATCCAGAGACTGGCGATGGATGACATGCGAAATCTGTGCGGCTAAGGCTGCAACCTGCCCAGCAAAAGGAATTTGGTCGATCTGGCCAGCATCATGATCGCGAAATCGAGATGTCGCCTTGCGTCATCTCGTGCGTCACGCCATTGCCTCCGCCACGAGCATGTAATTCACGTCCATGTCGGAGGCGAGGCTCCATTTGTCGGCGAATGGGTTGTAGACCACGCCAGTCTGCTCGGTGACGGAGAGGCGGTTGTCGACCAAATACTTCGTCAGCTCGTCGGGGGTGACGAACTTGTCCCATTGATGGGTACCGCGCGGCAGCCAGCGCAGGACGTACTCCGCGCCGACAATGGCCAGTGCGAAACTCTTCCAGTTGCGGTTCAGCGTGGACACCACCATCAACCCGTTCGGCTTCAACATCGTCGCGCAGTGGTTGAGAAAGACGCCGACATTGCTGACATGCTCGACCACCTCCATCGCGAGCACGATGTCGAACCGCTCCCGCTGGTCGATTTCTTCTACAGTGGTGCAGCGGTAGTCGATCGACAGATGGCCCTTTTCCGCATGCAGCTTCGCCGCCGCGACGTTGCTCGCGGAAGGATCGATACCGATGGTCTGCGCCCCCAACCGGGCCAGCGGCTCGCAAAGCAGGCCGGCACCGCAGCCGATGTCAAGCAGGCGCAACTCCGATAGGCAATTCAGGCTTCTCGCATTGCGGTCAAACTTACGGCAGGCGGCGTCGCGGATATAACCCAGCCGGAGTGGATTGATCTTGTGCAGCGGCGCCATCCTGCCCTTGGGGTCCCACCACTCGGCCGACAGCTTCGAGAACTTCGCGATCTCGGCAGGGTCGACGGTCAGACCTTGCGCGCCGGGCGCATTTGCGGATGGTTTTTTTTGCATGCTCATGGAAGACGCGCCGTCCTTACGTCTCCGAATGATCGTACGAACGTGCGGCAAGTTGGTTGGACATTCGGAGAGGGAACACTAGCGTGCGGTAATGTAGTTTCGGAATTCGAGCGGCGATGCGATGGTCTTGATCGTTTTGCGTCCTTCACCGACACCCATGATGGTGACATCGCCATAGTTGAGAAGGCGTCCAGGGATGCTTTGGTCCACGTCAACGCTCTCGACCTTGTCCAGGCTCATCTCGAAGGTGGTTCGCCGGATAAAACCCTCCTTGTGCACGACCCGCAAGTCGGTGACGTCGGTCTCGGTGGTCCAGCGGTGGAACCAGGCGCGAAACGTCCAGTAGAGCGCTGCCAACGCGACGACGGCCCCAGCCGCCCGGCACAGTAGCACGAGGCCATCCGTTGTGGTCTGCCGGGAGAGGGCGAACAGGATCAGCGCCAGAATCCAGGCCAAAATTGCCGGCAAATAGAAGATCCAGTGAACGTTGGTCGAATACAGGACCTTTTCGCCAGGCTGGAGGATGTCGTCGATATAGCGCCCCATAGACTCACCCGACTGAGATCTGCCCTGAATTGATCAAATTGCGCGTATTAGTGGTGCGAAAGGAACTCGCTTGCCCCCGGGCGCTTCGCTATGTATACGCGCCTTTTGGAGCCGGCGGCGATCTTTCCGCTCCGGACACCTTACTTATCCTCGTCAGGGAATGCACGCGTCGTCATGGGCCGCCTCGTGATGAAATTTGGCGGCACGTCCGTCGCCAGTATCGACCGTATCCGCAACGTTGCGCGCCACGTGAAGCGCGAGGTCGATGCTGGCCACGACGTGGCCGTGGTGGTATCGGCGATGGCCGGGAAAACCAACGAACTGGTAGCCTGGTGCAGCGAAGCCTCGCCCATGCACGACGCGCGCGAATATGATGCGATCGTCGCCTCCGGGGAACAAGTCACCTCGGGCCTGCTCGCCATTGTGCTGCAAAGCATGGGTATCCAGGCCCGCTCCTGGCAGGGCTGGCAGATCCCGATCAAGACCAGCGACGCCCACGCCTCCGCGCGGATCCTGGAGATCGACGGCTCCGAGATCATGAATCGCTTCAGTGAGCGGAAGGAGGTCGCTGTTATCGCCGGCTTCCAGGGTATCAATCCCCAGACCAACCGAATCACCACGCTCGGCCGGGGTGGCTCCGATACCTCGGCGGTGGCGATTGCTGCCGCAATCAAGGCCGACCGCTGCGACATCTATACCGACGTCGACGGCGTCTATACGACCGATCCGCGGATCGTTCCCAAGGCTCGCCGGCTCGACAAAATCGCGTTCGAGGACATGCTGGAACTGGCGTCGCAGGGCGCCAAGGTGCTGCAGGTGCGCTCGGTGGAACTCGGCATGGTCTACAACATGCCGATCTTCGTCCGTTCCAGCTTTGACAAGCCCGAAGACATCGACCCGCACGCCAAACAGCCGCCTGGCACGCTGATCTGCAGCGAGGAGGAGATCATGGAAAGCCACGTCGTCACCGGCATCGCCTTTTCCAAGGATGAGGCGCAGATCTCGGTGCGCCAGATCGAGGACAAGCCCGGGGTGGCTGCCGCGATCTTTGGGCCGCTTTCCGAGGCCAATATCAACGTCGACATGATCGTCCAGAACGTCTCAGAAGACGGCAAGACCACCGGTCTCACCTTTACTGTGCCCGCAGCAGACTACGCTCGCGCCCGCGACACCATTAGCGCCGCCAAGGACAAGATCGGCTATGCCCGGCTCGACAGTGCAACCGACGTCGCCAAGATATCGGTGATCGGCAGCGGGATGCGCAGCCATGCTGGCGTCGCGGCCCAGGCGTTCTCGGCGCTTGCCGCACGGAATATCAATATCCGCGCGATCACGACGTCCGAGATCAAGTTCTCGGTGCTGATCGATACCGCCTATACCGAATTGGCGGTGCGGACCTTGCACACGCTGTACGGACTCGATCAAGTCTAGGCGATCTTCTCTCGCCAGCGGCCGCCAACTGACCGGCGACAACGTTCGAGGTCTGCAGGCGTTTTGCTTGGCAAAATAAGCCCCAATTCGCTATACGGCGAACAGGATGGGGGCGGTTGCAGGTTGTGCCCCAAGTTGGGGCGATCCTGATTTCGGCCGAGCGCCGGACGAGTAAATTTGTTGTTTTCCTGGAGTTCGTTCACGCCAGCCATCGGTTAACTACCGGGCTGGGTTCGCGGAGGGGTTGAAGCGCATGCGGAGCACGTCGGGAGGTCCCCGCGTCTTGTTGAGACGGCTCCGCGAAACCATGGCGGAGAAGGTCAGCGCGCAGGAGCGGCTGGACAAGATCGTGGTGCTGATTGCGGCCAATATGGTGGCCGAAGTCTGCTCGGTCTACGTCCTGCGCGTCGACGACACGCTTGAGCTCTACGCCACCGAGGGTCTGAAGCGCGAGGCCGTGCACCACACCGTGCTGACCGCCCATGAGGGCCTGGTTGGCCTTGTCGCGAGCGAAGCCACCCCGCTCAACCTGAGCGACGCCCAGAACCACCCCGCCTTCTCGTTCCGCCCCGAGACCGGCGAAGAAATTTATCACTCCTTCCTCGGCGTGCCGATTCTGCGCGCTGGCAACACGCTCGGCGTGCTGGTCGTGCAGAACCGCGCCAAGCGGACCTATGTCGAGGAGGAGGTCGAGGCGCTGCAAACCACCGCCATGGTGCTGGCGGAAATGATCGCCTCGGGCGAGTTGGCGGCGCTCGCCCAGCCGGGGGCTGAGCCCGCCGCGCGCCATTCCCTGCACAAGTGCGGGGCGATCCTGTCCGACGGCATCGCGCTCGGCCATGTCGTACTGCATGAGCCGCGCGTCGTCATCAACAACTACATTGCCGAGGATCTGCCGAAGGAAATCAAGCGGCTCGACAGCGCCTTGACGATGCTGCGTGCCGACCTCGACCGCATGCTGGAGCGCGGCGACGTTGCCGACGGCGGTGAGCACCGTGACGTGCTGGAAGCCTACCGCATGTTCGCCAATGACCAGGGCTGGACACACAAGCTGCAAGAGGCGGTCGCAACCGGCCTGACCGCTGAGGCGGCGGTGGAACGCGTGCAGTCGGACACCCGCGCGCGCATGCTGCGCTCGACGGATCCCTATCTGCGCGAACGTCTGCACGACCTGGAGGACCTCGGCCACCGTCTGATGCGACAGCTGGTCGGTCAGGACCACGCGCCTTCGCGCGAGCAACTGCCCGATAACGCCATTATCATCGCGCGTGCGATGGGGCCCGCTGCGCTGCTCGACTATGACCGTAAGCGCCTGCGTGGCCTCGTGCTGGAGGAAGGCACCACCAACTCGCACGTCTCGATCGTGGCGCGCGCGCTGGGCATTCCTGCCGTGGGAGAAGTGCCCAACGCGGCCGGCATCGCCGATCCCGGCGACGCCATTATCGTCGACGGCATCTCGGGCTCAATCTATGTGCGCCCGTCGCAGGAGATCAAATCCGCCTATGCGGAGCGGGTGCGCTTCCGCGCGCGACGCCAGGCGCAGTACCTGGCTCTGCGCGACAGGCCGTGCGTGACCAAGGATGGCGAGCCGGTCGAGCTCATGATCAATGCGGGGCTGACCATCGACCTGCCGCATATCGATGACACCGGCAGTGCCGGCATCGGCCTGTTCCGCACTGAGCTGCAGTTCATGGTTGGCCAAAGCCTGCCCCGCAGCAGTGACCAACTCGCGCTCTATCGAACGGTGCTGGATGCAGCGGGCGACAAGCCGGTCACCTTCCGCACACTCGATATCGGGGGCGACAAGGCGCTGCCCTATATGGAGACAGTGATCGAGGAAAATCCGGCGCTCGGCTGGCGGGCGATCCGGCTTGGGCTTGACCGTCCGGGCCTGTTGCGCGGCCAGATTCGCGCTTTGCTGCGCGCCGGCGGCGGCCGCGCGCTGCGAATCATGTTTCCGATGATCTCGGAAATTGCCGAATTCGACACTGCCAAGGCCCTTGTCGAGCGCGAGCTGACCTATCTGCGCCAGCACGGCCATGCGCTGCCCGAACGCATTGACATTGGTACCATGGTTGAGGTTCCTGCACTGCTCTACCAGCTCGATGAGCTCCTGAAGAAAGTCGACTTCATCTCGATCGGCTCCAACGACCTGTTCCAGTTCTTGTTTGCTGTCGACCGCGGCAATTCCAAAGTATCGGAGCGGTTTGACACCATGTCCGCTCCGATCTTGCGCGCGCTGCGGGAGATCATACGCAAGGCCAAAGCGGCGAAGAGGCCGGCGTCCCTGTGCGGTGAAATGGCGTCTTACCCGATCGGCGCACTGGCGCTGATAGCGATGGGTTATCGCTCGCTGTCGCTTTCGGCGACCGCGCTCGGCCCGGTGAAGGCGATGATCCTGGAACTCGACGCCGGCAAGGCCGCGGCAGTCCTGGAGCCGCTGCTGGACGCGCCAGCCGGCAGCGTGTCGATCCGGCAGAAGTTGATGGAATTCGCCGAGGCAGAGGGACTGCCGCTATAGCGGCGGTTGCTCTGCCCAGCTGCCTGTTTGCGATTGAGACTTTAAGCGATGTCGTCACTCCCCGAGGCCAAACTGGACGTTCTCCTGGCGCATCACGCCTCGCTAGAGGCTGAATTGCTCGGCCAGGTCACGTCCGAACGCTACGTGCAGATCACACGCGAACTTGCCGAGATCACTCCGCTGATTGATGCGGTGAAGTCCTGCCGTGCCGCTGTCAAGGAGCTCGCCGAGATCGAGGCGCTGATCGCCGATCCATCCATCGACCCCGAGATGCGCAGCATGGCCGAGACCGAGCACGAAGAGCTCGGCCGGAAGATCGCCGAACTCGAACAAAAAATCCGGCTCGCTCTGCTTCCGAAGGATGCGATGGACGACCGCAACGTGATGCTGGAAATCCGCGCCGGAACCGGCGGTGACGAGGCATCGCTGTTCGCCGGCGATTTATTCCGGATGTACGAGCGCTTCGCCAGCCTGCAGGGATGGAAGGTCGACGTTATCTCGGTCAGCGAAGGGACCGTCGGTGGCTATAAGGAAATCATCGCCGAGGTGCAGGGCCGCGGCGCCTTTGCAAAGCTTAAATTCGAATCCGGCGCGCATCGCGTGCAGCGAGTGCCAGATACCGAGACGCAGGGCCGCATTCACACGTCAGCCGCGACGGTTGCCGTGTTGCCTGAGGTCGAGGACGTCGATGTCGACATCAAGAACGAAGATTTGCGGATCGAGACCATGCGCGCACAGGGCGCCGGCGGTCAGCACGTCAACAAGACAGAATCGGCGATCCGTATTACCCATATCCCGACCGGCATCGTCGTGATGATGCAGGACAGCCGCTCGCAGCACAAGAACCGGGCGTCGGCCATGAACATACTGCGCTCGCGCATTTACGACGCGGAGCGCCAGCGTATCGATGCGGCGCGGTCGGCAGACCGCAAGGAGAAGGTGGGCTCCGGCGACCGCAGCGAACGCATCCGCACCTACAATTTTCCGCAAGGCCGCGTCACAGATCATCGCATCAATCTGACGCTCTATAAGTTACCGCAGGTCATATCGGGCGAAGCGTTGGGCGAATTGATCGATGCGCTGACGACTGAACATCAGGCGGCGCAGCTTGCGGCACAAGGTGCGGCGGCTTAGGGAGGCGCCTCGCCGCGCTGCGGACGCAAGATCCGAACCATAGCCTTTCCCCTTGCCCCGCCTCACCCGAACAATGGGCGCGCTGGTCAATTCGCCAGCGGAGGCATCGGCAATCAACTCTGCCCACATCCGTGACAGCGACCGTCCGGGCTGAAATTCCGGCTTGATCGCCACACCGTAGCGTTGCGCCCACGCGATGACATCGCGGGTTGTATGAGGACCGCAATGCGGGCAGTTGCAAGCTGCTCTGTCGTCAACGCAAGACGCACTTCGCGAGACAGGGCCGACGTTCCCTTCGGAAGTTGTTCTGCCAGATCGTTTCAGACCTGGCGCCGGTCACTACTCATAAAGGCTAACATATATCGCATCATGATCTGTTTTCGCGAGACAATTTCGTCTCCCCGACGAAAGGTGAAATTGACAGAAGCCCGCCACCAGCAATGCTTGCGCCAAGAGCTGCACGGACGTGATGCACCCGGTGTCTGACCGCCGATTTTAGGCGCCGGGCGGGTCGGGTCTTGTCAGCAAGCAATAATGCAAATTCGGGAGGAGATCGATCATGGAAGACAATCTCATCGGCTGTGGCTTGACCCTCGGCATCTCGCGTCGCCTCTTGCTGCAGAGCGGCGCCGGCATCATTGGCGGCTCGCTGCTACCTGCCGTGCCGGCTTTCGCCGAGGACAGGCCTGCGATCGGCACCTATCCCGCGGGCGTCTCCGGTTCCTCGGTCTTTATCGGCATCTCCGTGCCGCGCACCGGTACCTATGCCGTGCAAGGCGAAGATGAGTTGAAGGGCTATCAACTCGCAATCGAACACATCAACAGCGGGCACGAACTGATCAGGAGGATATCGCCGAAGACCAGCAAGGGCATCCTCGGCAAGGAGTTGAAATATGGCGTCGCGGATTCCGCGGCCAAGCCGAACGACGCAGTTCAGGCGCAGCAGCGGTTCATCAGCGAGAATAAGGCGATCATGATCACCGGTGGCACATCGAGTGCCGTCGCAGTCGCGCTGAATAAGCTCGCGCAGCGCGAAAAGGTTCTGTTCGTGTGCGGCATCTCCGGCTCGAACGACACCACGGGCAAGGACTGCGTCCGTTACGGCTTCCGCCAGGATTTCTACGGCCAGACCGCGGCTGCGGCGATCGGTCCCGTCATGGTAAGAGAGTTCGGCAAGAACAAGAAGGCGGCCTATCTGACGCCGGACTATACCTATGGTCACACCGTCACCAAATCGATGCAGGATTTTCTGGCAGGCGCCGGATGGACGACCGCGACCAACCAGGTCGCGCCGCTCGGCGCTCCCGACTACTCCTCATATCTTCTGAATGTGGTGAACTCCGGCGCTGACGTTTTGATCAACGTCAACTGGGGACACGACGCCGTATTGTCGACCCAGCAGGCCAAGCAATTCGGCGTGCTCGACAGGATGAAGCTCGTTATTCCCTATCAGATTCCTTTCATCGCGCGCGACACGGGCGGCTTGATGCAGGGCGTCTACGCCGCCACGGACTATTGGTGGACGATCGAAGACAGGTTCCCGCTCGCCAAGATGTTTAACGCCGCGTTCGACAAGAAGTACGGTTATAAGCCGGAGTGGGGTGCCGAGAACGCCTACATCAGCTTTGCGCACTGGGCCCGCATGGTTGAGGAAACTGGCAGCTTCTATCCACCCGACGTCATCAAGACATATGAGAAAGGCGAAATTGTTCCCTCGTTGGTCGGCGATGTGCACTATCGCAAGGAAGACCATCAATGCGTCCGTCCTGTCATCATCGTCAAAGGCAAGATGCAGAAGGACATGAAGAACAAGGAGGACTATTACGACATTGTTGAAGTCGTCCCCGGCGAAGGCTTGATGCAGAAACCGGATGCATTCGGCTGCAGTCTCGGCGATTACACTTGAGCTGAGCGCCATTCGCGACGCCGCAGGCAGCGCTTGCTGCGGCGTCTATCCTTTCCACGCATCGCAATTCCGACTGTCGATCAGAGCGGTGAATCGCTTCCATGATTAGTTGGCCCAACCTTGTTTCCCAACTGTTCAACGGGCTGGCGCTGGGCGCGTTGCTCGCACTGATCAGTTCCGGTTTGACCATCATCTACGGCACGCTCGGTGTACTGAATCTGGCTCATGGCGCCATGTTCATGATCGGCGGCTATGCCGGCTTCGTCGCCTTCCAGTACACCAACTCGTTCATCGTAGCAGTGATCGCGGGCTCCCTGCTTGTGATGATTTTGGGGGTGGTCTTGGAACGCGCGATCATTCGTCATTTCTACCATCGCCCGCATGAGGATCAGTTGCTCGTAACCTTCGGGCTCGGAATTTGCTTCGTCGAGACCGTGCGACTGATTTTTTCGAGTCAATCGCAGGTTATTCCGCCGCCGCCCTTGTTTCAGGGCATCACCAATCTCGGCTTCATGTTCTATCCGACCTACCGCCTTGCGGTGGTCGGCATCGTCGCAGTCGCGCTCGGTGCGCTTTTCCTCGTCCTCTACCGCACGCGGCTCGGCATGATCGTGCGCGCCGGCATCGAGGATTCTGTGATGGTGGATTCGCTGGGCGTCAACGTCTACCGCGTCTTCATGATCGTGTTCGGCATAGGCTCCATGGCGGCAGGATTTGCCGGCATTGTCAATGCGCCCGTGGTCTCGCTAACGCCCGGCATGGGCGACGATATCCTGGTCGAAACGTTCGTCGTCGTGGTGATCGGCGGGGTCGGATCCTTTCCGGGTGCCATCCTGGGCGGCCTGATCGCCGGGGAAATCATCAGCATCACCTCAATGTTCAACCCAAGCTATGCCTATGTGATGCTGTTTGCAGCGATGACGCTCGTGCTCGTAGTGCGACCGCATGGTCTGCTCGGCGTGCAGGGCCGCGAATAGGTGTGGTTTGCCTGATGCTCAAGCAACGTCCCTTCTTGATTGAGACGCTTACGGTGATCGGGCTGATCGCAGCTCCCTTTGTGCTGCCTCATCTCGGGTTTGCACCGGACACAGTGAACCGCATCCTGGTGTGGGGCCTGTTTGGTCTCGGCTTCGATATCCTGTTCGGCTTCACTGGCCTCTTGTCGTTCGGCCAATCGGCGTTCTACGGCACCGGCGGCTTCGTTGCCGCCTACCTGCTAACGCGCGCCGGATTCGGTAGCGTTTTGGGCGCACTGATCATTGGCATGATCGCGGCCGCCGTGACAGGCTATCTGGTTGGGCTGATCGCACTGCGTCGCACCGGCATTTACTTCGCAATGATCACCGTGGCGATTGCCGAAGTGTTCTTCTTCGTCGAATTCAACCCGCTGTCCGACTTTACCGGCGGAGAGAACGGTCTGCCGGGCGTGCCGATGCCGAGCTTCAATCTCGGATTCACGACCATTCACTTCACCGACGGCTGGTCACTCTACCAGTTCGTCGCGCTGTGTTATTTCATAGGTATCGTGATCGCGCTCAGGATCGTGCGCTCGCCGGTCGGCGTCATCTTCAGCGCGATCCGCGACAATCCGCTCCGTGCCACCGCCGTCGGCCATAACATCCACGGTTACAAACTGACCGCCTTCGTGATTGCGGCTGCCTATGCCGGCTTTGCTGGGGGACTGCTCGGGGTGCTGCAAGCCTTCATGCCGCCAGACGCTTTCACCTTCGAAACGTCCGGCCAGCTTGTGATGCAAACCGCGATCGGGGGCAGGGGCACTCTGTTCGGACCGCTGGTTGGAGCTGCCGTCTGGCTATTCCTTCAGGACTTTCTGCAAGCTGCCCTTGGTCTCGGGGCCGCCTGGAAGCTCGTGCTGGGTGTCATCTTCGTGGTCCTGGTCTGTTTCCTCCGCGGCGGCATCATCGGTGGCTTGGCTCAGGTCTATGGCTTTCTGACGGGGAAGGGGCCTAAAGTCTCCATTGAGGAAGTGCCTTCAGGTCTGGCCGTGGGGGCAGAGCAAAAGGCCGCAGAACTCGAAATCGCCGGACGGGCAGCGCGTGCTCCAACGCCCGCAAGGTCCGTCAGGCATGCCGACCATTCCGGTCCGATACTGCGGGCCATCGGTCTAACCAAGCGCTACGGCGGTCTCGTCGCCAACAGTGATATCGATTTCAGTGTCAATCATGGCGAGCTGCGCGGCATCATTGGCCCCAACGGCGCTGGCAAAACCACCTTTTTCAAGATGCTGACGTGCGAGATCGCGCCGACGTCAGGACGGATCGTGTTCGAGGGCCGCGACATCACCGGGATGCGCATCACCGACGTTTGCCAGCTGGGGCTTACCAAGAGCTATCAGGTTAATCAGCTCTTCGCTGGGCTCACGGTCCGTCAGAATCTCACCATCGCGGCGCTCGCCGAACTGCGCGGAAAATTTCGGCTCGACCTGTTCCGCAAGTTGAGCAACGTGAAGGGCCTGTCGGAGCAGGTGGAGCTTACGCTCGACTTGGTCGATCTGACGAAGCGAACCGATGTGCCGGTGTCCGAACTTGCCTACGGCGAGAAGCGCCGGCTGGAGATTGGACTGGCGCTCGCCACTTCGCCGCGCCTGCTCCTGCTCGACGAACCGCTCGCAGGCATGAGCCCGCGCGAAAGAGTCGAGACCGTCAGGCTGCTCAAGTCAATTGCGCGCGATCGCACCATGATCATCATCGATCACGACATGGATTCACTGTTCGACCTTGTTGAGCGCGTGACCGTGCTGCGGGAGGGCCGCGTGCTGCTGGACGGTACGCCAGAGGAAATCAAGAACAACACCGCGGTGCAGGAGGCCTATCTCGGTGGCGTCAATGGAGAGATTGCCGCATGAGCCTGATGGAGGTCAACGGACTGAACAGCTACTATGGGGATTCCCACATCCTCTTCGATGTTGCCATGCGCGTTGAGCGGCACGAGGTAGTCGCTCTGCTTGGCCGCAACGGCGCCGGCAAGAGCACCACGTTGAAGAGCCTGATGGGCGTCGTGACCCCGCGCAGCGGCAGCGTGATATTCGATGGAATCAGTATTGCAGGACGCCGCAGCCACACGATCGCCCGGGCCGGCATGCAGCTCGTTCACGAGGAGCGCCGCATCTTTGGCAGCCTGAGTGTTGAAGAGAACATTGTCATTGCCGGAATTACCGCCGAGAACCGCTGGCCGATCGCACGTATCTACGAGATGTTTCCCCGGCTGAAGGAGCGGCGCGGCAACCGTGGCACCGAGCTCTCCGGCGGCGAACAACAGATGCTGGCCATCGCGCGGGCGCTGGTCCGCGCCCCAAAGATCATCCTGCTGGACGAGCCCTTCGAGGGACTGGCCCCGGTGATTGTCCGCGATCTCGTAAAGGCCTGTCGGGATCTGGCGGACGCCGGCCAGACCATCGTTCTGGTCGAGCAGAACCTCGCGGCGACGCTTGCGCTGGCACAGCGCATCTACATCATCAATAACGGTCACATCGTGCACGAAGGGCCGGCTCAGGAGATCAAGTCCCAGCCGGAGCTGCTGCAACGCTATCTTGGGGTTTAGACCAGTGCAGCCACGCGCGCTCAGTTTCGGAGCGCAGCGATCAATCGTTTTGCATGATCCGCAAGAACGGCAGGATCTTCCTTTCGCGTTTGTGGCGGCAGCAGGTGAACGCCTTCCTTCACCGGCATGACGTGCATATGCAGGTGAAATACCACCTGCCCGCTGGCAGGTTCGCTGAATTGCTGAATGATGATGCCTTCTGCATCGAACGACTTCATGGCCGCGAGCGCAATCCGCTTCGCCGATCGCGCCACTTCCGCAAGGTCGTCCTCAGCAATGTCCAGGATGCCGCGCGCCGGTGCCTTGGGGATGACAAGCGTATGGCCGGGCGAACGCGGCATGATGTCGAGGAAGGCGAGGGTGCGATCGTTCTCGTAAACCTTGAAGCAGGACAGCTCGCCGCGCAAGATTTTTGCGAAGACATTCTGATCGTCGTATGCCGCCATGAACATCACCTCGCTGATGCGGATCAGATCGATCAAACGCCACCGACTCCGTTGACGCAAGCGTTGGCGCTGTCCTATCCACCATGCCGGGCAAGATTAGGTATCTGGCGTTGAGCAATCCCCATCCCGGAACCACAATAGAGAGTATGCGGCGCGCCCTGGCGGCGAGGTTGAAGTCGGCCGACATTGAGTCGGCTGAGGTCGATGCGCGCCTGCTGGTTGGTGCGGTGCTTGGCCTCGATCTGACAGGCTTGATCGCTCAGGCCACACGGCTGATTACGACGGCTGAGGCGCAACAGCTTGATCGATATGTGGAGAGGCGGACGGCGGGCGAGCCGGTCGCGCGCATCCTGGGCACAAGGGAGTTTTGGGGCCTGCCGTTGCGGCTTTCGGCGGCCAC
>JGI24705J35276_12238612_pt1 | contig 29543 bp, 27 predicted proteins | sample TergutNt197P4_FD_35276 | JGI IMG/M metagenome (IMG submission 35276) | reverse complement strand
CCCGCCGCGATCGACCGCCGGCTGCTTGATGAGCCCGCGCTGGGTCCAGCGTACGAAAAAGCGCCGCTCGGCGGCCTCCTCGTCGTCCGCAACCATGATGTCCAACTGACGCCAGTTGCGGCGGGACAGGGTCCAACGCCGCAAGGTCGCCGCCTCCAATCCCATCAACAGCTGGACCACCAGTGTGACCAGAAAAAGCGTGGGCCGACCCAGCCCGAGCTTAAGGAGAGCAAGGTCCAGCGCGCCGACGAAAATGATCCAGCCAATCAGCGCCAGCCACAACCGATGCCAGAGCAGCCACAGCGGGCCAAACAGCATGGCCCAGACATGAAAGCCGTCGCGCACAAAGGCGATCTTGTCGGCGCTTCGGTCCGCGTTATCGGTTGAAGGGGCATGAATGGTGTAGACAGGCATTTGGATGCCTCGTGCTCCAAATTCAGTGTCGGTGGCAGTCACTTAGCGCCGGAACAAGTTTCAAGCGCCGAGCGAACCTTTGGTGGAAGGCACTTCGCCCGCCGCCTGTGGATCGATCGCGACTGCTGCACGCAACGCCCGCGCCAGCCCCTTGAAACAGGATTCGGCGATATGATGGCTGTTCTCACCATATAAGGTCTCGACGTGCAGAGTCACCCCGGCATTCATGGCGAAGGCATTGAACCATTCGCGCACGAGTTCGGTGTCGAACTGACCCACCTTGTCGCGGGGAAAGTCGACCTTGAACACGAGGACCGGCCGGCCCGAAATGTCGATCACGACACGCGACAGCGTCTCGTCCATGGGCATGTACACGCTGGCATAGCGAGTGATCCCGACCATCGAGCCGAGTGCCTGCTTCACCGCCTGACCCAGTGCAATGCCGACATCCTCGGTGGTGTGGTGATGGTCGATATGGAGATCGCCCACCGCCTTGACCGACAGGTCGATACGAGAATGTCGGGCCAGGAGATCGAGCATATGGTCGAAAAAGCCGATACCGGTCGCGATCTCGGACATACCGCGCCCATCGAGGTTCACGGTCACCTCGATGTCGGTCTCCTTGGTCTTGCGCTTGATCGTTGCTGTGCGCATCAAATTGAGCTTTCGTGCGAGCATGACGCGACCCGATCGCCTCATGCTCTCATCTCCTCGTTTGAGCATGATACGGCTTGTCCGGATCATGCTCTGGTCGAAAACGGCGATCTTTTAACAGCCAAATAGGGTCTTTGCCACTGCGGGATGGCCGGGAGAGAGCTTATCTTCTACCCATGGTGAGCGGAATTCGGTCAAGAGCGGGCCGATTGTAACGCCGCCCCCGAGCACCTAGACTTGAGCAAAGCGAGAGGTATTTCATGCAGCAGCCTTCCCAGAATGGACTGCCGGTCTGGCACGGCACCACGATCCTGACCGTCCGCAAGGGCGGCAAGGTCGTGGTTGGCGGCGACGGCCAAGTCTCGATCGGCCAGACCGTCATCAAATCCAACGCCAAAAAGGTCCGCAGGCTCGGTAAGGGCGACGTTATCGGCGGCTTCGCCGGGGCGACGGCCGACGCCTTCACCCTGTTCGAACGGCTGGAAAGCAAGCTCGAGCAATATCCGGGGCAACTGACCCGGGCTGCAGTCGAACTTGCCAAGGACTGGCGCACCGACCGCTATCTGCGGCGGCTGGAAGCCATGATGATCGTCGCCGACAAGGACGTCTCGCTGGTCCTGACCGGCACCGGCGATGTGCTGGAACCCGAGGCCGGCGTGATGGCGATCGGCTCCGGCGGCAACTATGCGCTCGCAGCGGCGCGCGCCCTGATCGATTCGGACAAGGACGCCGAGGCGATCGTGCGCCGCTCGCTCGACATCGCGGCCGATATCTGCGTCTTCACCAATCGCAGCGTCACCATCGAAACCCTGCAAAGCGGCTAAGCCGTCCGGGAGTTGATGAATCGATTAGCTTCCTCTCGCTTGTCATTGCCGCCTTGACCCGGCAATCCATCGTCCGCGCAAATGGAGCTCTCGTCGCCAAGGCTAGTCGAGTTTACTGGTGATGATCGCGCCGAAGATGCAGCTTGAACGCTGCTCATCTCCGGAATATTTTGAACAATGTTCAGATTTTGGCTGTAAGGTGCAAACCCTTGCATCGCTGGCTGCGATGCCTTCTTCTCTCCGCTTGGCTCCCTTCATTCCAATTCCACAGAAACGTCTGATGAAAAATACTTGCTCTGTCCTGTTGCTCGCCCTTTGTCTTGCTTCCCAGAACACAACAACACGCGCATCGGCTGCGGGGTTTGATTGCGGCAAGGCGACCACCGTCCCGGAAAAGCTCATCTGCGCCAATCCCACCTTGTCGGAACTCGACGGCAAGATGGCCACTGCCTTCGAGCAGGCCCGCAAGCGCGCGGGAGCGCGGGCTGACGCGCTGCAGCGCGACCAGCTCATCTGGCTGGCGAAACGCAATGGTTCGCTGTCGGACAGTCAATTCGACATCAGCGATGTGACAAAGGTTTACAACGAGCGCATCACCTTTCTCGATGGTGCGTTCACGGACCCAGCCTCGCCGCTGCTGGCCGCGATCATGGCGCGGGCAGCGGTTGTACCGACTAGGTCCGACGAGTGGGCCGCGTTGAGCGGCAACGGCACAGTGTTCGGTATGGCCAAGGAAGTCGATGGCACTCCGGAGGAAGCGAAGAAACGGATGTCGGCTGATTTCGATGCCAGCCCGGCGCTGACGGACCTTCTGACCAAGATAGATGACGACGAATCCAACATCACCGTGGTGAAGCTCGATCTCGCCCGGATGGGCGGCATCTACACGGTCGGCGGCACCGCCCATTGCGTCTCGTGGTTGACGCTGTTTCGCTGGCAGGGACGAAGCGTCGAGCCACTCGCCGTGCCGGAAACGCTCGACGATAATTGCTGGACCTCTTCCGGAGCACTGGTCAATTTGCAGAACCAAGTCTATGCCATGCAGATCGCTACCAGCGTGGATCATCTCTACATTCAAGCGCAACCCTATACGCCCAACGGCTGGGGCAAAGCCGAGCGCCTGATCCTGAGCTACGACCGCACGCTGCCGACACCAAAATCCCACTGCACACTGGGAAATTGCGGCGATTTGATAGAGCAGGCACGCGATGCCATCCAGCGCTACGACCACCGCGGCGACAAGGCCGCGTTAATCGGCCCGCTCTCGGCAGAACAGAACAAGCGCTTCGAAGCCATGAGGACGCAGGCCGAGGAAGATCAGTCGCTGAACGCTCTGCCCGAATTCGGGGCCGACGTTCATATCCTGGAAAACGACGCCTACAGCAACTTCGCCGACGGCGCGGTGTACTTTCCGCTGCGCCATCAGGGCGAGGTGCTGCTGGCGCGCATCGGCAACGCAGCCTTAGGCTGGCGCGTCAGCGAGGACTGGCTATTGGCCGCTTGGCGCTGGGATGGACATGAGTTTAAGCCCGTGCTCGGCATGTCGGCGCCGGTGCAACGCGGCAACTTTTTGTTTGGCGCCAGCGTGCCTTTGCCGGATGCAAAATGATCGCCGACCAAGTGTCTTCAAACGGTCATCCAGCGGCGGCGGTGCAGGCCGCCAACGCCATATTGTCACGTGATCGATGCTTGCGCTTGTCGTCAAATCTCGACGGTCGGCAAGCGTTGACCTGCCCGACAACGACGGTGGTAGTAAAGCCGAGGACCGGGAGCGATGATTCCCGGATGACGCCTTCCAAAGGATATCGATGAGGCGAATTTCGTGACACTGACCCGTGCCGGTACCGGCGAGACTTCGTCCTCGCCGGTCTATTGGACCGGAATAGCGCTTCTTTTGATTGCGTTACAGGCTTCCATCCTGTTTGCGATGGGACGGGTGCCGATCTGCAGTTGCGGCTACGTCAAGCTCTGGCACGGGATAGTGCGGAGTTCGGAGAACTCGCAGCACATCGCCGACTGGTACAGTTTCTCGCATATCATCCACGGCTTCCTGTTCTATCTCGGGACCCGGCTCTTGTTCGCGCGCCTGCCCTGGCCGGCGCGGCTGATCATTGCCATGCTGGTCGAGGGTAGCTGGGAAATTGTGGAGAATTCGCCCTGGATCATCGAGCGCTATCGTGCTGGCACGATTGCGCTGGATTATTTCGGCGACAGTATCGTTAATTCGATCTCGGACACCTTGTTCATGGTGCTGGGCTTCCTGCTTGCGCGGTGGCTGCCGGTGACCGCGACCGTTCTGCTGGCGCTGGCATTCGAGATACTGGTCGGGCTTCACGTCAGAGACAATCTGACGCTCAATATCCTCATGCTGCTCTACCCACTCGACGCCATCAGGACTTGGCAGGCGGGACCACCCATCATTTAGCGCAGCAAGCGTCTTGGGCTCGCCAGACGCACAGAGCAGCACAAAACCGTACAAAACCGCCTTGCCCACGACGTCCCCAACGGAAGAAGGCAGAACATTGCTGATCATTCTGCTCGCGCCGGCGGCACCCCATTATTCATGTCATTCGGATCGTCGTGATTGACACAAACTCCCGCCTTGCTTCTTTCAAAGACAAGCCGGAATTCGCCGACAATGGATTGTTGATCACGTCCTTGCCGAGATCGGAAATTGAAATGTCGGATGAAACTGAGGCGGCTCCAAACACATTGACCCAAACAGGATTGATTCGTGCCGGTATTGGCCTGGTCCAAGGCGTCGCGCTCTACCTGCTTTTCGACGCTGGAAAGGGTGAGACGTGGCCCTTCACCAACGGCCCGTTGTTCTCCGCCTTGACGACGGTATTCCTGTTCGCGCCGCCGGTCGCCGTCTTGGGCCTGTCCCACTTGCGTCCGCGCCGGGTGATCGGCTGGACATTCACCGTCGCCGTGATCGGCGCGGCAATGGGCTGGTATAGCTTCACGCGCGATCCGTCGTGGGAAGGCAACACCCACTCCGCATTGTTCGTCTTATGCCTGGTGGCCTTTGGCTTAGGCACCTTCATAGCTCATTGTCTGGTTATCGCCGGGAATATCGATCGCCGTTTCGTTGCAAACTACGCAACCTATTTTGACGTCTCGTGGAAGTATGGCGTTCAGATAGCCCTCGCAGCGGCGTTCACTGGTGCGCTATGGCTGCTACTCATGCTTGGCACAGGATTATTCGATCTCATCGGACTCCGCCTCTTCGGGCGGATCATCGAACAGAGCTGGTTCTGGATTCCAGTCACGGCGCTTGCGAGCACCTGCGCCCTGCACGTGACAGATGCGCGCTCAGGAATCGTACGGAGCGTGCAAGCGCTGGGCTGCAATCTGCTCTCCTGGCTGCTGCCACTGATGGCGCTGATCTGCGCAACCTTCCTGCTGAGCCTGGCGTTCACGGGATTGGAGCCGTTGTGGAACACGCGGAAGGCCTCAAATATCCTTCTGGTGGCCGCGGCCAGTCTTATCCTGCTGATCAACGCCGCCTATCAGGACGGACCGCGAGTTGAGAAAGACGGCAAAGCGCGCGTGATAGCACTGCCGCTGCGCCTGGCGATCCTGGTTGCCTCTGTCGGCCTGGTGCCCCTGGCGGGGCTTGCAGCCTACGGCATTTCCTTGCGCGTCAATCAATATGGCTGGAGCCCCGACCGCGTCATTGCAGCAGCATGCGCCGCAATCGCCGCGTGCCACACGCTCGGTTATGCCTTCGCCGCGGCCCGGTGGAAGGCGCAATTCCGGCCAATCGAGGCCACCAACGTCGCAACTGCTGTCATTGCTATTGTCGTTCTGATCGGCCTGCTCACACCGATCGCCGACCCGGCGCGCATTTCCGTTGCGAGCCAGATCGCACGACTGAACTCAGGAAAGATTTCACCGGAAGGCTTGGACTACACCTTCCTACGATTTGACGCAGGGCGTTACGGCAAGGAAGCCTTGCAAAAACTTACCGAGGGAGATTCAACATCTGTTGTGGCAACGCGAGCGCGCAATGCGTTGGCAGCACAGTCTCGCTACGGGGGGCAGGAGCAACAGGCGGCCGCCGGCGATCGCAAAGAGCAGATCAAGGTCGTGTACCCCACGAGCGCCAGCCTGCCGCAAACCTTCCTGGACCAGGACTGGAACAAGTATGATCATAGCGTGTCCTTTAGCTTGCCGGACTGCCTGCTTAAAGGCGGGGCGGCCCCATGCGAAGCTGTCATCGTCGATCTCAACAACGATGCGGTGCCGGAGATCATGCTGCTCTTGCCTAACACATTACGATGGGCTGTTTTCGGAGAGAGCGGCGGGCGATGGATCTATCGCGGTGACTTCCGAGCGGACTATCGCTGCCCTGATGCACGCGGAGCCCTCGCCGCCGGACGGTTTGAAGTTGTCGCGCCCATCTATGGGGATATCAAGATTGGCGATCAGCGGCTGCGCCTCCAGAGGGAAGTTTGCGGCTCGCAATAAAGGCACCAGCGTCGGGTCGTCGTACCTAAACGTCGACATTGACGACGGCACTCACAAAGGACGCTCAGTATCCTCATGCTGGTCTACCCACTCGGACACTGTCAGGACTTGCTTGTCGCCGTGCCGGACAAGAATGTCTCCAATACGTGTCGCGCGGATCGCCTTGACATGAACCACCTTGTTCCTTTCGGCAACGAATTGTTGATCGCGTCATGCTGAGGCCGGAAATTAAGATGTCGAACGAAACGGCGGCAGCGCCGAACGCGTTAAGTGATGCAGCACTGATTCGTGCCGGCATCGGCCTGATCCAAAGCGTCGCACTCTACCTGCTTTTCGACTCTGCGACGGCAAAGACATGGCCCTTTAACAACGGCCCGTTGTTCTCGGCCCTGGTGACGGTATTCCTGTTCGCGCCGCTGATCGCCGTCTCGGCCATGTCCCACCTGCGCCCGCGACGGTTGATCGGCTGGACGCTCACGGTTGCCGTGATCGGCGCCGCGCTGGGCTGGCATAACTTCATGCGCGATCCATCGTGGGTGGGGGGCGGCGCACACTTCGAATTGTTTTTGTTGTACTTGATGGCCTTCGGCTTCAGCGTTTTCATTGCTCATTGTCTGATTGTGGCCGGTAGTGTCGATCGTCGTTTCGTTGCAACCTATGCGACCTATTTCGACATCTCGTGGAAGCATGGCGTTCAGCTCACCCTCGCGGCAGCATTCATTGTTGCGCTATGGCTGCTGCTCGTGCTTGGCGCAGGACTATTCAATCTCATCGGACTCGGCCTCTTCCTGAGTATCATAAAACAGGGCTGGTTCTTGGCTCCAGTTGCGACGCTTGCGGTCACCTGCGCCCTGCATATAACGGATGCGCGCGCAGGAATCGTGCGGAGCCTGCAAACGCTAGGCTGCAATCTGCTCTCCTGGCTGCTGCCGCTCATGGCGTTGATCTGCGCAATCTTTCTGCTGAGCCTGGCGTTCACGGGATTGGAGCCGTTGTGGAACACGTGGAAGGCCTCAAATATTCTTCTGGTGGCCGCAGCCAGTCTTGTCCTGCTGATCAACGCCGCCTATCAGGACGGACCGCGAGTTGAGAAAAACGACAAAGCGCGCGTGATAGCGCTGCCGCTGGGCGTGGCTATCCTGGTTGCCTCTGTCAGCCTCGTGCCGCTGGCGGGGCTTGCAGCTTACGGCATTTCCTTGCGCGTCAATCAGTATGGCTGGAGCCCGGACCGCGTCATTGCGGCAGCCGGCGCCGGGGTTATCGCCTGTTACGCGATCGGCTACGCCTTCGCCACGGCTCGGTGGAAGGCGCAATTCCACCCGATCGAGGCCACCAACGTCGCAATTGCTGTCATTGCTATTGTCGTTCTGATCGGCCTGCTCACACCGATCGCAGACCCCGCGCGCATTTCCGTTGCAAGCCAGATCGCACGGCTCAATTCAGGAACAATTTCGCCGGAAGACTTCGACTATGCCTTCCTGCGATTTGACGCGGGGCGCTACGGCAAGGAAGCCTTGCAAGAGCTCGCTGAGCGAGATCCGACGTCAATCGTGGCAACGCGAGCGCATAACGCGTTGACCGCACAGTCTCGCTACAAGAACAAGCTCATACAGGGGCGCCCCGAGCCCATGGAAGAGCAACGGATGGTCGCCACCGCTGCTGACCGCAGAGAGCAGATCAAGGTAACGTACCCCTCCGGGGCAAGCCTGCCGCAAACCTTCCTGGACCAAGATTGGAGCAAGTACGTTTATAGCGTGCCGACCTGCCTGCTTAACGTCGGGGCAACTCCATGCGAAGCTGTCATTGTCGATCTCAACAACGACGCGGTGCCGGAGATCATGCTGCTTCCGCCGCACTCTTATGGTTGGACTGTCTTCGGAGAGATCGGCGGGCGATGGCACTATCGCGGTGGCTTCGTCAGCTCTTGCCGTGGGACAAACGACGCGATCGCCGCCGGACGGTTTGAAATTATCGCTCCCGTCTATGGGGACATCAAAATTGGTGATCGGCGGCTACATCTCGAGCGGGAGGAAGAAGCTTGTGGCACACCGTGACCAGCCTCGGATCATAACCGGCGACCATCGGCGATCGTACCCACAAATCATCCGAAATTGCCGCTTGTTCTCCGCCCCTTCTCGCCCTAGCTAATATCACATGACAGACTTCTCTCCTCGTGAAATCGTTTCCGAACTTGATCGTTTCATCGTCGGCCAGACCGAGGCCAAACGCGCCGTTTCGATCGCACTGCGCAACCGCTGGCGCCGCCAGCAGCTTGCGGAGGGCTTGCGCGAAGAGGTACTACCGAAGAACATCCTGATGATCGGCCCGACCGGGGTCGGCAAGACCGAGATCGCGCGGCGGCTGGCCAGGCTCGCCAATGCTCCCTTCCTGAAGGTCGAGGCGACCAAATTCACCGAGGTCGGTTATGTCGGCCGTGACGTGGAGCAGATCGTCCGCGACCTGGTCGAGGTCGCGATCGTCCAGGTACGCGAACGCAAACGCAAGGACGTGCAGGCCCGCGCCCAGCTCGCCGCCGAGGAGCGGGTGCTGGATGCGCTGGTCGGCGCCAATGCCAGCGCGGGGACGCGGGAGTCATTCCGGCGCAAATTGCGCGCTGGCGAGCTCAACGACAAGGAAATCGAGGTCGAGACACAATCCACCGGCGGGATGCCCATGTTCGAGATCCCGAGCATGCCGGGCGCGCAGATGGGCGCAGTCTCACTTGGTGACATTTTCGGCAAGCTTGGCGGTCGCACCAAGACACGGCGGCTCACTGTCGAAGATTCGCACGAGATTCTCGTCAACGAGGAATCCGATAAGCTCCTGGACGATGAGCAGCTCGTTCAAGAGGCGATCAGCGCTGCCGAGAACAACGGTATCGTGTTCCTGGATGAGATCGACAAGATCTGTGGGCGCGACAACCGTGTCGGCGGTGACGTTTCGCGCGAAGGCGTGCAGCGCGACCTGCTGCCACTGATCGAAGGCACCACCGTCTCCACCAAGCACGGCGCGGTGAAGACCGATCACATCCTGTTCATCGCCTCAGGCGCGTTCCACATCGCAAAACCCTCTGACCTCTTGCCTGAACTGCAAGGCCGGCTGCCGATCCGGGTCGAATTGCAGCCGCTGACGCGCGACGATCTGCGGTGCATTCTTACCGAGCCGGAAGCTTCGCTGATCAAGCAATATATTGCGCTGATGCAGACCGAAGGGGTGACGCTCGACATTACCGACTGCGCCATCGATGCGCTGGCGGACGTTGCGGTGGCCGTCAACTCGACGGTTGAAAATATTGGGGCACGGCGTCTGCAGACCGTGATGGAGCGCGTACTGGACGAGATCTCCTTCACAGCGCCCGACCGCAATGGCGAGACCATTCAGGTCGACGCTACCTACGTGCAGAAGCACGTCGGCGACCTCGCCAAGAACGCGGATCTGAGCCGGTTTATTCTGTAATTCTGGGTCTTAAGACATCAATGATCAAAATCAGTATGCTCTACCCAAACAACAAGGGATCTCGTTTTGACGTTTCGTATTACGTTGAAACTCACATGCCCATGTCCATCAAGCTTTTAAGCGCGCATCCTGGCTTTAAGGGAGTATCCGTCGAGCGTGGCATCGGTGGTGCGGTTCCTGGGTCAGATCCCGCATACGTGGCCATGTGCCACTTCCACTTCAGCTCTGTTGAAGATTTCCTGGATGCGTTCATGCCACACGCAAAAGTGCTTCAAGGCGACATGCCAAACTACACAGACATAGAGCCAGTCATTCAATTCAACGAAGTGCTCATCTCGCGGTAAAGACGCATTTTATGCACTTCCTCATCTGTTGCGTTCTTTAAGATCTCGCCCGCCTGATCCGCACATAGAGTGCGCCCCCACCGCCATGGCCGATATGGGCCTCTTCGAAGCCGACGACGAAAGCACGGAATTCCGGCTGGCTAAGCCATTGAGGCACCTGGCGGCGCAAGATGCCGCTCTCGCCGCCCATTTTCCCCTTGCCGGTGATTACGAGCACGAAGGTCAGGCCGTCCTGATGGGCCCGTTGCAGGAAGCCTGAGAGCGCGCGGTGCGCCCGCGTCTGGGTCATGCCGTGCAGATCGAGCCTGGCCTCGATTTCGCTGCGGCCACGCGACAGTCGCGTTCGTTCGCGGCGTCCGAGCGGCGCCAGCGGCGGCGACGTCTGCTTTGTCGCTGGAGGTACCGGAGCTTGTATGGGTTTCAAGAGGAGTGCGCGTTTCGCAACCGATGCTTCCGGCCCCGGCGACTGAAGCGGTGCCTTTGTCAAGACCTTGGACGGACGATGCTTCTTCAGCGGCTTGACCTGCCCTGCCACGTGGTCCCACAGCGCACGCTCTTCCTCACTCAGCACACGGCGGCGCCGTGACGGCCTCACGTCCGGGATGGCGCTATGAAACGGACGCTTCATTGGCGATGGTAGCGGCGATCATACGGCTGACGATTTACATCCTGTCGCCGCGTTTTCAGGGATGTCTTGGAGGTCTCGACGTTCTGGGGCCGCACCGATGCTGTCGGTGCCGCCGGCGCGGCTCCAGCGGACGCATCGACCGATTTCGCACCACGACCATTGATTGACTCCTTGGCCGGATCGGTCTGCGGAAACAGCCTCGCGATTCGTGCCGACGGTCGAGGATCGGGCAGGGGCATCTTCCGGCCACGTGCGACCGGGTCGAGACTCTTCGGCACCAGCATCACGAACCGCATCGGATGGCGCAAGCGACCGGACACCCGCCCCGCATCGGCTCCCGCACCAAAATAAAGATCGGCACGTGCCGGGCCCACGATCGCCGAACCGGTATCCTGCGCGATCATCAGCCTATGAAACGGTGTCTTCGATCGCTCGGATTCGATCGGCAGTTCGCCGTCGATGAAGAACGGCGTACCGTAGACATGGAGCGACTTGTCGACCGCGATAGATCGACCGGGCATCAGCGGCACCCCCTGCGCGCCGACGGGTTCATCCTTGTCCGACAGATTGACTTCCCGGAAGAAGATATAGGAGCGGTTTTGCCGGCGCACTTCCTTGGCGTCATCCGGATTCTCTTCCATCCATTGCCTGATCTTCTGCATCGACATCTCCTCTTTCGGGATGATGCCACGCTCGATCAGGATGCGGCCAACCGCCGTGTAGGGGTACCCATTATGGGCGTCGTAATTAATGCGGACAGTCGAGCCGTCCTCCAGCCGGATCCGCGCCGAGCCCTGAATCTGCGCAAACAAGAGGTCGATCGAGTCCTTCAACCAGCAGATCTCAAGTCCACGGCCGGCGATCGCGCCATCCTCGATCTGCCCACGGTCGTAATAAGGTACGAGCTTGCGTCGTCCGATCTTGCGAAACACCTGCCCCTTGTTGGGCAGACTCTCAGAATCCTGCTTGAAGCCACGCACGAACAGGTTCGATGGTCGGCGATAGACCGGCACCTTGTAGATGAAGGTCTCGTTACGTGAGCCATCGAGAATCGGCTCGTAGTAGCCGGTGACGAACCCGTCGGCTTCGCCGAGCCGCGAGATGCGCACGGGCAGGAAGTGCTTCTCGAAAAATGCCTTAGCTGACGCGCCGTCAGAGACGCCGTTCGATTTTTCGAGCAACTTGGCGGCCTGACAGGGCTCGACGAGCGAGGTTCCGAGTGCCTTTGGCTCGGCTGGTGGTTGCCGCCGCGCCGCGATCAATCGGCAGCTCGTGCGGAACGCGCGGTAAGCGGCCAAATGATCGTCCTGGCTCCAGCCGCTCACATCGGTCCATGTCAACGGCGTGTACTGCGCGCCGGGAATTTCTATTGGAAGGTCAAGCCGCGGATACGGCAGATGGCGGGCAGGGAGGATCACCGTGTCGGTACTGTGGTATGTACGGTAATGCCGTCTCGCTGCCTCGGCCCCAAGCGTAAACACCGACCACACCACAGCGCCCGCGCACAGCACGGTGGCATATCGGCGCAGATCCCCTGCTCTAATGCGCGCTTCCAGTGCCAACCAGCTTCCAGTTTGGATCGCGAGAGGTGATATCTCGTGCGAACGTCCAGACGTCCGTAATATCGGCGACCTTGTCGGGATTGCCCTCGACGATGGTGCCGGTCTTGTCGCGGGTGACCGAGATCATTTGCGAGATGAAGCGCACGGTCAGCTGGGCCGTGCGGTCGCGCAACTCGGCCCCGACCAGCTCGGCCTTGTCAATGGACACAAAACGCGTCTCGGTCTTATGCTCGGCCTTTTCGCGTTCCTTGATTGCCACATCAAAACTTTCAAAGACTTCTGAAGAAAGCAGGTCGCGTAGCGCGCGACGGTCGCCATTGGCAAAGGCAAGCACGATCATCTCATAGGCGCCGCGTGCACCACTCAGGAAATGCCGTGGGTCGAACGAGGAATCCTTCTCGACAATGGCGTCGAGCCCCCGCGCAAGCGGCGAGTTGGGCTCGGCAAGGTCTTTCCAGCGATCAGCCGCCGCGGTGGTCTCGGTAGTCGGCCCCGCAGGCGCCTGATCGATAACCTTGCCCGGCATCGAAATGATGTTCTTGTCCTGCGCACCCTGCAAAGCGTTGCGTGTGGCGCGGTCAAATGGCGGCTGTTCATTGCCGGTCCGCTGCCCCAGCACGCTACGCAAACGCAGGAAGATGAACACCGCCAGCGCTAAAAAGATTATGGTGTAGATGTCCACGTCGATTCGCTTTCTGGTCTTTGCCGGGATCCGTCCGGCAGTCGGCCGCTCGGTCTGGGAACGGAAAGGCTGCCTCACCGTTCCCAATTCTTAAGGATGTAGGCACGAAATCTGGCCCGGCCAATGGCAACGTTTTGGCGCATTGGGAATTGTAGCGCGATTTGCGGTCAGGGGAAGTCCGATCCTGCCCGGAAATTGCGCATATTCAATTGTTTAGGCAAGTCGGGCTGCCGCTCCGGGCCAAAGTCCCTGCAAAATCCCATTCGGCACGGCTGGCTGTTTTCCCGTTCGTCCTTGTGGAACGAGGCAAGGCTATGATAGCCCACTCGCCGCGATAACGGCCCATTCGGGTTAGGAGACATGTCATGACCAACGGTAACGGCGCCCCTCCCGAGGCGGGCCCCCCTCCGCAACTGAACGTATTGGCGCAGTACACCAAGGATCTTTCGTTCGAAAATCCGAACGCGCCGGCTTCGCTGAAGCCCCAGGACCATCCGCCGCAGATCAACGTTCAGATCAATGTTGGCGCCAATAATCTCGCGGAAAACGAGTACGAGGTAACGCTTTCGATAGAGGGCAAGGCAGAGAGTGCGGGCAAGGTGATGTTCTCCTTTGAACTCGCCTATGCCGGTGTGTTCCGCATAGTGAACGTGCCGAAGGAGAATCTCCATCCGCTGGTGATGATCGAATGCCCGCGGCTCTTGTTCCCCTTCGCCCGAGAGATCATCGCAACCGCGGTGCGCGATGGTGGGTTCCCGCCGCTGATGCTGGACCCTGTCGATTTCGTCGGACTGTACCGCCAGAACATGGAGCGGCAGATGGCCGCACAGCAGGCGGCAGCTCAGGTCAAGCCCAGCTAGACCAGTTCTCGATTAAGACCTTCTTCCGGGCGAAGTAAGCCGTCGCCCGGAAGTGGTGCTGACGCACCTCCAACCCGAATCAGATGCCAGCAGGCGCGGGAAGAAAGTCATTCCAGATCGCCTTGTCACCAAGAGTGGCAATAAAGGCGCGGTGGGCTTCGCGCTCCGTCTCGGTAACTCGCGGAGTGAGCGGCTCCCTCCGTTGCCGCCGCGGCATATCCCCAGATACCCCCATGCGGAATTCCTGGCTTTCGGCAGCAAGAATGAGCTGCGACTGCCGTGCGCCAATCAGATCGACATAGACTTCGGCAAGGAGTTCGGCATCGAGCAATGCGCCATGCTTGGTGCGGCGCGAATTGTCGATCGCATAGCGCGAGCACAAATCGTCCAGCCGATTGGAAACGCCGGGATGCTTGCGACGCGCCAGAAGGAGCGTGTCGACCAAACGCTCGCGCGGAAGCGGCATCCGCTTGATGCGATCGAGCTCGGCGTTGATAAAGCTGATGTCGAAGGAGGCGTTGTGAATCACCAGCGGCGCTTCGCCGATGAATTCGAGGAACTCCTCCACCACTTCGCTGAAGAGCGGCTTTGAAGCGAGAAACTCGTTCGACAAACCGTGCACCGCAAAGGCTTCCGCCGGCATGTCGCGCTCGGGATTTATATAGCGGTGAAAGCTCTGTCCCGTCGGCATACGGTTGAAAATCTCGATACAGCCGATTTCAACCAGACGATCGCCGCGCAGGGGATCAAGGCCGGTGGTTTCGGTATCGAGAACGATTTCGCGCATGGTCGTATTCGCCGAGACGAGCGAATCAGGTTCGCCGCTGCGGCATCTTAACAACCTGTTTCAGGATGTCGCGGATCTGCGCCCGCACGGGATCAAGTCCGTGCGAGGTATCCACTACGAAATCGGCGCGCTTACGTTTTTCCGCGTCAGGCATCTGTCGCGCAATGATGGCGTCAAGTTTTTGCTCGTCCATGGTGCCGCGTGCCAGCACGCGTTCCCGTTGGTTTTCAGGCGAAGTCGTTACCACGACGACGGCATCGACCCGCTTTTCGCCGCCCGTTTCGAACAACAGCGGTACATCCACGACCACGACGGCTGCGCCGGAGGCTTTTGCGTCGTCGAAAAATTTCTGACGCGAGGCGCCAAGCATGGGGTGAACGATCTCTTCCAGCCGCTTCATCGCCGCAGGATCGTGAACCACACGCGCAGAAAGCTTTGCGCGATCGACCTTAGAGTCGGCGGTGGTGCCGGGAAAAGTCGCTTCGATCGCCGCTACCGCCTCTCCCTCGTACAATTTGTGCACAGTCGCATCGGCGTCGTAGACCGGGACGCCAGCCTCCGCAAACAGCTTGGCGGTGGTGGATTTCCCCATTCCGATGGAGCCGGTCAGTCCCAGGATCAACATTGCTGCATGACTATCGAGAGATATTCAGAATGCAAGTAACCGCTCGCGCTTCAGAAAAGCAAGCAGTTGCAGGAGCGGCAGGCCGAGGACGGTGAAGTGGTCACCTTCGATGCGCTCAAACAGGTGTACGCCCAAACCTTCGAGCTGATAGGCCCCGACACTTGTCGTGACCGTCTCTCCGGCCTCATCGAGATAAGCGGCAATTTGGTTTGCACTCAGCGGCCACATGGTCATGCGCGCGATGGAAATCCCTTCAAAGGCGATCCTGCCGTTGTAGGCAACGGCAACCGCTGAATGAAGCTCATGACTTTTCCCGGCCAGATCGGCCAACTGAGCGGCAGCCTGCGTGCGACCCGCAGGCTTCGTGAACAGACGTTCGCCGAGCGCAAGCGTCTGGTCAGCGCCGACGACATACCGATCGGCGTGTTGCTCGGAAACGGTCCTTGCCTTTTCGCGGGCCAGGAGCAGCGCTATTTCGTGCGGAGCGGAAAGGCCTGAAGTATCCTGCAGTGCGCGCTCGTCGATGTCGGCCGATCTCGCTTCGAATGCGAGGCCGGCGTTGGCAAGCAGCATCTGCCTCGCGCGGCTTTGCGACGCCAGGATCAATGGAGCTTTGCCGCGCCAGAGGGTCATTGCCGACGGATCATCCCGGAAGCCGATTGCGTTGCCGGTCAGTATAAAGCTTCATTACCGCAGCAGCGGTTTCCTCGATTGAGCGTCTGGTCACATCAAGCAACGCCCAATTGTACCTGGCGCTGAGCTTTCGGGCAAAAGCGACCTCATCGGTCACCGCCTGCTTGTCAATATAGGTATCATTACCGGGACCGGCGCCCAGGCTGAGCAGCCGGTTCTGGCGAACCTGGATCAGCCGTTCCGGCGTCGCTTGCAAGCTGACCACGAGCGGCTTCGTCAGCGTTTCGAGTTGATGCGGAATTGGGATCCCCGGCACCAGCGGCACATTCGCAGTCCGGATGCCGCGATTGGCGAGATAGATCGAGGTCGGTGTCTTCGACGTGCGGGAAACACCGACAAGAACGACGTCGGCTTCTTCCAGCCCTTCGACATGTTGACCGTCGTCATGCATCATCGTGTAGTTCAAAGCGTCGATGCGCTTGAAATATTCAGCATTGAGGACGTGCTGGGCGCCGACCCGGCCTGCCGTCGCTGCGTTGAGATAAGCTTCAAACAATTGCATGACCGGCCCGATGATCGAGAGGCTCGGAACATTGATTTCTTTGCACTTCGCCTCAAGCCGGGCGACGAGATCTTTCTCGAGCAACGTGAACAGCACAATACCCGGCGCCTCTTCGATCTCGCCTAGCACGCGATCGAGCTGCTTCTGGCTGCGTACCAGCGGATAGACATGTTCCACCGGAGTGACGTTGGTATATTGCGCGGCCACCGCGCGCGCCACCGTGATCAGGGTTTCGCCCGTCGAATCCGAAACCAAGTGAAGATGAAAATAGTTGCTCGAGGTGGGCACGGAAACCCTTTGAATTACGCCTGCGTGATCTGTGAATTCCTGTGGAGCTTAACCCCCTGGAAAGGGATCTGCGACAACAGGATGCGGATATCGGCCAGTTTTCTTCACAATACCTCTACGAAGGACAACTCTCGGCCCTGCCTCGCAGGGCAGTGGGAGAATGGGGACTTGCCTCTTCATAAGCTGCCGACAGTTTGGCGCAAGCCCTTGACCATGTGGCAATTCTTGCGACGCAGGGAACACGCGCGGGAAATGTTGAAGGGTGTGAATAAACCCGACGCGACTGACGGACAGTCCTGCGTGAGTCCAATCCACGATCAATCAGACTCAAACCTTAAGAATCTTAAGATTTATTGGTTTAGAAGAAATCCGATTGCGGATATGTCTCGGCCAGGAACAATTTTCCTATTCGCGTTGTGCCGCTGGACCGCGATGAGGCAGTAGGGCAAAGGCATGTCTGAGTGGTACGAGTGGATCAAGGCGCTGCACGTGATCGCCGTTATCGCCTGGATGGCAGGCATGCTCTATCTACCCCGATTGTTCGTCTATCATTGTGAGGCAGAGATCGGCTCGAAGCAGTCTGAAACATTCAAGGTGATGGAACGGCGGCTTTTCAAGGGAATCATCAATCCGGCAATCATTGCTGTCTGGATTCTGGGGCTGTACTTGGCTTGGGCAGGGCACTGGTTCGCGTCTGCTTGGCTGCACGTAAAACTGGTGTTGGTGCTTATACTCTCTGGCCTCCATGGTTTTTTTTCGCGCTGGATCAAGGATTTCGCCGCTGATCGAAACCAGCGAAGCCAGAAATTCTATAGAATTATCAATGAGGTGCCGACGGTCCTCATGATCGGGATCGTCATCATGGTGATCGTAAAGCCGTTTTAGGCAGATCCTTGGAATCGATAGATCAGCACTTTGGCTTGCGGAGCGGTGGTCGATTTTCTATATTCTGCAACTCCCACCCAACGCAGGCGGTGTGTCCCGGTCTCTCATAAACCGGTCACTGCATCAGGTTTGAAGCCTCTCCGGCGCTCTCCTTGTCAGACCTGCGGACCTTATCTGCGCACGTCCGCATTCTAAAACCACCTCGCCCCCTTCCGGAATTACTCCACAGGACCACCCCAATGCGGGAAATCAAACTTCAAGACCTCAAGTCGAAGACTCCGGCCGAGCTTGTCTCGTTTGCGGAGGAAAGCGGGGTAGAGAACGCCAGCACCATGCGTAAGCAGGAGCTGATGTTTGCCATCCTCAAACAGCTCGCGATTCAGGAAACCGACATCATCGGCGAGGGCGTCGTCGAAGTATTGTCTGACGGTTTCGGTTTTCTCCGCTCACCAGACGCCAATTACCTGCCGGGTCCTGATGACATCTACGTATCGCCGTCGCAGATTCGCCGTTTTGGGCTTCGGACTGGTGACACCATTGAGGGCCATATTCGCAGCCCGAAAGAGGGCGAACGCTATTTCGCGTTGCTGAAGGTCAACACGCTGAATTTCGAGGATCCGGAGAAGTCTAAGCACAAGGTCAATTTCGATAACCTGACGCCACTGTTTCCGAATCAGCGGTTCCGCATGGAAATAGATGATCCGACTCGGAAAGATCTGTCTGCGCGGGTTATCGATATCGTCGCGCCGATCGGCAAAGGCCAGCGCGCATTGATCGTGGCGCCGCCTCGCACCGGTAAGACGGTGTTGATGCAGAATATCGCGCACTCCATCACGCACAATCATCCGGACTGCTATTTGATAGTGCTTCTGATCGACGAACGTCCGGAAGAAGTGACGGATATGCAACGCTCGGTGAAGGGCGAGGTGGTGTCTTCGACCTTCGATGAGCCGGCCGCGCGCCACGTTCAGGTCGCCGAAATGGTGATTGAGAAGGCCAAGCGCCTGGTGGAACACGGTCGGGACGTCGTCATTCTGCTTGATTCGATCACGCGTCTCGGCCGCGCCTATAACACTGTGGTGCCGTCGTCCGGCAAGGTGCTGACGGGCGGTGTTGATGCCAACGCTCTGCAGCGGCCAAAGCGCTTCTTTGGTGCCGCACGCAACATCGAGGAGGGCGGCTCCCTTACCATTATCGCAACCGCGTTGGTCGACACCGGCAGCCGTATGGACGAGGTCATCTTCGAAGAATTCAAGGGAACGGGTAACTCGGAATTGATCCTGGACCGCAAGGTATCCGACAAGCGGACGTTCCCGGCGATCGATATTTCACGGTCCGGTACCCGCAAGGAGGAATTGATTACTGACCCGCAGGTGCTGAAAAAGATGTACGTACTGCGGCGGATTTTGAATCCGATGGGGACGATGGACGCCATCGACTTCCTGCTCGACAAACTCCGCAATACTAAGAGCAACGCGGAATTTTTCGAATCGATGAATACCTGAGCAAGTTTGATGCTCGGACGGGAAGGGCGCCTGGGGGCGCCCTTTTGCGTTTACGCTGCACGCTGGTCCAGCATGCTCGAGAGGGTCGTTGTGGACGAATAGCTATGTAAAAATTTGGTACGGTTTGAGACGCCACGCGGCGGATTTTCGGCGAGCTATTGCGCTGCAGCAAAATTCGGGTGTGCAGTTAGATTAGAAACGGTCGAATCAGGGACATTGTCTTTTCGTATGTCGGCGGACAAATAGGCCATGCATCCGCGGGACCAAACCATCTTTGCGCTGTCATCGGGGCGGACGCCGAGTGCAATTGCAATCGTGCGGGTGTCGGGACGAGAGGCTGGTCGGGCGCTCGGGATACTGACTGGCAGGACGCCAGCACGACGGATTGCCACAAGAGCGGTGTTGCGGGATGGGGCCGGACAGCCGATCGACGATGCCATCGTGCTTTGGTTTCCGGCGCCAGCGAGTGCGACTGGCGAGGATGTAGCGGAGTTTCACATTCACGGCGGGCGGGCGGTGCTGTCGGCCGTCTTTGCGGCGCTGTTGGCAATCAAGAATATCCGGCCCGCGGAGCCCGGCGAATTCACCCGGCGTGCGTTCGAGAACGGCAAGCTCGACCTGACTGAGGCTGAGGGACTTGACGATCTTGTTCATGCCGACACCGATCGGCAGCGACGTCAGGCGCTACGCCAGTTGCGGGGAATGCTCGGCGACAAGGCGCGCGACTGGCGGTCGCGCATCATCGAGGCGTCGGCGCTGATTGAAGCGGGCATCGATTTTTCCGACGAAGGCGATGTACCGGAAGGACTGGTCGCGCAGGCGATCGAAAGGATCGCGACCTTGCGCGCCGAAATCGCGGAAGTGCTCGCGGCGCAGGGCAAAGCCGAACGGCTGCGAGAGGGTCTGGTGGTTGCGATCGCTGGCCCGCCGAATGTCGGAAAGTCGACTTTGATCAATCAACTCGCGCGGCGTGAGGTGGCGATCGTCTCGCCGCATGCGGGAACCACACGTGATGTGATTGAAGTTCAACTCGATCTCGATGGTTATCCGGTAACACTGATCGATACTGCAGGCGTTCGGGAGACCAACGATCCCGTGGAGCGCGAGGGTGTACGACGAGCGAGGGCGAGGGCCGCGGACGCTGACCTCGTGCTGTGGCTGACTGATGCCGAGCATGGCGAGGCGCGGCCTCCGGAAGGAGAAGGGCCGGTATGGGTGGTACGCAACAAGATCGATCTTGGCTATCTGGATGATGATGGGCTGGGGCAGAGCGGTCTAACCTGGCAAAACTTGGACCATTTGCAGATTGCGATCTCGGCCCGGCGCGGCGACGGGATCGGCGGATTGATAAGAGCGCTGGTGGAGTTTGCAGCCAATTACTTCGGTGGTGGCGAGAGTGCGTTGGTCACACGGGTGCGACAGCGGGAATTGCTGCAACAGGCGGAGGCGTCATTGCGGCGGAGCCTCGCGTTAATCAGTCAGGGCGAGGAACTGGCGGCCGAGGAATTGCGCGCTGCAGCCTTCGCGCTGGGTCGGTTATTGGGCCACGTCGATGTCGAGGACATCCTGGGTAAGATATTTCAAGAGTTTTGCATTGGAAAATAGGGTTAATATTTCGTTAATTCCTTTTGTTTCACGTGAAACATTCCGGGGGTGATTGGCGGCGAGTCGTCGCTCTTGCCAGATGCTCCCGGCGCGATCCTTGTTTCACGTGAAACGCGCTTCGGCTCTTTCGATTACTGCTGTCAGACGCTAGATATCGGCACATGCTTACAGGTCGAGATTCCTACGACGTCATAGTTATCGGCGGCGGCCATGCCGGCTGCGAGGCCGCAGCTGTGGCAGCACGTATGGGTGCGGCCACCGTGCTGGTGACGCATCGCTTTGACACGGTCGGCGCGATGTCCTGCAACCCGGCCATCGGGGGGCTTGGTAAAGGGCATCTCGTCAGGGAAGTGGACGCGCTTGACGGACTCATGGCCCGAGTGGCTGACGCGGCGGGCATCCAGTTTCGGGTGTTAAACCGGCGCAAGGGACCTGCGGTCCGCGGTCCCAGGGCCCAGGCTGATCGCAAGCTCTATGCCGCCGCAATGCAAGCGGCGATTGCGGAAACTGCCGCCCTCGACGTAATCGAGGGTGAAGCAGACGAACTAGTCGTGGCTGGCGACAGTGTGACCGGGATTCGTTTGGTTGATGGCCGACGCTTAAGGGCGGGGGCGGTCGTCATTACTACCGGCACGTTTTTGCGCGGCGTGATTCACCTGGGGGAGAACACCTGGCCAGCGGGGCGGGTGGGGGAAGCGCCGGCCCTGGGCCTTTCGACATCGTTTGAGCGGGCTGGCTTTACCCTTGGTCGGCTCAAGACCGGAACGCCACCGCGATTGGATGGCGCCACGATCGACTGGGCGGCGGTCGAGATGCAGCCCGGCGATGATCCGCCGGAGCCGTTTTCAGTGATGACCGCGCGCATCACAACACCGCAAATCCAATGCGGCATTACCCGGACGACCGCTGCGACCCATGAAGTAATCCGGGCCAATGTGCACCGCTCGCCGATGTATTCCGGGCAGATCAAGAGCACGGGCCCCCGCTATTGTCCCTCCATTGAGGACAAGGTTGTTCGCTTTGGCGATCGCGATGGGCATCAGATCTTTCTGGAGCCAGAGGGGCTCGACGACAGCACCGTCTATCCCAATGGCATCTCGACGTCCCTGCCGGAGGACGTGCAGCTTGCGATCCTGGCCTCGATTCCGGGGTTGGAGCAGGTCAGGATGACACGGCCGGGCTACGCCATCGAATATGACCATGTCGACCCGCGCGAACTGGAGCCGACCTTACAGACCAAGCGGTTGCGGCGCCTTTTCCTGGCGGGCCAGATCAATGGCACGACCGGTTATGAAGAGGCCGCGGCGCAGGGGATTGTTGCGGGCCTGAACGCGGCTTTGGCAGCCGGCGGCGCCGAGCCTACAGTGTTTGATCGTGCCGATGGCTATCTTGGGGTGATGATCGACGATCTCATAACCCGGGGGATTACCGAGCCGTATCGGATGTTTACGTCCAGGGCTGAATACCGCCTGACTCTGCGGGCGGACAATGCAGATCAACGCCTGACCGACAAGGGCATCGCGCTTGGTTGTGTCGATGGGACTCGTACCCGGTTTCATCGCGACAAGATGGCCGCGCTGAATGCCGCTAGGGCGCTGGCGAAGTCTTTGACACTCACTCCCAACGAAGCGGCCAAGTATGGCTTGGCGCTGAACCGGGATGGCCAGCGGCGCTCAGCCTTTGAGCTGATGGCCTATCCTGAGGTGGGCTGGAGTGAGGTACGTGCTGTCTGGCCGGAGCTTGCTTCCATTGATCCCGCAATTGCCGTCCATCTCGAAATCGATGCCAAGTATGATGTCTATCTGGAGCGTCAGAGTGCCGACGTCGAAGCGTTTCGACGCGATGAAGCTCTTGTTCTCAGCGATATCGATTATGGACTAGTCCCGGGCCTTTCGAACGAAGTCCGCGCCAAGCTGGAGGCCTCTCGGCCTTGGACCGTCGGCCATGCCGGGCGGATCGACGGTATGACGCCTGCCGCGCTCGGTATTCTGGCCGCCTATCTGCGGCGCGAAGCTCGCCGCAAGACCTCGAAAGCTGGTGGTTAGGTGTTTCACGTGAAACGTTGTTGGTTCACCGCTTCTGCCTGTGGGCCGAGCAATACTCAAGGTGAAGCAGCGGCGCGCTCCCTCCGCCACAAGGGGGGAGGGAACGCCCGCGCGCAAATGCGCATTGCAAATGACGACGACGGGGTAAGCGCACCCGATCCCTCAAGAAGGAATCCTTACTCGTCTCGGCCCCGCAAGTGGGAGAAGATAGACACGCGTGCCTTCAGTGAAGGAACCACAAAATGAGCCGTTCTGGTTCCAAGCCGTCTAAGCAGCCGCGAGGAATGGGCCCTGATCATAAAGGGCGGGCCTTGGTCGGCAATCGTGATCAATTCGCTGCAGCTCTCGCCGCCGACAAAGAGGCTGCGCTCGCGCTTGTGCCTGTTTCACGTGAAACGGAAGCGCGCTTGGATCGATACGTCGATCTGCTCTTGAGCTGGCAAGCCAAGACCAATCTGGTCGCGCCCTCGACGTTGCCCCAGCTCTGGACCCGACACATCGCCGACTCGCTGCAGCTTCTGGCGCTTGCCCCGTCCGCGAAAATCTGGGCCGATCTTGGCGCTGGCGGCGGCTTTCCCGGTGTCGTGCTCGCCTGTGTGCTGGCGGACATGCCTGGCACCAAAATTCACCTTATTGAGCGAAACGCAAAAAAAGCGGCCTTCCTCCGCGAAGCGGTACGCATTACCGCGTCCCCGGGACTCGTACACCTTGCTGAAATCGGGGATAATGTGGATAGAATCACCGGGCCCGTTGAATGTGTCACCGCGCGGGCACTCGCTCCGCTACACCAGCTTATCGGCTTTGCCGAACCGCTTGTGCGCCTTGGTGCAAAGGCATTGCTTCTAAAAGGTCAAGATATAGAGGCTGAATTGACCGAATCCGCTAAGTATTGGAACGTTCAGCCGCTACTCTCTGCAAGCCGTACCGGCGACGGCTGGATTGTCGAGCTGAGCGCGATCAAACGCCGCGATCAAGGCGCAAAACTGGGTTGAGGGGTAATGGGGTATGGTGTTTATGGACGAAGCTGACCAAGAGACAGGCGAACAAATCCCGCAAGGTCATCCCCGCATCCTGGCTCTTGCCAACCAGAAAGGTGGCGTCGGGAAGACAACCACCGCGATCAACTTAGGGACAGCACTCGCGGCGATTGGCGAGCGCGTGCTGATCGTTGACCTCGACCCGCAGGGCAACGCCTCCACGGGTCTCGGGATTGATCGGCGCAACCGCAGCTGCTCGACCTATGACGTTCTGATTGGTGAAGCGAGCTTGCGCGAAGCGGTGGTGGTGACGGCCGTTCCACGTCTTCACATCGCACCCTCCACAATGGACCTTTCCGGTCTGGAACTCGAGCTCGGCACGACCCAGGGGCGCGCGTTCCGGCTGCGCGATGCGATAGCTTCGCTCAATAATAATGTCTCTCCGGATTCTGACTACACCTACGTGCTGATCGACTGCCCACCCTCGCTCAACCTGCTCACCGTGAATGCGATGGCGGCTTCCGACGCAATTCTGGTGCCGCTGCAATGTGAATTCTTCGCGCTCGAAGGCCTCTCGCAACTCTTGCAGACCGTGGAACAGGTGCGCTCTACGCTTAATCCCGGCCTGACGATCCACGGCATTGTGCTTACCATGTTCGACTCACGCAATAACCTGTCGAACCAAGTCGTCGCCGACGTCAGGCAGTTCATGGGCGAGAAAGTCTACAAGACCATGATCCCGCGCAACGTGCGCATCTCCGAGGCGCCGTCCTACGGCAAGCCAGTGCTCGTTTACGATCTCAAATGCGTTGGCAGCGAAGCCTATCTGAAACTTGCAACGGAAGTGATCCAGCGCGAGCGTGATCTGCGCCCACAATGATCGATGCGATGTCATTTCCTCGCTTCTAAGAGGCAGGCGACTCAAACCCATAGGAAGGGCGAAGCCCATCAATTCCGGGTCACGATAATGATGGGTCTTGCCGACGTTAAGGTCTGGAGTATTGCGAGTGAGTCCAAGGGAGCTGGCGATGGCCGATGAAGCGCGTTCGCGACTGGGCCGCGGTCTTGCAAGTCTGATCGGCGATGTTGGTGGCGAAGCTGCGCATGTCGAGCGGCCGCGTACACAGCGCAAGGTGCCGATCGAATTCCTCAAGCCCAATCCGCGCAATCCGCGGCGGAATTTTCCCGACGCTGAACTGCGGGAACTCGCTGATTCGATCAAGCAGCACGGCGTGATTCAGCCGATCGTCGTGCGACCAGTGCGCGGCACACAGGACCGCTATGAGATCATCGCCGGCGAGCGTCGCTGGCGGGCGTCGCAGGCGGCTGGCCTGCATGAGGTGCCGATTGTTCCTGTCGACGTCAGCGACAGCGATGCGCTGGAGCTTGCGATCATCGAGAACGTGCAGCGCGAAGACCTGAATCCGATGGAAGAGGCGCAGGGCTATCATGCGCTCGCCAATGAGTTCAAACGCGGTCAGGATGACATCGCCAAGATCGTCGGCAAGAGCCGCAGCCATGTCGCCAACATGATGCGGCTGACCAAACTGCCGACGGAGGTGCAGGCTCTTATCGCGAGTGGCGAATTGTCGGCCGGTCACGCCCGCGCACTGATCGGCGTGCCGGATCCAGTTGCCGCCGCCAAGCGCATCGTCGAGGAAGGGCTCAATGTGCGCCAGGCAGAAGCGCTTGCGCATGAAGAGGGCGTGCCGGAGCGCAAGCCGCAGAAGGCGCGCAGCGGTGGCAAGGCCAAAGACCCCGACACCATCGCTCTGGAAAAGCGCGTCAGCGACGCGCTTGGGCTTGCGGTCACGGTCAACCACCGCGATCCCGGCGGTGCGGTGCAGATCGGCTATCGCAATCTCGAGCAGCTCGACGAAGTGATCCGGCGCCTGGAGAAGAGCAGCTGAGCAAGCGATAATCGGAACCACCACTGCGGCGCTACCTCGGGCTCGCTTTGCGAGGCCCGGACACGACCCTCGGCTACTGCATATTCCGCCATTCGCCAGGCGTAATCCCCACTGCTGCCTTAAACGCTGCCGTGAAATGGCTCTGGGAGGCGTAGCCACATACCAGCGCGGCCTGCGCAAGGGTGATGCGCGCGTCACGCAAGAGATGCTTTGCTCTCTCGACGCGGCGCTCTGCCACATAACGATGCGGCGGCATGCCGAAGCTGATGCGGAACATCTTGGCGAAATGAAAGGTGCTCAGCCCCGCCTCTGTCGCCAGATGATCGAGCGTCAAGGCCCGGTTGAGATGCGCCTCGACGTAATCGATGGTTCGACGGCGCGTTGATGGCGACAGTCCGCCGCGCACGATCTCCCGTTTCGCCCGCCTGTTATGGCGTTTGAGCATGTGGTGGATTAGGAGATGACAGCCTGCATCGAGCGCCAAGCGGTCGCTGTTCTCTCCCCAGTCAAGAGGCAGCACGCCACCCCGCACGATCATCGCCATGGCGGGATCGTCCGAGAAGGTGAGGTCCATGAGATCGACATGCCGGGGGTCGATGTCGAAAGCCGTCAGTGCCCGATAGGCAAGAATGTCCGGGTCGATGTAGAGGTGGAACATTCTGAGCGGCCCGCCGATATGCCATCGGCTTTCGTGCCCTGCCGGCATCAGACAGAGCTTGTTTGGCGCGCCGCCCGAAAGCTGTCGGTCTTCGCGCACCACCTTATACCCTCCGGCCAGATAGATGCTGAGCGTGTGGTGGCCCGGCCGATCATAGCGCGCGCGGTTATTGCAGTTGCTCCATTCGGCCAGCGACAGGCCGCGACCGACAGCACTGGCGCGCTTAAGGTGCGCGCCAGTGCTGGCGAGGGTTTCACTGACGCTTGGGCTATGTTGTTCCATTCTTCTCCAACACGAGCTTAGCCTGAAATCTGGCGGCGTTTCGCGAAACGCGCAACGCCTCGGCTTCAAAAAGCCCAAGAATATGCAATGCCGGCCCAAGGCCGAGAAAGAGCGATCAGGCTATGGCTTGAGATGTAGCTGTCCGCACGCCATCGGCGCGTGGCCAGTGTGAAGGGTCCTCGAGCAAAAGAACAGCTAAACGGTGCCGTCATTTGCCCTCACGTTTTCCAGAATTCAGGATGGGAGAAACGATGTCTCCAAAAGACCTGCTACTTGCTCCGGTTGTCGTTGTCGCTTGGGGCGTGAATTTTGTCGTGATCAAGATCGGCCTGGACGGCGTGCCGCCTATGCTGCTCGGGGCGTTGCGCTTCACGCTTGCGGCGTTTCCCGGTGTCTTCTTCGTCAGGCGTCCGCAACTGCCACTGCGCTGGCTCCTGGCATACGGTCTGACCATTTCTTTCGGGCAGTTCGCGTTTCTCTTTTCTGCGATGTACGTGGGCATGCCGGCGGGTCTGGCGTCGCTCGTGCTTCAGGCCCAGGCGTTCTTTACACTCGGTCTCGCGAGCGTGTTTCTCCATGAGCGATTTTGCGCGCAGAACATAGTCGGCCTCGTGGTTGCCGCAGCCGGGCTTGCGTTGATTGGAATGCAGGGTGGTCATACGATGACCGCCGCAGGCTTTCTCCTGACGTTGTGCGCAGCAGTTTCCTGGGCACTCGGAAACATTGTCACAAAGAGAGTGGGCAAAGTAGACCTTGTTGGCCTCGTTGTGTGGGCGAGCCTGATTCCGCCGCTGCCATTTTTCGCGTTGTCGTATGTATTAGAGGGTCCGCGGCGGATTACCGCAGCGTTCTCGGGCATTAGCGTGTCATCGGTGTTCGCTGTTGTCTACCTCGCATTTGTCGCTACGCTGCTCGGATACAGTCTCTGGAGCCGGCTGCTGTCGCGCTATCCGGCAAGCCAGGTCGCTCCGTTTTCGCTGCTTGTGCCGATCATCGGTCTTGTTTCAGCGTCGTTGCTTCTCGGCGAGCAGCTGTGCGCCACGCAGATTGCGGGCGCGGCGGTCGTGATGATAGGGCTCGTTATAAATGTGTCAGGAGGCTGGATAGTGCAACGGTTCCGGGTAGCGTTGTCGTCTTCTCGGGACGAAGGCACTTGAGCGACGAAGCGGTAACGTCCTGGTCCTTGCAAATAGCCAACCCTTAAAGGCCTGATCGCAATTTGGAGGCCCTCTGGGTTGGAGCGCGCCTTAGCTTCGTCGCTTCGCGTTCGCCGCGATCGACATCAGTACACGCTGGGCGATGGCGGCGGCCAGGTTGGATTGCTTGCGCGTGTCGAGCGCAGCGGCAGCGAGCTGTTCGATAACTCCGGCAAGCCGCGCAACGGTGAAGTTGCGTAAGGCGATTTCGACGATGCCTTTCCGGGAAAAATGCAACCGCGGAAATCCGCTGTCGAGCACGGTCGAGATCGGCGTGCCGTCGGCGACCGCCAGCGCTGATTTGTGCAGCCATGCGGCCTGGCGCTGGGCCGCAGAAACGATCACGCCGGGATAGGTGCCGGCGACCATGGCCTTGGCAAACTCGCTCTCGACGATGTCGGGCTTGCCGGCGAAGGCGGCGTCGACGATAGGATCGAGCTTCAAATCTGATGCATCGGCGACGACGGTCATGACGTCATCCAGCGTGACCTCTTCTTTGCCGTGGGCATAGAGGGTGAGCTTGCGCAGCTCGTTGCGCGAGGCCTGCCGATCGCCGCCCAGCAGCGACATCAACGTGGCGCGGGCCTCGGGTGCGATCCGCAAGCTCGCAAGCCTGAGCTCGTCATCCATCAATTTCGCCAGATCGCGTTCGGTGTCCGGATAGCAGCCGATCGCAACCGCAGTCTTGGCGCGTTCGCAGGCCTTCCGCAGAGGTGATTCGGGGCGTAAATCACCCGCTTCGATCACAATGCGACAGTCCCTGACTTGCATCTGCGCCAGCGTATCGATGCCGCTGGCGAAATTCCGCGAGCCAGCGCGAATTCGGATCGCGCGCCGCCCGCCGAACAAGGGCACAGTCATGGCTTCGTCGACCAGGCGTGACGGCTCGGCCGAGAGCTCGTCGCCTTCGAGCTTCACGAGGGAGAACGGATCGTTGGGATCGTCGACGGCGGAGGCCAGCAGCGCGTTGGTGCGCTCGCGTACCAGGCCGGCATCTGGGCCGTAAAGCAGAATGATAGGGCGGCCTGAATCGGGCTTGGCGAGAAAGGCATCGATCTCTTTTCCGCGAAGCGCAACCATTTCATCTCATCGGCTGTTCCAGCGGGCGAAGCAAACGCAAACATCCTCGACCTGGAGGAGTCGGGTGTACTCGTCTCAAGGGGCCCGCATCCAGCGGGTGTCCTCAATACGAGGATCAACAGCAGGCGTGCGCGTTAGGTGCCCGCGGTGAAGAACGACGCGATCCGCGTCTGGATATTCTCGGCGATCTCGTTGGCGGCGCGATCCTCGGCGTCACGCAAGGCGCGTGAGCGGGCGAAACGCTGATACGAACCCGGCATGTCGTAGGATACGCGCGAGAACGTCGTGCCGGTCATTACCGATTTGTTGCTCGCGATCTCGATCAGATTGTACTGCGCGTCGATGCCGTAATTCTCGCTATTCGGCAGCCCGGTGTTTGGGTCGACGATGAGCGACGACCGGCTCGTCGTAAAGCGCAGCACCAGGCGATGGGTTGGCGGCATGCCGGTAGCACTGCCATAGAGCTTGAAGGCGAGCGCATTGCGGATTTCCACTCCGATCCGGGCCTCGCGTGACGCGTTCGGCTTGTCGACCGGCGGGAGCTCCACGCCCATCAATTTCTCGCGCAACGCCGGGGTGCCGTCACTGTGTTCGGCATACATTGGCTG
>JGI24705J35276_12238613_pt1 | contig 29631 bp, 25 predicted proteins | sample TergutNt197P4_FD_35276 | JGI IMG/M metagenome (IMG submission 35276) | reverse complement strand
GCGATGTCGGCACCGAGCTCGCCGGGCGAGGCCAGCAACGTCAGCGCCAGCAGATCGGCGGCGACGATCGCGAGCGCGCCCTTGGCGCGCAGCGTCGCGATCGCCGGCCGCAGATCACGCACTGCGCCCGATGTGCCGGGATATTGCAGCAGGGCACCGAGCACGTCCGCCTGGTCGAGATCGGTGAGGGGATCGCCGACGATCAGGTTCCAGCCCAGGGGCTCCGCGCGCGTGCGCATCACGGCGATCGTCTGCGGATGCGCTTCCCTGTCAACGAAGAAGGCTTTCGCTTTTACCCGCGAGTGTCGCTCTGCGAGCGCCATCGCTTCGGCGGCGGCGGTCGCCTCGTCAAGCAGCGAGGCATTGGCGACGTCGAGCCCGGTGAGATCACAGATCATGGTCTGGAAGTTGAACAAGGCTTCCAGCCGGCCCTGGCTGATCTCGGGCTGATAGGGCGTGTAGGCCGTGTACCAGGCTGGATTTTCCAGGATGTTGCGCTGGATCACCGTGGGCAGAATGGTGCCGGAATAGCCTTGTCCGATCAGCGAGGTGAACAGCTGGCTCTGTGCGGCGAGCTCGCCCATATGTGCAAGCGCCTCGGTTTCGCTGAGCGGCTTGCCCAAATCGAGCGGCGCCTTTTGCTGGATCGATGCCGGCAGCGTCTGCGCAATCAGCGCGTCCAGGCTCTTGGCTCCGACCGTCTCCAGCATCGCCGCGACGTCGTGCGCCGAGGGGCCGATATGGCGACGGGCAAAGCCCGTTGCAGCTTCTCCGCTGGACTTGCGCTGCGCGGTCATGGCCTTCTCCTTGCTCACGCCGTGTGTGCCTTGTAGGCGGCCTCGTCCATCAACCCGCCGAGCTCGCCCTTGTCGGCGACCTTGATCTTGAACAACCATGCCTTGCTGCCGGCATCGGAATTGACCAGCGCCGGCTCCGCCGACAACGCCTCATTGATCTCGAGCACTTCACCCGAAATCGGTGCGTAGACGTCGGAGGCGGCCTTGACTGATTCGACCACGGCGACGGCTTCCGCCTTCTTCAACGAACGGCCGACCTTCGGCAGCTCGACAAACACGATGTCGCCAAGCTGCTGCTGCGCGTAGTCGGTGATGCCGACGGTGGCGACGTCATCTTCGATGAGAAGCCATTCATGATCGGGGGTGTACAGCGTGGTCATTGGGTCCTCAGCGTTTGTAGGTGTTCTTGACGAAAGGCATGCTCGCGACTTGCAGCGGCAGGCGCTGGCCGCGCACTTCGGCGAATAATCCGGTGCCGGTCGCTCCCAGCGACGAGGGCACATAACCCATCGCGATCGGTGCGTTGAGGCTTGGGCCGAAGCCACCCGAGGTGACCGTGCCGATCTGCTCCGATGGCGCGCCCTCGGCAAACAGCGGCGCGCCTTCACGCACAGGCGCGCGGCCCTCCGGCTTAAGCCCGACGCGTCGGCGCGGCGCGCCTTGTTCCAGTTGGAACAGAATTTTGTCTGCACCCGGAAAGCCGCCCGCACGGGCGCCGCCTTTCCGGCGGCTCTCCTGGATCGACCATGCCAGCCCGGCCTCGACCGGGGTGGTTGTTGTGTCGATGTCGTGGCCGTAGAGGCAGAGTCCCGCCTCAAGTCTCAGGCTGTCGCGCGCACCAAGCCCGATTGGCAGCACTTCGCTGTCGGTCAGTAGCGCGCTTGCCAGCCGCTCGGCGAAAGCCGCGGGAACCGAAATCTCGAAACCATCCTCGCCGGTATAGCCGGAGCGGGAGACGAAGCAGTCGAGCCCGTCCACCTTGCGCGGGCCGGCGTCCATGAACTTCATCGCAGGTGCGTCGGCACAGAATTTTGCCAGCACCGTTTCGGCCTTCGGACCCTGCAGGGCGATCAGCGCACGGTCGGCGAGCGATTCGATGAAGCAGTCGCCCGAAAGATGGGCGCGCAGATGCGCCTCGTCCTCGGACTTGCAGGCGGCATTGACGACCAGGAACAGGTGATCGCCGAAATTGGCGACCATCAGGTCGTCCAGAATGCCACCGGCCGCATTGGTGAATTGGGCATAACGCTGCCGTCCAGGCGCAAGCCCCAGGATTTCCTGAGGCACCAGCCGCTCCAGCGCTTTTGCAGCATCTTCAACGCGGCCCGACTTTGGTCGCAGTACGATCTGGCCCATATGTGAGACGTCGAATAGGCCGGCATGGGTGCGGGTGTGGATGTGCTCCTTCAGTACGCCGGGGGCATATTGCACAGGCATTTCATAGCCTGCGAACGGCACCAGCCTGGCGTCCAGGGTCACATGCAGCCCGTGCAGGGGCGTGCGTTTCAGAGAAGCTCGGTCTTCGTGCGCATGCATCGCTGGGGGCCCTCGCGGTTCCCCGGGGAGAATCCCCCGAAAAACCAACTGAAGCCCCATCTGTCGCTTTGCCTGAGAGTATTATCCCGTCGGCGGACGCGTCGGGGCCGAAACCCCTGAGGCGCCTCTTTCCAGATGCTGTCAAAGCCACGCGGTCCTTTTGCCTGAGAGTTTCCGGGGCGGTTGCTCCTTCGGCGCCGGCAGTTAAGCCGGTCTCTCCCGACGTGGCCGTACAAACAGATAGGAAGAGAACACGGGCCCACCAAGGCTGTCAACGCGGCTGCAGCAGCTATCAACGGGGATTGCTCCATCGCGGCAACCCTATGATCTATTTCCACAGTTCCTGGACAGGGCAGTTGGCCTTGTCTAAAAAGCGGTTTGGCTCGCGGATTTCATGCCTAATTCAGGGTTAACAAGACAGTAAGCGAGTTCCGGCTTCCCGATTGGATGAATATGAGCGGCGTTAACGAAATCAGGTCGACCTTTCTGAACTTCTTTGCCGAGAATGGTCACGAGATCGTGCCGTCCTCGCCGCTCGTGCCGCGCAACGATCCGACGTTGATGTTCACCAATGCCGGCATGGTGCAGTTCAAGAACGTCTTCACCGGCATGGAGAAGCGGCCTTATGTGCGGGCCACTACCTCGCAGAAATGTGTTCGCGCCGGCGGCAAGCACAATGACCTCGACAATGTCGGCTACACTGCACGCCATCACACCTTCTTCGAGATGCTCGGCAACTTCTCCTTCGGCGACTACTTCAAGGAGCGCGCGATCGAGCTCGCCTGGAACCTCGTCACCAGGGAGTTCGGCCTGCCAAAGGACAAGCTGTGGGCGACCGTCTATATCGACGACGACGAGGCGCACGGGCTTTGGAAGAAGATCTCGGGCCTGCCGGAATCGCGCATCATTCGAATCGCGGGTTCAGATAATTTCTGGCAGATGGGCGATACCGGCCCCTGCGGGCCGTGCTCGGAGATCTTCTACGACCATGGCGACAAGGTCTGGGGTGGCCCGCCTGGATCGGCGGAAGCCGACGGCGACCGCTATATCGAGATATGGAATCTCGTGTTCATGCAGTTCGAGCAGTTCGAGGGCGGCGCGCGTGAGCCGCTGCCCAAGCCCTCGATCGACACCGGCGCCGGCCTGGAGCGCGTCGCCGCGGTGCTGCAGGGCAAGCACGACAATTATGACATCGACCTGTTCGTTGCGCTGATCCGCGCGATCGCCGATCTGACCAACGTCGATCCGCAAGGACGGCAAAAGGCCTCGCTCCGCGTGATCGCCGACCACTTGCGCGCATCATCCTTCCTCATCGCCGATGGCGTGCTGCCATCCAATGAAGGTCGTGGCTATGTGCTGCGCCGGATCATGCGGCGGGCGATGCGCCACGCACAGCTCTTGGGGGCGCGCGAGCCGTTGATGCATCGCCTGGTCAATGCACTGGTTCGAGAGATGGGTCAGGCCTATCCGGAACTGGTGCGGGCCGACAGCCTGATCAAGGAGACGCTGCGGCTGGAAGAGACGCGCTTCCGCAAGACGTTGGAGCGCGGGCTGGCGATCCTTGATGAGAAGAGCGCGGGTCTGACGAAAGGCGATATGTTCGACGGTGACGTCGCATTCACGCTTTACGATACCTATGGCTTCCCGCTGGATCTGACGCAGGACGCGCTGAAGTCGCGCGGCATCGGCGTCGACCAGGCGTCTTTCACTGATGCGATGAACCGGCAGCGCGAAAAGGCCCGCGCGGCGTGGGCAGGCTCGGGCGAAGCCGCAACCGAAGGCGTCTGGTTCCCGTTGCACGAGAAGCTCGGTGCCACCGAGTTCCTGGGCTACGAGACCGAGAGCGCCGAAGGCGTCGTCAGCGCGATTGTCAAGGACAGCAACGAAGTCGATAGCCTTAAGGCCGGTGAAACCGGCGCGATCGTCCTCAACCAGACCCCGTTCTATGCGGAATCGGGCGGCCAGGTCGGCGACACCGGCATCATGAGCGGCGACGGCGTCAGATTCCGCGTGACAGACACGCAGAAGAAGGCCGGCGATCTCTTCGTGCATCTTGGCAGCGTAGAGCAGGGCACCCTGAAGCTCGGCGCGGCCCTGCAGCTCGAAGTGGACCACACGCGCCGTTCCTCGATCCGCGCCCACCACTCCGCGACCCACCTGATTCACGAGGCCCTCCGCCAGGTGCTTGGCGATCACATTGCTCAGCGCGGCTCGCTGGTGGCGCCCGACCGCTTGCGCTTCGACTTCGTGCATCCCAAGCCGATTTCGTCTGAGGAACTTGCCCGCGTCGAGGAAATCGCCAACGAGGTGGTGCTCGAGAATAACGAGGTCACCACCCGCATCATGGCGGTAGACGAGGCTCGTGAAGCAGGTGCCCGCGCCCTGTTCGGCGAGAAGTATGGCGACGAGGTCCGCGTGGTCTCGATGGGCAAGAGCGCTCGCGAGCTTGGGCGGAACGCGCTCGGCTGGTCGGTGGAGCTCTGCGGCGGCACCCATGTTCGCCGAACCGGCGATATCGGTCTGATCTCGGTGACCAGCGAGAGCGCGGTCGCCTCCGGGGTCCGCCGCATCGAGGCGCTGACCGGACGTCATGCGCGCAAGCACGCCAACGAGACCATGGCGCTGGCGAAAAGCGCGGCGGCAGAGCTGCGCAGCTCGCTCGACGATATGCCAGCGCGGATCGCTGCGTTGATGGATGAACGTAAGAAGCTCGAGCGCGAGTTGTCGGATGCCCGCAAGAAACTCGCGATGGGCGGCGGTACGTCTTCCGGCAACGGTTCGGCCGCGGGCGTGCGCGAGATCGGTGACGTCAAGCTGATGGCGCGCGCCGTCGAAGGCATCGAGATGAAGGATCTCAAGAGCCTCGCAGACGACGGCAAGAAGCAGCTCGGCTCCGGCGTGGTCGCAATCGTCGGCGTGACCGAGGACGGCAAGGCCGGAGTCGTGGTTGGCGTAACGCCGGATCTGACCTCGCGCTACAACGCCGTCGATCTGGTGCGGGTGGCGTCCGCAGCGCTGGGCGGCAAGGGCGGCGGCGGCCGGCCCGATATGGCGCAGGCCGGCGGCCCCGACGGCGACAAGGCCGATGCAGCGCTGTCGGCGATCGAGAAAGCCATGATGGCAGGCGCGTAAGCTGGTGCTGTTTATTCCGCGAGGTCGCGGGCCTCGCGATCCCAATCTTCGGGACCGCCTCTACGATCTGCTGGAGCACGATCCACTCGCTTATTCGAGCGGGGTGCATTTTGTCCGGGCGATCATCGGTATTGTCATCGCTGACGTAGTAGCGATGATTCTTGCGTCGGTGCCCGACCTCGACGCGCAGTACGGCGCGCTGTTCACAGCGATGGCGATTCTTGCCGTTCTGGTATTTGCTCTGGAATATGTCGCGCGCCTGTGGACCGTGGCAGGACACACGCCGCGCAAGACGTCGCCGCTCGCCGACCGGCTCAGCTACGTCTTCTCCAGCCTAGGCATCATCGATCTCCTCGCGTTCCTGCCGGCGTCGATCGCGCTGATCGCGGGAAGCCGCTCGACGTTGGTCGAACTCGCGGTGCTCCCGTTCTTTAAGCTTGTGCGCTATTCGCCGGCAATGCGCTCGCTGCTTGCGGCCGTTCACGCCGAACGAAGGGCATTGATCGGATGCATCGTAATCCTGTTTGGTGTGGTGTTCGTGTTCGCGACGCTGCTCTACGTGGTCGAGCGCGACGTGCAACCTGACAAGCTCGGCAACATTCCGCAGGCAATGTGGTGGGCGATCGTCACGCTGGGCACCGTCGGTTACGGCGACGTCGTTCCGGTGACGGTGTTCGGCAAGGTGATATCGGTCTTCACCATCATCTGCGGCTTTGCCATGATCGCCCTCCCGGTCGCCATCATCTCCAGCGCGTTTGCGGAAGAGGTGAAGCGGCGGGACTTTGTCGTCACCTGGGGCATGCTGGCGCGCGTGCCGCTATTCTCGCATCTGGTCGCGTCAGACATCGCCGACATCATGCGGCTGTTGCGAGCGCGAACCATCGAGAAGGGAGAGATCCTGTTCCGGCGCGGTGACGTCGCGAACTCGATGTATTTCATTACCTCAGGCGAGGTCGAGATCGAATTGCCGAGCCAGTGCGTGCGGCTTTCCGACGGCACCTTCTTCGGCGAGATCGCGCTGCTGCACAAGGCGAAGCGGACCGGCACGGTGACTGCCTCGCGCAAGACCAGGCTATTGCTCTTGGACGCCCATGATTTCAACGCGCTTATTGAGCGAATGCCGATGCTCGCCGCCCATGTCCGCGAGATCGCAGAGGCGCGGCTTGGTGAGACCGGCGACCTCGCGGCCGCCGAACTGGAACAGGCCGAGAAGGAGGACGGCGGCGAAGCAGGCGTCCGCGATTCCGATCCGGCTGTTTCGAACACCTGAACTTTCCTCCCCGACATCGCTGGATTGCTGCATCGGCTGTGGCGCGACTTTGGCGGCACCGCTGCAGCCTTCTCGACATGACTAAATTACCTGTCGATACCGCGCCGGCGTCATTCCAACGATTCGTTTGAAGGTAACGGTCAGATGCGCCTGATCTGCGAACCCGCATTGCGCTGCGATCTGTAAAATAGGCAGGTCCGATTTTTCCAGCAATTTCCGAGCCCGGTCAATGCGTGTCTCTATCACGTATCGGTGCGGCGACAGTCCGAACGACACATTGAAGCGCCGAATAAAGATTGTTTGGCTCTCTCCGGTCAGAGCCGTTAAATCTTTCAGCAGGATTTTCGAAGACAAGTGTTCTCGAATGTAGTCAGCCACAAGTTTGGCCTGTGTGGCCGTCAACCGATCTTGCGCAGTCGGACGTTCATGTGGCGGGGCAATATGCTTGCATAATATATCCGCAGCCAGCACTCGCGAAATATGCGCGGCCTTCAGGTTTGAATGCCCGCCCGGCTCATACAACGCTTCCTTAAGTGAATGCAGCAGCCACGCCATGCTGCGATCTTGAACGCCGATTTTTGGAAGAACTTCAACAGACTTGACGTCGCACTCGAATAACTCATTGGCGACCTCGGCCAGAGCGTGACGTTTCACAAATACATTAATCGCACGGATGCCGTTCTGCCACTCGACGCTCCAAGGTGTCCCGGGTCCGATGATAGTGGGGCGATTGGCCGGAACCATCAGATCCTGTTTTCGCCCGCCGATCCCAACGGTAACCTCCATCTGGTTGAATGCCATTGAGATCCAGAGATCAGGGATAGCGCGGTGCACGAGCTCGCACGGCTCTCCACTGGCCAAACTGACATTGAGATCCGGCCAATCGAGCGCGTCGCTCGTTTTCAAGACCGTGACTTTCGGGCCGATTACCAGTCCCGTCTGATCCAAGCGATATGCTTGTTTTCTTCTTCTTTTTGTCATCTTCGCAGTATGCTCGCGGCGAACGTGTTGGCTTGCCCGTGTAGCAAGCGTTCGATCTCCTTCATGGCGTCAACGCACTCTCGGGCGGCGCTACTCCAAATCGAAAGCTCAAAGGCGTGTCCCTCCTGATGACAAGAGGGACCATAGCCGTCATTTCGCATTGAACCAGTGCTTGCAATCGTCAGGCTGCGGCCGGCAACGGCAATTGTTCACGCACGCCGAACAGCATCCGCCGTTCGAAAGCACTCGATCGCAGGATTGGAAGGCGCTGGCACAGCCTGTCCCGAACGGCTTTGTAATCTGATGCCATTAAGACCCCCTGGTGATTAACTCCTGGAAAAGTTGCCGGTTGGGTTAATTGCTTATGCAGAAAGACCTTCGAATAAAACTTCGCATGCTCGGGCGTACAGGCAGCAAGCTCCGTATCTACGTCAAACGCCTCGCATGCCACAAAAGCAAGCCTCATAATCATATAAGGTAGCTCAAGCATATCAATGTCAGGGTCTCCGACAAAACGCGCTGCATCAATAAAAACCTCCCCCCGGTCAAGCCGTGGATTCAGGATATCGCCGTACCTATCGACACAGAGTGATTCTCTACATTCCTTTGTGAGAAGGTGAATTCTTATCGAGCCTTTAAGGTGACCGGCAACGTAAACCCCAAAAACCCATGAATTCATGGCGTCGTCATACTTGTCCGTCACGCGCTTATCGTCGGACTCGGGAATTAATCCGCTTTTCAAAAAGGCCTGATAACGCAATGCGTAGATTGCTTCCTTTTCCCCCTGCGTCCGTGCCACCCGATAATCGATATTGCCAAATAATGTTGCCCCACGCACGTCCCCCTCCATTCACGCGAATCGCTATGAATGAAGAGTAGTGGCCCCCTCACGAAACTTTCAAGATATCGTTAACGTTAGCCCCAAAAAACCCTCAGTTGCGTCGCATTGGTTGTAACAACCGCCATTTAATCGCGATTGTTTAGGCGGCATTAAATTCGGTGTCGGGGGGCCAAATGAACGATTCAGCGCTAAACACCAAGTTCGTTGAGGAAGAGACGTCTTCCGTGGTCTCTGCTGCGCTGATCCACTCAATTTTCAACACGCCAGGGCCGCTTTTTTCAGGCATCATCTTTGTCACCCTGGCGGCAGGCTTCACTGCCGAAAAGTCGGGCCTTCCTCTTCTTTGGGCCGCCACCGCTGGTCTCGCGCTCACAGGCGCAGCGCGGCTCTACACGATGAAGAGCTATTACAACCGACCCCTGCCACTCAACGAAAATGAACTCAGCCGCTTGAAGCATAGCCATAATCTTGGCGCCATATTCCAGGTCGCGGCCATTGGCTTCTGGGCATTCGTCGCAATCGCGTTCACGGACGACACTGTCGTTCACATGATTGCGTTTACCATTACCATAGCTCTTACCGCTGGTGGTGCAGCCAGAGCTTACGGCCAGCAACAAGTCTTTCGCCACCAGGTACTCCTCGCCTTTGGACCGATGGCTATCGCATTACTTATTAAATCAACGCTGTACCACACCTTCCTTGCAGCGGCGGTTGTCACCAACATCGTAGCACTCAGAACAATATCGGCCAATCTCCACTCGATCTTCATGCAGGCGCTGACGAAGAAGGAAGAAGCAAACATCTTTGCCACTCAGTTTAACGTGGCGGTCAGCAATATCCCGATTGGGCTCAGTACCTACGGCCCGAATGGCCGGCTTGCGGTCATGAATCAACGGTTCAGGGAGATGGCAAAGTTGCCGCCTGGCATTATCCATGCAGACCCAACCTTGGACGATGTCTTAAACGTCTGCGTTGAAGCGGGCTTCATATCCTGCGATGATGCAAAGACCATCCAGATCAAAGCCCGCACCGCCGAATCCACCAATATCGTCACCACCACCCCAGACACCGAAAACTCGCAAGCTCTGTCTTGGACGATCCAGCGCATACCAGATGGCGGCGTCGTCGTTCTTGTCGAAGACATCACCGAGCGGCGCAATACCGAAGCGAGGATAGCCCATCTCGCTACGCACGACGGTCTCACCGATCTGCCGAATCGCATCGGTTTTCAAAATACGGTCGAACCGTTGCTCACGAAAAACAACGATTGCCTCTCTGCTATTCTGTACATCGACCTCGACCATTTCAAACAGGTCAACGATACCCTCGGCCACCCTGTTGGCGACCGACTGCTCCAGTTCGTTGCCGGCCGTCTCCGGCAATCGATTCGGGAACAGGACATCGCCGCAAGGTTCGGCGGCGACGAATTCGCGGTCTTCATCCGTGATATGGAGTCTCCAGACGATGCAGCCGTGATTGCCGCGCGGATTGTCGAAACCTTGAGCAGACGGTACGACATCGATAAGGCGCCAATTGAAATAGGCGCCAGCGTCGGCATTACGTTCACGAGGCCATTTGCCAATTACGATATAATGCTCAAGAATGCGGACTTGGCCCTGTACGAAGCGAAGGCCAAAGGTCGCGGTATCCATTGCTTCTTCGATCCTGACATGGCCGAAAAAGTCGAGGTGCGCCGGGTTCTCGAAATGGATTTTCCTTCAGCTCTCGCCAATTCCGAGCTTGAACTCTACTTCCAGCCACTCGTTAGCCTGAAGTCGCGCAAGGCTGAAACCTGTGAAGCCCTGCTGCGGTGGAATCATCCGGTGCGTGGTTTCATTTCGCCGCCAGACATTATCAGCATCGCGCAATACGTTAAGCAGATGCCCGACCTCGGTCGGTGGATTCTCAACCGAGCCTGCGCCGAATGCGTCAAATGGCCGGGAATTGTTGCTGTTGCCGTCAACATGTCCCCCACACAACTCAAGGCAAATGATTTTATCGCTGACATTCGCGAGGCTCTCGATGCATCCGGCCTGCCGCCGCACCGCCTCAACATTGAGATCACCGAAGGGGCGTTGCTCGACAACAACGCCAACACTCAAAAAATACTCGCGGGCTTACATGACCTCGGTGTCGGTGTTTCACTCGATGATTTTGGCACGGGCTATTCCAGCCTTAGCTACCTCCACCACTTCCGACGCGGACTCCAGAAGGTCAAGATCGACCGTTCCTTTCTCGATGGCAACGACACCGCAGACGCGCTTACCGTGCTGCGTAGTGTCGCCCAGCTGTCAACGGACCTCGGCCTGTCGGTTGTGGTCGAAGGCATCGAGACGAACGAGCAGCTTGAGCTAATAACCGCGTGCAACACAATTGACGAAGGCCAAGGCTTTCTCTTCAGCCGCCCGGTCCCAGCCGCAGAAATCGGCAAACTTCTCGACACAATACCTGGGTTCGACATACTGAAGACGGTCGGCGACGCGCCGCGGCTCATCACTGAAACGTCTCTCGCTTGTCCTGCTCCAGCTGCGCCCGACACCCGGCCTTTAGCGCGGCGGCCGACTCGTCAATCGTCTGGTCGATCTCGGCGAGGTCGCGCGACGGACAAAGGGAAAGAACCACCTTCGTCATGATATTGGCGTTGACGGTCGCGACCAAATCAAGGTCGTGGCCGTCAAGTAGCCGGTCGATGTGTTCGTGCAGGCCGCCGGAACGGCGCTGGGCGTCTTCGATGCGTCGGTCGCGGAAAGGCATACGTAAGTTTTGATTCCGGCAATGACGGGCTCGGCCCTGTGGCGCTCGGCACGAGCTCAGAAACGACGGCGCGGCTCGGGCTGAAAGGCAAGCGAATCATAATCAGCGACAGCGGACAGGTGTGGCAGCCCCGTGTGCGCGCCAATTTCTGGAGCGGCTTTGGCAGCACCGCCGCGACGCTGTTTGGGCCGGACCGTATCCCGCTGATCTCACACGCACAGTACATGGACGTCGACGCCGGCTTCACCACCAAGATCGACACCCATTTCTCCGCCTTTGCGAAGCGGGTTATCAGTTCGCAATCTCGAACGATGGCGGTGGACGGCGCAACGGCGTCAAAGGCATCGCCGGCCCACGCTATCAGTGGTGAGCGGATAGCTACGCCGCAGGCGGGTGCGCTAGGCGCCTGCATTTTCGACGGCTGCAATTTCGAACATGTGCAGTCCGCGCGGCTCCAAAAACGACGACGCAGCCCAGACGTTTTTCGTCTGGACTGCGTCGCTTTGCCAACAGGATTGCGGGGTTTAGGCCGCCAGCGCCTTGTTGAGATTCTCCGCCACCTTGTCGAGGAAGCCGGTGGTGGAGAGCCAGCGCTGGTCGGCACCGACGAGGAGGGCGAGGTCTTTCGTCATGTAGCCGGCTTCGACGGTATCGACGCAGACCTGTTCCAGCGTTCCGGCAAACTTCGCGAGTTCGGCGTTGTTGTCGAGCTTGGCGCGGTGGGAGAGGCCGCGGGTCCAGGCGAAGATCGAGGCGATCGAGTTGGTGGAGGTTGCCTTGCCCTTCTGGTGCTCGCGATAGTGGCGTGTCACCGTGCCGTGCGCGGCTTCGGCTTCGACCGTCTTGCCGTCGGGAGTCATCAGCACCGAGGTCATCAGGCCGAGCGAGCCGTAGCCCTGGGCCACCGTGTCGGACTGCACGTCACCGTCGTAGTTCTTGCAAGCCCAGACGTAGCCGCCGGACCACTTCAACGACGCGGCAACCATGTCGTCGATCAGGCGGTGTTCGTAGCCGATCTTCTTCTCCTCGAACTTTGCCTTGAACTCCTTGTCGTAGATCTCCTGGAAGATGTCCTTGAAGCGGCCGTCATAGACCTTGAGAATGGTGTTCTTGGTCGACAGATAGACCGAATAGCCCCTCGCCAGGCCCAGGTTGAGCGAGGCGCGGGCGAAGTCGGCGATGGAATCGTCGAGGTTGTACATTCCCATCGCGACGCCGGAGCCGGGCGCCTTGAAGACTTCCCGCTCGATCACGGTGCCGTCCTCGCCGACGAACTTCAGCGTCAGTGTGCCCTTGCCGGGGAAGCGGATGTCGGTGGCGCGGTATTGATCGCCGAAGGCATGGCGGCCGATAATGATCGGCTTGGTCCAACCCGGCACCAGCCGCGGCACGTTCTTGCAGATGATCGGCTCGCGGAACACCACCCCGCCCAGGATGTTGCGGATGGTGCCGTTTGGCGACTTCCACATTTCCTTGAGCCCGAATTCCTTCACCCGGGCCTCGTCGGGGGTGATGGTGGCGCACTTGACGCCGACACCGACCTTCTTGATCGCCTCGGCGGCGTCGATCGTGACCTGGTCGTTGGTCTTGTCACGGTATTCAATCCCGAGGTCGAAATACATCAAGTTGATGTCGAGGAAGGGATTGATCAGCTTGTCCTTGATGTACTGCCAGATGATCCGGGTCATCTCGTCGCCATCGAGTTCGACGAGGGGGTTGGTCACCTTGATTTTTGCCATGGTCGGGAAAGCCTCTCGGGAACAGCGCGTTTTCGGCTGGTTTATCTGAAAGATGCCCGCCTCATAGCACCGGCAATCGGCGGGCGCCATTATGACTTCAGGCTTGGCCTTCACCCGAAGGTGCAAGCCCCTGGACACCGGTTGGTCGCCCGCCTTTCGGCTGAAGTTCTTGCCGAGATCCAAGGTCCGAGTTTAACCCCGTTATTTCGCTTGAGAAATTCTCCCCGTGCAGGCAATCGGGACAGGCCGCTGGGACGGTTTGAAACAGTTCTTTGAACAGTTCCGTTCAGCGCCTTGATCTTGGTAGCAAATCAGAAAGCTGGATGAGATGACTGGTTCGGGCACCGACAGGACGAAAACTGGCCACAGCCTTGATGGGCCCGTGATCATCCTGGTTGAGCCGCAGCTTGGCGAAAATATCGGCATGGCGGCGCGCGCCATGGGTAATTTCGCACTGTCGCGCTTGCGTCTGGTGAAGCCGCGCGACGGCTGGCCGAACATCAGCGCGCAGCGGGCGGCTGCCGGTGCCGACCACATCCTCAACGAGGTCGAACTGTTCGACACCGTCGAGCAGGCCATGGCCGACCTCGACCTGGTATTCGCCACGACTGCCCGCGCCCACGACCAGGCCAAGCCCGTGGTCGGACCGGAGGCGGCGGTGAGTGAGATTGCAGGTCATCTCGCATCTGGCGGTAAAGCCGGTATCCTGTTCGGTCGCGAGCGGTCGGGGCTGATGAACGAAGAGGTCGCGCTCGCCAACCGGATCGTTACCTTTCCAGTCAATCCCGGGTTCGCCTCGCTAAATCTCGCGCAAGCCGTGCTGCTGATCGGCTATGAATGGTTCAAGCGCGCCACTGAGGGCCGGCTGCCGTTTGCGATGCCGGAGCGATCGCAGCGCGCCTCGCAGCACCAGATCCAGGCGTTCTTCGAGAATCTGGTGCGCGAACTCGACCGGGTCGAATTCCTGCGCCCGGCGGAGAAGCGCGAGACCATGCTGGTCAACCTGCGCAACATATTCACCCGCATGGACCCGACCAAGCAGGACATGCACACCCTGCACGGGGTGATCATGGCGATCGCCGAGGGGCGCAAGGGGCCGGCCAAGGGCGGGGTGCTCGACGGCGAGCAGGCGACGCGGTTGCGTGCGCTGCTTGCCGAGCACGGGCAGGGCGCGCCGCCGGAAAGTGGCACCGTGCGCGGGCTCGCGCGCCTGCTCCGGCGCAACCCGACCGATGCCGAGCGGCTGCTCTGGCAGGCGCTGACCCGCGATCGCCGTTTCGCCGGCCAGTTCAAGCGCCAGACCCCTGTCGGCCGTCACATCCCCGACTTCGTCTCCTTCATGCACCGGATCGCGATCGAGTTGGTCAATCCGAAAGAGAGCGAGACGATCGTGGCCGATCGCGCCGCTCGCCGCGCCTGGCTTGAGGCGCGCGACTATCGGGTGATCGAGATGAGGGTGGCGGATGTGGAGCGGGATATCGCGGCGGAGCTGGAGCGGCTGCAGGAGATGATTTCGTTTCTAAAATGATGGCTCGTCAGGCGCGAGATTGCGAAGCGGCGGTGCGACTTGCTCTCGCAAGACAATAAGGACGTCCTGCATAAGGCGTTTGTCGCTGTGGGCAAAAAGGGGCGGCCGCCGCCACGGGAAGCCTCCTATTCATGGAACGGGCGGTGAACCCGGCGGCGCTCCAACAGACAAATGGACACGACCAGCGGCTCGCCGGCCATTTCAACGGTATTTCCGATTTCGTCCCATTCATAAGGCAATCAATTTCTCAATGAAAATCTCACATTGTATTAGCCTGGTGGCATTGGCGTTTTCCGCCTTGTCCGCTCCCGTGCTTGCGGAAACGCCATCTCTGTCTTGGCAACAGGAACAACAGCTCGTGTCATCCAATAACGCTTTTGCATGCGACCTCTACGCACAGTTGATAAGGGATACTAAGGAAAATCTCTTCTTCTCGCCGTTCAGTGTTTCGACGGCGCTGGCGATGACCTATGCGGGCGCAAAGGCCGATACGGCTGCGCAGATCCGGAAGGCATTACGATTCCCTGCCTCGCAAGATGACGCTCATGCTGGGTTTGCCGGCTTGCTGAAACATTTTGATGAAGTGAACCGTGGTGGCAATGTGCAGCTCAACATGGCAAATTCACTGTGGCCACAGGCGGGCGCTCCAATTCTTGAGAGTTTTCTCGCGCTCGTGAAACAACGCTATGGGGTGGAAATTACACCGGTGGATTACGAGCGCGCCGAGCCGGAGGCGCGGATCAACCGGTGGGTTGAGGACAAGACGCAGGATAAGATCAAGAACCTTATTGTTCATCCGCTTGCTGTGGACACGCGGCTGGTGCTGGTCAATGCGGTGTACTTCAAGGGAGCTTGGGAGGATGCATTCAACGCTGTCCTGACAGAAGATGCCTCGTTCTTTTCCGGAGATGGTCAGGTCGTTCAAGCTCCTCTGATGCAGCAGACGGAGCGGTTCAACTACGCGGAGTTGAACGACAGTCAGCTCATTGAGCTGCCCTACAAGAGGGGCGCGCTTTCGATGTTCGTGGTGTTACCGAAGGATAAGACGTCAGTGGGCCTGACGAAGCTGGAGAAGGGGCTGACCGGAGAGCAGATCGCCGGATGGAAAGCGCAATTGAAGGAGACCAAAGTGCAGGTATTCCTTCCAAAATTCAGGCTTGAGTGGGGAACTGTTTCGCTTGTTCGAGCACTCGAGAATTTGGGCGTGAGCGATGCGTTCGTTTCCGGGAAGGCGGATTTCAGTGGCATAAGCGACGACAAGTTTTTCATCGGAGATGTCCTGCATAAGGCGTTTGTCGCTGTGGACGAAAAGGGGACTGAAGCAGCCGCCGCCACGGCTGTTGGCGTGGCACGAGCAGCAGCCGCGCGGCCGGCCACTCCTCCGCCTGTTTTTCGTGCCGACCATCCGTTTATATTTTTCATTCATGACAATGCCACGGGAAGCATCTTATTCATGGGACGGATGGTGAACCCGGCGGTCCAATAGGCAATGGAGCGCCGCTTCGCCAGCCAGTTCATGCGAGGCGGCGGTATTCCCGATGTCGTCCGCTTGTGCACCGGATCGCGATCCGGTGTCTCCTGGCCGCCTTGAGACCTCTCATGAAGCAGTGGCAACATGCCTGAATGCGGCGGCAAAGAAGGTTGGTAAGATGGCTAACATCTGATGAAGCAGCAGGGGGCGCCTGCCATCTTTGGTTAGCCCAATCGTAACCCTTCAACCGCAAGGGTCCGCCAGCCGGTTTGTTACCTTGTTTCTGCAGGTGTCGGTCTACCGCTGACGCTGCCGCCCAGTCAAGTCAGCGAACAGTCGGGCGCTTCTCCTCGAAGGCCAGTACGTGTGCAGCACAGAAGCTTCGTGATCGTGCGGAACGGCGGCGCGCGAATGCGATCTCTTGCGCGAGGTTCTCGCCAGGGAATGCCGGCTGGAATCGGTGAGCACCAACATCAGTCGGCAGTCTTGTGGGCAGCAACAGTCCGAAGGTTTCAACGTCAACGGCTCGATGAGCTTTCAGATCACGCTGAAGTAGAACCAGACTCGGAAAGAGCGGGGATTATTTCCCCGCCTTTATTTCGGCGATCGCCACAGCGGCGAATTCGCTCATCCTGGCGCGAATTTCCTGTTCGGTAATGGTGATGCCCTTGGCGGTAAGATCGCCCAGCACCTTGTGCACCACGCCGATGTCGCCCGCCTGCTCAAAATTGGCCACGATCACTTCCTTGGCATAGGCCGTGGCGGCTTCACCGGCGATGCCGAGCTTATCCGCCGTCCAAAGGCCGAGCAGCCGGTTGCGCCGGGCCTCGGCCTTGAACTTCAGTTCCTCGTCGTGGGCGAATTTTCTCTCGAAGCCTTCCTCGCGCTTGTCAAATGTGGTCATGCCGTCAGTTCCAGTTCCCTGATCAAGGAGGGCGGCCATCGTTGCGAGGGCACCTCTCGCCGCCTAGATAAAGGGAACCAATTGGCAAGACAACAAGCCGTTGGGTCGCAGCTATGGCGGTATAAGTCGGAGCGGACCGGGCAGGATCGATTGTGCTGGAACGACCAATCGGATAGGTTCTCGCAAGGCTTGGTTCTTGTTCTGTTTCTATGGGGCCGGGCCTTTCACGGCAGCTCCGTCGTGGGTCGTAGTCCTGGTCAACCGGAGCACACCAATCAATGGATTTTAACAAAACACGGTACATCCCCATGAGCCGTAGGCGTCGCATTTATGAAGGCAAGGCCAAGGTCCTCTACGAAGGTCCCGAGCCGGGAACCCTGATCCAGCACTTCAAGGACGACGCCACCGCGTTCAATGCCAAGAAGCATCAGGTGATCGAGGGCAAGGGGGTCCTCAACAACCGGATCTCGGAGTACTTGTTTCAGCACCTCAACGATATCGGGGTGCCGACCCATTTCATCCGCCGCCTCAACATGCGCGAGCAGCTGATTCGCGAGGTTGAGATCGTGCCGTTGGAGGTGGTGGTGCGGAACGTGGCGGCCGGCTCGCTGTCGCAGCGCCTCGGCATCGAGGAAGGTACCCAGTTGCCGCGGTCGATCATTGAGTTCTATTACAAGAATGACCAGCTCAACGATCCCATGGTGTCGGAAGAGCACATCACCGCCTTCGGTTGGGCAACGCCGCAGGAAATCGACGACATCATGGCGCTCGCCATTCGCGTCAACGACTTCCTCACTGGTCTGTTTCTGGGCATCGGCATCCGGCTCGTTGACTTCAAGATGGAGTGTGGCCGGCTATTCGAGAACGAGATGATGCGCATCATCGTTGCCGACGAGATATCGCCGGATTCCTGCCGGTTGTGGGACATCAAGTCGAACGAAAAACTCGACAAGGATCGCTTCCGCCGCGATCTCGGCGGCTTGCTTGAGGCTTATACCGAGGTGGCAAAACGTCTCGGTATCCTCATGGAAAACGAGCGGCCGGTGGGCATGGGTCCCGTGCTGGTAAAGGGGTGAGGGATTTAAGAAGTGAAGGCACGTGTGACCGTTACGCTGAAATCCGGCATTCTCGATCCCCAGGGCAAGGCGATTGAGGGTGCGCTGAAATCACTTGGCGTCGAAGGCGTCGCCAGTGTCCGTCAGGGCAAGGTGTTCGACATCGAGCTTGCTGGCGCCGACCGGGTGCAGGCTGAAGCCCTGTTGAAGGATGCCGCCGACAAGCTGCTCGCCAATACCGTGATTGAGAATTACCGGGTCGAACTGCTCTGATGAAATCAGCCGTCCTCGTCTTTCCCGGAATCAATCGCGAGCGCGATATGGCGCGCGCGCTCAAGCTGATCTCGGGCCACGAGCCCGCGATGGTCTGGCACGCCGAAACCTCACTGCCGAAAGGCACGGATCTTGTTGTGGTGCCCGGCGGGTTCTCTTATGGAGACTACCTGCGCTGTGGCGCTATTGCCGCGCGTTCACCAGTCATGGATGCTGTGCGCGACCATGCGGCCAAGGGTGGTCTTGTGCTCGGCGTCTGCAACGGATTCCAGATCCTGTGCGAATCGGGCCTCCTGCCGGGAGTGTTGATGCGCAATGCCGGATTGAAGTTCATTTGCCACGACGTGCACCTGCGCGTCGAACGCTCCGATTCACCGTTCACTCGCGGCTACAATGCGGGGCAGGTGATCCGCGTGCCGGTCGCCCACGGCGAGGGCAACTACGAGGCGGATGAAGAGACGATCAGGCGGATCGAAGGCGAGGGGCGGGTGCTCTATCGCTACTGCTCTGCTGAAGGCGCGGTGGACGAGTGCCACAACATCAACGGCGCGACGAACTCCATCGCCGGCATCATCAACGACAAAGGCAACGTGCTCGGCATGATGCCGCACCCGGAAAACCACGTCGAAGACATCATGGGCTGCACCGACGGCCGCGGACTGTTTGCAGGTCTCGCCGCACATCTCGACCGCGTGGCGTGAGTGCCTCGCGCTGGGGGGCTTTCGGTTGCGAGTTCGCCTACGATGACCCCGGAGCTGGCTGCAAGGTTGCGGCAGGATGTTGTCGTCCTTCCCGCCACAATAGCCCTGGTGTTCGGCGAACAGGTCGGCTTTTTCGCAAGCCTTTCACCGGGCTCCTGGCCGCGTAATGCTGCCGGGGCGATGTTCTTCAGCATCTTTTCAATTCACGCCCTGCAGGTTCTTTTGTTTGCTTACTGGCCGGTACGCGGCTTCATGTTCCTCGTTGGCTTGTTCGGATCACAGACACTTGAGGAGTTGCTTGCCTGGCTGCGAACGAACGTGGTCTTCTGGGTCTGTGTCATCCTGGGTACAAGCTTACTGCTGGCGATTTCCCCTTTCGCAGCTTTCGTGGTGCACATCTGTGTACTGACTATTTTTCTCACCGTTCGTGTCATCGGTGCAATCAAATCACCCGTACGTCGAGCGTCAGCATTGGCGCCGGTTGCATTGTTAGCGGGATTTTGTCTGGGATTTTATGTGCTGTATGGATTTCCTATAAAATTTTTCTGCCATGGCGACAGTGAGTTGGTCCTGCGCTCAGGCGAGCGTCTGGCATGCGTGACTGTAGGGGTGGTCGGGCGCCAAAAATTCCTGGTGGTGCGGGGACCTGAGGCAACCACGCTTGTGTGGCCGGCTGACGTGGAGCCCGCTTCGCTGCGGCGCACATTCGATCCAGTCATCGCTGATGATCTTGCGCGCCTTGCGAATTGAGCAGAATGCACTTCGCAAAATGTGCGGCGTCGTGTGAGGTGAGAAGGGTGTTGCGTGGAGAGGCATTTCTTGCCGTTGTCGGCCCATGACGGATCCGGACGTTGAACAGATTCCAATGTGGCGAGGGCGAGCGGTTGCTCTCATCCTTGCCGCAATCGTTCTGGTCTTTGGCGAACAGATCGGCTTTTTCGCAGGCCTTTCACCGGGCTGTTGGCCGCATAATGTGACCAGGGCGGTGTTGTTCGGCGTTCTTGTCAATGTGTGGCACGCTTACTTCGCTTTTTGGATAATTCTCGGCTTCATGTTCATCGCCGACATATATGGATCGTGGTCGTTTTCGAAGGAGCTTGGAAAGCAGCTCGCCTTGGCGCAGTCGCGATTCGTATCACAAGTGATGGCTGCCAAGCGGGACAAGGGCCTCTTCTTTCTCCAGACAGGCTGGGCCGTCTTCGGAATAGGCACCCTGGTGGCGATCTTCGGTTGGTCCGCCCTTTGGTTCGTTCTTCTGTTGGTTTTCACGGTGCTGCTTTGCAGGCAGACTGCGGGTTATTGGGACCCGTTCTACTGGATTTGGCTCATACTGGGCGCAAGCCTTCTGCTGGCGTTGGTTTTTGGTCGCCTTGCCTTTCTGTTTGGTTACGTGGTGCTGCTTTTCCTGCTGACTGCTCCTCTCATCGGCGCGATAAAATCGCCCGTGCGTCAGGCGTCTGCGATGTCGCTTGTCGCCTTGTTGATGGGACTCTGTTGGGGATTTTACACGTCCGGTACAGGCGACAAATCTCGCTGTTGGGACGACGGCGAACTGGTCATGCGCTCAGGGGAGCCCCTTGCCTGCGCCACTTGGAAAAGCCTCGGACCTTGAACTCATTATGGTGCAATGAGTTGTCGCAGGTGCTGGATCGCATCGCGCGAGGGGGATGCGGGCCTTGGGCTTGTCGTTTGACGGAATGAACTCGCTGGTTTTGCTGATTGTCATGTCAACCGCCGTGGTCAAATGGCGGGGGCTGAGAGGGCTTGTCGCCATTCCCGCTGCAATCGTCCTGACGTTCGGTGAGCAGATCGGCTTTTTCGCAGGCATTTCACCGGGCTCCTGGCCGAGCAATGCAACCGGAGCCGTGTTCTTCGGCGTTCTTTCTGATCATGGCCTGCGGCTGGTTGTCGTGGCTTACGCCATTTTTCTCGGCCTCATGCTCCTTGCCGGCAAGTACGGATCGCGGCCACTTGGAGAGCAGTTGCTTGCTTTGCTGCGAGCGACAACCGCCAAGGCACGAGCGATGCCTGCCAAGGACCTCTTCTTCTGGGCTTGGATCATATCCGGCACAGGTGCCTTGTTGATGCTGGTGCTGACACTGGTTTTTTCAAGTCGGCGTGCTGTTCCTGTGGCGCTGCTTTGCATACTGACTGTCTTTCTCGTCGCTCGTCTCATCGGCGCAATTAAATCAGCTGGGTTTCAGTCGTTAGCATTAGTGCCGATTGCTTTGTTGATGGGACTTTCTTTGGGATTTTCCTGGCCTACAGACCCTGACTTTAACTGCAATGGCGATCGCGAATTGGTCTTGCGTTCAGGCGAGCGTCTGGCCTGTGTCGCCTGGAGCCCGGTCCAGCACGGGACCGGGGGGCTCAAATTCATCCTTGTGCAGGGCCCTTCCGCAAGCGCGGTGGTCTGGCCCATAGATGTTGAGCCAGGATCGGCGCTACGCGTCTTCGGCCCTGAATTTGGAGCCGATTTTCTTGCGCGCCTCGCAAAATGAGAGAGCGCTCATCTGGGCTGCGACTGAAAAGCAAAGCATTTCAAATTGCGCCTGACGGTAAAAAAAGCTCCCGCATCGCGTGAACCTTTACCGTGGACGGCGTGACGAAGACTTCGTCGATCAAGCGCAAGTACTAAATCTGCCCGATGGTCGCCGGTGCGAGCAGCTCAACGTTGTTCCATTTGGTGAGTTGCGCTATCGAAAGGTGATCTTACGCGAAGTTCTACGGATTTCATATGCCCATTGCTGTAGTTATTGTGTTGCTCCAGCTCATGCTGATCTATCATGCATCGCGGACCGGCCGGTTGCAGCCTTGGGGGTGGATCATCTTGGTGGTCCCGCTTCTAGGCTCACTTGCCTACGTCGTGGTTGAGCTTCTTCCGGAATGGTTTGCAAGCCCGGATGCGCGGCGAGCTCACCAGCGTATCGCCAACCGGTTTGATCCGGAAAAATACTATCGCCAATTGTCCGACCGGCTTGCTGCCACCGACACCATTGCCAACCGTGCGGCGCTCGCCGACGAATGCTTGAAGATTGCTCGGTTCGACGAGGCTGAGCAGCATTATGATCACATCTTGAAGTTGCCGCTGGGCGACGACCCCGCCTATGCCTTTGGCAAGGCGCGGGCTCAGTTCTCTGCCAATCGTTTTGCTGATGCGCTGACCACACTGGATGGTCTACAGAAGCGTTGGCCGGATTTTGAATCGGCTGAGGCGCATTTGCTGTATGCCCGCGCGCTTGCGGAAGTTGGACGCGTTGACGAGGCGCTTGAAGAATATCATGCCCTTGCAACTTATTTCGTGGGCGCCGAAGCGCAGGTACGTCATGGTGTGCTGCTGCAAATGGTCGGCCGCACTGCGGAAGCCAGGGCGATTTTCAACGAGTTGCTAATCCAGATGCGGCGCGCGCCGAAATTTGCGCGGAAAGCGCAGGCCGAGTGGATTTCCATAGCCGAAAAGCAGCTGTCGATTTGAGTAATGCGCGCTATCGCTGCTTCGACCGCGCCGCCGGTTTTCTGCTCGGCATCGTCATAGCCGCTACCCCGGCCATGACCAGGACCACGCCGAGTGTCAGGTTTGACGGTACGGTTTCGCCGAGCAGCAGCACCGACAGTGCTACGCCGATCGGGATGCGCAGATAGCCCTGGGCGTTGGTGGTGAGCGTGCCCAGCCGGCTCAGGCACATGTAGAACAGCATCAACCCGAGTGCGCTCGAGAATATGCCGGTGGCTATGGTGGCTGCGATCGCCTGAGGCGTTGGGTGCAACGTCCAGGGATGATCGATGACGAGCGACGCCGGTAACAGCACGACGCCGCCGAATAACAGCGAGCCCGCCGCCACCACCATCGGATCGTAGTCGGACAGCCGCAATCCGAAGATGGTGGCGCAAGCAAAGGAGATGGTGCCGAGCAGGATAGCCGTTTCGGCGGCAATCTGCCCGCCAAGGCTGTGCAACGCGTCAAGGCCGACGATGACGGCCGTCCCGGCAAGACCCAGCAGGGCGCCTGCAAGCTTCACCAGCGTCGCCGGTTCGTGCCGCGTGATCGTCCATGTGATGATGAAGGCGAAGATCGGGGTGGTCGACGTCAGCACTACAGTATTCGACGCCGGCACATATTGTTGTGCCCAGGTGATGATCAGAAATGGGATCGTCGAATTGATGGTCTGCTGGAAGGCAAATAGCTTCCAGGCTGCGGCATCGGTTGGGAGCGAAATGCCGCGTACCCGCAGGATCACCAACAGGAACGCTGCCGCGACCAGCGAGCGGGCTACGATGAATGTGATCGGCGGAAATGAACTCAGGCCGAGCTTGGTCAGCGGGTAGGTCGAGCTCCACAAGCAAGCGAGCGCGAGCAATAGCGCGTAATCGCGCCAGCCACGCTCGGGCCGCTTGGAAGACGGGTTTGGCGTTGACACGGGCGCGATCGCGCTGCCCGTCCTCCGTATGCTCTGCGGCACCTTGTAGGCTCCCCCGCGCGTTGACGCGCTTGGCAACTCATAGCGCGGGAGCGCAAAAAGGAAAGGCGGTAAGCTATGCGTTTGCCGGCAGTCCTGCCTTCCGCTTCACCCGCTTGATCGTACCGGAGAAGGTGAACAATGTCCGTTCGCCCGTTTTCAGCTCCCCGCGTAGAAAGATCAACGAGCCGCCAGCTCGGGTGACTTCGCCGGTGCCCACGACGAGGTCGCCCTCGCGGCCAGCATCAAGGAATTCGCAGGCAAAATTGGTCGTCACGCACCGTCCCTCCACCAGGGGCGAGGCGATCGCATACAGGCAATAATCGGCGAACGTCATGAAGCAGCCGCCATGGACGTTCCCGGACCCATTGATATGTTTTTTTTCCACCCGGAAGGCACAGCGGATGCTGCCGTCTTCCTCAATCCGGTGCCAGAAGGGGCCGGAATGGGTCTCAAAATTATCGTGGGGCCAAGTCCACCAACCTGTGAACTCGCCTTCGGTGCCGATATGCAGGTCGGGACTGGGTGAAAACGTCTTTTTCGTGATCTCGTGCAAGGACAAGGCCTTCAATTGCTGATGTTTTACCCTTAAATCCGATCCGTCCACGCGGCGCAATTCCCGTTCCCGCAGCCCCCGGCCGCAAAACTTGGGACAGTGGCAAAATGTGCCTCGAGAGGCCTTTTCCCTGTCCTCTGATGTTCCTAAGAACGGCGAAACGCCGAAAGCACTGAGCCTATGTCAACGAACGAACCCAAGATCACCCCCGAACTCGTCGCCGCCCATGGGCTCAAGCCGGATGAGTATGAGCGCATTCTGAAGCTGATTGGCCGGGTGCCGACTTTCACCGAGCTTGGGATTTTCTCGGCGATGTGGAACGAGCATTGTTCGTACAAATCCTCGCGCATTCACCTGCGCGGGTTGCCGACAAAGGCACCCTGGGTGATTCAGGGGCCGGGCGAGAATGCGGGCGTGATCGACATCGGCGATGGCCAGGCGGTGGTCTTCAAGATGGAGAGCCACAACCATCCAAGCTACATCGAGCCCTATCAGGGCGCGACGACGGGTGTCGGCGGCATCTTGCGCGACGTCTTCACCATGGGGGCCCGCCCCATTGCCTGCTTGAATGCGCTGAGTTTCGGCTCGCCCGAGCATCCCAAGACGCGCCATCTGGTATCCGGCGTCGTGGCCGGCGTGGGCGGTTACGGCAATTCTTTCGGCGTGCCGACGGTCGGTGGCCAGGTCCGATTCCACACCCGTTATGACGGCAATATCCTCGTCAACGCGATGGCGGTCGGTCTCGCGGAGACTGACAAGATTTTCTACGCGGCCGCGTCCGGCGTGAACATGCCGATCGTCTATCTGGGCTCCAAGACCGGGCGCGACGGTATTCACGGCGCCTCGATGGCGTCGGCCGAATTCGACGACGATTCCGCAGAGAAGCGCCCGACCGTGCAGGTTGGCGATCCCTTCGCCGAAAAGCTCCTGCTCGAAGCCTGTCTCGAGATTATGGAAAAGGGCTGCGTGATCGCGATCCAGGACATGGGTGCGGCGGGGCTCACCTGTTCGGCGGTCGAGATGGGCGCCAAGGGCGATCTCGGCGTCGACCTCGATCTCGATGTCGTGCCGACGCGCGAGACCGGCATGAGTGCCTATGAGATGATGCTTTCGGAGAGCCAGGAGCGCATGCTCATGGTGCTCAAGCCCGAAAAGGAAGAAGAGGCGGAAGCGATCTTCCGTAAATGGGGGCTCGATTTCGCCGTGGTCGGTCACACCACGCCGAGCAAGCGTTTCCGCGTCAAGCATGGCGGCGACGTCATGGCCGACCTGCCGATCAAGGAACTGGGCGACGAGGCGCCGGTCTACGATCGCCCCCATGTCGCTTCACCCCCGCTGCCGGTGGTGCATGCACGCGACGTGGAGCCGCCGATGGGAATCGTGCCCGCGCTAGAGAAGCTGATCGCGACGCCCGAACTGTGCTCCAAGCGGTGGATCTGGGAGCAATACGATCACGTCATCCTGGGCAACACCGTACAGCGTCCTGGCGGGGATGCCGCCGTCGTGCGTGTGGAGGAGGGGCCGAAGGGGCTCGCCTTGACCGTCGACGTGACGCCCCGCTATTGCGAGGCCGATCCGTTCGAGGGTGGCAAGCAGGCGGTCGCCGAAGCTTGGCGCAATATAACGGCGGTCGGCGGTCGGCCGCTGGCGATTACCGACAACCTCAACTTCGGCAATCCCGAGCGGCCGGAGATCATGGGTCAGTTCGTCGGCTGTCTGAAAGGGATCTCGGAAGCATGTTGCGTGCTCGACTTCCCGGTCGTCTCGGGCAACGTCTCGCTCTACAACGAGACCAATGGTCGCGCGATACTGCCGACGCCATCGATCGGCGGTGTTGGGTTGCTCGATGATTTCACCAAGTCGGCCTCGCTCGCATTCAAGTCGGAGGGTGAAGCGATCCTCCTGATCGGCGGGACCCACGGCTGGCTCGGCCAGTCGGTCTACTTGCGCGACATTTGCGGTCGCGAGGAGGGCGCGCCGCCGCCCGTCGATCTCGCTGCTGAAAAGCGCAACGGCGACGTGGTGCGCGGCATGATCCACGCCGGGACCGCAACCGCGGTTCACGACCTCTCCGATGGCGGGCTATTGGTCGCGCTGGCCGAGATGGCGATGGCGAACGGCATCGGGGCCAAGCTCCAGGCGGCGCCGAGCGCGCTTGTGCCGCATGCCTATTGGTTCGGCGAGGATCAGGCGCGCTACATCGTCACGGTTCCCGAGGATCAGATCGGGCGTGTGCTGGCGAAGATGCGCGGTTGCGAAGTGGCCTGCGTGCGCATTGGCACCACGGGTGGCGACGCGATCGCGATCACCGGCGAGCCGTCGGTCTCCATTGCGACGCTGAGGTCCGCGTTTGAAGGGTGGCTGCCGGAATATATGAGCGGCAAGGCCGCATAGGCGTACGGCGCGCTCGCCGGCTATCATAGCACGTGCGACGCGCCCGGAATCCTACGTAACGCCGCTGTCGCCCCCCAGCTCAGGATCGTTGCCAACACAAAGGTGATGGTCGCCTTAGCGATCGCCGGCAAGGAAGCATCGAATAGCCAGTACTGCAGCCAAAGCACGATCGGGTAGTGCACCAGGAACATCCCGTAGGCGTCGGCCTGCATCCAGTCGAGCAGATAGTGGCTCTGCCGTTTCGAGTGCAGGAAGAAAGCGAGAATGGCGAACATGATCGACGCGCTGAACAGCACGAAGAACGTGCCGTAGAACAGGTGGTACCAATCCGGTAGAAGTTCGGGATTGCCGAGGATTTCGCGCTTGATGTAGATCATGACCCACATCAGGCCGTACGGGACCAGGGTGACGGCGACCCACTGCCATCGAGTCCTCGGCAATTTGCCGTCAGCGCCGAGCAGGCCGGTCCCGAAGTTTGCCGCGCCGACGCCTGCGCCGAGGAAGAAATAGGCCGCATAGAGCAATACTCGGCTCGCTTGCACCGAGAACGGTCCCCATTGGAACCAGTCTTCGACGCCGTAACGGACCAGCAGCGGAATGTACGCGATCTCGGTGACCAGGACGAGAAGAAGCCAGAAGATCGCCGGCCGATCGAAGGCTTCCTGCGATATCCGGTTGATCGGCTCGACCAGCGTCGGCGACAGCCGGTAGAGCAGGCTCGCTGTCAGGTCGAATGCCAGGAGCACCCAGACGAACCAGATCGGTCCGCTCGGCCACGGCCCGACCGTCACCGTTTTCCACCAGAAGGCCGAAAAGGTGAGATCAGGGGATTGCCGCAGCGCCAGTGCGTAATAGGCGATCGGGATGATCGTGAAGGCGGCGACGATAAAGGGTAGGCCGAGACGCTGCAGGCGATCTCGAAAAAATTGGCGCGGCGTTTTGCGCGCGAGCCCAGGCCACACAAACAGTCCCGACAGAAAGAAGAACACTGCCATGAAGAAACTGTCGTTGGCGAGCACGATCATATCGAAACCAAACCAGAACTTCGGATCGGTGTGGCCGAAATAGGTATAGGGGATGACGGAGTGATGTAGCAGCACTACCAGCGTCAGGAAGGAGCGCGCACGGTCGATTGCTATGTTGCGTGACCTGATGCTCGGCGTAGCACCTGCTTCGGTGCGCACCGTCGTCGCGTCGGAGATCGCGATCATGTGCGTGACGCCCTCCAATGCTACGCCACTTCCTCAATCTTCACCTTGTCCGGATAGAAGGCGAGGCGTCCGGCGATTTCCGTCATCGCGGGAAACGGTGCCTCATAGGTCCAGATCGCGTTTTCGAGCGTCTTGCTGCCTGCATCGACGCTGAAGTAGCGCGCCTCCCCTTTGTAGGGGCAATTCGTCACACGCTCGGTGCGCTTCAACAGCGCCATGTTGGCGTCGGCCCGTGGCACATATTGCACGGCCGGATAGCTCGCTTCCTTCAGCGTCAGGGCGTGTGTGGTGTCGGCAATCACAAGGTTGCCCGCGGTCACTCGCACACGTTTGGGGTTCGCCGTTATGGTGATAGGGTGGTCGGAGCCGGGAAGTTTCATGGTTCTGATGCCCTTTCGTTCGCGCGGCACCAATCGTCCCTTTCTGAGCGAGTCGGAAATATAATGCTAGGGGCGTGACCTGGAAGGCCGATCACGCTAAGTTGGCCTCACCTGTACCGGAGACCGCCGGGGGCGAAGGAGACGACCGGAATGCCAATGGACGCCCGCGATATCGAAGCGAAGATCAAGGCAGCGATCCCCGACGCCGAGGTAACCATTCGGGATCTTGCGGGCGATGGCGACCACTATGCCGCAACCGTGATTTCGGAATCATTCCGCGGCAAGTCGCGGGTCCAGCAGCATCAGATCGTGTACCAGGCGTTGCGCGGCCAGATGGGCGGGGTGCTGCACGCCTTGGCATTGCAGACCGGAGTGCCGGGGGACTAATCGACTTCGTGTCTGCGGGCGAGCATGGCTGCGGATAATCCACGCGGCGTGATTTTTCGCGCCATCGTGCGTTACTCCGAAGCCTGTAGCGCGTGGACCGAAAACATCTTGGCTTGGTCTGTCCAGGATTTCCGTACTCGCCAGCCTGCGGCGCGCGCCAGTGTGGTGAAGCGTCGAAGGCTGTATTTATAGCTGTTCTCGGTGTGGATGGTTTCGCCGGGACGGAATGAAAATCGCTTGCCGAGCATGCGCACGATCTGGGTTTTCTTGCTGACCAGATGCATCTCAATACGGTGCTGCCCGCGATTATAGACTGCACGATGGTTGAAGGCGGAAATGTTGAAATCGCCGCCTAGCTCACGATTCATCCGCGCCAGCGCATTGAGATTGAACCGCGCGGTGACCCCAGCTGCATCGTTGTAGGCGTCGTGGAGAACACGCTCATCCTTCTCGAGGTCGACGCCGACTACCATCTGCGCGTCTCGACCCAGGATGTCGCGAGCGCTGCGCAGGAAGGCTTTCGCCTCGCGCGGCTCAAAATTGCCGATGGTCGAGCCGGGGAAGAAGCCGACCTTTGGTTTGGCTGCGACCGGCGCCGGCAGTACGAAGGGCGCCGTGAAGTCGGCTGCCACCGGATGGACCGCAAGCGTCGGGAAATCCTCGCGCAAGCCTTCCGCCTGAGCGTTGAGGAAATCGCCGGAGATGTCGACCGGTACATAGGTTGAGAGCCCGCAATGCGAGAGCAGCTGGCGAATCTTGGTGGTTGCGCCGGCGCCGAATTCGACCACCGCTGCGCCTTGCGGAATAGTCGACGCGATCTCGCCGCCTTGCTCCTTCAGGATCGAGAGCTCGGTGCGGGTCGGGTAGTACTCGGGCTGGCGCGTGATAGCCTCGAACAGCTCCGAGCCGGTGGCGTCATAGAAATATTTCGGCGACAGGCGCTTTGGCGTGCGCGACAGGTCCTTGATCGCGTCGCGCGCAAAGGCCGTAGTCCGTTCGTCAGGCAGGTGCGCCTCGGTCAAACCGCTGGCATGCACATTCATGATACTCTCCTGAAAGCGCTTCCGGCGCGCTGTTATCGAGGGTCGGATCAGACGTAGTCAGCGAGGCGTAATCCTGTGAATTGCCAGCGGTGGTGGGGATAGAAGAAGTTGCGATAGCTGATGCGACTGTGCCCGCTCGGGGTTGCAAGCGAGGAGCCGCGCAGCACCAGTTGGTTGACCATGAACTTGCCGTTGTATTCGCCAAGCGCGCCGTCGATGGC
>JGI24705J35276_12238614_pt1 | contig 29637 bp, 30 predicted proteins | sample TergutNt197P4_FD_35276 | JGI IMG/M metagenome (IMG submission 35276) | reverse complement strand
GGCGGGTGTCATCGTCAGGCCGTTCCGCCTGCCGGAAGCGATCTGGGCGCTCGCCGGTGCCGCCGTGCTCGCCATCTTCGGGTTGCTGCCCTGGGGCGACGTGCTGACCGGCGTAAGCAAGGGGGTCGACGTCTACCTCTTTCTCATTGGCATGATGCTGATCGCCGAGCTTGCCCGGCTCGAGGGCCTGTTCGACTATCTGGCGGCGCTTGCCGTCGAACACGCCCGAGGCTCGCCGCGGCGGCTGTTCCTGTTGATCTATCTGGTCGGAACGCTCGTCACCGTTCTTCTGTCGAACGACGCCACCGCCATCGTACTGACGCCGGCTGTCTATGCCGCGACGCGGGCGGCGGGTGCAAAGCCCCTGCCCTATCTCTTCGTCTGCGCATTCATCGCCAACGCCGCGAGCTTTGTGCTGCCGATCTCCAACCCCGCCAATCTCGTCGTGTTCGGCGCGCGCATGCCGCCATTGACCGAATGGCTGCGCCAGTTCGCGATGCCGTCGCTGGCCTCGATCGTGCTCACCTATGTCGTGCTTCGCCTGACCCAGCACCGCGCACTGAAGGAGGAGAGCATCGAACGGAGCGTGCCGCGGCCGACGCTGAGCCATGGCGGAAAATTGACGGCTGCGGGCATCGTCGCCATCGGCGTCGTACTGGTCGGCGCTTCCGCGCTCAATGTGCAACTCGGGCTGCCAACCTTCACCTGTGGCATTGTCACGGCCGCGGCCGTGCTGTTGCTGAGCCGTCAGTCTCCCTGGCCCGTGCTGAGGGGCGTTTCCTGGAGTGTATTGCCGCTGGTCGCGGGCCTGTTCGTCATGGTCGAGGCCCTGGTGCGCACCGGCGTGATCGGGCACCTCAGCGACATGCTGCATCGCGCGGTGGCGCAATCCGTTCCGGGGGCCGCCGGGACCATCGGGATCGCTACCGCGCTTGCCACGAACATCGCCAACAATCTGCCCGTCGGCTTGGTCGCGGGGTCGGTTGCGGCCAGCGATCACCTGCCGCCGCAGGTCGTGAGCGCAATCCTGATCGGCGTCGACCTCGGCCCCAACCTGTCGATCACGGGCTCGCTCGCGACGATCCTGTGGCTCGTGGCGCTCCGCCGCGAAAAGATCGAGCTCGGCGCCTGGCCCTTCCTCAAGTTGGGGCTGCTGGTGATGCCGCCAGCACTGATCGCGGCCCTCGCGGCCGCGATCTGGTGACTGAGATTTCGCGGCAGCTATTTCGAATTCGCGGTTTCACGGCCAACTAAACGACGCCCAATGGCGCATGCGGAGACAACGGAAGCTCCACCTCGATCGGATCGCCCGGCCGTACAGTCCCGCCGTTTCTGACCACCGTCATGATTCCGGTCTTTCGGATAAGTTGCCCATCGGGTCCCCGATCCAGCACTGCCGCGAGCAGACCGGGTTGAAACTGCTCGATCTGGGCGCAAGGATTTCGCAAGCCCGCCACCTCGAGCATCACCTCGCTGCCAATTCGCAGCAGCACGCCTCTTGACAGGCTGAGGAGTTCGATGCCTTGCGTTGTGATGTTCTCTCCCAATTCGGCCGGGCGCACGCGAAAGCCCTTCGAATCCAGTTCGTCAAACAGCTCCGCATGTATCAGGTGCACCTGACGAAGGTTCGGCTTGCTGGGATCTGCCTTGACCCGGGACCGGTGTTTCACCAGGCGCCCCAGATGAGCATCACCTTCCACGCCCAGGCCCGCCACGATCTTGATTTCCGTGGCTGCCTGCTTCGAAAAGCGATGTTCACCGTCACGCGCGACGGCAATGACACGACCGACGCCAACCATGTCAGGTGCCCCCCAAGCACCATTAGCCGCTTAGCCGCCCTCAGTTCACGCGCCGCTTGACCTCGCGCACCGCGCCGCGGGCGGCACTGGTCGTCAACGCGGCATAGGCCTGCAGCGCCGTTGAGACGTTGCGTTGGCGGTTGACCGCCTGCCAGGCAGCATCACCCTTTGCCTCCTCCGCTGCGCGACGAAGTGCAAGCACCGCGTCCGAAACATCGAGGCTGATGCTGCGGTTCGGAATATCGATTGCGATGCGGTCGCCGTCGCACACCAGGGCAATATTGCCGCCTTCTGCGGCTTCCGGTGAAAGATGCCCGATCGACAGCCCCGACGAGCCGCCGGAGAAACGACCGTCGGTCACGAGCGCGCAAGCCTTGCCCAGCCCTATCGATTTCAGATAGCTCGTCGGGTACAGCATCTCCTGCATGCCCGGCCCGCCGCGCGGACCTTCGTAGCGAATGACCACGACGTCTCCAGCCACAACCTTGCCGCCAAGAATGCCCTCCACCGCGGCCTCCTGGCTCTCGAACACGCGCGCAGGACCGGAAAATTCGAGGATGGAGGCGTCGACGCCTGCCGTCTTCACGATGCAGCCGTCCTGGGCGATGTTGCCGTAGAGCACCGCGAGGCCGCCGTCCTTGCTGAAGGCGTGCTCAAGGTCGCGCACGACGCCCTTCTCGCGGTCGAGATCGAGCTCGTCGTAGCGCCGCTCCTGGCTGAAGGCTGTAGTGCTCGGCACACCGCCCGGGGATGCACGATAGAACGTCTGCACCGTATCGCTCGTCGTCCGCTTGACGTCCCAGCGCTCCAGTGCGTCAGCCATCGTCGCCGCGTGTACAGTGGAGACCGACGTATCGATCAATCCGGCACGACCAAGCTCGCCCAGAATGCCCATGATGCCGCCCGCGCGATGAACGTCTTCGACATGCACATCGGCGACCGAGGGCGCGACCTTGCAGAGCACGGGGACCCGGCGCGACAGCCGGTCGATGTCGCGCATGGTAAAGTCGATCTGCGCCTCGTAAGCGGCAGCCAGAAGGTGCAACACCGTGTTGGTCGAGCCGCCCATCGCGATGTCCAGCGTCATCGCATTTTCGAACGCCGTGAAATTGGCGACATTGCGCGGCAGCACCGAGGCGTCGTTCTGCTCATAGTAACGCCGCACAAGATCGACGATGGTGTGGCCCGCCTCGACAAACAGACGCTTGCGATCCGCATGCGTCGCAACCACCGTGCCATTGCCGGGCAGCGCCAGACCGAGCGCCTCGGTCAGGCAATTCATCGAATTGGCGGTGAACATGCCCGAGCACGACCCACAGGTCGGGCAAGCGGAGCGCTCGATTGCCTGAACGTCGGCGTCGCTCACCTGGGGATCGGCGGCCGCGACCATCGCATCGATCAGGTCCACCGCGTGGGTCTTGCCATGCAGCTCGACCTTGCCCGCCTCCATCGGCCCGCCCGACACAAAGACGGCCGGAATATTGAGGCGTAGCGCCGCCATCAGCATGCCGGGGGTGATCTTGTCGCAATTGGAGATGCAGACGAGCCCATCGGCGCAATGAGCATTGGCCATGTATTCGACGCTATCGGCGATCAGCTCGCGCGACGGCAGGCTGTACAGCATGCCGTCATGGCCCATGGCGATGCCGTCATCGATCGCGATGGTATTGAACTCCTTGGCGATGCCCCCGGCGTTCTCGATCTCGCCCGCCACGAGTTGGCCAAGATCCTTCAGATGCACGTGCCCCGGAACGAACTGGGTGAAGGAGTTGACCACCGCAATGATCGGCTTGCCGAAATCCGTATCCTTCACGCCCGTCGCGCGCCAAAGGCCACGCGCGCCCGCCATGTTGCGGCCGTGAGTGGAGGTTCGGGATCGATAGGCTGGCATGGCTAGGTTCCTTTCGCCCGGCAACGCGGCATTCAGGGCAGAGCTTCTGGTTGATATTCAGGCGCTTGCGCCAAAAAAGTCTATGAGGACGCATAGTGCAGAACCCGGCCTTTCTCAAGGGTTGCCCGGCTCCAGCAACGGGATTCGCTGCTGCTCCCCGGGGCATGGGGCTCGGAGGCTGCCGCCCGTGACCCGTCAAATCGTCAGCATGCCCACGCGGACAATGATCCGGCCCCTCCCTCGACTTTTGCTTCCTCGACTTGGGCTCTGCCTTGATGGTAGCTTTTTCGAATCTGGATGGTTTGCGCGTCAACCCTGCGGAGCCCCCAAATGTCCATCCGTCGTGCACGCGCGGCCCTTTGCGGGCTCGCCATCGGGCTCGTTCCCCTCTCAGGCAGCGTTGCCCATGAAATTGTCGGCAACCGCTTTTTCCCGGCGACGCTCACCGTCGACGACCCCGGCGTGAACGACGAGTTGGCGTTTCCGACCATCGACAGTTTCAAGACGGGCGACGTTCCCCCAATTCGACAGCGGGATGTCTCCGGAGAATTCTCCAAGCGCATCACCGAGGATTTCGCGGTGTCGCTTGGCTCGACTTATTCCTTCCTGAACACCGTCGATCCGACGATGGCCGGAGCCAACGGATTTCAGAACCTGGAAACTACATTCAAATATCGCGTCTTCAAAGATCCCGCGCACGAGTTCGTGATGTCGGTCGGCCTCAGCGTCGAATGGGGCGGCACCGGGGCTTCAAATGTTGGCGCAGAGTCCTTCAACACCTACACACCAACCATCTACTTCGGCAAAGGCCTCGGCGATCTGCCGGATACGCTGTCGTGGCTGAGGCCCGTGGCGATCACGGGCCAGGTCGGCTACGCGATTCCCGTCCGGAATTTCACCACGACATCAGGCATCGATCCGGATACCGGCAATCTGACAGCCGATACTGAATTCCATCCGCGCGTACTGAACTGGGGTGCAACCATTCAGTACAGCATGCCTTATCTGAAATCCGCGGTGATGGACCTCGGCCTACCTGATTTCGTCAATCGCCTGATCCCACTGATCGAAGCCAGTCTGCAGACGCCCGTCGCGAACACGCTGACCTCAGGCACGCAGACGACAGGCACCATCAATCCCGGGGTCATCTGGGTCGGCAACAAGTTTCAGGTCGGCATCGAAGCGCTGATTCCGATCAACCGGCAAAGCGGAACCAATGTTGGCGTGATCGCTCAATTGCATATGTACCTGGACGACGTCGATCCGCACGGTATCGGCAAGCCGATCTTCGGTGGTCCCGTCCAGCCAGCCACTCCCTTTCCGAGGAATTGATCGATGCAACGCACCTTGCTGATCTTCCCACTGTTGTTGCTCCTTGCCCCGGGCGAAGCGACCGCGCATGCAATGCTTGACCACGCCGAGCCCCGCGTCGGCAACAAGGTCGCGAGCGCTCCACACGGGGTGACGCTGTGGTTCACCCAGAAGCTGGAACCGGCGTTCAGCACCGTCACTGTGACCGGCCCGAACGGGCAGCGGGTCAATACCGGCAAGGCGCGCATCAGCGGCAACCAGATATCGGTCCCGCTGAAGCCGGCTGGAAACGGCACCTACCACGTGAACTGGCGCGCGCTGTCCGTGGATACCCATACGACCAATGGGAATTTCACCTTCCAAGTAGGTCCATAGGGAGCGCGCGGCAGGCCTATGGATTGGTTCACAGCCGGAGCGATGGTTACAACGCGAGCTGTGCACTTCGTCGCCACGGCGATCACGGCCGGAAGCATCATCTTTCGGATCGCGATCGCGAATGCCCTCTTGCGCTCGGACAAGGCGGCAGCCGCATCATTTCGGACCGCAACGCTGTGGGTTGCGTCGCTCGGCCTCGCCACCGCGACGATCTCCGGCGCGATCTGGCTGCTGCTTCAGGCCACATCAATGAGCGGGATGCCGTTCCGTGAGGCCATGACTTCGGATGTGCTATCGACTGTGATCGGCGAAACGCAGTTCGGCCAGGTTACTATAATCCGCTTGGCCCTGGCGATCGTGCTTACGGTTTGCCTCGTCTGTGATCGCATGGCGATTGCGCAATGGCTTGGATTGGGAGCAGCGCTCGGGCTTGCCGCAAGCATCGCCTGGACCGGGCATGCGGGCTCGACTCTTGGCGCGGCGGGCTATCTGCACCTCGCCGCGGATGCGTTGCATCTGATCGCCGCCGCGGCCTGGATCGGCGGCCTGGTGTCGCTGATCCCTTTCCTCACTGTGGCCCGACGAAGCGAATCCCCATCGCTGACACACGATGCCGCCGAGAGATTCTCGACCTTGGGCATCGTCAGCGTAGCAACGCTGCTACTCACCGGCATCGTCAACGCCACCATCCTTGTCGGCTCGCCCCGAGGGCTGATCGTCACCGACTACGGACGACTACTGCTACTCAAGCTCGGATTGTTCGCCGCGATGTTCGCCTTCGCCGCGATCAACCGGCTTTCCCTGACGCCCCGCCTCGCATGTTCCGGCAAGGAACAGCAATCGATTGTTCTGCGAAAATTGACGCGCAACACCGCCATCGAGATAGCGCTTGGACTGGGCATTCTTGCGATCGTCGGGATGCTCGGCATCATGCATCCGGCGGTTCACTTTGGGTGACCGAGTCTATTGATGTTGCCTGACCGGAGCACGCCAGCGAACGAACGGTAATACCAAGAGCCACGTCAAGACACTTGCATTGGCTCGGCAGACGGATCACCCTGCGTCCACGAAGGCGCCGGGCAACAAACATGCTCGTTGAGACGCACACGAAAGAGTGCGGACTTGGTGCGCTACGCACCCTATTGATCGCAGTCGCTTTGACATGCTGCTCCGCGGTGAGTGCGCGCGCGGCGGATGATCTCTATCGGGCGCAGGCGGCGGTGACGGGGCAAGGCGAGGCAAACCGCATTGTCGCCTTTGCCACATGCCTGGAAGACGTTCTGATAAAGGTTTCGGGCGCGCAGAAGCTCGCCAGTGATCCACGATTGGCCGCGTACAAGCCGACCACCGCCGATCTCGTGACGGCGTTCGCCTATCACGACCAAATGACCGGCAGACCCAAGCACGACGAACAGGGCACCCGCGATCGCCCGTTCGATTTGATCGTCGATTTCGACAAAACCAAGATCGGCCACATCCTGAGGACATTCGGTCTCAAGCCATGGGTTTCACACCGTCCGGTCCTTGCTGTCTTCGTCGAGATTCCGCAGGGCGCGCGGAACTACATCATCACGGCTGACGCCGACGAGACTGCCGTTCAACGCGAGTCCCTTCTCGCAGCCGCCGCCAGGCGCGGGATGAGCGTGGTGTTGCCCAGCCAGGCGGCTTTGGCAAGCCTGAGCCTTGATGCTGCGAAGCTGGAAACGACGCCGTCCGCAAAACTGGCGCCGATCATCGCCAGGCAAGGCGGAGAAGCCGGGCTCGTCGGACGGCTGGTCTGGGACGATCAACAGCCTGGATGGGCCACGCAATGGCAAATGGACTGGCAGGGACGACCGCACCAATGGCCGGTTCGGGCCGTAACGTTTGACGAGGTCTTCCGGCAGGCCATCGGCGGAGCCGCTCAGATCCTGTCAGGCAACGGTGATCCGGAGTAGCGCACGAAGGGAGCAACATGACCATTAACGAACAACACAAACACGGACGTTCGCGCATCAGATCAGATTGACGACGAGAGTAAGGCCAGCAGCGAGCCCGAGTGTCATGGCCACTGCGGTCAGCCAGAAAATCAAACCTAGCAGGACTGCAAATAGAGGAACGAGCAGGATACCAAGGAATCCAATCACGGCCGCTCTTCCAGGGTTTTCAGCCGCCCATGACCAATTGCTCGCGGATGTTCTGGGCAACCCCGCTCCCATCGCGGTCAATCGATTGACGCGTGCAGCGGTTGGAGGTGGCAGTGCCCGGGTTGTTCCCAGAGAGTCGGCGAAGGAGCGTCCTTCCGATATAGGCGCGCCGACGAACAGCCAGGCATGAGCCTCCGCCCCGTGCGGCGGGTCGGCTGCGCCAACTTTTTGCAGGGCTCGTGCAAAAGCGTCCGGCGCGCGTGTCAATTTTACGGTCTGAGCGTCGCTCCAATAGCAACGGTTGCGCCACAACGCGCGCATCGGCAGGCTGAGAAACAGGGCTGACCAAAGAAACATCACTATCTTGTAAAGCATAACGACAAGCGAGAATAACAGCCACGGGAACAGCAACACTAGCGCTATGGTTCGTATCGGTTTCGGCAAGCCACCGAAGGTTCGATCCAAGTCTGGCATGCTCTCGGCCTGTGTACTGTACTCCAATGATCCACCGACACGAGCAACCGCTTCCGCTGCCGGGCGCGGCTTTACGATCAGCCGTGCAAGACGGCCCAGCGCGCCCCAGGCCGACAGGCGGATCGGCAGATCGAGCACGGTCAGAAAAAAGCCAAATGTCTGGAACGCCGCCATGACTCCACCGGCAACGTGCAGATCTCCCGCGACAAGACCCGTGACAAGCCGCGCCATGATCGCCTCGGTTTCATCGCGATCGAGATCGTCCAGCAAGCCCCGCGTCACCAGCAGCACGGCGTCTTCCGGCGCACGGCCCAAAGCGGTGGCATTGATGGTTTGGGAATCGATGACGAACAGCTTCGGCGAAGGCGCCCCCGAACCAATGGCGACTTCGTCAACGACATTCACAAGTCGCAGCTCCGTGAGATCGTCAGTCCGCGCCGGCCGGGCTCCATAGCGCCGGACCAAATCGACAGCGGAGGCGCGGATAAACAGACCGCGCAGACCCAACCAGATCGCGGCGCCGACAAGGAGCGCGGGCACGGCGATCGGGAGCAGGAAAGTGAAAAGATGCGTCGCAAATATAAAGGCATCCGTCACCCCGCGGATTTGATCCACCTGGTCCAACAACGTTTGAAAGCTCAGGTTGGAGCGAGCGGAAAAATCATGAATCGCGGCAATTCCCGCGCGCGCTGGACCACCTTCGACTCCAAGCCTGACGGCAAGCTTCAGAAGCCCTCCGCACAACAGCAGCACGACCGGCGTGATGATTGTGCTCATCACGAAGCCGAGTCCGGCCGCCGCAGCCATGCAGGCCGCGAGGAACATCCAGCCTCGCTTTCGGCGCCTTTCGAGTTCGTTATAGAAATTGACTCGTTCAATCGAGCCAGGCTGCTCGGCACTCAAAGCTTCACCCCCAACCGGCCCGACGGCTTCATCGATCTGGAAAAAATGTCTTGAGTTTGAAGTCACAGTCCCTGTCAAATCAGCACGGCGACCAAAGGCAGACCGAGACCGAGCACGCCTGCCATGATCGACGCGGTTAGAAAGAAATACAGCCCAAACACGATCGCAAGCCCGATGCCGGCCAGCACGGCTTTTCCTGGATTTGCAGCCGCCCGTGACCAATGCAGATAGCCGTCCATCGCGTTCAACGTCAGGCGTTGCGACTCGGTGAGCTTGGCGGTGCCGAACATCGGTTTACCCACGTGCAGCCAAAAATATGCCTCCGCCCCGGCCGGCAACCCAATCCCGCCGACTTTTTGCAGGGCTCGCGCAAACGCGTCCGGTGCGCGCGTCAGTTTAACGGTTTGAGCGTCGCTCCAGAGGTCCCGATTGCGCCACAGTACGCCCAGCGGCGGGCTGAGAAGAAAGAACGACCAAATATACATCAGCAGCTTGTACAGAAGGACGACGAAAAAGATCAGTACCCACGGAAATAGCAGCACAGCCAACAGGCCTGACTTATTCAAATCGAGATTCGGCATGCGATCGAATTCTGCATTGTCCTCCAATAACGCGCAGACAGAGGCGACGGCCTCCGCTCGGGAGCGCGGCGTCACGATCAGCGATGCAAGGCGGCCGAGTGCTCTCCAGGCAGCAAGGCGGACCGGCAGACTGAGCAAGGTCAGGAAGAAACCGTATGTGTGGAACGCCGCCATAATTCCGCCGGCGACATACATATCTCCGACTGCAAGACCGATCATGAGCCGTGCAATGATCGCTTGCGTTTCATCTCGATCGAGCCCGTCCAGCAAACCGCGCGTTACTAGCAGCACAGCATCTTCAGGGGTGCGCCCAAAGGCAGTGGCATTGATGGCAGGCGAATCGATGATGAACAGTCTTGGGGAAGGCACACCCGAACCGATGGCCACTTCGTCAACGATATTGACAAGTGTTCGCTCTTCAAGGTCGTCGGTCCGGGCGGGCCGCGCTCCCCACCGTTCGATCAAATCAACAGCAGAGGCGCGGAGAAACAAATCGCGCAGGCCCCACCAAACCACGGCGCCAACAACGAGCGTCGGTACGGCAACCCGGAGCAGCGCCGGCCCACCCGTTCCGAATACGGATGCAGCCATTTCCCACAGGCTACTGTCGCCATTCAGCGATATATGGAGCGCCGAGGCGGAGTGGACACTGAAATCGTGGATCGCGGCAATCCCAGCACGTGCCGGCGCAACTCCAAGCTTCAGGGCGAGTTTCAGGAGCCCGCCCGTCAACAAGAGCATGATCGGCGTAATGATCGTGCTCAACACGATGCCAAGACTGGATGCCACGGCCACGCAGACTGCCAGGAACATCCAGCCCCGCTTTCGGCGCCTTTCGAGCTCATTATAAAAATTAGCCCGCTCAATCGAAACAAGCCGCTCAGCGCTCAAAGCTTCACCTCAGTGGGCGAGCGCGAAGCCTCATCGATCTCGAAGAATGACTCGGCTTTGAAACCGGTCGGCTCCGCGACCAACATCGCCGGAAAGCTGCCGATCTTGGTATTGTAGGACATCACGCAATCGTTGAAATGCTGGCGCGCGAAGGCAATACGATTCTCCGTCGAGGTCAGCTCTTCCTGCAGCATCAAGGCGTTCTCGCTGGCGCGCAAGGCGGGATAGGCCTCCGCACGAGCGAGCAGGACGGACAGCGCCTTAGTCAAGCGGCTCTCAGCGATTGCGCGCGAAGCAACGTCTTGACTTGCGGACATTGCTGCCTCGCGCGCAGCGGTCACGGCCTCGAAGGTCGAGCGCTCATACGCCATATAGTTTTTGACGGCGTCTACAAGAACGGGAACGAGATCATGCCGGCGGCGAAGCTGCACATCAATATCCGACCACGCAGCCTTGACTCGTGCGCGCAACTTGACAAGTCGATTAAAGACAAACACCGCCCACAGGACGATGACACCAATTATTATCCACATACTGAAAGTCTCTAGGCAAACACCCCGTCAGTATATTTAGGGGCTCGTCCGGGAATTATTGCTCCAGAATAACAAACCTTTGGGCGGATGGTGTGGCATTAATTGAGGCCAAATCGATTCACGCATTGTCCGGTGCGGCAAATCGGGGCTGCGCGCCAGCCGCTTGACATCACGTACCTCGCGCGCAGCTTTCGTCCGTAAATGTTGGCACGCGTCAAAGAAAAAGACTGCCGCAAGGTTTGCCTGCAGCAGCCACCTCCGCACAACTCCGCAAATGCGGAGTCATGATCCGATCGCCGCGAGTCTATCGCCGCAGTGTGGCGAACGTTGGGCGCGATGCGGGAGAATCTGGTGTCAAGCTTTGTTGGCTCATGGCCTTGGCGCGCTCATTGTGAAAGGTTCTTTCACGCGCCTGCAAAAACGGGCTGCCGAGGACCTGTGGGGAGGACGGCAGCCCTTTTGCTTCCTTAAATAAACGTCAGAAGGGTCTATTAAAAATCCCCCACCGACGACGCCGTTATCGCCGCTGCGAAAAAAAAAGACAAGACAGCAAAACTAAATTAATCACCAAATTTAATGTAGTATGATTAAATAAATCGGGACCTGAATTAAATCGGCCGAAGAAACGGCATGATGGTAACGCCGGTACACCAAGCCAAACTCGTTGGTGACGGGCCGTATGGCAATAATCACTATTCGACGCTATGAATATGACGAGTTCCTGGTGTTGCGTTTCTGACGCATGTTTCATTCTTGCCGTTGCGCCTTGCGCAACAGGAATGACGATAAACAACTCATAAGTAGCGAGAGCAGGCGTCAGCATTCCAGACCCTGACTGAATCATCGACCCAAGGCGGTCATCCTGGAGCGATAATTCCCGAACGACCCCTTACGAAAGATGTACTGTCGATGGTTCATCTCCCCGTTGTCGGCACGTCCGCTGTAACAAAACTGTCGCATAGGGAACCTAAACAGTGACAACGGCCTGCTGGCCGCCAAGCCGCTTCGTCACAGGGAGAGATTTGATGCGCCGCTCACTTATCTTGTTGTCAGCCGGAGTGACTGTGCTGTGTACCAATCTGGCGTTCGCCCAGAACGACACGCCGCGCAATCTCATCCTCTTCGTCCCCGATGGCTTGCGCGCGCTGAAGGTGACGCCCGAAACCGCACCCGCCATGGCCGAGGTCCGCGATAGGGGCGTTAATTTCAGGAATCCGCACTCGCTGTTTCCGACCTTCACCATGCCGAACGGCTCGGCAATGGCGACCGGCCACTATCTCGGCGATAGCGGGGTGTTCTCCAACACAATCTTCACTGGCTACACGTCCGCCCCCGCCGGCGACACCGTGACACCTTTCATCGAGAGCGACTCCGTGATTGGCGATATCGACGAGCACTTCGGCGGCAACTATCTCAACGAAGAGACCATCCTGAAGCTGGCGCGCGAGCATGGCTTCAGCACCGCGGCAATCGGCAAGGTCGGGCCGACCTACCAGTTCGACCACACGGATTGCGCCTGCAAACCAGGCCTGCACTCGATCGTGATCGACGATTCCACCGGTCAGAAGAACGGCGTCCCGCTATCGGACGAAATGAAGGCGGCGCTGACCAAGGCCGGCCTCCCCCTCACCGCACCGTCACGCGGCAACAACGGCAAGGCGGGCGATGCCAAAACACCCGGCACCACCGTCGCCAACGTCGCGCAACAGGCGTATTTCGCTGACGTCGCCGCCAAGGTCGTGCTGCCCATGCTCAAGGAGCGTGGCAAGCCCTTCGTGCTGGTGTTCTGGTCGCGCGATCCGGACGGCACCCAGCACAATCAGGGCGACAGCCTCAACACCCTCACGCCCGGCATCAACGGCCCCACCTCGATGGCGAGCATCAAGAACGCCGATGACAATCTCGCGCAGTTGCGCAAGGCGCTTGATGAGCTTGGGCTCGCTTCGAGCACCAACATCATGGTCTCCGCCGACCATGGCTTCTCGACCATCTCCAAGGAGAGCAAGACCAGCCCCTCGGCCAAGGTCCAATATGGCGACACGCCGGGCGGCTTCCTGCCGATGGGCTTTGTCGCGATCGACCTTGCAAAGGCGCTTGATCTGCCGCTCTTCGACCCCAACGACAAGAACGCGAAGGTCGAAGACAACCATCATCCCAAGGCCGGCAACGGGCTGCTTGGAAAGGACCCGGCCAAACCGGACGTCGTCGTGGCCTCCAATGGCGGATCGGACCTGATCTATCTGCCGAACCAGGATCGCAGGCTCGCCCGGCGCGTCATCAACGCGCTGCTGGAGCAGGACTATGCAAGCGGTCTCTTCGTCAACGACGCCCTCGGCAACTTTCCGGGAACGCTGCCGATGTCTCAGTTGAACCTGAAGGGTAAAGCGGCGACGCCAACCCCCTCTATCGTCATCAACTTCCGCTCCTATGCGACCGATTGCGGCGAGGCGCCGACCAACTGCTCGGTCCAGATTGCCGACACTGTGCTGCGCCAGGGCCAGGGCATGCACGGCAGCTTCAGCCGCGGTGACACCATGAATTTCATGGCGGCGATCGGGCCTGATTTCAAGGCAGGCTATGTCGATCCTCTCCCGGTCAGCAATGCCGATATCGGCGCCACCGCAGTGAAACTGCTGGGCGTGACAGCGAGGCCGCGTGGTGATTTGATCGGGCGGGTGATGACGGAAGCCATGCCGAACGGGTTGACGCCGAAATCCTACTCCGGCTCGGTGAAGTCAGAGCCTGCGGAGAACGGCTTGAGGACGGTATTGAACTTCCAACGTGTCGGCGCGCAGCGCTATTTCGACACGGCCGGATTCCCGGGACGCACGCTTGGTCTTGAGCCCGAGAGCGACAAACAGAAAACGGCGGGGAAATAGCCCGCCGTCTTCATGCGCGATGCTTTGCGCAGAATTGTTACATACTGATGTCGAACAGGTTCGGCAGTTGCGCCAGCGGAAGCGCCGTGGCGCCGATGAAGGTCGCAACCATCGCGGCCAGCCGGCGATTGTCGCGCCGCTTGCCGCGCATCCGGGCCGCGACCCATTCCAGCACTTCGGTATTGATCCTGGAGGCGTGGTCCGGCGCCCAACTCTCGATATTGGTGTCGGGCGATAGCGCGATCGTGCGCGGCGGCACATCAAGGCCAGAGGCCGCGGCCGCATGGTGGGCCACCGCTTTCGCCAGCAAGTCATCGAAGCGTCCATCGTCGGTGCGTTCGGTGGCGGCCTCGTTGATCTCGAACAGCGCTTCCGCTTCGGCGCGGCTGACCGGCAATTGCTCGACTGCGGATGCGGTGAGGATGTGCGCACACCAAGCAGCATCGTCTGCATCCAACGAGCGGGAAAAATGTACCCTGCCCTTGGTGGTGGGCCCTTCGCCCGTGATTACGCCATCGCGCACGATGGAGAGCGCATGCGCCGCAGTATCGCAGCAAGACGGTTCAAGCAATTTGAACAACTCAACAACCTTGGAACTGGGGGCAGTGGCAGACATCACTTCTCATCTCGATCTTCTGTTTCGCCAGCAATTCCATGCCAACGTAAAGGAGCAGTTAAGGTTTCAACGTTCCGGGATCACAAGTTGCCGGGATGGTTGTGAATAGTCGCTGAACATGCCGTTAAGGTTCTAGTCTGCGACTTTCGTAGGCCTGGGCATGATGGAGCCCGCAAGCGCAATATCTAGGCGGTTGCTGCCTGACTTGCCGAAGATGGATCATTTCGTCGCAGCGACGCGGACAAAACAGGAATGCAGCGACACTCGTGAAAAAGGGAATGATCTACCTTTCTTGGCGTTCCCCGTTCACTTTGGGGACTGCCACACCACATGTTCAACGCACAGCTAACTTGTAAAAAGATGATGAGGTTGACCATGCCACTCCAGATTGGCGCTGAGGCCCCTGATTTCGAGGCTCAGACCACCGAAGGCAAGATCAAGTTCCACGACTGGATCGGGAATAGTTGGGCGCTCCTGTTCTCGCACCCGAAGGACTTCACCCCCGTCTGCACCACCGAACTTGGTGCATTGGCCAAGCTGAAGCCGGAGTTCGACAAGCGCGGCGTCAAGTTGATGGGACTGAGCGTCGATCCCGTCGACAATCACGCCAAGTGGTCGCTCGACATCAAGGAGACGCAAGGCGCTGCTCCGAACTATCCGATGATCGGTGATACCGATTACAAGGTTTCCAAGCTGTACGACATGCTGCCGGCCGCAACTTCCGGTGATCCGGCCAAGCGCACGCCGGCCGATAACCAGACCGTCCGCAATGTCTTCGTCATCGGACCGGACAAGAAGATCAAACTGGTGCTGGTCTATCCGATGACTACGGGCCGCAATTTCCTGGAGGTCCTGCGCGCAATCGACTCCCTGCAGCTGACGGCGAAGCATCGCGTCGCAACGCCCGCTGACTGGCAGCAAGGCGAAGACGTCATCATCGCGGGCTCGGTTTCGGATGATGAGGCAAAGACGATCTATCCGAAGGGATGGAAGGCGCCGAAGCCCTACTTACGGATCGTGCCGCAGCCGAAATAAGTGGGACACGACCGATGGCAACCGAATGTTGCTGAGCGGTGACGAAGCAATCCGTGTCGGATTGCTTCGTTGGTCGACTCGCATCCTGACAGCGACTACCTTCAGCCGAGCCCTTACCAATCCTCGGGGCAAGGATTGACGATCTTCCAGAGTTCGACCCCGTTCTTGATCCTCTTTATTTCGGGGGTCAGCCCCCCGTTACGGCGGATCCAATCCTTCACCGTATCGGGATAATAGGACATCAGGTCCGAGGTCCCCCCCATGCTGGTGATCTTGATGCCGAAAGTGAAGGCCTTGTCGTAATAGGCCTGATGGAAGCCGAGGCTCGCGCGCGGAGTCACGCAGACCTTGTTCAACGGCACCATTCCCAACACCAGCGTGCAGGCCGAGTTGCAAATGCCGTCGATGATAACGCGTTCACCCGTCTCGCGGATGCGCTTGTACTTTGCCTTGTATTCTTCGACGTAGCCGCCATGGTCCCTGGTGATGCGCAAAACAGCGTGCGCTGGCGCAGCCGCGATCAGCGAGAGCAACAGCAGGCTGAGGGGCGTGATGCGCATGAAAAGGCTATTTAGAAACCTTTGTGGCGAAGGGTTGGCACCTACAGGCAAGCCCGCCGCGGCACTTTGGCCATACTGTGTTGGCAATTCGTTAAACATCCGGAAAAGGCTAAAAATAGACGAATCAGCGGCATTAGCCACCTGTTTAGCCGGCTTCGGGAGCTCGAAGCCACGGCATCGACCCAGATTCGTCGCCCGAGACAGTATCCAGGCCGCTCCAAATCACGATAAGATGCCGCGTATTCGCGCGTCATTTGGAGGATCGAGATGAGCAAGTCGAAGCTTTTCGGGGCCGCCGCTATCCTGTTGGCAGTTGCCCTTGCGCCCACCCTCTCACAAGCGCGGAGCCACCGGCACCACCATTATACCCACACCCACAGACTACCTTATCCGATCAGCTATCTCCACAATTACGGCCCTGGCCCCACGCCTGGCTCGTTCGCCCACTACGACGGTCCCTCCGCCAACCGCTGCTATCAAGGTTCGGCGGCCTATATCGGCCAAGATCGCCGCCGACACCCCTGTTCCTGAGACCTCCTGGATATCCCACAGGCCACGCGGGGGCTCAGGCCAGTAGCTGTTTCTCGATCTCGTAGACCGGCAGCTTGACGAGATCCTTGGGCACTTCCGCCTGCAGCGCCTTTCGCACGGCAGGCGAATAGTCGCCTCGGATCATGCCGAGCGCGCGGGGCGATGCCACCATTGTGAGCGCGGAGGTTTCACCCGAGGTCACCGCCATATCCAGTCGATCGGCCAGCTCCCGCAAAAAGGCTCGCTCGGCCTCATCGTGCCAATCCGTCTGTTCCATGGAGCTCCGCGCGCCACTTATGGAGTGCTGCACCCTGCCTGGCCCATCGCTTCCCTGCTCTCTCGTCGGCAGGTCCTCATGCGCGCGCACTTCCTTGGTATGCAAGTTCGGAAACATCCGATCGCCGATATTCTCAAGGATCAGCGCCTTGCGGCCGTCACAAACGACGAGCCAGTCGCCTTTGTCGATCTTCATCTTGTTCATTGCAGTACTCCAGGAAATTGCATTCCGGCACCAAACGTCACGGCCGGCAGGGACAAGACAAAAATGAGGATCAGATACTTGCTTCGAACTCCTCGAAGGACCTCCCGAACTGGGACATTGCTTCTTCGAGATAGTCAGCAAGCATCGGCGTGCCAATAAGGTAAGAGGCAGTGCGATTGTTGTGGGCCTGGGCAGCCTGGGAACGCAGTTCGCCCCAACTATCGATGTCACCGTCGCCGCGGCCGAGCCACATCAATGCGACCAGATCCACCTGCTCGTCAACGTTCAGGTCCCTGATGAAGCCAGCAAGCTCGGAGCGATCCGTCTGTTCGCCCCGGCCGCCGCGACCGTAGCTCATGTCGTCGTCGCCGGACTCGTGGATTACCCCTCCTCCGCTCTCTCCACTATCGGTTTGGCGCGACTTCGAGATGATGAAGAAAACCTTCTCCGGCGAGATCGATAAATCCGGAATCTTCCGCATGGCCCTTACCTCTCGGGGAGGCCGCACAACGCGCTCCCAACCCTCACAAGCTAAAGTCGCCCGGGCACGAGCGTATTGCGCGAGATCAAGGACAGGAAAGCGAAGCTCGCACCCATATGGCCGCTGACTTGGGGGAAGGCCGCTGACAGTCTGAAGATTTGTTCATTGGGACTACTTTCAAGTCCGCCACAATTTAATCAGAACTTCTTCGATATTCTTCGCAGATCATTGGAGGATAAACTATGAAACTTGGAATTGGCATTGTCGTCTCGGCTATTCTCGCGGCAACCGCCGTATCATCGACAGCCTCGGCAATGCCAATGGTCCCGACACCGCAGGTTTCAAACGTCGAGCAGGTGCGATGGGTCTGCGGCCCATACCGCTGCTGGTGGCAACCGAATTACTATGGCTACTACGGTCGCCCCGGGTACTACGGCTATTATGGCCCGCGTCATTATTATGGCCCGCGTCACCGTGGCGGCTGGGGACATCGAGGCTATCGGCTGTAAAACTTGGGGGCCTTCGGGCCCCTTTCGATCAATTCCGCATATCCGGCACGTTGGGACGCCCTCACGCAAACGCGGCTTTGAGATCGTTCGCCAAAACCCTTAGAAATCCACCTCCTGAGAAGACTGGTTCATTGATAACGAGGGCGAGCAATTCAGGGCGGAGCAAAAACATCCGCTTGCGGCCCACCACGTCGCGGGACGTGCATGAACCGCAGACCGTGTAGCAACCGGTCGTTTGAGCGATTGCATTACTGGCCACCCTCTACGGCGACCTTGTTTTCCGTGTTGACGACCTGCACGCGCCGGTTCACTTCCCCCATTGGCTGACTGGGGTCTTTCAGCCTGCTCTTGCCGTAACCTACCGTGACGAGGTTTGCCGCCGGAATTCTGCATCTCTCGATCAGGTAGCGCTTGATGGTGTCCGCGCGACGCTCGGACAGGTCCTGGTTGTAGGCTGCGCTGCCGATAGCGTCGGTGTGACCGGCCACGATGAAGGTCGAGCCCTGCAGTTCGGGCCTGGTGAGTGCCCGGCCCAGGGCCTGGACCGAGGGCATCGACCTGGCTCTGATGTTGGCGGAATTGTAGTCGAAGTTGATTTCCAGATCGATGCTCGGCTTGTCCTTGGCGATGTTGGCGACTTCCTCGCGCTCGGCGACCGACAGCGAGCGCGTGGCACGGCCGCGGAGGCTGTCCAGCAGCTTGGCTTCCGCGGCAGCGGCCTGCGGATCGATCGAGAGGCCGCGCGTGAGCGGCTTCTTCGACGTGAGCGCACGGACGATCTGACCTTCGGTAACATTGTCGCCGGCCTGCGCCTTGTTAAGGCCAAGGGACAGTGCCGCGCCGATTGTGACAATTGAAATGATCACGGCAAGATTCGTTGTGACCTTTTTCATTCCAGTCTTCCTTTCCATTCCATTTCCACTCCCGCCGAGGTTCGATGCGGGGCGCGGTCCTAACTCAGAAAATCAATGGACTCGGTAATTCGTAAATTCCTAAACGATATTCGGGTCCTCGCCCTGGCGTTGGCCATATCCAAAGCTCCTTGCGAAAGCTGGCCGCGCTGTCGGGCCAAGCTGCGGCCTTACAGAGACGAGGTAAGCCGCGTTAAGCTCGGCAACGACATTCCTCATTGCGCCCAACCTCAGGTTCAACAGACCACGGCTGCCTCTACGAAGTCCAGGCGCAGCCGCGTCGTCGCGGTCTTTCACCTTGCGCCGCTGTGCCCCTGACAGAGGGCACAACGTCCATCCGCGCTCACCGCCTCTTCGCGCCTTGCTTGCCAGCGATAATGCAGCCTCCCTTCCCTCTTATGGCCCGGTCCTTTCGATTTACCGGCGGAACATGCCACCCATCATGCCGCCCACCACACCGCCCATGAAGGCGGCGCCAGCATCCGAACCACCACCACGGTGGTAAACCCTGCCACCGCCGCCACCACCGCCTCCGCGTCGGCGGCGTGCGGGCTCTTCGTTCGCGGCGTTCTGGGCAACGACCTCCGTGAGTAAGGCCTTGTGCTGCAGCGTGTTGAGATAGCCCGAGGCTGGGTAGCCGCGGGCGGCCTGCCAGCGCTTTATCACGGAACGGGTTTCGTCGTTGAACACGCCGTTGGCCCTGGTGTCGAAGCCCAGGCCCGTGAGGCGCCGCTGCACATCGCGGCGCTGTCCCTTGTCCAGACCGATCTTGTCCTCGGTAAGCTGGCTGGCCTCTTCCGTGAAGGTGGCGGATTCAACGCCGGGACTGAGGTTGCGCGTCGCGTTCGCGGCACCGCTTTCCAGCGCCGCGATCCTCGCCAGCGCCAGGGACTTGAACTGACCGTTCGGATAATTGGACACATAGGCATTGAGCTCTTCCGCCTTGTTGGATTCCTTCACCGAACGCCAGAACTCGAGCTCGGCATCGCTCGTGCCGGAGTTCGAGACAGCCGGCGCGGGCTGCACAGACCCGCCATCAGCTGCCGCCGGCACGGCGGCGGGATTGAGATAGACCGCGCCGATCAAGTTGGTGTGCCCCCACGGCAACTGACCCTTGTGGGTTTCTTCATTGACCTGGGCACGCACGGAAGTCATCGCCTGCTGGATCTCGACACCGGGTTTGGTGATGTTGTCGACCAGCGCGCGGGTGAATGGGCTGTTGGTACCCCCGTCACCGTCGAGCGCGGTCTGGCCGGGTCCGGTGGCAAAGGCGATCAGCGTCCCCTCGCCCGACTTCATCTCGGCAAGGCCAGTCTGCACGTTGACGCCGCGGGTGGAGGACGCCGACTTGATTTTCGCGGCGAACGGATTGTCTCGGCAGGCATCGAGGAACACCAGCTTGACCTTGGCATCGCCCATCGTCTGCTCGAGCGTCACGTCGACATTGATCGCCGCACCCAGCTTGACATCCATCTCCGATTTGATGTCGGCATCGATCGGCAGCAGATAGTTGGTGCCGCTGATGGCGATGCCGTGACCGGCATAAAAGAACAGCGCGACATCGGCACCCTGCGCCTTCTTGCCGAAGTCGAGCAGCTTCTCGGTCATCTTGTCGCGGGTGAGATCGGTGCCCTCGATGACCTCGAAGCCGACATTGCGAAGGGTCGCCGCCATTGTCTTGGCGTCGATCGGCGGATTGGGCAATTGCGCGACATTCTTGTAGGAGCCGTTGCCGACTACGAATGCAATACGCCGATCCGCCCTGGCCGCATTGACCGACAACGCCATGCAGATCAAGGAGAGGATGATCGTGAGGTGCCGCATTTTACCGAGTCCTCCTATGGTATCGAATTGCGAGCAACGAAAACTGGCCACACTTGCGCGATTGATTATCATTAGCAGGTTTCGCGGGAATGAGATTCCATAACAGATACAGGCCGTTACATAATGCACTACGCCTTTCCCGGTGTAGTTGCATATTCCGCATCCCCCTTCAAGTTCATTGCCTTTTTCTGTTGGATTGACTCATTGCAATACGCCTTCTTTGTCACGCCCCCGGGGGAAACGGTTCGGATCAGGCTTGGCGAACGCGCGAATTTTTCATTTGCCGTGCTAGATGGTCGGTAAGGCCGTAGGCTGAGAGGCCGCACGATGATAGGTGCCGACGAGGCCGCGCGGACCAAGGCAACAGGTGCCTGCCTTTGATAAGCATATGCGAGACCATTACGGTCCAATTATCAAGGCTTTTGGATCGTTGCCAGGTCAGGATGCTCACCATATCGCCCCCACCAGTCCAACGTCATCAAACTGAGCAAGTAGGTCATGAGACGTCTACAATTCGTCCTTCTCTTTCTCGTAACGATAGTTGCCGGTGGTCCGAGCGTAGCTGTCACGGAGCCAGTAGCTCAGCCGAAAGTTGCTGATGTCTTGGCGCAACTCTTCCGTCACTCAGACAAGCCGATGTGCGAAAACGACATTGTCGATGCTAAAGACCACACGCTTGGTCGGTATCTCGCTGAGCAGTTGGCAAATATGGAAACGGAAGGCGACGACCAAATCAAACTGACATGCGACGCTGAGAAAGACGGTGGATGGAGTTGCAATCTCTACTTTCTGCACAGCGTGAAAAACACAGAAATCCTGGTTTCAAATGGTGTCCGGGTGACGTTGGATCGCCGTGGCGTTTTAGAAATCAAAAGTCTCGTGTGCATTTGAAGGTTGATCCGGGACGCGCCGCCAGAATGGTGATGATCGAGGTCATCACCGTCTATTCGTTCGGTTGCGCCTTCCTTATTTTGATGACTTCGGAAGGCGACTGGGAATCGATGATCGGCCAACAGTTGGATGGCGAAGTTCTCACTCTCTGCACAATTCCTGCTTCGTCGGGACGACACAACAGATATGGCGTTTCCGGTTCTCGTCGTGATCGCAGTGCTATTAGTGTTTCAGCGTGTTGCAGGGCGTTTCATCTTGTTTCGGGGCGTGCCAGACGCGGTCATAGGAACCTGACAGGTCCCACCGCGCTATCAAAAGCACTCGCGCTCGGCGCCGCCCGCGTCCCACCGCTCCTCACACCGCAGTTTCGTGACGACTCGCGATCCGCTCCTCTCGCCGGGTGAGATAAGCCACATATGCCATAATTCCGAATTCTGAGAAGGCGAATTATTTTGGGTACGAGGACTTGACGGCGTTCGGGCTGCTTTGCCCGACAGAGCGAAAACCAACCTGCGACTTGCCTTGGTTGGCATGAACGGGCCACATCCCCCTTTCGTTTTCCCTTTTCACTAGCCGCGATTCCAATCCACAGACTGAGGTTGTACGGTTTACAACCTTTACTTGGTAACGTAGTAGGGGCTCGGTGAGTGCTTACGGCTCAGTCAGCCAGAAGGGAGATGTAATAGTGTCGTTCCGGGTTTTGGTGGTCGCTCTTTGTCTTGCCTCGCCAGCTTTCGCCCAGAACGCAGCAACGCCTTGGCAGGCGAATAATGAGGAACTAGCTGCAACCTTTCGTGACACTCGCGCCGCCGCCGATCGGGGAGACGCTGACGCCCAAAACAAACTCGCCTTGTTGTACATGAGGGGTCAGGGCGTTGCGCGAGACGAGGCTCAGGCCGTCGAGTGGTACCGCAAGGCCGCCGACCAGGGGCTCGCCCAAGCGCAATTCAATCTCGGCGTGATGTACAGAGTTGGTCGGGGCGTTGCGCGAGACGATGCACAAGCTGCTACGTGGTTCCGCAAGGCTGCTGAACAGGGGGACGCTTCCGCCCAATACAATCTCGGCGGGATGTACGCGAACGGCCAGGGCGTTGCACGAGATGCTACACAGTCCGCCGCTTGGTTCCGCAAGGCTGCCGAACAGGGGGACGCTTCCGCCCAATACAATCTCGGTGTGAGGTATCTAAACGGGCGCGGCGTTGAGCGAGACGATGCGCAGGCTGCCACGTGGTTCCGCGAGGCTGCCGACCAGGGGGACGCTCCTGCCCAAAACAATCTCGGCATGGCGTATAGGGACGGCCGCGGCGTTGCGCGAGACGATGCGCAGGCCGTTGTGTGGCTTCGCAAGGCCGCCGAACAGGGGTTCGCTGTCGGTCAATACAATCTCGGCGCGATGTACGCGAACGGTCAGGGCGTTGCGCGAGACGATGCGCAGGCCGTTGTGTGGTTCCGCAAGGCTGCCGACCAGGGGGACGCGCCCGCCCATGAGGCGCTACGCTGGATGGAAGCCAGCGGTCGCGGCAATTCAAAACAGGTTCGATGAGTTGAGAACACCTATGCGATCGTCGGATGGAAGCTACTCGCGAGGCAACGTCGCTATTTCGAGCAGAGCAGTGCGCGGCTTCGTGTCATGGTTCATTTCCCCGCGGACGTGCAGTTGAGCGTTATTGAATTGCGTTTGCGGCACGATGGCGTAGCCGGCCCGCCCCACCCAAAGGCGGTCAAGCCGGAGCCACCGGTGGAAATACCCATCGTGACATTTGCCGTAACGACGTCTCTTCAACCTGGAGCATCATCGGCTTCAACAGCGTGGCGCGCAGTCGCGCGCACATAGGCCATCGCATGGTGACATGGACAGAAGGACGAGCCTGCCTGGACGGGCTTGCCGCAAACAAAAACTTGAGGCATGACCACCACGCTCCTTGCGCGCCTCACCCCATCACATACCACTTTTAGCATTGGCTGCAGGCTACGAGGCTCAATCCACCGGCACTGATCAGACTCTGCCTCCAGAAGAGGAGTGCTCATGGCGCGTCTCCGGCAGTCGTCGCAACAACGGGTGCCGCGCCCAGCCAAGCACCTGGACCGTCGTACTTATTAGACATCACATCCCCCAATTCGGACGCGCAGCCGCACGCACTACGTGCCCTGGTTTCGGCTACGCAGAAACTGTTATTGGCTGCATTGAATCGAAGCAGCAGCCTCTCACACTGACGAAGAAACGCCGCCCAAGCTTCCCTGGTTCTCGCGGCTACGCAACCACGCTGCCATTTGGTTGCCTTGGATTGAGGCAGAAGCAGCTGACAAAGCCCGGCCTGTCCCTGAAAGAGGCCGAAACATCAACAGACATCAACTCGGTGATACTCGAGAATCCTACCCATTGCCAAGCCAGGGAAAGCATGGCCAGACACTCAATGTATTGCACAATTACTCCAAGCTTTTGAAGAATTCCGGTTCTGTGCCGAGGCGAAACTGACGCCGCCCAGCGAGTCTGCCTTCTTGCGATCTCGTGCATCCTATTCTATCGCATAGAATATACTGGCCAACTCGGATTGAGGACGTCCTCGATCGCCAACGACCCCAAGAGCCGTTGCCTCATTTTGTCCGCCCCCTGTTTGACTACACTCTCGCCATGATCGTGGCCGAACGTGATTGGCTGACAAGGGCCGTAGAATTGCTTTCGGAGACAGAGATGGAAAAGGTTGATCTCAAAAAAGAACTCAAGACGCTCTATACCGCTCCCATCGGCGGTTTCACTATTTTGGATGTTCCTCCGCTTGTATATTTTATGATCGACGGGCACGGTGATCCCAACGTTGAACCGGGCTATCAAAATGCCGTAGAGGCCCTTTACGCGACTTCTTATACACTCAAATTCATGAGCAAGGACAGCCTCGGCAAGGATTATGTCGTGCCACCGCTTGAAGGTCTCTGGTGGGCCGAAGATCTCTCCGATTTTTTATCTCGAAGGAAAGATCGATGGTCGTGGACCATGATGATAATGGTCCCAAACTTCGTCCCTCAGATCACTGCTGAAGCCGCCATTGTCAGAGCGAGCGAGAAGAAAAACCTCTCTGCCTTGTCGCAGGTTCGTTTTGCGCCGCTGGAAGAGGGGCGATGCGTACAAACGCTGCACATAGGATCATACGATAGCGAAGGTCCGATCCTCAAAAGAATGCACGAAGAATTCCTTCCATCGAAGGAACTGACCGAAGCAGGAATCCATCATGAGATTTACCTCAGCGATCCACGCAAGGAGGCTCCGGACAAGCTCAAAACGATCCTGCGCCAGCCGGTAAGGCCGTTCAAATAGTCGACGGATCTGCCCACATGCCCGGCCCGCCCGTGTCTGACGACGGGCGAGAAATACGATTGCAGATATTCACCATCAACAGAGCTTGCGCATGTCTCGTACTCAACGGTTGCTCGATCTGATTCAGATTCTGCGCAGCCATCGTTTTCCAGTTGCTGGCACGCACTTGGCCGAAGAACTAGGGATAAGCCTTCGCACCCTTTACAGGGATGTCGCAACCCTGCAGGAGCAAGGTGCCAACATTGAAGGAGAACCGGGGGTTGGTTATGTTTTGCGCCCCGGGTTTATGTTGCCTCCATTGATGTTTACCGAGGAGGAGATAGAGGCACTTGTTTTGGGTTCTCGTTGGGTATCTGAGCGGACGGACCTGCTGCTGAGTAAGGCTGCAAAAGGCGCCCTATCAAAGATCGCCTCCGTTCTACCCCAAGACTTGCGAATTGCGCTTGATGCCAGTTCCTTGATGGTTGGAAGAGGTGCCAGAGCTGAGGAAGAGGCAATTGATCTGTCTCAGGTTCGCAAGGCCATCAGGGTCGAGCATAAGATAACGATTCGGTATCACGATCTGAAAGGAAATGAGTCCGAGCGAACCATATGGCCGGTAGCGCTGGGTTATTTTGACCAATCCAGGATGCTTGCCGGATGGTGTGAATTGCGGCAAGAGTTTCGCCATTTTAGAACTGACCGCATATCTGCTTTGACGGTCGAGCTACAGCGCTATCCTCGTCGGCGGCACATCCTGCTTAAAGAGTGGCGCGAAGCAGACGCTCTTCAGCGGCACCATGCACGCTGAAGCTGACTGGATCGGAAGAACCCGCAGGTCGCATGCCAAGGTTTGAGAGGCCGTCTGGCTGGCGGTACTGGCGTGGTCGCGCTCCATTGCTGACAGTTTTTGTCAGGAGGAAGGAAGACAATGGCAGGGTTGATCACTTTGCGAGGGACTTCGAACCATGCGTCTTTACTATCATCCCATGTCAACTTGCAGCCGCCGAGTCTTGATGGCTGCGCATCACCTCAAAATTGAACTCGACCTCGTGGTGGTCGATCTCTTCAAGGGAGAGCAAAATTCACCGAGATTCTTGGAACTAAATCCGAATCATATGGTCCCGGTCCTTGAACATTGCGAATTCACTCTGTGGGAGTCGTACGCAATCATGCAGTACCTGGCAGACATGACCCCCAATCAGAGCATTTACCCGACCGACAACCGCGGTCGCGCGGACGTTAATCGCTGGCTCTTTTGGTGCGGGCAAGTTTTCATGCCTGGCATCGGAATACTCAACTGGGAGAATTCGATCAAATCTTTGGCTGGAGTTGGCTCAGCCGACCCCATTGAGGTTGCTCGCGGCGAACGGCTTCTGATCGAAGCTGCGAATGTCCTTGATAAGCACCTGAACGATCGGGAGTGGATTTGCGACAGCGGCGTCTCGCTCGCGGATCTGGCTATGGCAGCGCCACTGGCCGATCAGCACAGCGCCAAGCTTCCCGTGGCGGACCTGACGAACCTTCAGCGATGGCTCAAGCAAGTCCAGGCTCTCGATTCCTGGAAGAGCACTGAGGCAGGTCCTCCTTGAGGAATGCTCACCGGCGCGACAACCGGCTCGAGCGCCGATCTGCCCGCCTCCTTCGATTGTGGCATAGCTGAATCCGATAGGTCAGCATTGTTGACCTAACGGACGCCGTTTGTTATATTGTCTCGGAAAATCGCAACGGAGACGCCCATGGCGCCAGAAGCAGCTTTCGCAACGCGCATGGAGCGCATGAAGGCTTCGGAAATCCGAGAACTGCTCAAGCTTTTGGATCGGCCGGACATCATTTCCTTCGCTGGCGGCATTCCTGATCCTGCACTCTTCCCGGCCGACGCATTTCGGCAAGCCTATGGGCGCATCCTCGTCGGCAGCGGCGCCCGATCGGCCCTGCAATATTCAGTCAGCGAAGGCCACCCTCCCCTGCGCGACTGGCTCGTCGGCGAAATGGCCAAGCTCGGCATCAGCTGCACGCTTGACAATGTCTTCATCGTCTCGGGCTCGCAGCAGGCGCTCGACTATCTAGGCAAACTATTCTTGTCGCCCGGCGATACCGTCCTCGTCACTCGGCCGACCTATCTCGGTGCGCTCCAGGCGTTCAACGCCTATGAACCGAGCTACGACCGGCTTTTGCTCAGTGATGATGCGGGCAACTCCTTTCGTCAGGTCGCTAATACGACAGGCGGGCATATGAAGTTCGCCTATCTCTCGGCGGATTTCGCTAATCCGACCGGCGAAACCCTTACGCTGCGAGAGCGTGAGCGGCTGCTCGACCTCGCTGAGGAGCTCGATATCGCTGTTGTTGAGGACGCTGCGTACCAGGCGCTGCGCTATGACGGTGGACCGATCCCGCCGATTCTGGCGCTTGAGCTTGCGCGCAAGAACCAGGACATCGAACGGACCCGGACGATCTATTGCGGCAGCTTCTCCAAGACTCTTTCCCCTGGGCTACGCGTCGGTTTCGTCGTGGCCAGTCGCGCGGTGATCAGCAAGCTGGTGCTGATAAAGCAGGCTTCGGACCTCCATTCCTCCACGATCAACCAGATGGCGATTGCCGAGGTCGCCGCAGCAGTCTTCGACGAACAGGTTGAACGGGTCCGGGCCGTCTACAAGCGCCGCCGCGACTGTATGCTCGCAGCTATAGAACGATGCATGCCTGCGACCGTCACATGGACCCATCCGGAAGGCGGCATGTTTCTCTGGTTGACGCTTCCCTCAGGGATCGACGCGGCAGCACTTCTCGACAAGGCGATCAAGACCAAGAACGTTGCCTTCGTGCCGGGTCAAGCCTTCCACGCTGACGGCAGCGGCGCGAATACGCTGCGTATCAGCTTCTCGTGCGCCGACGAGCCCACGATCGAAGAGGGCATTGCCCGGCTGGGCGGCCTCATCGGCGATGAAATCGATCGGTTTGCCACACAGCGGACGCTCTTGCAGAATGACGCGGTCGAAACATGACGAGTCTCAAGTCCGCAAAGTCGAGACTGACGCTTGGCTGACACTTGCCAGCCCGAGAACTTGAATTCTCACCAATTACCTCGTCATTATTGATTATTATAAACTCGAAGCATCCAGAGGACCATCGATGACCAATACTGACCGCATCACCCTCTATTATTCGCCGCAGACCCGCGCGACCGGCACACGGGTGCTGCTGGAAGAGCTCGGAGTTCCCTACGATCTCCATGTCCTGAACATGAAGGCAGGCGAACAGCGGCAGCCGGCCTATCTCGCCATCAATCCGCTTGGCAAGGTGCCCACTATCCGTCACGGCGAGGCCGTGGTGACCGAGCAGGTAGCGATCTTCATCTATCTTGCCGACCTGTTCCCGCAGGCTGGCCTGACGCCGGCGCTCGACGATCCCAGGCGCGGTCCATATCTGCGCTGGATCGCCTACTATGGCTCGTCCTTTGAGCCTGCTGTGATGGACAGGTTCATGAAACGCGAGCCGGCGCCTGCGATGCAATCGCCGTATTCGGACTACGATTCCATGATTGGCGTCCTGGAGTCGCAGCTTTCCAAGGGACCCTACCTGCTCGGTGAACACATGACCGCGGCCGACATTCTCTATGGGGTGGCCCTCGGCTGGACGATGATGTTCGGCATCGTGCCCCAAAAGGACGTATTCGTTCGCTATGCCGAGAGCATCGCGTCACGTCCGGCCTTCCAGCGGATTACGGCCGCCGACGTTGAAATGGCGGCACAGCACGCCGCAGCGTGCGGGGGATGAGGGGCGGCGTTATCAGGGCTGGCCACTTTGATTGAGCGGGCATCAATAACTCACCGACAGGTGATGCGAAGGCGCCTGCTCTCTTGGCTCGTTCTAATCGCAGCGCCAGCGTTGCACAATGCCGAAGAATGGACGCGCGATCTGCCAGCATGGAGTTCTGCCTACGCCTCTCTTCCCCACTTCATCTCTGCCTATGTTCATAGTGGATTCAGCCTAGCCCTGATCATTGCTACCATCCTGCCGGTCATCGCTGCCATTGTCATCCGGCGCGCAGCACCGCAAACCGAGCCGGCGTGGCTCGTTCTTTTCGCATGGGCGCTGATCGCAAACGCAGCATGGCACGCGGTTCTGTCGGTCTTCACATGGACCCTTATGCCCGGTATTTTCACTGCGGTTATGCTGCTGGCGCCGACTTCCCTCTACGTACTCTCTACCATGCCTTCGCAACAGAGAAGCGGCCGCATCGTCCTGTGGGCCGTGCCTGTCATGGTCATCGTCACAATAGCCACGCTGACAGTCGCGGCGTTTCTCGCTAATCTTGTGGGACGCTATGGTTCATGAATCAGGCTATACTTGCCTGGTCGCGTTCAAGAATGTGCCGAGGCTTATCAGCCGCCGGATCGGCGCGACCCAGCCAGTTCGCGAAGTTCAGGCCGATCAGGACCGAGGCCATCAGGATGGTCAGCGCGATCACGGCAAACATCAGTGCGAACGCCACCTGAATCCCGAGCCGGCGCGATTCAACTTGCGCATATTCGGCGACGTTGGTTTCGGTCTGCTTGAGCTGCGCCACGACGCGCGGATCCAGCAGGCGCGCGACATAAAGGAAGGTGTCGTTGAAGGCCCGCAGCCGGATCACCGCAGCGACGTAGTTCGCCTCGGGAAGACGGCGATCTGGGGGTCGGTCTCGTCGACGTTGCTAAGGAAGTCCGCTGGCGGCGTCTGAAAGCTGTGGTCGATACCGGTCTG
>JGI24705J35276_12238615_pt1 | contig 29785 bp, 24 predicted proteins | sample TergutNt197P4_FD_35276 | JGI IMG/M metagenome (IMG submission 35276) | reverse complement strand
ATTGGCTTACTGAAGATAAGGGTTTGCCGGGGCACTATGCTCAGTATCCTTTATTGGTTTACAAGGATATTACTTAATTTCCTATGACTTGGAGCTATAGCATGCTTTTAAATTTGAATACGTCTTGGACGCAAGAGAAGGGTTTGGAAATCGGGCAAGGCGACTCTGACCAATGGAAAGTGTTTCGTTATGATACAAGCTATGAGCGGCAAAGTTGAGCAGGTGGGACAGGATGGCCTTGATAAGTTTGGTTTGTTTGACCCGCCAGATGACTATGGTTATTTCCGTGTGGCGGGCGATTGGGTTTATACAATTTATGATGACTTAAGAAAAGGCGACGGGCAGTTCGGTTCGTCCAATCCATTGCTTCCGGTGCGCGTGAACATAAAGACAAAGCGGTTTGAAACTCTAGAATAATGAGGTAAATGAAGAGGGGAATCCTTATGATTACGATAAATGGCGCTCACAACACTGCTAAATGCTATGCTGCCCAGTTAGAAGAAACGGCGGCAGCTCAAATTAAGGCTGTATGCGATCAGGATGCTTTTGCAGACTGTAAAATCCGCATTATGCCTGATGTCCACGCAGGGATGGGCTGCACTATTGGCACTACAATGACCATCACCGACAAAATCGTCCCCGGCATGGTGGGTGTGGACATCGGCTGCGGAATGGAAACCGTCAAGCTGGACATCAGCGAACTTGACTTTGACCGGCTGGATAAAGCCATTCGTCAAAATATCCCTTCCGGTTTTGATGTGCGCAGCCGCGCCCACAAGCTGGCAGATGAAATTGACTTGAGCAAGCTGCGCTGCGCCCACAATGTCAATCTGCACCGTGCAATACACAGCATCGGAACCCTTGGCGGTGGCAACCACTTCATTGAAGTTGACAAAGGCGAAGACGGCACTTTGTATTTGGTGGTGCATTCCGGCAGCCGCCATTTGGGTTGCGAGGTAGCGGAGCACTATCAAACCGAGGGGTACAACGCCCTCTGCGGCAACGCTCAATTTCAGCTTGCGGAAGTTATTGCCGAACTGAAATCGAAAGGCAGGGCGCAGGAAATTCAAAGCACCATGAAGTCTCTAAAAGCGCAGGCCGCAATCCCTGTACCGAAGGACTTAGCGTATGTGGAAGGCCCTTTGTTTGACGATTACATACATGACATGAAAATCATCCAGCGTTTTGCCGTGCTTAACCGCAAAGCCATGGTGGACACCATCCTCGTCGGTTTGCGGCTCTCCCCGGTTGAACAATTTACAACTATACACAACTATATCGACACGGATTCGATGATTCTTCGAAAAGGCGCTGTTTCGGCTAAAGCGGGAGAAAAACTGTTGATCCCCATCAACATGCGCGACGGCAGCCTGATTTGTACCGGCAAAGGGAATCCCGATTGGAACTGCTCTGCGCCCCATGGAGCCGGCCGTTTGATGAGCCGCTCCAAAGCGTTCCACGAGCTTTCCATGGAGCAATACAAATCAGAAATGAGCGGCATATTTTCCACCTGCGTGGTGCGTGACACATTGGACGAATCACCAATGGCGTACAAAAGCATGGATGAGATCATCAGCCAGATTGACCCTACGGCAGAGATAACAGGCAGGATCAAGCCGGTTTACAATTTCAAGGCAGCAGAGAAAGAACGGCGGCGCAAAAAGGGATAGCGGATAGACAAGTCCGTATGGACTGGAACGAACACGAACAGGGTTATTGCCATATGGTGCTGATTGGCGCAGCGAACAACCTGTCCCCAAAAGGATGTACGTCTGTTCCGGTATAGAGCACTATGCCGCAGTGAAACCTGCTGCCCAACGCATTCCTTATTGCCTTCAACCCGGCGAAGTCTTTTGGTGAAAAAGAGCTTGACGCTTTTATTTCTACCGCGACAACTCTTCCGTCGGCAAGTTCAAGCACAAGGTCGACCTCTTTGTTGTCGGTATCTCTGTAATGGAACAGCGAATAGTCGTAGCTTGACCATGCTTGCTGTTTGCCAATTTCTGTTATAACAAACGATTCAAGAAGCGGACCGAGTTCATTGCCGTTTTCGATATTTGCAATGAAGCTAGAGCTTATCCCATGCAAGGAACACAAAAGCCCCGTGTCCGATACGACAATTTTAGGCTTGCTGATCGCCCTCTTGGAATAGTTCCTCCCCCATGCAGGAATTGAGTGGATCAAGCGTAAGTCTTCAAGCAAGCGTATGTATCCATTCATGCTGCTCTCAGGTATTCCAACTAAGTGGGATACATTTGCCCGAACGAATATTTTCGAAGAGTTGCCGGCGAGCACGGAGAACAGTTTTTGCAATCGGTCAAGGTGTACAAGCCCTGATAGTTCGTCGGCATCGTGGTCAAGGACGCGGGAAATATAGTTTTTGAAGTAAGCCTTCCTGCGTTTTGCGGTGCGGCCGTATGCGTCAGGGTATCCGCCGCGTTCGATGAGTTTTGCATATTCGGCGCGTGACAGCGGCTGCGCCAGCCGCAATTTCGTCAATGCGTCTTGCTGGATGAGCGTTGATACGAAATCTTCTCTCGTTCCCATGATTTCGCCTACGCTGAAGGGCTCAAGCAAAATTGTTTCGGCACGGCCTGCAAGAGATTCATTTACACCTCTTAGGTGCAAAATGTTTGCTGAACCGGTAATCAAGAACCGTCCGGGCTTCCGATCCTTGTCTACTGACAGCTTTATGGCGTTCAACAATTCAGGGCATTTCTGCACTTCGTCAATAATCATAATCCCCTTTTGAAACTGCGAAACAAATTCAAAGGGGTTTTCTTTTGCTGCCGCCAGCGTCTCCTCTGAATCCAGCGTTACGCTTATATGGTCAATATCCTCGGTTACCATCGAGGCAAGAGTTGACTTGCCGACTTGTCGTGCACCCTGTATCACTGTCACGGGCGTGTCCTTCATGGTATCTTTTACAATGGCTTCAACGTTTCTTTTAATCAATTGCATGCTTTTCGAGCCTCCCTTGTAAAAAGAGTATAACACAATTACAAAAGAATGTCGCTTATTTTTTAAAAAAGTCGCTGATTTCACGGGCACCAGTCGCTGATTTCACGGGTACCAGTCGCTGATTTCACGGGTACCAGTCGCTGATTTCACGGGCACCAGTCGCTGATTTCACGTATTTTTTCATGAATGATATTTTCAAAGAACTACACACCATGATGATTTGCTTGACTAACCCAACCACAAGATGTATAGTATTTGCATGAAAGAATATTAGATTTCATAGGGAGGGGTGATAAGTGAAACGCGATGCTCCTGCATAAAAAATGGGGCCGCTTAACCACTTTGCGCGACAGCAACGAGGCTGAAAAAAGAGAACCACAACTCCAGAACAAAAGCGGCAATATTTTTCAAGGAGGTTAATATTTTGAAGGGATTTAGCAATAACAGAAGAATTAGGGTTTTTCTAGCAGCTGCATTGATCATTGCGTTAGCCTGCCCTACAGCGTTTGCATATACCAGCAGCGCTGCCGCAGCCGGTGACGGGCCTGCCAAACTGGCAGGGCTCAAGGTGGTGGAGCTGCTGACCAGCGCCGGTGCCAGCTTTATCGGGAGAAACCTTGTAACCAACGGAACGTATCCGGAGGAGCTAAGGGGCACGGTGCGCCCTGGAAGCGACACCCTCAGAACGGACTACATAGTTACACCGCGCGAGCTCGACGACTATCACTTGGCTGGTATATACGATAAAGCGGGTGTTCCTTGCGATGTTTCCGAGTTGCGCCTGACAGAGGCTCAGGCTGCCGTAAAGTATCCTGGCATACCAAACTACATAGCGTTGGCAAGAGACATTGCTGGCGAGGTGCGCGAGGGGCTGGACGGCGGCAATGGGGTCTTTGTTGTCGGATCTAACTGCGTACACGCCGTCGGGACTGCTGCAGGCCTGCGCCAGGCGTTCGGCAACGACGCCAAGATCGGTATAATTTATCTGGACGCCCACGGCGACATCAACACTAGATTTTCAACCTTCTCAGGGTCGATGGGCGGCATGGACCTTGCGCCGATCGTTGGTCTTGAAGACGGATGGTGGGAAGCAGTCGCCGGCGAGGGGATGAAGCCCTTCGACGCGTCCTTGCACGGCGCGGGCCGCGACCTTGATTCGGGAGTCGACGTAATTGGCGGAAAAGAAGTGCCTTTCGGTGAGATGCTAAATCTGGAAGAGGCAGGGACAATCGTGCTTTCCAGTGCCGAACTGGGCAACGAGGCTCTGTTCAGGAGCAAGCTGAAAGAGCTGACCGACCAAGTGGACGTACTGTACCTGCACATTGACGCAGACGGCGTGGACAGCGCGTTCCTCACCAATGTGAATACGCCTTTCCCTGACAACGTGAACAGGGTTCAAGAGCGCGGGCCGGATATCTGGACGATGATGCGCGACATTAAAATCATAATGGAAACCGATAAGGTGGCGGTGATAAACCTGGCTTCAATCTACTTTGGCAACACCTACACTGCGGCACAGCATGCGACCCGAGGTTTCACGTTCCTTGCATACCCGGGCGAAACGACGCAGCAAGCCAGCAACAGGGCCTCGCAGATTGCGATTCTGACAGGCATCCGCATGATCAGCTCTGCCTTTGAGAACTGGGGCTACATGGTCGCCCCGGCAGGCGCCTCTGTTCCGGAAGCGCCAGCCATCGCTCCCGCTCCCGGCGGCAACATGGAAGGGCTCAAGGTGGTAGAGCTTCTGACCAGCGCCGGAGCCGGCTTCATCGGGCGAAACCTTGTGGCAAGCGGAACGTACCCCGAGTCCCTTCGCGGCACTGTGCGCCCCGGCACGGACACGTTAAGAACAGACTACATAGTTACGCCGCGCGAACTTGACGACTACCATCTGGCTGGGATATACGACAAGGCAAAAGTCCCGTACAATATTGCTGAACTGCGCCTGACCGAGGCGCAGGCTGCCGTAAAGTATCCTGGCATACCGAACTACATAGCGCTGGCAAGAGACATTGCAGGCGAGGTGCGCGAAGGGGTGACCGAGGGCAATGGGGTCTTCGTCGTCGGCTCAAACTGCGTACACGCAGTCGGAACTGCCGCAGGCCTTCGCCAGGCGTATGGCAACGACGCCAAGATCGGAATAATTTACCTAGACGCCCACGGTGACATCAACACTAGATTTTCAACCTTCTCAGGGTCGATGGGAGGCATGGACCTTGCACCGATCGTTGGCCTTGAAGACGGATGGTGGGAAGCGGTCGCCGGCGAGGGGATGAAGCCCTTCGACGCTTCATTGCACGGCGCGGGCCGCGACCTTGATTCGGGCGTAGACGTAATCGGCGGGAAGGAAGTGCCGTTCGGCGAGATGCTCAATCTGGAAGAAGCAGGGACGATCGTGCTTTCCAGCGCGGAGCTTGGCGACGAGGCGCTGTTCCGAAGCAAGCTGAAAGAACTGGCCGACCAAGTGGACGTGCTGTACCTGCACATTGACGCCGACGGCGTGGACAGCGCGTTCCTCACTAACGTGAACACGCCTTTCCCGGACAACGTGAACAGGGTTCAAGAGCGCGGGCCGGACATCTGGACAATGATGCGCGACATTAAAATCATAATGGAAACAGGCAAGGTGGCAGTGGTAAACCTTGCTTCCATCTACTTTGGCAACACCTACACCGCAGCGCAGCAGGCTACGAGAGGCTTTGCATTCCTCGAGTACCCAGGGGAAACGGCGCAGCAGGCCAGCAACAGGGCCTCGCAGATATCGATACTGACCGGCATCCGCTTGATCAGCACAACTTTTGAAAACTGGGCGAGCATACCCGGTGAAAACCTGTTCATACTCAGCGCTGACGAAGAGAGCGACATCGACGGCGACGTCTGTTTCACTCTTTCCGTCCACGGCGCCAAGGACTTGCTGGCTGTGGAGCTGGAATTTGAAGTGGACAGCAACATGCTGGCCGGGAAAGGCGTCATCGGGCTTTCCGGGTTTGACGTTATTGACGGCATCGCTTGGAGTTACGCTGGCGGCAGCGCATGGAAAGGCACAGTCACCATCGGTTTGCCGGCAGGTGATTCAAATGGGCTCAGTTCTTGGGAAACAGAAGATATCGCTAAATTCCTGTTTGCGCCGAGAGCCAAAGGCGACACGGCTATGAAGCTGACAGGCCTTAAAGCAGTGGGGCTTGACGGCGATGTGACGAAGTACATTGACGTTTCAATCGGCATTGGCGAGGCTATGACTAACATCGACCAGAGGGTCTTCTCGAAATACGACCTCAACAGGGACAACAAGGTAGACGCGCTGGATCTTGGCATCATGCTGCTGTACTGCGGATTCAACACGGAAACCCCGGGCTTTAGCACCTTGATCAAAGTCAACGACTCAAGAGGCAAAGGCGTAACAGCGAGCATGTGCGACGTCAACTCAGACGGTATTATTGACATGCTCGATTTGCTGGACCTTTTCATCCATTACACAAAATAATCGTCATTTGCTCCCCGTGCCTGTTTCTTGGAGCAGGCACGGGGTGGCTTGAATCAAGCCAAAATTACAGGATACAATTGGCAGGGGAGGTGAATGTTGTTTACCGTAATTCTCTTATCGTTTATACGCTTTCACACTTTTGTGTTGATTTTTCTTGCTTCTTCATGCTTTTTGCGTGGCATTCCAGCGGAACCCACTCGGACAAAGCGGCGACTTTAGGGTTTCTTGCATACAATGTCACGGCTTTTGGCCTACAGCCTCTGATCGGTTATTTCTGCGACGCGCACAGAAAAACACCGGTTGAAGCCATAGGCTGTTTTCTGTTGATTGCAGGGCTGTTTTTTATGCAATGCCCTGCGGCGTCGATAGCTCTCATTGGGCTTGGGAACGCCTGCTTTCATGTCGGTGGAGGGATTGACTGCCTCCGCAACGCCGGAGGTAAAATGGCGAGGAGCGGCGTTTTCGTGTCTGCTGGGGCGCTTGGCGTCGGCGTTGGAACTTTAGCAGGGAAGGGCGGCTCTTTACCCGTTTATGTCCCAATGGGCATTCTCGCACTTTGCACTGTATTGATTTTCGCATTTTGCATCAGGCATAAGGAAACAAGCAATGAAAAAGCCGTGTTTTCCGTCACGAAACCAGAAGCTGGTTTTGGAGCAATTGTCTTCTTGCCGTCGGTTTCGATTGCGGTCCGCTCGTTTGCAGGCTCTATAATTCTAGCTCAAGCCGCATGGAGGACAACGCCGGCGTTCTTCTTGTTTCCGGCGCTTGGCGCGTTTCTTGGCAAGGCTTCCGGAGGATTTTTGGCTGACAGCATTGGAGCAAGAAAAGTCGCTGTCTTCAGCCTGCTGTCGTCTTCGGTTTTGCTGGCCTTTTGGTATGCGAGCCCCTGGGCCTTTATTATTGGCATCGCTCTGTTCAACATGAACATGCCCGTGACACTTTGCGCGATAGCGTCAGTGCTGCCGCGTTGCCCGGGGCTTTCGTTCGGAATAACCACGCTGGCACTGCTTTGTGGGAACGTGCCGACGTTTTTCATGTCAGTTGCGAACCCGTCCGCTGTTTTTGCGGTGCTTACAGTTGTTTCAGCGTTGTGTCTGTGCTTTGTGCTTGATGGAAAGGCGAGGTGAAAAAGTGAAAAAATACAAAAGAATTAACAATACGATGTTTGACGCGGGAGGCCCATTGGTGCTGCTGTTCATTTTCGGCGTTCCGGCTCTTATTATCGTGCTTGTTGTCGGCTTAATTGTACTAACGGTTAAGCTCATAAGAACCGCCCGCAAGAAGAATGATGATGAAGGATGACATATCTACTGTTCTTGGAATGTTTTGTGATAACAGCTATCGTTGAAGGCGCCGCTGTCCTGATCGTATTCAGGCAGAAGCGGTACGTGTATTACAGCTTTTTGTGCAACCTTCTCACGAACCCGGCGCTGAACTTGTCGTTGCTGGTATCTGTGAATTTGCTTGGAGAGGGTGCATACTGCCCGGCATTGCTTGTGTCAGAAATCGCGGCAGTTTTTGTTGAGGCCGCCGTATACAATTATCTCTGCAGGTTCGGCTTGCCGAAATCGCTGATGCTGTCGGCATTTCTCAATCTGTTGTCTTTCGCAGCAGGGGCATTGTGGTTTGCAGCTTTTGCACCTGTTTGAAGACATGAATTGAATGAGTGACTAAAAATGAAGGCGGCCCGCTAAAGCTGCTCTGCCATTGCCAGTATGCCGGCCTTGTTTTCTTCGACCCACTTTATGCTTCGCATCATGTGCTCAAGATACCAAAAGTATTCGTCAGGGTCGCCTGCCGTGTTAGTGCAGTAAACCCTTATGCACCACTGGGCCATGTACATGTTGCTCAATTGCAGCGCTTCGGGGAAATACTGCTTTTCTGTTTTCGTCAAGGGGGGGAGGCTGCTGCCCAGTTCAAGTAGCTTTGCGTTGTAGGCGCTTAGGAACTCTTTTGCCTCGCTCAGGCGAATGGCTCCGTCAGAGTTTTCCTGCCACGAAGAAAAACAGTTGAACACGCCGAGGGCTATTTCAAACAGACGCAAGTCCATCTTTGCTGCTTCAAAATCGAATATGCCCACGCATTCGTCTCCGGCGAACTTGAAGTTTCCTGGATGCACGTCGCACTGCACCGGTATCACAGGAAGCTGCCCGGCTTTGGCATCTGCAAAACAGAGCCTGTTTGCGGTTTCCTCAAGACAGTCCAGCTGGCTGTGCATATAATCCGTATAGCGATTTTTGATTCCGGCGTTTATGCAGCCCTCGTAGTAACAAAGGAATTTCTCGGGAAACTCCTTTATGAATTCAAGGATTGGCGGCTCTGAGCCGTTGCAGCCTTCAGGGTCGAAATCGGATACCGCATCGTGGAATTCTGCAACCAGGCCAGCAATGCCGAGATATGACTTTTGTGGCATTATGTTTTCAATCCAGTCGTAAGGCTCGTCTCCTGCCAAGAATTCGTACAGAGCGAAATAGCGCTGCCTTTGGTGCCCGCCCTCGTCTTGGGCTTTGCACACATAGGATTTGCCATCCTTTGCCGCCATGGGCACGGCGCCTTTGTCGAAGCCGTTTTTTCTGGCGTGAAGGAGGAGGTTGTGCTCAAACAATACCTCGGATTCGGGTTTTGGCTTCAAATACTCCCGGAAGAACCAGTTCTTGCGCTCTCCGTTTTTCTCCAAAGCTGCCCTGAAAGCGCGGCTGGTGTAGCCGCCGAAAATTTCTTGAATTTCAACGACATTGCCCAACGAGTAGTTTTCTTCTATGATTTCTATCATCTGTGCGTGTGCTTCATTCATGTCATGTCCCTTCGCAATACAAAATTATAACACGTTTGGCTTCAAATTGATAATGCTTTTGTTCAAAAACGCTTGAGTTTCTGCTATAATAAAACAAACAAGCCAGCAATGGCAGGAGGGGCAAACCTAAAGGTTTCAAAATGCCAGTATTCAAAAAAACAAACGTGAAAACAGGGCAGGCAGGGAGCGATCTGGAATACCTGCAAAAGCTGAAAGCGACCCTTATGGAGCTCAAATTAATCTACGAAAGGACGTCCGGCCTTAAAATCCAAAAGGATGTTTTGGAGATATGCAGGTCTACGCAGAAAATCTTGCAGTGCCTGACAGAATGCGGCAGCAAAATACCCAAGGCGAAGCTGTTCATCGATTATTACCTGCCGGAGCTTGCCGGGATACTGAACCAGTACGTCGCCATAAAGGCGGGCTGTGCTTCAAGCGAAGAGGCAAGCCGCACCGCCGCACTGATCGAGGAGTTCGTCCCGGAAGCAAGAAGAGCGTTCGACCGCATATTGGAAAGCGTTGCAGTTCAAAGCAGCGCAAGCACAGGGGCAGAAATAGAAATATTGTTCGCCGAGCTTAAGAAAAACAAGCTGCTTTAGGTGGTTGGCATGGGGGGCGTTTTTTCAGGCTGCAAATTCAAATACCAGTTCCGTGATTACCAGGCGCGGGCATTGGGGGAAATCCCAAAGTATCTGGAAAACGACGGGAAGATACATGTGGTGGCTGCCCCCGGGGCAGGAAAGACCGCGCTGGGGCTGCAGATCATGATAGAATTCGGGGCGCCGGCGCTTGTGCTTGCGCCAACAGTAGCGCTCAGGGAGCAGTGGCTGGACAGGTTTGAAACGGATTTTGCAGAAAGTATTGACTTAACAGGCAAAGTAAGCGATGAACTTAACAACCCGAAGCTGCTTACAGTCACAACGTACCAGGCCCTGTATGCCGAATATTCAGCGGTGGCGAAAAAGGGCAAACCGCCGGTTGTACTGGAAAATCTCAGGGAGGCCGGGGTAAAAACCGTAATACTGGACGAAGCCCACCATCTGAAAGCAGCCTGGCTTGACGCAGCAAACGACATGATTAAAAACATTGGCGGGGCCACGACAATTTCACTGACCGCGACGCCGCCATACGACATGAGCAGGGCAGTCTGGAACAAATACATAGGGCTTTGCGGAAACATCGACGTTGAAATAACAGTGCCGGAACTGGTTTTGAAAAACAACTTGGCCGAGCATCAGGACTACGTTTTTTTCAATTACCCAGACAAGGCTCAGATGGGCGACATCGAGGCGGTAAAATTCAAGCTGAACGGTTTTGTTGAAAAGATGAAGTCTTCTGAAAAACTCGTAGCCGCCGTGTCGCTGCATGAGGGCATTATCGACGTCAACGCGAAACTGGACTATTTCCTCGACAATTTCGACTACTACTTGGCGATGCTCAAGTTTTTGCGTTTCAACGGCGCAAAATTCCCCTCAAACGGCTTGTCATTGTCAGAAGCCAGCATTTCAGGCTTCAGTTTGGCAGATTTGGAAACCTTGCTTGGCTATTGCCTTGGGCCAGACTCAAAATCCTACTCGGATTTTGCCGCTTTCTTCAGAGAAGTGAGAAAAGAGCTGAACTCCCTCGGCGCAATAGCTGACAGGAAAGTGACCTTGAGCGGCACCGAAGGCTTGAAGGCGAGGATAACCCAAAATGTCGGGAAACTGGAGAGCATCAAGGAGATCATCGGCAAGGAAAGGGAGAACCTCGGAGACAAGCTGAAGCTGGTCGTGATCGCTGAAAACATTTACCAAAATGTGCTGGACCTGTGGGGCGAAGAAGACATAAAGCTTGTCGGCGTCATACCGATATTTGCAAAGCTGGTCCGCAGCAATGCCGGAGAAGCCATCGTGCTGACAGGCGAGATAACCATCATACCTGCCAGGCTAAATGATCAGCTGCTGAGGGTTGTCAGCGAATTCGGGGCTGCAGAAGAGGACGTCTCAATCCAAGCGCTTAGCTTTGATTTCAGTTACGCCAAAGTCAGCTTCAGGGGAAAGGCGGCAAAGAGTGCGGTCGGAGTGGTCTCAAGCCTTTTTGAAAAGAGCGACGTAAATGTCTTGGTGGGCAGCAGCGCACTTATCGGTGAAGGTTGGGACGCCCCCTTTGTAAACGCGCTCATAATGGCGACTTCCATTGCCTCGTTCGTTACGTCCAACCAAGTCAGGGGCAGGGCCATCAGGACGTTTGCGCCCGACCCGGACAAATCCGCGAACATCTGGCACCTGGTCTGCATGGAGAAACTTGGGAAAGACGAGTATGGGCTCGGGCCGGATTTTGAAATGCTGAAACGGCGGTTTGAAGCCTTTGAAGGGGTTGGCGCCAGCAGGGACTTGATAGACTACGGCATTGAACGGCTTGGCATCGAGGAAAAAACGTACAGCGGAGAGGAATTGGCGAAGCTCAACGAATCGACGATGGGCTGTGCGCTCGACAGGGGGCAGATGCGCAGCCGTTGGGCAAGTGCGCTAAAAAGCTATTCGCCCATCAGAATAAGCAAATTCCATGGCGCAGCAGAAGGCGGCGATTCGGACAGCGAGGCTCTAAGGACTAGGAAGCTGGGCTTCATGAAGTCGCTCACAGGGCTCGGCAGGATACTTTGGCTGTCTCTGCCATCAGTGCTTAAGGGTAAGCCACCCTCGGTGTTCACGCTCAGAAACGGTGCTTTGTACTTTGCAGGAAGCGCGGTACTCAGCACGCTGAAGCACATGGATGCAGTCAACGTTAAGGCTCAGCTGGTGTTTCTGAAACGCTACGGGCATACCGGGTTTTACCTCAAGGATGCAACATTGAAGGAAAATTCGGTTTTTCGCGAGGCGTTCGTGGAAATGCTCTCTGAGATTAAAAACCCCAGGTACGTCATAGAAGCGAAGGAAACGCATTTCGCCGTCCCCGGAATTGTAGGCGCAAAAAAAGAAAACGCAAAATTTCTGATGAAAAAGCTCCGCTTGTCGAGAAGCGGCAGGCTGATTTATACGAGGACCCCCGATGGCAAAGAGAGGCTGCTTTTGATCAAATTGAAGCAAAACAACATCCAAGCGAGCTTTAGCGGCAACGTCAGCCTGAAAAAAGCAGAGCTTGCCCAGACGGACATAGATGTTGCGGTTTTGAAAGGCGAGCTCAGGCATGCCATGCTCGGCGAAGATGAAAAAAGGCAAGCCGAAAGAACATCAGCAAGCATCGACATGTCAAGCCCCGCCTCAATCATCAGGTTCGGGGCGCCCGTGCAGAGCGGGATTGCAGGGCTTTCCGACAGTGTGCTGAGAAACGTTGCTGCCAACAGGACTGGTGAAGCGGCGGCGGCGCTTTCTTTGCTGATTTCACAGATAAGGGATTTTGACGCCGAAAGCTATGGCAACAGCAAAATAGCAAGATTGTTCACAAAACCAGAAAACATGGCAGAGAAAATCGCGGACGCATACAGGTTAGCCGAAGCCAAGGTAGACAAAACCCTTCTGCAGCTTGAGAAGATCAGGATACAGATGATGAAGGGCATTGTGCTGTACAGCAAAATGTACGATGAAAATCAGGAGTTGTGCAGGTTGGCTTCGCTGCACATCGCAGCAGTTGAGCAGAAAATCGCGGAAATCAGGTGCCAGGCAGATGCTCATGAACCGCAAGGGTTGACGGACGCAGGCATTTGGCTTGAAAAAAAGCTCCAAGGCCTGCAGGCGAGCCGGGAGATATCGCTGCAGATGGCAACGCAGATACAGATGCTTCAGGGCAGCGAAACAGAGCTCGCCGAAAAAATCCAGTCGGCTGTCGCCAATTCGATTGCCCTGTGGAAATCCCAGGCGCTGCTCGCCCTCGGTGCCGCAAGCATGCGTGCTGTAGAGCAGAGGCTTGGCGCCGCCGGCGCACTGCAAGAAACCAATGCGGGCACCATGGAAGCACTGGAAGAAGTGATGAATGCTTTCAAAGAGAGCGAAAAGCTGAGGGCCTCGGCAGAGCAGGAGCTGCACGTAATTGAGCATAAATTGAGCATAAATTGATTATAAATTTAACATAAACAGATCATAAAACAAATGAAAAATCATTGTAGAGGAGGAATTGACGTATGAACAGGCTGTTGATCGTGGTAGACATGCAAAACGACTTCATCACCGGGTCCCTTGGTTCTGCCCATGCAGAACGGATATTGCCTTTCGTGAAAGCGAAAGTTGAGGAGTACAGGCAGAGGGGCGACGCGATAATATTCACTCGGGACACCCACAGCGCCGGCTACTTGGATACACAAGAAGGACGGCATTTGCCGGTCCCGCACTGCATTGCGGGCACAGAGGGGCACAAAATAGCAGACGGGCTTGACGCGGCTGGATGCCAAGTGTTTGACAAACCGAGCTTTGGCTCGCTTGACCTGGCAGCGCAGGTTGCGGCAGGGGGGTTTGACGAGATCGAGCTCTGCGGGCTGTGTACGGACATCTGCGTAGTTTCAAACGCGCTCATCCTCAAGGCGCAGCTGCCGGAAACGGCCGTAAAGGTAGACGCCGCCTGCTGCGCGGGCGTGACGGAAGAAAGCCACAGGGCCGCGCTGCTTACGATGAAGATGTGCCAAGTGGACGTTGCATGGGAAGGTTGACAAGAAGGTTATTTTTTTGATGCATACCATGTAGAAAAACTGAACATTTTGTAGTATAATGTATTAAACAGGGGCAGCTCTCATGTTTTCGCTCAAAATGACGATGAATATATTGGCAGGACGGGGTTTAGAGTATTAATGTGCTTAATTTCTAAATATGGAGGAATTGCTGATGAAAATCAAAAGTCTTGGGTTGAAAATTTCGCTTATGGTTACTTTGATAATAGTAGTGATGCTTGCGATTACCTATTGGATCGTCTCAGTGCAGACAAATTCCCTGCTAAACGAGATTACAGGGGCTGAGGCCAAAGCTGCCAACAAGGCCTTTGCCAAAGTGCTGGAAGAGTATCAAAACGAAGCTCACGTCCGTGCAATGATGATTGCCAACGAGATCGATGTAGAGGAAAGCGTGCTCGCCGGCAACAACGCTGAGCTCAAACGCGTACTGAACGGCGCGATGGAAGGGCTGGACGTAATAACCTTGTGCGACGCAAACGGGATAGTCATGGCGCGGGGCCACAGCGACCAGACCGGCGACAACGTCATGGACCAAGGCACGTTGTCAGTAGCCCTCAAAACCGGCACCGGAGTCAGCACAATTGAACGCGGCAGCCTCGTGGGGCTCTCCACCAGGGCCAGCGCAGCCATAAAGGACCAAGCCGGGAGGACAATCGGGGCAGTCGTATGCGGCCACGATTTGGCTGACCCCAAGTACGTTGACGAAATAAAAGAGCAAACCGAATGTGAGATCACGCTTTTCAACGGAGACACCCGCATGAGCACTACGTTGCACAACGATGACGGGAGCAGGGCGGTAGGAAGCCAGGCGAGCGACGCGGTCATCCAGGCGGTGATCAACGGGAGGCAGGACTACGCGTCCAATATTGAATTGTTCGGGTCAAATTACTCCGCTCACTACTCGCCCCTTATAAGGGACAACGAAGTCTTGGGGATGCTGTTTGTCGGGGTAAACATAGACGAGAGCCTGGCTGAGCAAAAGAGCATGCTCAACTTAATACTGCTGGCTGCTGCCGTATGCAGCGTCGCCGGCATATGCTTGATGCTTGTCTTCAGCATGTTTGCAGTCACAAGGCCCTTGAAGAAAATCGGTGTGCTGGCGGAAAAAATCAAAACCGGCGACATTGGCGTTACTTCAAACACCCACGCGGCTACGGGCATCCGCTCGGCAGACGAGGTCGGCGTTTTGGCTAGGTCGCTTGAACAGGCGTACCTGCAGCTTCAGGGCTACGTAAAGGAAATCAACGACAGGATGGAGGGCTTGTCAGCCGGCGACCTGGTGACAGAAAGCACGTATGATTTCCATGGCGACTTCGTGTTCATAAAAAATTCGATGAACAGCATAGTCAAAAGCTTCAACCAGATGATGTCGGACGTGAGCATTTCGGCCCAGCAGGTTTCTACCGGCGCCAAGCAGATAGCGGACGGCGCACAAACCCTCGCACAAGGCTCGACTGAGCAGGCAGCCACGATCCAAGAGCTTTCTTCTGACATAGGCGACATGATGAATAAAATAAACCAAAACGCGCATGTGGCCAAGGAAGCGGCCGATTTGTCAGACACGATCAGAGGGAGGGCAGAAACAGGCAGCGGGCAGATGGATCAGATGATGCAGGCAGTAAGGGAAATCAACGACGCCAGCGACCAGATAAGCAAAGTGATAAAGGTGATAGACGACATCGCGTTCCAGACCAACATCCTTGCGCTGAACGCCGCCGTGGAGGCGGCCAGGGCAGGGCAGCACGGCAAGGGTTTCGCAGTAGTCGCCGAAGAAGTCCGGAATCTGGCAGCCAAGAGCGCCGAAGCCGCAAAGGACACCGGCGGCCTTATTGAAAACTCGATTGAAAAGGCGAACCTGGGCCTTAGGGTTGCAGGCGAAACGGCGTCGTCGCTCAATGAAATCGTGGACGGCATAAGCAGGAGCGCCGAAATTGTCGCTCAGATAGCAGCGTCATCGGACGAGCAGGCGATCGCCATCACCAACGTCAACACGGGCATCGACCAAGTGTCGCAGGTAGTCCAGCAGAACAGCGCGACCGCAGAACAGAGCGCTGCGTCCAGCGAGGAGATGAGCGGGCAGTCCAACATGCTGATCCAACTGATTTCGCATTTCAAAATGTAACGCCAAAACGCTTTTTTCAAATATATTGCAAAATATATGTTTACAATAATGGTACAAATGGGGTATAGTATTTGTAGTTTGTTATTGTTGCCCGTTGGCAGGCGCAAATGAGCCAAAAGGAGATGTAAAAAATGCACAATGACATTATTGACACTCAGAAGGGGATTGCTTACCTGGCAGGGAAAAAGGAGGTATACGTCAAAATCGTCGGCACGTTCACCAAAAACCTGGATGCGAAGATCGAAGCGCTTAGGGGTTTTTTCGACAATGACGACTTTGCCAGGCTGACAATTGAATTCCACGGCCTGAAGTCAAGCTCAGCCTCGGTAGGCTCAACATTGCTGCCGGTTTTCGCCCTTGAACTGGAAAAGGCCGGCAAAGAAGGCAACAGCGAACTGATCAAAGAAAAATTCGAAGCGTTCGTAAGCCAGTACAGGGACACCTGCGAGGCTCTGAACGAAGCGGTTTTGCAATTGTAGTCAGGCTCCAACGATTTTTTCCTTGAAATTAACTTTTCAATATGCTAAAATAATTGCAATGTGCCGGCGTGATGGAATTGGCAGACGTGCGGGACTCAAAATCCCGTGGTGGCAACACCGTATGGGTTCGACCCCCATCGCCGGCACCACAAAGACAAAGTATTCATTACAGTTTAAGGAGGAAACATAATGAACTCGGCAGTAGCACAATTTGGTTTTTTAATAGTTTTTATCGCGATCATGTACCTTTTGCTGATCAGGCCGCAGAGGAAAAAAGAGAAAGCGATTAGCGAAATGCGGGCGAGCGTACAGGTTGGCGACGAGATAATCACGATTGGCGGCATATGCGCCAAGGTTGTCAAGACAAAAAGCGACTCCCTCATCATCCAAGTCGGCGCCGACAAAGTCAAATTTGAAATCATGAGGTGGGCGGTGTCGAAGATCGAGTCGAGCTCGAGCAGGCACTCTTCAAAGAAAGCCAAGCCGGATGCGGAAGACGACGATGATACAGAAGAAGAAACCGTGGAGCTCAAGAAGACTTTGCCAAAGAGGATGAAGCGGGCTTCAGCAGACGAAGATGAACAAACTTCCAACGGGCTGGAAGAAGAAGAGGATAAATAGCACAAGTACAAAAAAGCCGATTTACCCCTGCGCGCCAGGGGCTTTTTTTTAAACTGCGCAAGAAACTTGAAAAACTGACTTGTGGACGAGCTTGAAAAGTAGTAAAATATTATGCAGTGCTAAAAATTTACGGTGCAATTTAAAACAACAAGCAAAATAAGAAGGGGGAAAAAAATGAACGCTAACGTAAGGAAGATACTGGCAGTCTTGGTGGCTGTTGTAATTGTACTGGGCTGGTACATCACGATTGCAGGCATAGGCGGCGTGGGCCCGATACAGGATAAAATAAAGCTGGGGCTCGACATCAAAGGCGGCGTGTACGTGGTCATGGAGGCTCGACCCGATGAAGAGAAGACAACAGCTGAGATGAGGAAGCTCATGGACCAGACCCAAGCCGTCATAGAGAACAGGGTGAACCAGCTGGGGCTGTCCGAACCCGTTGTCACCACAGAAGGTGAGAACAGGATCAGGGTGGAACTGCCCGGGGCCGAAGACGCTGAAGAAGCTATAAAGACAATCGGAAAGACAGCGATGCTGAAATTCGCTTTAGCCGACGGCACCGAGGTGCTCGACGGCAGCATGGTCAGCGACGCAGGCGTCACCAGCGACTCCAGGCACGGCGGCTACGCCATCTCGCTTGAGTTCAACAGCGCAGGCGCAAAGGCTTTCGGGGAAGCGACCAAGAAAGCCTACAACAGGCAGGTCACTCCGATGCCGGGCTCAGGCTACGAAGGCAACGAGATACTGATTGTGCTTGACGACGAAGTAATCAGCGCGCCTGGCGTAAGGGACGGCGCAATAGAGAACGGCAAGGCAGAGATAACGTCAGGCCGGCCGGGAGGGTTCCCCCAGGAGGAAGCCATAACGCTGGCGGCGCTCATAAGGGGCGGTGCGCTTCCTGTCAACCTCGTCGAGATCACTTCATCGACAAGGACCGCGACCATAGGCGTTGACGCCCTTGAAAAAAGCGTTATTGCCGGGTTCATCGGGCTCTTCCTGATTTTCCTCATCATGTTCCTCGGGTACAGGATCATGGGTTTTGCCGCAAACATAGCGCTTTGCCTGTACATTATCGTTGTCCTCTGGGTGCTGGTGCTGCTTGGCGGGGTGCTGACCTTGCCCGGCATCGCGGGTATCATACTGTCCATAGGCATGGCCGTGGACGCGAACGTGATCATCTTTGCCAGGATCAGAGAAGAGATAGGTAACGGAAAAACCATAAGGGCCGCGATACAGTCCGGGTTCAACAGGGCCATGAGGACCGTAATCGACTCGCAGGTCACCACGATAATCGCGGCGCTGGTGCTGTACTTCATCGGCACCAGTTCAGTCAGGGGTTTCGCCCTTACGCTGATGATCGGTATCGTCATAAGCGTTTTCACAGCCGTCGCCATAACCCGGCTCTACCTCGGCGTCCTGGCAGACAGCAAGGCGCTTTCCAAAAAGAAGTTTTTCGGGATGACCGAAGACAACGAACCTACATTTAGAATTAAAAAGCAATTGAGGATCATCAAGCACAGGAAGGTTTTCTACCTGGCCTCGGTCGCGTTTATAGCTATAGGGATGCTGCTCGGGAGCCTCAGCTCTTGGGGTTTCAACTACGGGATCGATTTCACCGGCGGGACGATGATGCAGCTTGAGATGCACAAACACGTCCCGGAGGGCGACATACAGAGCGTCCTCGCTGATCACGGCGTAAACGCGGACATAGTCTACGCAGGCGAGGGCAACACCCAGGCGATAATCAGGACCATGCAGTCCCTCGAAAGCGATGAGCGCACGGCAATTTTTGAAACCATGCAATCGAAATTCGGCATCGAGGACGCAGACCTGCTCGCTGTCGACAATTTCGGCCCTTCGGTGAGCAGGGAGCTGCGCAGCAACGCAGTCAAAGCCATCCTGATCGCAAGCATCGGCATGCTCCTTTACATAATACTGCGGTTTGAGTGGAAGTTTGGTATTGCAGCCATACTGGGCGTCGCCCACGACGTCCTGTTCGTCTTGGCGTTTTACGCCATATTCAGGGTTACGATAAACAACCCGTTCCTGGCCGGCATACTGACCGTGGTGGGGTATTCGATCAACGACACAATAGTAGTGTTTGACAGGATACGCGAAAACTTGGGCATAATGAAACGCAACAAGACCGAGGAAATCGTGGATACAAGCATCAACCAGACACTTGTCCGGTCGATCATGACTGCTGCCACAACGGTCACCGTCATGATCCCGATGCTGATCCTGACGTCGGACGCGATCAGGGAGTTCATATTGCCGCTGCTGGTCGGCGTCATAGTCGGCTGCGTATCCTCCATAACAGTGAGCAGCCCCGCGTACTACCAGCTCGCTCAAGCCACCGGCGGGCCAAAGTACAAGATGAAGAAGAGCAAAAAAGCAACCGACAGGCGCAGGAACGAATGACAAAGAAAACAACGCAAGGGGAAGAATGGAGACTAAGCAGGAGTATTTAGAGAGACTTTCAAAAATCAACGCCGGTTATGATTTCGAGCTGCTGGGCAAAGCGTACGACAAGGCAGAAGAAATGCATAGTGGGCAGCTTAGGAAGTCAGGCGAGCCTTATTTGATCCACCCTTTGGCTGTCGCCTCGATTCTGGCTGACCTTGGGCTTGACGACAGTGCGCTTGCCGCAGGGATTCTGCACGACGTTGTTGAGGACACTTCTTACACCAGCCAGGACCTTGCTGTCGACTTCGGGCATGAAATCCAGCTCTTGGTTGACGGGGTCACAAAGCTGGGTTCGCTGGTGTACGAGAACAAAGAGGAAAGGCAGGCAGAAAACCTGCGGAAGATGTTCCTTGCCATGTCAAAAGACATCAGGGTGCTCATCATCAAGCTTGCGGACAGGCTCCACAACCTGCGCACGATAAACTACATGAACGAAGTGCAGATCAGGGACAAATGCGTTGAAACTCTGGAGATATACGCCCCCCTTGCCAGCAGGCTCGGCATCTACAAGATGAAATTCGAGCTAGAGGATACCGCTTTTCGGAATTTGGAACCGGAAGCGTATGAAAACCTGGTCAGCCAGGTTGACGTCAAAAGGGAGCAGCGCGGCGCCATAATAAGCCGCGTCACAGAAGAACTCAAAGAAGCTCTCAGGGACATGAACATCGGCGCCGACATCAAGGGAAGGTCCAAGCACTACTACAGCATTTACTCCAAGATGAAATTTCAAGGCAAGCAGCTCGACGAGATTTTTGACTTGTCAGCGGTGCGCATCATCGTTGAAAGCCTCAGAGACTGCTATGCTGCGCTTGGGATTGTCCACACGATGTGGAAGCCCATCCCCGGAAAATTCAAGGACTACATAGCGATGCCAAAACCCAACATGTACCAGTCATTGCACACGACCGTCCTTGGCGACGGCGGCGACCCGTTCGAGATACAGATCAGGACTTACGAGATGCACCAGATAGCCGAATACGGGATTGCGGCGCACTGGAAGTACAAGGAGGGCAGAACGTCGGGCAAAGGCCCGGACAAGGAAGAAGTCAAGCTCGCGTGGCTCAGGCAGACATTGGAATGGCAAAACGACATGAACGACCCCAGGGAGTTCATGGAGACCTTGAAGGTGGACCTTTTTGCGAACCAAGTGTTCGTGTTCACGCCGAAAGGCGACGTGATCGAACTTCCGTCAGGCTCGACGCCCCTTGACTTCGCTTTCAAGATCCATTCTGCCGTCGGGTGCAAGTGCATAGGCGCCAAAGTCAACGGAAAGATGGTCACAATTGACCACACGCTTCAAAACGGCGACATAATTGAGATCATAACCTCCCCCAATTCGAGCGGGCCAAGCATAGACTGGCTTAAAATAGCCAAAAGCAGCAATGCCAGGAGCAAGATAAGGGCATGGCTAAAAAAAGAAAACAAATCGGACAACATCGACAAAGGGAAGGAGGCCCTTGAAAAACTCGTCAAGAGAAAGGGCTACGACCCTCAGCTGGTATTGAAAAGCACGTACATAAACAAAGCAGTAAAAAGCCTGAACATCTCGTCGGCAGACGAACTGTACAACCAGCTCAGGCATGGAGGCACGTTCCTCAACAGAATCGCGATAATGCTGTTTGGCTATTACCACGAGGACAAGCAAGAAGAGCTAAAGAAGAGCGAAAACGACGTTTCCAACATAGCGGTTACTGAACGGAAGCAAAAACGCAAATACGAACGCGAGCACGCCGGCGTCACAGTCAAGGGCGTCGACAATTTGCTGATCCGTTTTTCAAAGTGCTGCAACCCGGTGCCGGGGGACGAGATCACAGGGTACATCACAAAAGGGAGAGGCATATCTGTCCACCGCAAAGACTGCGTGAACATACTCTCCTTGTCTGACGAGGAAAAGCAAAGGGCCATTGAGGTTGAGTGGGACCAGGAGAAGCTCGACAAATCGTACAATGCGGACATATGCATTTTGTCCGAGGACAGGAAGGGCCTTTTTTCAGACCTTTCCAGGGTGTGCGAAGACATGGACGTCCACATTGCGGGAGTCAACGCGAAAAGCGCAAAGGACCAGTTTGTCAACATTACGATGACTTTGTCCATTTCAAATACCAGCCAGATTGAAAAAGTCCTCAGGTCCCTAAAAAGCATACCTGGGGTCGCATACGTTTACCGTTCCACTGCATGAGGAAGAAGCTATGAGGGCAGTTGTTCAAAGGGTTTCCGGCGCCGACGTGTCGGTAGGCGGGAAAGTGGCCGGCGCCATAGGCAAGGGCTTGGTTGTGTTCCTCGGCGTGGAGGACGGAGACAGTGCGCAGGACGCGGCTTATATGGCGGAAAAAACAGCCGGGCTGAGAATATTCGAGGACAGCGCGGGCAAGATGAACCTTTCGGTGAAGGACGTGGGCGGCTCCGTTTTGGCTGTCTCGCAGTTCACCCTCCTGGGCGACGCCAGAAAGGGGAAAAGGCCCAGCTTCATCAAGGCTGCAAGGCCCGAGCAGGCAAACGAGCTGTACCGCATGTTTGTTGACATGTTGAAAGAACACGGCGTTGGCGTTGAAGAAGGCGTCTTTCAGGCAGAGATGCTCGTAAGGGTACACAACGACGGGCCCGTCACCATTATAATCGACAGCAAAAAACTGTTTTAGCAAGAAGCGTTGATTGGAGGCGCTTATGAAAATATCTATGATCAATACAGGGCCGCTGGAGGTCAACACGTATTACGTTGCAGACGAAAGCGCGAAGAAGGGGTTCCTCGTGGACCCCGGAGGGTTCGACAAGTCGCTTGCCGATATGATCAGGTCGGACGGAGTCGACCTCGTATACATAGTGCTGACCCATGGCCACAGCGACCACACCGGCGGCGTGATGCCTTTCCTTGCCGAATTTCCGGAAGCAAAGCTTGTGGCGTCAACCCATGAAAAGGAAATGCTAAAAGACGCCGGAATGAATTTTTCTAATTACTTCGGCGAGGGGATTACTCTTGAGCCTGACATTTGCGTGGACGACGGGGAAGTCCTTTGCGTAGGGGGCATGTCTTTGAAATTCATCCATACGCCCGGCCATTCCCCGGGAGGGCTTTGCGTGCTCGTGGGGGATTGCCTGTTCAGCGGCGACACCCTTTTCAACAGTAGCGTCGGCAGAACGGATTTCCCGGGCTCCTCTTATGATGAGCTCAAGAAATCGATACATGAAAAACTGTTCGCATTGCCGGAAAACACCAGGGTGCTCCCGGGCCACATGGGAGAAACCGAGATAGGCTACGAAATGAGGCACAACCCCTTTGTTTGACATCGACCTTAAAGGCGTCAGGAACAAGTACGAATACGAAGAGCTCGTCAAGGTTTTCCTGAAGCCTTCAGAATACAGGATAACGGTGAGCAGCGGACGCGAGCCGGACAAAAACCAGCTGAAGAGGGAACTCTACAGCAGCCTTTCGGAATGGACCGGCAAGAGGCACGAGTGGGGGATACTCACTGGCGTCAGGCCGGTCAAGCTGGCGGGGGAGCTCTATGAAAAGCAAGGCGGCAGGCAGGAGGCTGTAGACGCCCTGGTAAACGAATACTATCTGAGCGCCGAGAAAGCGGAGCTGATCGTCTCGGTATACGAATACCAGCGCAACGTGCTGAAAAAGCCGGAAGAAGGCAGCATCGGCGTGTATGTCGGCATCCCTTTCTGCCCTACGCGGTGCCTTTACTGCTCGTTCACTTCGTACCAGGCGGCAGATTCAAAGATACTTGAATACCTTGCGGCGCTGTTCAAAGAAATCGAGTTTGCCGGGCACGAGATGAAGGAAGCAGGGATGAAGCCTGAAACGGTGTACATAGGCGGCGGGACGCCCACCGTCCTTTGCGCAGCAGATTTGGAGAGGCTTCTCGACCATATTAAAAAGCACTTGGATTTGTCCGGCGTCAGGGAATTTACAGTGGAAGCGGGCCGCCCCGACACGGTTACGCCCGAGAAGCTGAAAATCATCAAGGGCGCCGGCGTTACAAGGATAAGCATAAACCCGCAGTCGATGCACAGCAGGACGCTTGGCCACATAGGGCGGGCCCATACGCCGGAAGACGCAAAGGAAGCTTTTGCCGCAGCCAGGAACGAAGGCATCGGCGCGATCAACATGGACGTGATAGCCGGGCTCCCCGAGGAGGGCGAAGCAGAATTTGCTGACACTGTAAATCAGGTCATTGGCCTTGGGGCTGATAACGTTACAGTGCATACTTTGGCAGTAAAGCGGGCATCAAGGCTGATAGACATCGACAGCGGCTACCACTACAAGCGCGGCGAGGACGTGAGGGAGATGCTGGCTGCCGCCAGGGAAGCCCTTTCAGGCGCAGGGTACGCGCCGTACTACCTGTACAGGCAGAAGCACATGGCCGGCGGCTACGAGAACATCGGCTGGTGCAAGCCGGGGACGGCAGGCATTTACAACATCAGGATTATGGAAGAAAGGCAGACTATCGCCGCCTTTGGCGCCGGAGGCATTACAAAGGTGTACTACAGCGGCGAAAACAGGCTACAGCGCATACCGAACGTGTCCAACTATGAAATATACACCGCAAGGATCGACGAGATGGTTTTGAGAAAAAGAGAAAAACTATTTGTGAAAGGAGAAGAACAATGCTGACTAATTCGCCAAAGGGAACGAAGGATGTACTACCGGACCAAATATACAAATGGCACTACGTGGAGAAAGCCTTTCACGATATTTGCACCGCCTATGGATTCAAGGAAATCCGCACGCCTGTCTTTGAGCATACGGAGCTCTTTACGAAGGGGGTGGGGGACACGACCGACATAGTCGACAAACAGATGTACACTTTTGAAGACTACGCCAACAGGAGCGTCACTCTAAAGCCGGAAGGGACGACGCCGGCTGTGAGGGCCTTTGTGGAGCACAAGCTGTACGCTGAAGTTCAACCGACAAAGGTTTACTACAACATACCATGCTTCCGCTACGAGAAGCCGCAGTCGGGAAGGCTCAGGGAGTTCCACCAGTTCGGCGTTGAGATATTCGGCACCGGCGACATGATGGCGGACGCCGAGGTAATCTCCCTCGGCAACGACTTCATCGCCAGGCTCGGGATAAAGGACGTGGAACTTCGGATCAACAGCATAGGGTGCTCAAAATGCAGGAAAGAGCACCGGGCGGCGCTCCGGGAGTTCCTCAAGGAGAAGTACGACGACTTGTGCGACACGTGCAAAGGGAGGTACAACAGGAACCCGCTCAGGATACTTGACTGCAAATCCCCGGTGTGCCAAGGTCTCGTAGGCGGTGCGCCGCTTATGATAGACTACCTCTGCGACGAATGCAAAGACGCTTTTGAAGACCTGCAGACAGACCTTACTGCGATGGGCATCGATTTTACGGTCGATCCGGGCATCGTCAGGGGGCTGGACTACTACACGAAGACCGCTTTTGAATTCGTGTCCAACAACATCGGAGCGCAAGGCACCATATGCGGCGGGGGCAGGTACGACAACCTGATGGAGCAACTTGGCGGGCCGGCGATACCCGGGATCGGGTTTGGCCTCGGCATCGAGCGCCTGCTGCTCGTGATGGAATCAAACGGCGTTGCCATATCGGAACCCAGCCCACTCGACATCTTCGTCGCGGTAATGGGCGACAACGCAAAAAAATTCGGCCTCGGGCTGACGAGGGAACTAAGGAAGCAGGGGCTCAGCGTGGAGATGGACACCCTGAGCAGGAACATAAAGGGGCAGTTCAAGTACGCCGACAGGATAAACGCAAACTATACCGTGGTAATTGGCGACAATGAGCTTGCCGAAGGGAAGGCGTCGCTCAAAAAAATGTCCACGTCAGAGCAGCGCTTGATTCCGATCGAGGACATTGTAAAGGAAGTTAAGGGATAGGCCTGGGAGGCGAAGATGGAAGAATTGTACAAGAGGACGCACATGTGCGGCGCGCTAAACGCCGGCAATGCAGGGGAAAGGGTCGCCCTGAACGGATGGGTGCAAAAGCGCAGGAACCTTGGGGGCCTCATATTTTGCGACATTAGGGACAAGACAGGCATTACGCAGGTCGTCTTTGACGATTCCGTGCCCAAAGAGCTGTTTGAAAGAGCCGACGGCTTGCGCAGCGAGTACGTTGTGGGAGTGAAGGGGACGGTCAGGGAGCGGCAATCAAAAAACCCGCAACTCCCAACGGGCGACATAGAAATCGCGGCAGACAGCCTAGTAATCTATTCAGAGGCAGAAACCCCTCCCATATACATCAAAGACGACGACAAGGTGGACGACAATCTGAGGCTGAAGTACAGGTACCTTGACCTTCGGAAGCATGGGATGCAGCAAAACCTTACATTCAGGCACAACATTGCAAAAGCGACGCGGGAATACTTCGACAGCTGCGGGTTCACCGAAGTGGAAACCCCGGTCCTGATCAAACCGACGCCGGAGGGCGCAAGGGACTACCTAGTCCCGAGCAGGGTGAACAGAGGGCAGTTTTATGCATTGCCACAGTCGCCGCAAATGTTCAAGCAGCTGCTCATGGTGGGGGGGACGGACAGGTACTACCAGATTGTGAAGTGCTTCAGGGACGAAGACCTGCGGGCGGACAGGCAGCCCGAGTTCACTCAGGTGGATATTGAGATGTCGTTCGTCGACGTGGACAGCGTGATCGAAGTGCAGGAAGGCTACATGAAAAAACTGCTCAAGGACATCAAGCAGGTGGACATAAATACACCGTTTCCGAGGCTGGCTTTTGACGAAGCGATGGAAAGGTTTGGAAGCGACAAGCCTGACCTCCGCTTCGGGTTTGAGCTGAAAAAGCTGAACGACGCAGTTGCAGGCTCAGAATTCCAAGTTTTCAACGACGTGCTGGAAAGCGGCGGCGACGTAAGGGGCATCAACATCGAAGGCGCCGCTGAGAAATTCAGCAGGAAAGACATCGACAAAATGCTGACGGCGATAAAGCACTACGGAGCGAAGGGGCTTTTTGCGATAAAAGTGGCCGAAGGCGAGATAGCATCGTCACTGGGCAAGTTTTTCGACCAAGAGAGGCTGCAGAAAATCTGCGACGTATTCCCGGCCGGCGCCGGAGACCTGATACTGATCGTAGCCGACAAGCCGAAGACCGTATTTGACAGCCTTGGGTTCCTGAGAAGGGACATTGCGGGAAAGCTGGGGCTGCTGGACGACTCGAAATACGAATTCCTGTGGGTGGTGGATTTCCCGCTCCTTGAGTTCGACGAAGAAACCGGAAAGTACTCTGCAATGCACCATCCGTTCACGTCCCCGAGGCTGTCTGAGGCTCACATGCTCGGCACGCAGCCGGGCAAAGTGAAGGCGCTGGCATACGACATGGTGCTGAACGGCGTTGAGCTCGGCGGCGGAAGCATAAGAATCCACGACAAAAACCTCCAGAAGAAGATGTTTGCGGCTCTCGGGATGAGCAACGCAGAAGTTGAGCAGAAGTTCGGGTTTTTGATCGAAGCGTTCAAGTACGGGACGCCCCCTCACGGTGGCATCGCTTACGGCTTCGACAGGATCGCGATGCTGCTTTCCGGCCAGCACAGCATAAGGGAAGTGATAGCTTTCCCGAAAAACCAGGCGGCGCAGTGCATGGTCTGCGAGGCTCCGTCGGTTGCGGCGCCGGAGCAGATGGAAGAACTGGGCATAGCGCTGGCGCCGGAAAAGGCCGATGAATAGGATAGGCGTGTTCGGAGGGTCCTTCGACCCTCCCCATATAGGGCACGTCTACCTTGCAAGGCAGGCGATTTCCGAATGCATGCTCGACCAAGTGATAGTGGTCCCCGTGGGCGGGCAGCCCTTCAAGAGGGAACAGCAGGCAGCGGCCGGCGAGCACCGGTACAACATGGCAAACCTGGCATTTGAACATGACAGCAATGTTTTGGTTTCTGACATCGAAATTAAAAAGGGTGGCATATCGTACACGGCAGACACCCTTCGGGAAATAAAACAGCTTTATGGAGAAGATGCGGACGTATCGTTCATTCTCGGTGCCGACGCCTTCCTCAAGCTGGAAAAATGGAAAAACTTTGAAGAGCTGGTCGATTGCTATTCGTTCATAGCGGGCACACGGCCAGGCTACAGGAATGAAGAACTGCAGCAGTTTATAGCAAGGCTTGTGGAGTCGCGCAACGCAAAGGTGACGACTGTGTGCAACAGGCAGGTGCCTGTTTCTTCTACAGAAATAAGAGAAATGTTAAGAACGGGAAAAGGCTTCTGCAGGTTTGTGCCTGCCGAAGTTGAAAGGTATATCAGGGCAAATGGACTGTATTGAGGAGTATATAGAGAAAAACTTTTCTGAAAAGAGAAAGAAGCACACTTACGATGTCTGCAAAACAGCGAAAGCGCTGGCAAGGCATTACGGGGCTGACGAAGACAAAGCAGGCACGGCGGCGCTTTTCCACGACATGTTCAGGGGGATGCCGGACAGGATACTGAATTTTTACGTCAGGCACCTTGACATGGACAAGAAATACCTGGACAACTCAAACCTTGCCCATGGGAAACTGGCTGCGCTTATCATGGAACGGGACTACGGCATAAGCGACGACGACGTCTTGAATGCGGTCAGGTACCACACCACGGGCAGGGCGCACATGTCAGAGCTGGAAAAAATAATGTACCTGGCTGACGCCATTGAACCGGGGAGGGACTACCCCGGCGTGAAAGAAATCAGGAACATGGCCTACCAGGACCTCGACCAAGCCGTTTTGCTTTCTATGCACAGCACACTCAAGTACATCAGGGGCAACGGGTTTTTCCTCGACGAAGACACATTGTCAGCGATCGACTATTTAGACAAAAAAGGAGGATACAATGGACAGTAAAGAAATCGCCTTGTTTTCCGCGAAATTCCTCGACAGGAAGAAGGCTCTGGACGTGGCTATAATCGACATCGGCGCAAAATCGTCGTTTGCGGACTACTTTGTGCTGGCGTCAGGCAGTTCTGAACGGCAGATAGGCGCCCTCAGCGAGGATGTCGAAGACCTTCTGGCCAAGGAAGGGGTAATTGTCAAGAACATTGAGGGCAAGCAGGCGTCAGGGTGGATTTTGATGGATTACGGCGATGTCATCATAAACATACTTACTTTGGACATGAGGGAGCGCTACAGCATAGAAAAAGTTTGGGGAGACTGCGAGTCAATCAGCATAGGTGATGAAGATGAATAAAAAATACAATTTTGGCGAAATCGAGTCCAAATGGCAGCTGAGGTGGGAGGAAACGGGTGTTTTCAAGACCTTCGAGGACATAAGCAAGGAAAAATACTACGTCCTCGAAATGTTTCCGTACCCTTCAGGCAAAATTCACATGGGGCATGTGAGGAACTACACCATCGGTGACGTGGTGTCCAGGTTCAAAGTCATGAACGGCTACAACGTGCTCCACCCCATGGGCTGGGACGCCTTTGGGCTGCCGGCGGAGAACGCGGCGATAAAAAACAACATCCCGCCCGACATCTGGACGTGGACCCACATCGAAGAGATGCGCGGGCAGCTGAAGCAGCTTGGGCTGTCCTACGACTGGGACAGGGAAGTCGCGACCTGCCACCCCGGTTACTACAGGTGGATGCAGTGGATTTTCATACAGCTCTTCAACAAAGGGCTAGCGTACAAGAAGGAAAACCCCGTCAACTGGTGCCCGAGCTGCAAAACAGTGCTCGCAAACGAGCAGGTAGTCGAGGGCAAGTGCGAGCGCTGCGGCACGCTGGTGGGCAAAAAAGAGCTCTCCCAGTGGTACTTCAAGATCACGGACTACGCGGAGAGGCTCCTTTCCAACCTGGACAAGCTTCCCGGGTGGCCGCAAAAAGTCAAGGTGATGCAGAAAAACTGGATTGGGAAGAGCATCGGCGCAGACGTCGATTTTGAGATAGACGGTTTCGGAGAGAAGCTGAGGATATTCACGACGAGGCCGGACACTCTCTACGGGGTGACGTACATGGTCCTTTCACCCGAGCACCCCTATGTCAAAAAACTTGTCGAGGGGACGGCTTTCGAGGGGGAAACCCTCGACTACATAGAAAAAGTCCAGCATTTGAGCGACATAGAGAGGACTTCAACGGCAAATGAAAAAACCGGGGTGTTTATCGGCAGGCATTCGACAAACCCGCTGAACGGAAAGAAAGTGCCGATCTTCATATCCGATTACGTCCTGATGGACTACGGAACCGGCGCGATCATGGCTGTGCCCGCCCACGACCAGCGCGACTTTGAGTTCGCGAAAAAATTCGGCTGCGAAATT
>JGI24705J35276_12238617_pt1 | contig 29854 bp, 28 predicted proteins | sample TergutNt197P4_FD_35276 | JGI IMG/M metagenome (IMG submission 35276) | reverse complement strand
GGACCGGCAGCGCCGGTCCGGGGGCGGGTTCAGATTTGCCCGAACGTGATTTCCTTGTCGTCGACCGGCTTCGGTGCCATGGAAGCGGTCGACTTACCGGGATCCTTGGCGTCCATCCCGATGCTCTCCTGCAGCCGCGCGCGCACGGCGGCGGTGACATCGCTGAGCTCCCCAAGTCGGCTCTGGATGTTGGAGAGCCCGTCTTCGCGCAGCTTGTTCGCGGCTTGCAGCGATTCCGCGACGCTGGACATGGACTCGACCTTCTCCATGATCCGCTTGGAGGCCTCGTCGATCTGCAGCGCCTGGCGGATGACCTCCTTGTTGGCGACATCGTCCGTCACCGCATTCATCGCCCGCATCGAATCGCGCACGCTCTCCGAGGCCTCATTGAGCGCCGAGTTGTTGAGCGCCTGGATGGTGGTGTTTAGACTGGTTGCGACGCTGGCAATGCCGTCGCTGGAGAGTTCGCGCAGATTGACGTTCTGCTTGCCGAGGGCGTCGTGGAAAGTGTTGGCGTCGACGGCGTCCTTCTCGAGATCGGCCACGGTCTTCTTGGTGCCTCGCCCGCTGTCCATCAGAGCGGTGACATGACGTTCGAAATCGTTCTTCTTGCGCTCGCGCTCGAGGCGGGCGAGGGTGTCCTCGCCCTCCTGGGCGGTCGACAGCGCCTGTACCTTCTCCTTGTTTGCCGTGGTGGCGAGGTCGATGCCCTTGTCAAGGATCGCAACCACCGTGGTCATCTGCGAGTTGATCTTGACGAGCTTGTCGGCTTGTCCCTCGATCCCTCCGAGTTCGTCGCGCAGCTCCGAAACCGTGACCTGCGACTTGTCGATATAGTCGAGCGCCGCCCTGATAATACCCTCGACTCGCTTGACGTGCTCGGGACCGGAGATGTCGAGCATCTTGCGTACCTGGTCCTTTTCGGCCTTGAACTTGCCCTCCTTTGCGTCGTGCTCCTTCTTCTCCGCGATGATCGCCACCGCCTTTTCACGGCAGGTCTTCAGGTCATCGATCTGCTTCGCGATGAGGAGCTCCTTGGCGGCGATCTCGGCCTGTGCGGATTTCTTGATGCCGCCGAACAGGCCGGTCTGCGTCTTCAGCTTGGCGATGTCGCGCTCGAGCAGCTGCTTGTCGGAGGCAATTTGCCGCGCTTCGGATTCGATATCTGAGGCACGGCGATCCCAATCAGCCTCGCGCTTGCGATCGTCCTCGATCTCCGCGAAGGTATCCAGCACGACGTTGTCGCCGGCAGTGCGTAGTGTGTAAAGTGCATCCAGATTTTCGACCAACGGCTGGATCATCTCGCGGAAGTCGAGCACGCCTTTGTTCATGTCCGCGAACGTCTGCTTCATCTTGGCGAAGACGGTCGTCGACGACAATTCGATCAGCTTGCGCTGCATCAGGGTGCGCTGCTGGGCGAGATATTCTTTGTAGGACTCGAGTTGTTTGATCGACGCCTTGCACTCCTCGGCGAGGTCTGGCGAAAGCAGGGCTGCGACCTGGCGGCTGCGCTCCTCCGGCGCGGCTTCGGGGTTGAAGACGATCTTGGCGACCGGATTAGCGGTGATGTCGACAGGCGCGGCCTGCGCCGCCTGCTTCGGTGCCATCCGCGCCTTGACGGCTTCGTTGACCGCGGTCGATTCCGCGCGTTTGGGGGATACAGAGGTGGACATGCAGTCGTCTCCTGGTCTCGCGGCTCACAATGGAGCCGCATGGGCGGCACAGGCGTCTGGCCGCGTGGCGGAAAATTGGTCTCTCGGCGGCATTGTCACGTTGAGCTGAGAATGAGTGCCGAGGGGGATGAAGAGCGCAAAATCATTTGCAACTACTCACCTCCCTCGTGCCAAGATGGGGCGGCGAGGGGGCTGTTTTGCGTCCAAATTGGACTCTGCAACCATAATCCTGCATTGAATGCGCGCTTTTTTGCGGTATTTGAAACTATAGGTGGTGGTGGCGTCCCTTCTTAGTCTTCGCAGACCGCCCGAGGTTCGAGGCGAGGCGGTCCTCCACTCAGAAAAGTTCAATGTACCCATAACTCGCGAATTTGGCCGTTACGCCTAGCGCGGCATTGGTTACGCACAGGACTGGATTAGTCGATCTGACGCGAAAAAGTGGGTTCGCAGATTCGAGGGACATTCTTGGATTAATCGACACTCATGAGGAATGTTCGTGTGTCGATCTTGCCAAGACATGCGGCGTGAGGATGGGACATGCTCCTCACGTTTTCACTCAAAATATGGCTCACTGTGCCATCAAGCGGCGGCTCGGCCCATGATGTGATCAAGAATTTTCAAAGTGTCCATGTTCTGCTGACGGCATTGAGGTGATGCATATGATTGTGAAAAGACGGCCCGAGGAATTTTCACATGTTCGATAAAAATATGGCTGAGCTGATATTGCCGCACACTTTTGATCAATTCCGTTGCAAGAGCACGATCAGACTAATGCTACCGTGCCCCATTGAGCAATACTGGGTACGACTCACCGCAAGAATGTTAGACGCCACTTTTCCGCCGGTTATTGGAACGCTTCGGGAGACAAGCTCAAGCTTTGGAAACGGGATCGGATTCGTAAGGGAACATTTCAGATTAAACTTTCGGCCGAGTTGATTGATCTCGGAAAGCAAACGCTGCTTCGCGGCAACTTCTCCTTGCCTCTCTTCGCCGTTGTGCTTTGGGCGTCTCTTGTTGCTGTTCTTGGATTCCTCAGCTGGGTTTTTGTTCGAGCGTCAATCGTAGTGATATTCGATCCTCATGCATCAAGTGTCCCCGGCATCATTCCCGACAAGTCAGGGAATCCCGGCAACGTTTGGCAAGACCTCGTTGTTGCACCTTGGTCGATACTACAGTTCTACGGGTTCCTCGTTTACGAACGCTGGGTAGCGCGCAGACAGAAGGCATTCCTAATAGACTTTCTACGCGTGGGCGGCGCTGAACGTCATCCCGATGGGCTTGTCGCAAACTGAAAAAGCCACGAATCTCGATGAGGCGGTTCGATTTCCGTGCCGGAGACATGACGGGCATTTAGCCGAACTGAGCTTCCCATCATCAGGCTGTGGGTCTATTGAATCCAGCTCCGGAACGGTGCGCTCGAAGCGACTTCATGTAAAACTTCAGCCTGCTGGCGGCTCAAGATGGAGGAGAGCAATGTTCGATCGTAGGGTGCATTGGGAGGGCGTGTACTCGACCAAGGGCGAGAACGAGGTGAGCTGGTTCCAGGAAAATCCCGCAGCCTCGATCGAGCTGATCAAGGCGACCGGTGCGGGAAAGCATGCCGCCATCGTCGATATCGGCGGCGGTGCATCGCATTTGGTCGATGCCTTGTTGAAGGATGGTTTCAGCTCGCTCACCGTGCTGGATTTGTCGGCCGCGGCGCTGGAGGCGGCCCGGAAGCGGATCGGGCCGGCGGCCGCGGAGGTCGAGTGGATTGTCGCTGACGTGACGCAGTGGAAGCCGGGACGGTCATTCGACGTTTGGCACGACCGGGCCGCCTTTCACTTCCTGACGGAGCCGGACGACAGGGCGGCCTACCTGGATTGTCTGCGCTCGGGCTTGCGGGTTGGCGGGCAGGCCATCATCGCTACGTTCGCGCTGGATGGTCCGGAGAAATGCAGCGGGCTGCCGGTGCAACGATATGACTCCGGCAGACTGGCGGAAACCCTCGGTCCATCATTTGAACCGATCGAGACTAAAGCCGAGGCGCACAAGACGCCCTGGAACAGCGTCCAGTCGTTCCAGTTCAGCCGGTTTCGACGGCGTTCATAGCCTATTAGAACCGCGTGACGATCTCCGACAGCGCCGGTCGCGGGCGATCCTCATTCGGCTTGGTGGGGGTGCCGATGTGAATGAGGCCGATCAGCTTTTCGTTCGCCTTCAATCCCAGCCCGTCGAGCACGTCGCGGTCGTACACGAACCAGCCGGTCAGCCAGCAGGCGCCGTAGCCGAGTGCGGTTGCCGCGGTGACGATATTCATGGCGCTCGCGCCGGCGGACAGTTCCTGTTCCCACGATGGGACTTTCGGGTGTGGTCGCGTGAAGCTGACCACACCGATCACGAGCGGCGCCTCGGTGAGACTTTGCTTCTCGACGTCGATGTCAGCCTGGCTCGCCTGCGGATGCTTGCGCGCAAACACCTGGGCGATGACTTCGCCGGCGCGCTGACGCGCATCGCCCTCGAACACGATGAAGCGCCATGGTGTGAGCTTGCCGTGGTCGGGCACCCGGGAGCCGATGGTAAGAATGGTGTCGAGCTCGGCGGGCGAGGGGCCGGGTGCAGCCATTGTGCGCGGCTTGACCGAGCGTCGGGTTTTCAAAAGTTCGATAGCGTCGGGCAACAGCATCTCCGTCACAGGACCGGCAGTGGATACTGCCGCATCTATCTCTAAAGCAACAGAGCATCAAGGCCTGCCGACCTCGCAAGCGGCCGGCATGCCGCCCATCGATCAATAGGACCTCGGCATGCCCAATACATGCTGTGCCACGTAGGCCAGCACCATGTTGGTTGAGATCGGCGCGATCTGGTAAAGCCGGCATTCCCGCCATTTTCGCTCGACATCGTATTCGCGCGCATAGCTGAACCCGCCGTGGGTCTGCATCGCCGCTTCGGCCGCGTGCCACGTGGCTTCGGAGGCGAGCAATTTGGCGATGTTCGCGTCAGCGCCGCAATCATGGCCAGCGGAGAACAGCGCCGCCGCCTTTCGGCACATCAGGTCGGCAGCTTCGAGCTCCGCATGCGCCCGCGCTATCGGGAACTGCACGCCCTGATTTTGCCCGATCGGCCGGCCGAAGACCTGGCGGCTGTTGGCGTAATCCGTTCCTTTGCGGATAAACCAGCGCCCATCGCCGACGCATTCTGATGCGACGAGAATGCGTTCGGCGTTCATGCCATCGAGAATGTAGCGGAATCCCTTGCCTTCCTCTCCAATCAGGTTCTCGGCGGGGATTTCCATGCCGTCCATGAACACTTCGGTGGCATTGTGATTGATCATCGCATTGATCGGCCGGATATCCAGGCCCTTGCCGCGACATTGATTGATATCGACGAGGAACACTGACAGGCCATCGGTTCTCCCCCTGACCTTCGACAAGGGAGTGGTGCGCGCGAGCAGCAACATCATGTCCGAATAGAGCGCCCGCGAGGTCCAGACCTTCTGTCCGGTGACCACATACTTGTCGCCACGCCGTTCCGCGCGCGTCTTGAGCTTCGTGGTGTCGGAGCCGGTGGTCGGCTCAGTGACGCCGAACGCCTGCAGCCGGATCTCGCCGCGTGCGATCTTGGGCAGGTATTTTTGTTTCTGCTCCGGCGTGCCGTGCCGCAGGAGGGTACCCATGATGTACATCTGGGCATGACCCTGGCTCGCGGTACAGCCCGACGAGTTGATCTCCTCCAGGATAACGGCTGCAGCGCGCAGCGGCAGCCCTGCGCCGCCATACTCCTCTGGGATCAGGGCCGCGAGGAAGCCGGCTTCCGTCAATTCCGTGATGAACTCGGTCGGATAGGCCGACTTTTCGTCGAGCCCGCGCCAATACTCGCCCGGAAACCGTTGACAGATGCGGCGAACGGATGCCCTCAATTCGAGGTAGTCCTGGCCAAGCTCCATGGTGACGAGTTCGCCCGCGGCAGCGGCTTTATGCATTGTATCAACTCCCGATTGATCAGGCTGCGGCGAGTCCGGGCACATAGTTTTTGGGAATGCCGGCTTTGGAAAGTTCGCCATGGAAGGTAATGCCCGGCATGAAGCTCTCAACTTTGCGCCGAACCTCGATCAGACGTTCGATGTCGATGCCGGTGTCGAAGCCCATCGTCTCCAGCATGAACGCGGTATCTTCCATCACGATGTTTCCGGTTGCACCCGGAGCCCAGGGACAGCCGCCGAGGCCGCCTAGCGAGGCGTCGAAGCTGCGTACGCCGACTTCAAGCGCTGCCAGAACATTTGCAAGACCAAGGCCGCGCGTGTTGTGGAAATGCGCGCCAACCGGCATCTTGCCGGTCATGTTGAGCACTTCGCGGAAGACCCGGCGGACCGCAGCCGGATTGCCGTAGCCGACCGTGTCCGCGATCATCAGCGCGTCAGGCTTGAGAGCCAGCACTTCCTCGGCGATGGCGAAGACGCGTTTCTCATCGACGTGCCCCTCGATGGTGCAGCCGAAGCAGGTCGCAAGACCTGCGACCACTCTCACGCGCCGCCCCGTCTGCGAGTTGTCGCGCAGCTCGATCACGCGCTTGAGGTCGGCGATGGACTCGTTAGTCGAGCGGCGGACGTTGTTTTGGTTGTGGCCCTCGCTCACCGAGAGCACGTAGGCGAGTTCGTGTACGCCAAGCGCAATGCCGCGCTCAGCGCCCCTAAGATTTGGGATCAGCGCGCTGGCCGTCAGCCCGTCCAGTGCCAGCGCATGCCGAACCACCTCCTCGGAGTCAGCGAACATCGGCAGGAGCTTGGGCGGTACGAAGGAAGTTACTTCGATCTCCTTCACGCCGGCTGCGAACTCGGCCGCGCACCAGGCATTCTTCTGTTCGGTGTTGAGGATCGAGGGGAGGCTCTGTAGCCCATCCCGCATGCCGACTTCCCGTAGCGCTACTTTCTCTGTCATAGCCTCGCTCCTGATCACCGCCCCTTAAAGACCGGCTTCCGCTTCTCGTTGAACGACGCGATGCCCTCGCGGCGGTCCTCGGTCGGAACCATGCGGTTATAGGCCTCGATCTCGAACAGCATGCCGTCCGCGAGGCTCATGTTGATGCCGTAATGCATGGAGCGCTTCGCTTGCCGGATCGAGATCGGTGCATTGGCGGCAATCGCCGCAGCGGTTTCAATCGCATCCTTGACGGCGGCGCCGGGTCCGCACACGCGGTTGACCATGCCCCAGTCGTAGGCGTCCTCTGCCGAAAACGGGCGGCCTGTAAGCAATATCTCCTTGGCCCTGCGCAGGCCGACGGCGCGCGGCAAATTTTGGGTGCCGCCGGCCCCCGGCATAATGCCGATTGTTACTTCGGTGAGCGCAAAGCGGGCATTGCGGGCTGCGTAGATGAAGTCGCAGCCAAGTGCGATCTCGCAGCCGCCGGCATAGGCAGAGCCGTTTACGGCGGCGATCACCGGCATCGGGCATTCGATGACGGCGCGGATCATGCGCTCAAAGATCAGGTGCTGTGCCTGCCATGCCTCATCCGACATGCCCTGGCGTTCCTTGAGGTCGCCGCCGGCGCAAAATGCGCGTTCGCCAGCACCCGTCATCACCACGGCGCGACAAGTGTCGGGCTTGGCGAAGAGCTCGGTGAAGATGTCCAGAAGGTCGAGGCCCATCTGGGTGTTCATCGCGTTGGCGACGGCCGGGCGATTCAGCGTAACCTGAAGCACTCCCTTGACGGGCTGTTGCAGCGTCACGGTTTCATACTGCTCGCGCATCGTGTTCTGTTCCCTTATCGAATGGTCTTGTCGGTGAGAATGATGTCGTTGTCCTGTCCAAGTTTCGGAGCAGGGCGCTCATAGGCCGAGCGCCGGCCATCGAAGGTCAGCGGCACACCGATGGTCGGGAGTGCGCCATCCGGACCTTGCTGGAGGATACCGACTGCCGCGGTCTGCGGATGGGCCGAGACCTCGGCGACGTTCTGGAGTGGTGCGTTCGGAATCCCCGCTGCGTCGAGCGCCGCCATGAGGTCCTTGATGGGCCATTCGCGGGTTATGTTCTCGATCAGCGGGATCAGTATCTCGCGATTTTGCACGCGTTCGCCGTTGCTGCGGAAGCGCGGATCCTGCGCAAGCTCTGGCGCCGATATGGTCGCGCAGAGTTTTCGGAAGAAGTTGTCATTGCCGGCCGCGATCATGAGCCAGCCTTCGCGTGTGGCGAAGCACTGATAGGGCGCGATCTCGGCGGTTCCGGAGCCATACGGTTTGCGGACCTCGCCGTTCGCCGCATAGCCGGCCAGCGGCAAGCTCATCCACGCCAGCGCAGTCTCGTAGAGCGAGGTGGCGACCGCTTTGCCCCGACCGGTTCGGCTGCGCTCGAACAATGCAGCCACGATGCCGATGGTGGCCCACATGCCTGAGCCCATGTCGATGATCGACGAGCCGACACGGATCGGCGGCCGTGTGCCGCCTTCGCCGGTCACGCTCATGATTCCTGCAAAGGCCTGCATCAAAGGGTCATATCCGGGTTTGTCGGAGAGCGGGCCGCCTTCGCCGAAGGCGCCGAGATCGCAGTAGATCAGCTCCGGCTTCTCGGCTGTCAGCATTGCGGCGCTGAGCCCGTGCCGCTCCATGACGCCGGCCCTCAGGTTTTGGATCACCACGTCCGCTCGATCGAGGACAAGTCGCTTCAGCCGTGCTGCTTCGTCGGTATTCCCGAAATCAACCGTGATGCCGCGTTTACCCCGGTTCAGCGCGTGATAGGCAGTGGCCGTACCCTCCCAGAACGGTGGTCCCCAGCCGCGCGCATAATCGCCACCATTCGGATTCTCGACCTTGATTACCTCGGCACCGAGTTCGCTCAGGATGAACCCCGCGTAGGGGGCGGCCACGCTATGTCCGATTTCAACAACCGTAATCCCCGCCAGGGGCTTCTCACTTGGCATCTTCAAATTCGCTTCCGCTTGACTCGGTTGGTAAACCATAGGATCGGTTTTTGAGGTGGTCAATGAAACGTTTCCAAGCGCGGTGCGGTGCTAGTTGCGGAGACCAACTTAGCCCGCGCTGCTGCCTTGAGCGGGTTGGGCGCATGAGCCACGGTGAATGAGTTCGGTGGCCAGCGTTACGCGCCGGGGGTCGGCGTTGTAGTGGCCCTCGATCCGGTCCAGGAGCAGGCGCACGGCGTTGCGTCCCCAATCCGCGTTGCTCCAGCGCACCGCTGTCACGGCAGGCGCGGACAGCTCTGCCAGATCCGTATCGCCACCTGCGATTACCGAGATGTCTTCGGGCACTCTGATCCCACGGGCTGTGATCGCGCGGAGCACGCCGGGTAGCATCGTCATGCCGCCTGCAATTACCGCCGTAGGTGGTGTTGGCGAGGCCAGCAGCTCCTTGAGTTGCTCAAAGCCGAACTCCACAGAGAAGCCACCACAGCGGATGAGGTCCGGCTCGGGTGTAAGCCCCGCGCGTCGATATGCCTCCCGGAAGCCGGCGACGCGCTCGTGTGCCGGCCGCATGGTGGTGAGCCCCGTCAGCAAGGCAATGCGGCGATGGCCAAGATCGAGCAGGTGCGCGGTCGCGGCGCTCACTCCGCCGCGGTGGTCGATCGCCACCACGTCGAGGTCGAGCGTGGTATCGCGGTCCATCAGGACAATCGGGACACGCATCTCCTTGAGTGCGTCGTGCAGTTTCTCGTCACTCTCGTCGCTGACTGCCATGATCACGCCGTCGACGCGCCGCTTCGTGAAAGTCCCGAGCAACTCGATCTCCCTCTGCAGTTGCTCGTCTGTGTTCGTGAGCAACAGTGTATAACCGGCTTCGCGGAGAACCTCCTCCGCCGCCTTCACAAAGCTGCCGAACCCCGCAATCGAGATATCGCGGACGGCGCAGGCGACTGTTCGCGTTGCGCGCAGGCGCATGCTCTGCGCGACGGCGTCAGGTTCGTAGCCGAGGACGCGAATCGTCTCGAGTACGCGCTCGCGGACGTCGTGGCTGACCGACGGATGTTTGTTGAGAACGCGCGACACGGTGCCGACAGCGACCTGCGCCGAACGCGCGACGTCCCGGATGGTCAACCCGCCCGTTCTTCGAGTGCCTGGTCGATCCATCTTCGTAGCCCGTCCGAGTGAACGACCAGCATCGCGAAAGCCGGTCGCGTGGAATGAAGCGCAAACTGTGGCCGCAGATATACCCCGGTAGCAGCCAAGAGGCCCGCTGGAAAACCCGGCTACCACGCGGGACGCATCTTGTTGACTCGTCCCGACCCGAAAGATAAGTTCACAGGACCAATGAAACGTTTCAACGGCTGATTTCGGCCCGATCGGTGCGTTCGATCGTGTTGAGAGCCTGCGCGTACATAACAGCGCTCACGAAGAGCGCGCTTCAAAGGGGGGCATCCATGCGCCTTGGTGTGGCCTGCGCCGTCGCGCTGCTGACGTCTCTCACGTCCTTTTCTGCGGCGGCCCAGGCTCCTTTCAAGCTGCGGGCTTCCGTGGACACCTCCGCAACACACGGCCGCACCATCTCCGTCGCGGATTATCTCAAAAAGCTGCAGGAGGCCTCAGGCGGGCGCATCGAGACCGAACTCTTCCACAGCGGCCAGCTGTTTCGCGATCGGGACGTTGCGAAAGCCCTTCGTCAGGGCAGTGTCGAAATGGCAGTCCCGGGAACGTGGGTTCTGACTGGTTTCGTGCCCGACACTGACGTGTTTTCGCTCCCGATCTTCTATGGACAGCCGCTGGAGGCTGTGCACCGGATAACTGACGGTCCAATTGGGCAAACCATCAACAAAGAGATCGAAGGCAAGCTCGGTGTGAAAGTGCTCGGTCCCTGGTTGGATCTCGGACACCAGAACGTTTACACCACGTCGAAGCCACTGAACGATTTCGGCGACCTGGCCGGGCTGAAGCTCCGAAACTCCGGCGGAGCCGGGCAGTTCGCGCGCACCAAGTTCTTTAATGCACAACCAAACATGACCGCTTGGCCCGACGTGCCGCTTGCGCTGTCGCAGGGTACATTTGACGGCGTGTATTCGACCAACGAAAGCCTTGCCAGCGCGAAGCTTTGGGAGTCCGGCATCCGCTACGGTTTCGAAGACCATGACTTCATGGGCGAATACATCCCGCTCATCAGTGAGGCGTTCTGGAAGAAGCTGCCGCCCGATCTGCAAAAGCTGATGATCGACGTCTGGCGCGACAATATCGATACTTATCGTAAGAACATGGACGAAGCGCAGAAAGAGGCGCGTCGCACCCTGGAGAAGAACGGGGTCAAGTTTGTCGATCTGACAGACGCGCAACTGGCCGAGGTCCGCAAGAAAATGCTTCCGCTTCAGGATGGCATTGCCGGCGAGTTGCGCATCACCCCAAGTCTCGTGACGCAAATCATGTCAGTGCTTCAATAGCCATTATCTGGGCGAGTGAAAAATGATCTGGTGGGATCGGGTGGAGCGGCTGTTCATCGGGGTGTTCGGGGCGTGCGCCCTGGCCGTCGGAGTCTTTCAGGTCGTTGGGCGCTACATTGATCCCCACCTGGCCTTCCCCTGGGGAGACGAGGTGGTGGTCTATTTCACGGTATGGGCAGTGTTCATCGCTTCAAGCCAGCTAGTCCGGAACGATGGTCACGTCCGGCCGGATATCGTGCTGCGCGCGCTCCCGCCTCAGGGCCAGAGATGGGTCGAGGTTTTCAACTGCTGTGTGGCGATCGCCTTCTGCGCCGGACTCGTGTGGTGCGGTTTCCAGATCACGAGCGATTCCTATTCGCTCGGAGAGCGCAGCATCACCGGGCTCGGCTTCCCGATGTATCTTTACTACGCAGCCTTGTTGGTCGGCGGCGCGTTGATGCTGTGCCGATACGTCATCCGGCTGCATCGATATGTCTTTCGCTTTGATGCAGCTACCATGGTGATCGGGCCAAACCTCGAGCACTGAATTATTCAAGCTGCGCTCCCTGACCGCGGGTTCTGATCCATGTGGACCGGCTTGTTCTTGCTCCTGTTCTTCGGTCTGCTTGCAGCCGGGATGCCGATCTTTCTGGTGCTCGGGCTCTGTGCCGCGGTGCTCTTCGCCTTCACCGGCCAGCCGCTCGATGCGATCGCACAGAAGATCGTCGACGAGCTCAACTCCAGCACCTTGATGGCCCTGCCGCTCTTTGTGATGGCAGCGGCTTTCATGCGACGCGGAGGCGTCGCAAAGGCGCTTGTCGACGTCGCGATCGCCTGGTTTGGCCGGTTGCGCGGAGCCCTCGGCCTCGTGTCTGTGATGTCGTGCACGCTGTTTGCGGCGATCTGTGGCTCGAGCGTCGCCACGGCTCTGGCGATGGGAACGATCCTGGTCCCCGCCATGATCGAGCGTGGGTATCCGCGCCATTTCGCTTTGGGGGTGGTAGGTGCCTCAGGGACGATCGGAATCGTGATTCCGCCGAGCCTTTCTCTCATCCTGTACGGCCTCATCACCGAGCAATCCGTCCCCCGCCTGTTCTTGGCGGGCATTCTGCCGGGCATCCTCCAGGCTGCCGCATTTTTTGCCTGGGTCCTCTATTACGCGCACAAATACAAACTGCCGCGCGAACCGGGAATGCCTGCGCGGGACATGGTTCGTGTAACGCTCGCGGCACTGCCCGCCCTTTCAGTGCCGACCGTCGTCATGGTCGGCATCTACGGCGGGCTCATGACTGTTACTGAGGCCGCTGCCGTTGCGGCCGTCGTGTCGCTCCTTGTCAGCCTGTTCGTTTACAGGGGCTTCCGATGGCGGAACACGCTCGAAGTGATTGCCGATGCGATCCAGAGTGCGGGAACCATCATGATCATCGTGGCGGCGGCGCTTGCATTCGGTCATTGGATGACGGATTCCGGAATACCAGCTGGTCTCGTCAAGTTCACGCTCGACCATGAGCTGAAACCCTGGGAATTTTTGCTCGCCATCAACATCCTGCTTTTGCTGCTCGGGTGCTTCCTTGAGGTTGCGGCGACGCTCCTTGTTGTGATGCCGATCCTTGCGCCCGCTCTGATGCCGCTCGGTGTCGATCCGGTTCACTTCTCGATTGTGTTCACACACAATATGGAGATTGCGCTGGTTCACCCGCCGGTCGGGTTGAACCTGTATGTGCTCGCGACCGTCTCCAAGGCTCCCGTGTGGGAGGTGGTCCGCGGCATGATCCCGTTCCTGCTTCTGCTGCTATTGGTCCTGGCGATCATCACTTATGTCCCCGAGCTTTCGCTCTGGCTGCCGCGATACGTTTACGGCTAGCGGATTCCGGATGTTGGAGTTCTTGTCCCGCATGGCATAATGAAACGAGGCGCCAAGTCTCAGGCAATCCACGGAGAAGACCAAAGGACCAACGATGGCTCATTTGACTGCGGATATCGGGCGCTTTGTTGCCCATCTCAACCTTGAATCCGTCCCGGAGCGGGCGCGGGCCATCGGCAAGACCGGCTTTGCCGATTGCTACGCGGTGATGGTGGCTGGCGCACGCGAACCGGCCGTTGGCCTGGTGGATCGCATGCTTGCCGGCACTCCGGCAGAAAACGGAGCGTCTCTCATTCCTGGCGGCGAACGCCGCCGAGTTGAGGATGCGGCTCTCGTCAACGGGGTCGCTGCACACGTGCTCGACTACGATGACGTCGCTCTCGATGGTCACCCCAGCGCGGTGCTGGTCCCCGCCATCCTTGCGCAGGCCGAGGTAAGCGGATCGAGCGGGGCCGAGATGCTGGCCGCCTATCTGGCCGGATACGAAGTCTGGGCGGAGTTGATCGGCCGCGAGAAGGGCGCTCTCCACGAGAAGGGCTGGCATCCAACCGCTGTGCTCGGCCCCATCGCTGCGGCTGCCTCCTGCGCCAGGCTACGCCGCCTCGACGCAGCAAAGACCGCCACTGCTGTTGCCGCGGCCGCTTCCATGTCTGCCGGACTGGTGTCAAATTTCGGCACGATGACCAAATCGTTCCAGGTTGGGCGCGCGGCCCAGTCGGGCGTCATCGCCGCGAAGCTTGCCGAGGCCGGCTTTACAGCGTCTCCCGATGCGCTTGAGCACAGGGTGGGATTCCTCTTCGCCGTGTCGCCAACCGGCAATCCGGACCGCGAAAGCCCCATGACCATCGAAGGCCGCGAGTGGCGGATCCTGACGCAGGGGTTGAACGTGAAGCGTTATCCGATCTGCTACGCGACGCATCGGGCGATCGATGGCGCTCTTGACCTTGTGACGAAGCATGGACTGAAGCCGGCCGATATTCACCAGATCAAGGTATCGACGGGTGAAACCCAGTTGCTCATGTTGCGCAATCACAAGCCCCAGACCGGGCTTGAAGCGAAATTCAGCATGAACTTCGCCATGGCATCATCGGTTGTGGCTCAGAACGTGGGTCTTGCCGAACTGACGGACGACTTCGTGCGCAAGCCCGAGGTGCAGTCGCTGATGGGCAAGGTCACTTTCGAGACAACGCCGGAGATGATGACAGGCATGTCCTTCGCGCCCTTTGATTCCGTGGAGATCCGTACCGTCTCGGGTGAAACGCTCGATAGCGGCCCGGTGGAGCGGGCGAAGGGGAGCCACGAGAATCCGTTGTCCGAGCAGGAGTTATGGACGAAGTTCGCTGATTGCATGGCCAGGGGGCTTCCTGCCTCTGCAGCTTCGCGTGCGTTCGAACGGTTGATGTCGCTCGAAAGCCTGAACAGTGCAACTCATCTGATTCGGCCCGGCAACTAAAACTTTGACGCCATTTGGCGTCTTTCTGGAATGGAAGTTCAGGATGCCAGGATCGCCCTTCGGGGCCGCCCTTTGCGCGGACCCGACAGGATGCACCGGAGTGAAGGACCGGACTGTTAGTCCAGGGTCCAAACGTTAGGCAGCCGGCTCTTTCGCTCGCTTGATGTCCGGCGGGGTGGCCTCGTCGACCAGCGCTGCCAGTGCCTCCGTGGTCGGCATCACTGTCTGGCCTTCGCTGCCGAGACGGCGCACTGAAACCGAATGCGTCTCCGCCTCTTTGCGGCCGACGACAAGCAGCGCCGGGACCTTCGCCAGCGAATGCTCGCGGACCTTGTAGTTGATCTTCTCGTTGCGCAGGTCCAGTTCGACACGCAACCCTGCACGACGCGCCGCATCTGCCACGGTCTTGGCGTACTCGTCAGCTTCGGACGTGATGGTAGCGACGACCGCCTGCACCGGCGCCAGCCACAACGGGAAATGCCCGGCGTAGTGCTCGATCAGGATGCCGATGAAGCGTTCCATCGAGCCGCAGATCGCGCGATGCACCATGACCGGCACCTTCTTCGAGCCGTCGTGATCGATGAAGAACGCGCCGAAACGTTCCGGCAGGTTGAAGTCGACCTGAGTGGTGCCGCACTGCCAGTCGCGGCCGATGGCGTCGCGCAGCACATATTCGAACTTCGGCCCGTAGAAGGCGCCTTCGCCCGGGTTGATTTCCGTTTTGATGTGGTTGCTTTGCGACTGGATTTCCCGCAGCACGGTGGCCATCACGCGCTCGGCGTGATCCCACATCTCGTCGGTGCCGACGCGCTTATCAGGGCGCGTGGAGAGTTTTACCGTCAACTCGCCGGTAAAGCCGAAGTCGGCGTAGGTCGACAGGATCAGATCGTTGATCTTCAGACACTCGTCGGCAAGCTGGCTCTCGGTGCAGAAAACGTGCGCATCGTCCTGCGTGAAGCCGCGCACGCGCATCAGGCCGTGCATAGCGCCGGATGGCTCGTAGCGGTGCACCACGCCGAATTCCGCAAGACGAAGCGGGAGTTCGCGATAGCTCTTCAATCCGTGCTTGAAGATCTGCACATGGCCCGGGCAGTTCATCGGCTTCAGCGCAAACCAACGCTTGTCCTCGGCTTCGTCACCGGCGGATTGCGCCGCGAACATGTTTTCACGGTACCAGTCCCAGTGTCCGGAGGTTTCCCACAACACCTTGTCGAGAATCTGTGGTGCGTTGACCTCGTCGTAATCGCCGCTGAGGCGGCGGCGCATATAGGCGATCAATTGCTGGAAGATGGTCCAGCCCTTTGGGTGCCAGAATACGACGCCGGGACCTTCTTCCTGGAAGTGGAAAAGGTCCAGCTCGCGCCCCAGGCGGCGATGGTCGCGCTTCTCGGCTTCCTCGATCTGCTTCAGGTAGGCGTCGAGGTCCTGCTGTTTGGCGAAGGCCGTGCCGTAGATGCGGGACAGCATCGGGTTGTTGGAATCGCCGCGCCAATAGGCTCCGGCTACCTTCATCAATTTGAAGGCACTCCCGATCTTGCCGGTCGAAGTCATATGAGGGCCGCGGCAGAGATCGAACCAGTCGCCCTGGAAATAGATATTGATCGGCTCCTCGCCGGGGATGGCGTCGACTAGTTCGACCTTGAAGGCCTCGCCCTTGTCGCGGAACACCTGCTTGGTCTTCTCGCGATCCCAGACTTCCTTGGTGAAAGGTTTGTCGCGCGCGATGATCTCGCGCATTTTCTTCTCGATCGCAGCGAAATCCTCGAGGGTAAACGGATCGTTGCGGAAGAAGTCGTAATAGAAGCCGTTCTCGATCACCGGCCCGATCGTGACCTGGGTGCCCGGCCACAGCGATTGTACGGCTTCGGCCAGCACATGGGCGCAATCGTGCCGGATCAGTTCGAGCGCGCGCGGATCCTCCCGGTCGACCAATTCGATCTTTGCGTCCTGCGTGATCGGATCGTTGATGTCCGCAAGTGTTCCGTCCAGTGCCACTGCAACGCTACGCTTGGCGAGCGAGGGCGAGATACCCTTGGCGATCTCGATGCCGGTCGTATCCTTGGCGAACTCGCGCTTGTCGCCGTTGGGAAAGGTGAGGGTGATCTTCAACGGTGGAGTGACTGGCTTCAAATTGGAAAGGCTGTACTGGAACCCGGATTCGGATTTGTGATCGTCGGTCATTGTGTTCTCCTACGGCTCACTCCTGCGAACGAGCGCAGGTAAGTCGGAAAGCAGCGATATAGCAGGCGATTCGATCTCTGCAATCGGCATTTCGAGGAAAATCGAGCACTTTGGTGGTTGTTGTGGCGACTTGAGGGCCGTTTCGTGACTTGAATGGCTCGATCTGGCTTTATCGCGTTCGGGAGCTTGGCAAACCGAGCGGGACGGCGCTAGAAAATGTCGGTCACGAAAGAATCGGGCCTTTCGACACAAACGAAAGTGAACTGAGATGAGAAAGATATTGACGCTTGTCGCAGTGCTTTATTCAGTCGCGGCTCTCGCTCAAACCGGCAAGCCGCCCACAGTTGGCAACCAGCCGGTGGCGCAGGTCAAGCCGGCGAAAGGAAAGGCGGCGGCCGCGCCGAACGCAAAGCCGGACCAGAACGCGCTGCACGCCTGCCTCGACATTGATGACGGCACCAAGGAGCGGCTGAACTGCTTTGACGCGGTGATCCCACCGACTCCAAAGCCAAAGGCGTCGAAAGCCAAGGCTGTGTCCGACTGCCGTTTCACCAAGGAGGAGGACGAGCGGCTCGCCTGCTTCAACGGCTTTGTCGCGAACCTGCCCAAGCCGCCGAAAACCTGATCCCTGAGCTGAAGCGCGATGACTGTAGATCATCATCGCGCTTTGGCTTGTCGGCGTACGCGCAACGCTCGGAGCGCGATCACACCGTGAGCGGCTCGCCGTTCTCTGCCACAATCACCTTGGTGGCGTGCCCCTTCATCTCGGCCAAGAACTTGTCGGTGTTCGGTTCGATTATCGGGAACGTGCCGTAGTGGCACGGGATCACGGTCTCGACTTTGAGGAAGCGCTTGACCGCGAGCGCGGCCGTCGTTGAGCTCATGGTGAACCGGTCGCCGATCGGCACGATCGCGACCTTCGGCTGGTGGATTTCGGCAATCAGTGCCATGTCGGAAAAGATGTCCGTGTCGCCCAGATGATAGACGGTCGGCTCGCCCGGCGCCTTGATGATTACGCCGCATGGATTGCCGAGATAGACCGGCATGCCATCGGCGACGTCGCTCGAGGAGTGATCGGCACGCACCATGGTGACTGTAAAGCCGCCGAGGTCGGTGGTGCCGCCGGTGTTCATGGGATTGAATTTTTTCAAACCCTTCGCCGCCAGCCACATGCATAGCTCGAAATTGGTCGTCACCGTCGCGTCGTTGCTCTTGGCGATATCGAGCGCATCTCCGACGTGATCACTATGCCCGTGGGTCAAAACAATGTTGGAAACCCCTTTAATCGCAGCCGCCTTATCGGAGACGAAAGCCGGATTGCCGGTGAAGAAGGGATCGATCAGGACAGCTTTGCCGTCGAAGTCGAGGCGAAAGGCCGCGTGGCCGTACCAAGTTATCTGCATGAGGCGTTCTCCAGTATGTGACGTCGGGATAGGTGCGTCGGGATACAACATCGTGGCCGCTCAGTCGACGGCCCACGCGGCGCGCAGTGAGATATCAGGCTACCGGCTGGATGAAGAGGGCGTGCTTGCCGCAATCCTTGTCAGCGCCATCGCCGGGGTCGCGGTCATTTTGACCAGGACTTCCTTGATCGGATCTTGCGTCCAGGCGTGCGTGACATAGTCGCGATGGGTGACGCCTTCGTCGGTCTCGACGAACGCCGCACTGCCTGGCCGCAGCGGCCTGTCCATGCCCTCGGAAACGGCGACGCCCTTCCGCCTGAGCATGCTCATCAACTCTCGATTACGCCGCGCGGTGTAGTGGGTGTAGGAACTGATGAGGAAGCTGGAGCGGTGATTTTCAAGCCATGAAACGAACTTGTCGAGTTCGCCGTAGACCGCGTCGAGCAGGACGACGCCACGCACCCGGTCGCTGATCCCGCCGACCTCCAGGCTCCAGGCGGTCGGTAGGAAGCCGCCGCTGTAGCCGACGATGACGATCGGCATGTTGGCGAATGCCTTCGCAGCGTTCGGGTTGCCGTAGAGGCGCGCGAGGTGTTCAGCCGATTCAGCCATGAAGCGCTTTAAGGCGCCGGGCTGCCAGAACTTGCCGGCACTGGAGTCGGCGGCGTCGACGGCCATTTGCGGCGCCAATAGCACGGCATTTGCACCGGACTCGGAGATCTGCCGTGGCACCAACTGCCGGTCGCGTACGTCGCGCTCGAGCGTTGCGCCATTGCCGTGGAAGAACACCACGACGACGCCGGGCTTGCTCACGTCGAAATGCTTCGGAATGTGCAGCAGGACCCGGTTGTCGTTGTAGGTCTCGTCCTGCCAGTAGACGCGACCGGAATAGCTACGGTGGCCGTGGCGATCGCCCCTGGAGATGTTGAGGAACGGCGTGTCGGTGGCCGGATTGTTGCCGAAATAAGGGAAGGCGGAGGATTTCATGCTGACCAGCGTGGTCTGGTCCTTGCGCAGTACCGGCGGCTCATACGGGGAGGGCGGTTCGAGCGACGCAATCTTGTAGGAGGCGGGTTCCGCCTGCTCAGCGCTCTTGGGCGCAAGGTCGATCATCTGCCCCTGCACGAGGCTCTCGCTGGCGCTGGGGAAGCGGTCCCTGAACGGCAGGAGTGGGAAGCGGTCATCGAATGTATCGCCGCTCGCAACCTGTAAGTTCGTCTCCGAATTTGTCTCCGAATTTGTCCTGGCGTCGAACTGTGCGTTGGCGGCGAGCATCGGCGGGGTGGGGGCATTTCCGCATTGAATAAGCACGAAGGAGAGCGGTACAAACACGTAGATGATTGCCGCCCGTCGGGTGAGACTGCCCAAGTTGCGGCCGTATCGCGCACCTGGTGATTTCGCCCCGCGGGCACAAGCATGCGTTCGGAATTTCGGATTGGCTCCGACCATCCACCGTTCCCCAAGTCCAGCGACCAATCGAGGATGATTGGGCTGTAGGCGACGTTAAGCTTCCGGAGAAGACTCCCCATCCGGAACCGCCGGACAAGACCACCAAATCGTGTCGCGATTGTGGGGAGTTTGCCGTAATTTCCGGGAACCGAAACCCGTGATGCGACGAAAGGTGATCACCTACTGATTGGGTCTGCCTCATTTCGTCCGCGTTAGCCTTGCCTAAATCGATGCTGTTCGGCCTCAGCCATTTTCAGCAGCTCGACGCCAAGGAGACACCAAAGGGTATGGCTCCGATGACGGCATCAGAGACGGGAAGCATGCCTTGGCCTGGTCGGTTTTCCGGAAGCGGGGCCACGGTTTCGGTCCTGGTCGCGACTGCAATCGTCGTGGCCGATATGGTCGGAGTAGGGGTGTTCACGAGCCTCGGCTTTCAGGTCAAGGACATCCCTTCAGGCTTTTCGATCCTGCTCTTGTGGACAGTCGGTGGCATCGTCGCGCTGTGCGGCGTCTTCTCCTACAGCGAGTTGGGAGCGATGTTTCCGCGTTCCAGCGGCGAGTACAATTTTCTGAGCCGTGCCTATCATCCGGCCTTCGGCTTCATGGCTGGCTGGGTCTCGGCGACAGTCGGATTCGCCGCGCCGGTCGCTCTTGCCGCCATGGCGTTCGGTGAGTACGGCAAGTCGGTATTTTCGGGTGCGCCGCCGCTTATGCTGGCCGTCGGTGTGGTGTGGCTGCTGTCGATCGTGCAACTGACCGGGCTTAGGCACTCCAGCAGCTTCCAACTGGTCGCGACCGTCCTGAAGGTCGTCCTGATCATTGGCTTCCTGGCGGCCGGCTTTATCGTCGGCGTACCGCAACCCGTTTCATTCGCGCCCGGTGCTACCGATCTCGGTCACATCATCAGCGCGCCGTTCGCGATCGGGCTTGTCTTCGTGATGTATTCCTTCTCCGGATGGAACGCGGCAACTTACATCATCGGCGAAATGCGCACGCCGCAGCGGAGTTTGCCGCGTTCGCTGTTTGCGGGCACGCTCATCGTGCTGGTGCTGTACGTTGCGCTGAATGCCATGTTCCTGCACACAACGCCGATCGGGAAGCTTGCCGGTCAGCTCGATGTCGCGAGCGTCGCCGGTGCTGCGATCTTCGGCGACGTCGGGGGCCGCGTCGTTGGTGTGGTGATCTGCATCGGGTTGGTCTCCTCGATCAGCGCCATGATGTGGATCGGTCCGCGCGTGATGATGACGATGGGCGAAGATATTCCAGCCCTGCGGGTATTTGCCCGCAAATCAGTGAGTGGCGCGCCGGCTTACGCGATCATTTTCCAGCTTGTGGTCGCCAACGTCCTGCTGTTCACCCACAGCTTTGAGGAGGTGCTCGACTTCATTCAGTTCGCGCTCTTGTTCTGTTCGTTCTTCACGGTGCTCGGGGTCATCAAGCTGCGCATCACCGATCCAGATTTGCCGCGCCCCTACCGTGCGTGGGGATATCCGATCACCCCAGCGGTCTTCCTGCTCGTGACCGCGTTCATGATGTATCACCTCGCGACCGAGCGCCCCCTGCAGTCGTTTTTGGGTACTCTCACCATGTTTTCCGGGCTGCTCGTCTACGCCTTTTTTCGCAAACGGTCCGGCGCTCTCCCCATCATCATCTTATCAAACCGCAAATGGAGAGGCTTCGGGCCATGAAGATTGCGGTCGTCATTGCAGCCTTGTTCTTTGCGGGCGCAGTCCCGGTGCGTGCGGACGACGCCGTGACTCCAAACGATGCTGCGCGCTTCCTGGCGGGCATGCCGCCGTCGGCGGATTCGCCGCTGATGCCGCTCACGCAGGATCCGGAGTGGCAGCGCCATGCAAAGTTCTTCGATAGCGCCTTTGCCCAACTGGAGGAGCATCAGCTCTCGCGGATCCGGGCCTGGGCCGATGTCAACCTAGCCGCCGCGCCGTACCCCACGATGTTCTACCTGTTCAGCGGGCCGGATTTTCTCTACGCCGATGCCTTCTACTCCAAGGCGACCACCTATGTGCTTGGCGCACTTGAGCCCGTCGGCTCGGTGCCTGATCTGTCAAGGCTGTCGCACGGCGGGATGGGGGCCGTGCTCCACAACGTTGAGCGCTCGCTCGGCTCAATCCTGAGCTTCAGTTTTTTCATTACTGAGCGCATGAAGACCGACCTCCACGAGGGAGAGTTCTCAGGCGCGCTGCGGATTCTTTACGTTTTTCTCGCGCGCTCTGGTAAAACTATTCACAATGTGAGCCCGGTCTCGCTCGACGATAAGGGGGCAATGCATCTCGCTGATGAAGATCCCGGCCCGAATGCGACGCGTGGTGTGCGCATCCTGTTCGCCGGCGGCGACGGCCAGGAGCGGACGCTGTATTATTTCAGCACCAATCTGTCGAACTCGAGCGTACGCGTCAGCGGCTTCCTGAAGTTCTGCAGCACACTTGCGCCCGGCAACAGCCTCATCAAAAGTGCGTCCTATCTCCTGCACTCTGGAAACTTTACCACGACCCGCAACTGGCTGCTCGTCAATAGCGCGACCATCATCCAGGATGATTCTGGAATCCCTCTCGGCAATTTCGGCCCGAAAAAATGGCGCTTCTTCCCGTTCGGTCATTACGACGGTCCGATCGCGAAGTTTGCGGGAATGTATCAGCAGCAATATGCCGAGCTGTTTGCCCGCGCCCAGCCGATTGATTTCGGCATCGGTTATCGTTGGCGCACGCCTGAAACGAACGTGTTGCTGGCGGTCAAGCTTATCAACGAGGCGGAGCCGGCCAACGTCGCATCGGCGGCTGAGTTGACGCCGGCAAGACCCGTGCCCCCAAAGCTGCCGCCTCCACCCGACCCTTTCCAGTCGCTCCGTCGGTTCTTCGAATTCTGGCGTTAAGTCACCAGTGAATGCGCTGGCTCGGCTCAATCAGCGCCGTCGTGCTTGGTGGCGTCTCTGTGCTCACAATCAAATATCTGCAGGCTGTCAACGCTGCGATGACAAGGGCGATTGCGGCGAGCAGATCGAACAGTCGAGGGTCTGGACCGCGGGGGCTGATTTTCCAGCTCATTGTTGGCCCTCCCGTGGGACATCAAGCTAACGGGATAGGAAAGGCGCAGTTCCGTCTGCGGCAATAATGCGCTGCAGCGTTGATGCATTGCACCGCCAGCATTCAGGGCGCGTTGACTCCGCGCCAGCGTCCATAGCGCCACGGCAGATACCAATGCGCGCCCTTTGGTTCAGTCTCTGGGACGTTGTCGATGCCCGACGTTCCGAACGGCTGACAGCGCAACAGGCGCGCAAGCGTCATCCAGCCTCCCGCCCACAGACCGTATCGATTGATCGCTTCGTCGGCATAGACGGAGCAGGTCGGCAGGTGTCGGCAGTTGTAGCCGACGAGTGGCGACAGCGTATGCCTGTAGACCCAGATCAGCGCACGTCCTGCATTGCGCGGCAGTCTTCGCGCCGAATGGGCGAAGGGGGAATCAGACAGCGAGGTCGAGTGCTTCACGTGCACGTTGCCGCAACAATGGGTGCAGTGTTGCGTGGTTCCAGATCCCGGAACTGCTTGCTTCATCGGCTGTGCCATATTTTTGCGACGTATCGCATGCTTTCTTGTAGCAGTGCAGCAAGTGCGTATGCACTAATGCGTATTCCCCCGGATACCATTTCTGCAATGTCCATGCGAAAGAATAGTTGGGTGATAGACGGAACTTGCCTGCGCCGGTGGGGGAAGGAACCGATTTGAGTCTCTTTAAGTTTAAGTGGCTTGATTCACGCGGTTGGCTGGTTGCCACCGCTCTGTGTGCCGCGTTGCCGAGCGCAATCGCGGCGTATGGCTCTGCCGCACAGGCCGGCGCTGCGCTCGAAGAGCGCAAGATGCCAATGAAGTTTAACTGGGTGGCTTGCGAACCGAATTGTCGTGGCTGGGTCAGCGCAGTCGGCGTCGTTACCGCAGACAGTCCGAAGGATTTTGAGCAGTTTGCGCGTGGTCGGCAACTCCACGGCGCGACCATAGTGCTGGATTCCAGTGGTGGTTCGGTCAACGATTCCATCGCACTGGGACGGCGCTTTCGCAGTCTCGGCATGCTGACAACGGTCGGCAGCAGTGTTCAGAACGCGGAGGGGCGCCCTAGCGTCTCGTCTGAGGGCTGGTGCGAGTCGATGTGCGTGTTCCTGCTGCTCTCGGGCAAGAAGCGCTACGTACCCGAGGAGGCGCATGTTCGCGTGCATCAGATCTGGATGGGCGATCGCGCCAGCGACGCCAAGGCCGCAAGCTATACCGCCCAGGACCTGATGATTGTCGAGCGCGATATCGGACGGTTGGCGAAGTTTACCTTCGACATGGGTGGTACGGGTGATTTGTTGTCGCTGGCGCTGAACGTTCCACCGTGGGAAGAACTGCACGAATTGAATCCCGCCGAGTTGCGGCTCAGCAACCTCGTGACCACGGATCTGTTGGCCGACGTGCTGCCGCAGGCGGATCATGGCATGCCAATGGCGGAGACGGAGCAAAGGCCGGCGGAGGATCGTTTCACGGCTGGCGCTGCTGACGCGGAGGTCAAAGGGCAGGCTGGAAAATCGACCAAGACCGCGGAAGCGCTCCCTCCAAACGACGGCGTAGCTCCGTCGCCCCCGGCGCCGCAGTAAGTCCGGAATTCTCGGCCGTTGCGGCGGGGCATTGGGTGCAAACCTACCCTCGATTGTGATCAATCAGCCCGGCGTTTCGATCGGCTGTTTAGCCTTCGCCTCGATCTGGCTGATCGCGTCAACTACCGCATCGAATGTCAGCATGGTCGAGGCATGGCGCGCCTTGTAGTCGCGAACCGGTTCGAGCAGGGCGATATCGGCCCATTTGCCTTGCGGTGGAGCGCCGTTTTCCTTCAGCATCCTGCGAACAGTCTCGTGTAGGTCGCGGAGCTCGCCGGCAGTCGAGCCCACCACGTTGCGGGCCATGATGGAGGAGGAGGCCTGTCCGAGTGCGCAGGCCTTCACATCATGAGCGAAGTCGGTGACGACCGGTCCCTCCATCTTGAGGTCGACCTTCACAGTCGAGCCGCACAATCTGGAGTGCGCGGTCGCGCTGGCATCGGGGCTCGCGAGCCGCCCCAGGCGCGGGATATTCCCGGCGAGCTCGATGATCCGCCTGTTGTAGATGTCGTTCAGCATAGGGATCGGGCCTCGGACTTCCCCGCGCGATCAGTCTTGGCGACCGCTGCACAGGGCCCTATATAGAGCTGGAACCGGCGGAAAAACAGTCTGGCCGCTCCCAGTCCGTGGATGCAGGGAGCGGAGGGTCTATAATCAGCCGGGAGTTCTGGACTTAAGGCGTCCGGCGGCATCCTGCCCCGTCTGCCGGTGACACTCCGGCCCACCAGGCCGGTCGAACGGAGTTGACATGGACGCGGCGATCAAATCCATCCGCTTGGGCAAGCCGTCAGAGACGAAGCAGCCGGAGGGCCACCCTGCAGAGCTGGATCCCGCCGAATTCCTCGCGGCCGTCGTCCGCGCCGACCAGCCGCGCCCGTCGCGGGCCGAGGCCGAGCAGGCGGTGCAGACTCTGTTGGCCTATATCGGCGAGAACACCGAGCGCGAAGGGCTGTTGGATACCCCGCGCCGGGTGGTTGAAGCCTTTGACGAACTTTACCAGGGCTACCACCAGTGTCCGGCGGAAGTGCTCGACCGCACCTTCGGCGAAACCGCCGGCTATGACGATTTCGTGCTGGTGCGTGATATCGAATTCACCTCGCAATGCGAGCATCACATGATGCCGTTCTACGGCAAGGCGCACATTGCCTATACGCCGGTCGAGCGGGTGGTCGGCCTGTCGAAACTGGCACGGTTGACGGATATCTTCGCCCGCAGGCTGCAGACTCAGGAGCATCTGACCGCCCAGATTGCGGCCGCGATTGACGAGATCCTCAAGCCGCGTGGTGTTGCCGTCTTGATCGAGGCGGAGCATACCTGCATGTCGGTACGTGGCGTTGCCAAGCATGGTGCGATGACGTTCACAAGTCGCTTTACCGGCGTGTTCCGGGACAATCCGGCGGAGCAGGCCCGTTTCCTGTCTTTGGTGCGAGGATCGAACCGCTGATCCCAGTGTTGGGTTTCTGACGCCTGATTCACTCCTGTCATTCCGGGGCGTCGCGAAGCGGCGAGGCTGGAATCTATAACCACAGCCGGTGATTATGGATTCCGGGCTCCCTCGCTGCGCTCGGGCCCCGGAGTGACGAATGAAAGGTAGGAGTCACAACACTAGTATAAACTTTGCGAGGTGCTTGTGTCCGCATCTACCGACTTCCATGAAGAGGGGCTGGCCTTTAGCCCAAAGTTCGACGCTTCCGGTCTTGTTACCTGCGTGGCGACCGACATTGCGACCGGCGAAGTGCTGATGGTCGCCCACATGAATGACGAGGCGCTCCGCAAGACGATCGCGACCGGCGAGGCCTGGTACTTCAGCCGCTCGCGCAAGGCGTTGTGGCGAAAAGGTGAGACATCGGGTCAAACCCAGCGGGTCGTCGAAATGCGCACGGACTGCGACCAGGATGCGGTCTGGATCCGCGTCGAGCAGGTGGGGGCAGCCTGCCACACTGGCCGCAAGTCATGCTTCTATCGCAAGGTCGAGGCCGACGGCGACGGAGCGCGGCTTGTCTTCATCGATGCGGACCGTCTGTTCGATCCGCACGCGGTCTACAAGAAATAGCCTGCGCGGCTATTCGTCCGATTGAGATTGGCGAACAGCTACGATTGTCAGCGATCGCGACTCGCCCGCCGGCGTCTCCCAGTCGATTGTATCGCCTATGCGCAGCCCGAGCAGAGCCGTGCCGACAGGCGTTAGCACCGACAGTCTGCCGGCCCCGATATCCGCCGTTTCCGGATACACCAGTTCGACCTTGCGGACGTTGCCGCTGATATCGTCGCGATATTCGACTTCGCCGCCCACACGAACAATGTCTCCGAGATCGCGTCCCTCGGCGAACACGTCCGCGCGTTCGAGTTCCTCGGCCAATCTCGAAGCCAGGTTTGGCATTCTATCCATCGCCGCTCGCGCAAGCGAAGTGAGCCGTGCGTGATCGTCAGCGGATACGAAGATCCTCGGCCTTTTGCGGCCGTCCGCGATTTCGAATTTCTGATCGCTGGTCATCGTCATGATAATCTCCTTGTCCGCTTAGGCCGCCGCGGGCCCGGGATTGTCGTCATCCGGCCCTTCAACGATTGTGAGGCCTAGCTTCGCCTGCTCCTCGGCAAGCCGATTCAGGATTCTGCGCCGCTCGCTTTCATTGCTCGCATTTCTCGCCATTTCGCGGCAAAGCTGAATGTTTCGCCTGATTATGAACTTGGAATTCGACGAGGAGGTCAGTGTTGGGTAGGTAGTTCGTAGGGTGTCCGGCATGGTGCAGTTCCTGCTCGACGTACGCTGGTGCGCACATGGTCGCACCGGCTAATGCGTAGCCGGCAACATTGTCTGAGTCGGATTGCTTGAATGGCAAACCGCGCCGCTCGATCGGCGCTCGGCCAACCTTGCTCGCTTATCTATGTCCCCGAGTTCGCGAACGACGGCATGCGCTGAACCCGGGGCCAATCGCCCGCGATCAGTTTTCCGGAACGGCAAATGCCGCGCTGAAAGGTTGCAAACTTCACCATGTCCCGAGCCTAAGTGTGCGCGGGTGGAAAGCAATGCGCTAAATGCCGCAGCTATGCGGGGATTTTTTGCAGAGATGCGAAGGGCGTTTTGGATGAAGATAAGGATTGGCTGCCCGGGTCTACTTCGCAAGCTGCCATCCGCAAGCCCCGGCTCGCTTTTTGGCCCTTAACAAAACGTCAACAAAACCAGTCGCTTATGGTGAACGCTTTGTTAAGCGTCATGGTTTATTTTGCCTTGAGTGTCATCGCGTTACGTTGGGTTTGCATCGTTGCGTAGGCCGGAAGAACCATGATTGTTCGGCAGTTCATTAATTGGGTCAGGATCGCGACAGCCGGTGAGCGCGCGGAAGCCACGCGTGCTTTGGCGAGAGCTTGGCTGATATCGGATCTTTCAGAGGACGACCGCGCCGCCGCCGAGGGCGCGCTGTTGATGCTGCTAGACGATCCGTCGCCGCTGGTGCGCCAGGCCATGGCGGAGGTCTTTGCGCGCAGCTCGCAAGCCCCCGCCGCCATCGTGCGGGCGTTGTCGGTTGACCAGCCGTCGGTCGCGGTATCGGTGCTCGAACATTCTCCGCTTCTGATCGACGCCGATCTCGTCGATATCGTTGCGACCGGCAACGGCGAGGTGCAATGCGCGATTGCCCGACGTAGCAGGGTGCCAGCGTCCGTCTGTGCTGCGATTGCTGAGGTCGGCTGTCCTGCGGCCGCGCTGGAATTGATTGAGAACGCCTATGCGGAGCTTGCGCCGTTCTCCTGGGATCGAATTGTAGACCGTCACGGACATCTCGCCGCGATCCGGGAATCGATGCTGGTGCTGGAGGATTTGCCGGCCGCGACGCGCGCTGCCCTCGTTGCAAAACTCTCCGATACGCTGGCGCAATTCGTCGTGGCGCGAAACTGGTTGTGTGCGGACCGGGCGGAGCGGATTACAAGCGAAGCGCGCGACCGCTCCACCATCAATATCGCCGCACACTCGCGCGGCGAGGAAATGCGCGGTCTGGTGCAACATTTGCGCGTCACCGGCCAACTCACCGCGGGCTTGATCCTGCGATCGTTGCTGTCCGGCCACCTTGAACTTTTCGATGCCGCGCTCGCCGAACTGGCCGCTTTGCCGCGCGCGCGCGTTTCGGCACTGCTGCAGGATCGCGGCGGTGCGAGCCTTCACGCATTGCTGCGTCGTGCTGGATTGCCGGAATCGACTTTTGCGGCATTCCAGATAGCGCTCGATGCCCGCCACGAAGCCGGACTTATCGGCAACGTCAACGGCGCCGCGCGGCTGCGTCGTCGTATGGTCGAGCGCGTGCTCACCCAATGTGAGGCCGACTGCGGGGCGACCGAGCCGTTGATGATTCTGCTGCGGCGCTTCGCGACGGAATCGGCACGCGAAGAGGCGCGTCTGTTTTGCGACGAATTGGCCACGGGAGAGGGGGCTGCTTCTGTTCATCAAGAACTGATGGCGGCGTAGGACGTTCGTCGCCGACGCTCTTCGAAAGAATGCGCGTCGGCGATTGTGAACCTAATAGCTGAACTGCTCGCGCAGGATGCGTTCTTCCAGGCTGTGGCCGGGGTCGAACAGCATCCGCATCGAAATACTCCTGTCTGAAAGCACCTCGACACGACGAGCATCGCGCACCTCATCATGGTCGGCAACCGCCGCGACTGGGCGCTTGTCGCCTTCGAGCACTTCGATGACGACATTGGCCGTGTTGGGGAGAAGGGCGCCACGCCAGCGCCGCGGACGAAAGGCGCTGATTGGCGTCAACGCGAGCAGCGCCGCGTTGATCGGGAGGATCGGTCCTTGTGCGGAGAGATTATAGGCGGTTGAGCCTGCAGGGGTAGCCACCATGATGCCGTCCGCGATGAGTTCAGCCATGCGTTCACGCTCGTCGATCAGGATTCTCAGCCGCGCCGCCTGGTGCTTCTGCCGGAACAGTGAGACCTCGTTGATCGCATGATAGAGATGCACCGTGCCGTTCACGTCGGTCGCGCGCATCAGAAGCGGATGGATCACGGATTCACGCGCTGCCTCGAGGCGCTCGCGCAGATTGCAGGTGTTGAACTCGTTCATCAGGAAGCCGACAGTGCCGCGGTGCATGCCGTAGATCGGTTTTCCCGTGCGCATGTGTCGGTGTAGCGTCTGCAGCATCAGCCCATCGCCGCCAAGCGCCACGAGGACGTCGGCCTCTGCCGGATCGCAATTGCCGTAGAGCGCCGTGAGTTCCGAGTAGGCCGTCTGCGCCTCGGTGCCCACACTGGCGACGAAGGCAATCCGTTCGTATCGCTGAGGGGTGGTCATGGTGCGGGCTCCTGGAATTGCGGCGGAGGTCGTCTATAGACCTTCGCCGCTCTTGTCGAGATTGACGCCATCAGCGCTCCAAGGCAAACGAACGGCCTCATGGATTCACGGTAAAGTTGAGGTCGAAACGCGCCGATCGAGCTTGGATGACCTAAGCATCGTTTCCGAAAAGCGGGCACTGAATTTCGGACAGAAATAATGTGAAAACAAAGGAAACTAGGCGAAGATGTGTTCGTTTACGGACGCATTGTTGCTTGGCGACTGATCCTCCACAGATGAACCGATCATTGATGCTGATCGTATGGAAGCATTGCGGTAACGCCAAACTGTCGCAATTTTCGGCCAATCTTGCCGCTGCCAAGGACTGGTCGGCGCAAGCACGTCCGTTGGCGTCAAGCAGGGAGAAACATCATGGGTTTGCCGACGCGTTGGCTTCTGCCCGTATTGCTTGCGATCACCATCGCAGGTGGCGCCCGAGCGGACGATCCGCAACAGCCACCAGGAACTCTTGCGGGGCAGAAGGGCGGCCCTGTCGCGCGCGGCGGCAACACCTCGGTTTCGCAAACGGCGGCC